>JAESGW010000143.1_pt1 | contig 154694 bp, 136 predicted proteins | sample 9269791 | NCBI WGS metagenome assembly JAESGW01 (sample SAMN16773120, study PRJNA677053) | algae metagenome | isolation source: Aphanocapsa lilacina HA4352-LM1 and co-occurring heterotrophs from near cave... | place: USA: Maniniholo cave, near Haena, Kauai, HI | collected 2009-07-28
CTGCAGCCGAACCAATTCGATGTACTGGCGCAGCGCTTCCTCGTGCTCGCCGAGGCTTTCACAAACCTGCCCCAGGCACTGCCATGCCTTGGCGGCGTCAGGGCGAACCGTCGTGAGGGTACGGAACATCCGCCTGGCCGCAGCAAAATCGCCCTTCGCCGCCAGCAGTTGGCCAAGCCGGTGCAATGCATCGGCGTGTTTCGGTTGAAGCCCCAGAATGCGCCGGTAGCCGACTTCGGCGTCGGCCGTCTGCCCCTTCCGGTGCAGTTGGGTCGCCTGTTGCAGGACGTCGGCGATACCGCGCGGATCGAGCTTGCCGCCGAGATTCCTGCCGTTCCTGGTCTCCAGAACGGTGCACCGGATCTTGCGCTCCGCGCAGCCGAATGAATATTTGTACGACTCATTGCCGCGCAGGAAATCATACTCGGAAAAACCGTCCGCAATCGCGTGGCGAATGCTGAAGGCGTGAAGAATGACGCCAGAAGGCGGCCCTTCGAAGGTCTCGTCGCGTCCGGTCATGTAGAACGAGAACGTCCGCTTGCGCGAATCCACCAGCGTGGCCAGCGCCGCAACCGGCCGGTCGCCGTGCCAGAACGTCGGCAGGAACAGCATTCCGGATTGGAAACTGCGGGTCAGCATGACGCCGTTCGAGCGCACCAGACGATCCACCCTGTCGCCCTTGCGAGCACGCCACTTCGTAGCCCAAAATCCAAGCAACGTGTTGAGATCCTGCGCCAGCGTCTCGGCGGTCGACACCGTTATTCGATACTCGCCGGGCGTGTCGACCTGCTTCAGGAGCCGCCTGATCTTCTGCCTGGTGTTGGCGCTCAGCGAATCAAGATAGCCGTTCCAGTCCTTTGGCAGCGTGAGGTACGGGCAGACACCGTTATCGATACCGTCGACCTTGTTGACCCGGTCGACCTCCGTCGCGTTGAAACTGGCCTTCGGAAAGCAGGCCAGAAGCAATCGGGCGCGCCGCTCCGACATCCGCACATTTTCGAGGTTGAGCCGCGCCCAGTTCATCTGCTTGATGTAGCGGGCAAAGGCGGGAATGACCTTGTTCTCCGCCTCTGGCCTGCAGACGATGCCGGTGTAGTCAGCGCCGAAATTGCCGGCCATCCGCATGTCGCTGACGACATCGGATTTCTCGACCTTGGTCTGCAGGCGCAAGGGAAGAAACGCAACGTAAGGCAGGTCGGCGGCCTCACCGGCCTTCGCCGCCAGAATGAACCATGGGCCCTCGATGCATGACAACCAGCCACTGAGCCATTGCCACGACAGGAAAACCTGCGCTTCGTCGTCCGCGTCGTAGACCGCGTTCCAGTTTTCCTCGAGCGTGGCCAGCGACGGCAGGGTTTCGATGATGTCGATATGCACGGCGAACGCCTTTCCAATGTTCAAGTGGCTCGTTCTGTACCTTTTCTATTTGCGCATCATCTCCGCGCAAACGCGTTCCGCGTTTGTCGCGAGGGAAAACCGGCTCCCGCTGTTCCGGATCATGCTCTAGCGCTCCCGGAATGCGCGCATCATGCTGTCGTGGATCGGGCGGACGATGTACTGGAAGAACGTCCGTTCCGCCGTCTTGATGTAGACCTCGGCCGGCATGCCGGGCGTCGGGCTGAAGCCTGGAAGCGCCATGCTTTCTTCGCGGTTTAGCCTGATGCGGACGAGGTAGATGTCGGTCGGCCCGACCTGCTGGGACTTCTTTTCGTCCGCCAGGGTATCGGCCGACAGATACACGACTTCGCCCGAGACCATCGGCGTGATGCGCTGGTTCAGTGCCGTCAGGCGCACCATCGCGTGCTGACCGTGCTTGACGGTGTCGATGTCCTGCGGCCGCAGCCGCGCCTCGATGATGAGTTCGTCCTTCAGCGGCAACAGCTCCATGATGCTCTTGCCCGCCTCGATCACCCCACCCCGCGTATGATAGCGCAGTTTCACCACGACGCCGCTGACGGGAGCCGTGACGCGGACCCGATCGAGCACGCCCTTGGCGCTGAGCATTCGCTCGCGGACGTCGGCGAGTTCGCCGCGGACCTCGTGCATCTGCTCGACCGCGGTCTTGATCGCGGTCTTGCGCACGCCGTTGATTTGCTCGACAGCCCGGGCGATCCGTTCCTTGGCGTCGCCGATGTCGCCCATGATGCGGCCGACTTCGCCTTCCAGATTGGCCTTCTGCCGCTGCAGCACCATCAATTCCGGCTTGCGCACCAGTCCGGCCTGCACCAGGCGGTCCTTGGTCTCGATTTCCTCGTCGAGCAGGACGATCTGGCGCTTGACTGCATCGAGTTGCACCCGCGAGCCCCGGATCCGTTCCTCCAGCGCCTTGATGCTCTCGTCGATGCTCTTGATGTCGCTCTTGAGGTTGTTGCTGCGGGCCGTGAACGTCATCTGCTGACTGTCGACGATCTCCTTTACTTCGTGCGATTTTCTCAGCCAATCGTCGATCTCGGCTGGAAGCTTGATCTCCTTCTCCTCCCGCATCTCCGCCTGCAGCCTTGCATCCATGGCTGTCAGCCTGATGCGTCGCAGGAACAGCCGCTGCAGCTCTGCACGTGACGCGGTTTCGTCAAGTTCGAGCAGCAGCTGTCCGGCTTCCACCTTGTCGCCTTCGCGAACATAGATCTCGCGGATGACGCCGCCCTCGAGATGCTGGACGATCTTGTTCTGCCCGGTGACGACAAAGACGCCAGACGCGACCACCGCGCCGGCGATCGGCGCCATGTTGCCCCACACGCCGAACCCCATCGTCACCATGGCCATGATCAGCGCACCTGCAATCGTGGGCAGCCTCGTCGATCGCGGCAGCGAATCGTACCAGGTACTGCTTGTCGTTGCGGAGCGGTCCGCAATCTTCCTCGTGGCCATCGCGTAACCTCACTGCTGTCAGACCCGGCCGTCGCCCCGGTCAGTTCAACGAAGGCGGATCGTCCGGGCCTTTCGGGACACTCTTGTTGGGCTTGCCGCCGGTAAGCATTGGAATGATCTCGTCGCGGCTGCCGAACGCCTGCACAGCGCCCTGGTGCATGATCATGATCTTGTCGACGCTCATCAGCAGCGCCGCGCGCTGGGTGATCGTCACGACGGTGATCTTCTTTTCCTTGGCACGCAGCAGCGCCTTGGCAAGCGCCCGCTCGCCATTGGAATCGAGGTTCGAATTCGGTTCGTCGAGCACGAGCAGGCGCGGATTGCCGTAAAACGCGCGCGCCAGCCCGATCCGCTGGCGCTGGCCGCCCGACAGCGGGCTGCCATCCATGCCGACGATGGTCTCATAGCCCTGGGCGAAGCCCGAGATAAGCTCATGCACGTCGGCGGCCTCGGCCGCGTCGAACACTTCCGCGTCGCTGATGTCCTCGCGCATCCGGCCGATATTGGCCTTGATGGATGCGGGGAACAGTTGCACGTCCTGCGGCAGGTAGCCGACGCTCTCGCCGAACTGGCGCGGGTCCCAGTTGCGCAGGTCCATCATGTCCAGCCTGACGCTGCCGGCGGTCGGAATGATGGATCCGACCAGCATGCGCGCCAGCATGGTCTTGCCGGTTCCTGAATCGCCGACGATCGCAAGCGATTCCCCTGGCTTCAGTTGGAAGCTGATGCCGTTGAGAATCACCTTCTTGTTCGGCGGCGGCACATAGAGAATGCGCTCGACGTTGAGATATCCCGCAGGACGCGGCAAACGGAGCCGCTCCAGGTTGAGCGGCGAGTTCAGCAACAGCGACCTGATCCGGGCGTAGGCGGAACGCGCCTGGACGAAGCTGCGCCAGCCTTCGATCGTACCCTCGAGTGGCGCGAGCGCACGGCTCGCCACGATCGAGGCCGCAATCACCATGCCGGCGGTGACGTGGGCCTCCAGCGCCAGCCAGGCTCCCCACCCCAGGATCGCGATCTGGGTGCATAGCCGCAGGAACTTCGACAGTCCCGTCATCAGGATGTTGCGGTCCTGCGCGACGACCTGCGCCTTCAGGGACTCCACGGTTTCGCGGCCCCATACCTGCACACCTTCCGGAATCATCCCCATCGCGTTGATGACCTGGGCATTCCGCGCCATCGATTCCGCGGTCATGTTTGCCCTGGCGCCGTAATTGTTGGCCTGATTGAAGGGAACCGCGGTAACCCGCTGGTTCAGCAGCGCCACGATGACCAGGGCGACGCCCGAGCCCAGCACGATGAATCCGAGATGCGGATGAATCAGGAACACGACGGCGAAATAGACCGGCGCGACCGGCGTATCGAACATCGTCAGCAAGACCGGGCCGGTGAGAAACGCACGGACGTGCTGCAGGTCGGCCAGCGTCTGGAATTCACGGCTGGATCCGCTCTGCGCGGATTTTGCGGCGGCGCTCAGCACGGGTCCGCCAAGCTTGGCTTCGGTCTCGACCGCCACCCGCATCAGGATGAAGCGACGCATCATGTCCAGCAGCACATGCGCGGCGATCGCGATGATCACGATGATGGTCAGCATCACCAGCGTATCTGTGCTGCGGCTGGTCAGCACGCGATCGGACATATTGAACAGATAGATCGGTATGGCCAGCACCAGCAGGTTGACCACGACCGAGAAGATCCCGACGGTGACCATGTTGCGGCGGGCGCTCGCAAGGCCCTTGCCGAGCACGTCGCGGAACTCATTGTCGCTGGAGCGCCTGTGCAGCGGCGGTGCGCCGCCGCGACCACCCCCGCCTCCGCCTCCACCGCCGGCGGAGCCTCCACCATCCCCGTCGCCCCCGCGCTCAAGCGGGGGCGCCGGACCGACCTGCTCGATCACGACCGTGGATCCCGGCGGCGGGGTCTTTGCCTCCGCACGCATGGACGGCGCGACGGGAGATGGCTCCGCTACCTTGGCTGCAGCCGGTGTGGCCTTTTCATCCGTGAACTGGAAGGACGGATCCTCCGAAGGCGCAGACGACGATTCGGAGCCTGGACGAAGCGGGATGATCTTGGCCGTATTCGAAGCCTCGTCGCCGGACTGATTTGACTGCGAACTCGCGACGCTGCCTGACCGATGATTCCCGCCGAACGACATCTGGAAACTCCGCTACCCGTGATAAGTGAAACCCCTGCCCAGCCTCTAATGGAGCACGCTCCCGATCGGATCTCCCTGCACGGTAAGTGACACGTGCGAAGTCCCGCAGTTGTCGTGATCCTGGCTGTCATCAACAAAGGCGATAAGTTCAGTTACCAGCGCGTCGGTATCGGCGTTGACGGCGTTGTCCTGATTGGCCGGCACCAATTCGGCCTGCACCAGGACGGAATCGGTATAGACTTCTCCATCGACGTAGATCACATCGGGATTGACGTCGACGATCGCGGCGTCGTTGGACTGCTGGTTGTTCCCGGTATTGACCGACTGCGTCAGGTCCTCCTCGGGATGAAGCGCCAGCAGGTCGGCCGACGGTTCGTTTTGCAGTTGGTAAATGATGTTGACGTCGGAGGTGATGTTGGTCTGCCAGACCGCATTGATGTCGTAGTAGTCTCCAGTCACATAAAGCACGCGCAGCGGACCGCCATGGCTGGCGATGAGGCTGCCAAGCTCCGGATCGATCGATGTAGCGCCGGCGGCGAGCAGGTCGTTGATCACCTTGAGGCCCGGGATCATTTCCCGAAATTCGTAGCCGCCGTAGTTTTCGATGGCACCCTCGTTCGACAGGCTGTTGTTGCCGGAGTTCACCGTTTGGGAAGGATCGACTCCATCGGCCGACACCACGATATTGTCGTTGTTCAGCAGGATATTGTTCTGGAAGATCACGTTCATGCCGTGATAGCTGCCCTGGATGATGATCAGGTCGTACTGAATCTCACCATCGACGAGCAGGGCCACGTTGCCGAGCTGATTGTGGCCGGCAACGATGTTGTAGTGGCTGTTGGCGCTGACCTGCGTTGCGACATCGTTGTCGGAGAGATAGTTTGTCTGCGTCACCGCATGGACGCTGTAGTAGTCACCCTCGGCCTTGTCGACGATCCAGTTCGGGCCGGCCCTGAAGGTCGGCAGGTCGGCGTAGATGCTGGCGTACCGGACAAAGTCGGCGATGTTGGTCGCTACATTGTCTCCGCTGGTTACCGACGGCTCCCCCTCCCCGCCCGAGACGTGGACCTCGTCCTCGTCGACGATCGTATTGGTCTGGAAAATGGCATCGGTCTTGTAGTAGTCCTCCATGACGATCATGGTTCGGACACCCTCGCCAATATCGGCGATCAGGGCTGCGTTGATGCTTTCATTGCTGCCCATCGATGCCCACTGGCCGATTGCGTGGCCGGTGTCCGGCACCTCTTCGAACTCGGCCGGTGGTGTCGGTTCGACCGGCGGCTCCGCGAGTTCGCCGTTGACGTAATAGCCCGGGGCCACCGAGTGCCCGTCCGGCGTACCGTCGCGTTCGGCCCACGCCGCGTCGTGAGCGGATATGAACTCCACCGCGCCGCCGTCGGTCTTCGTCATCCACCACTCGGTGGGAATTTCGGCGTTGGCACTGGTCACCAGATTCTCAAGAGTGGTGAAGGCATTGTCGTTGAGAGACGAAATCAACGGTTCCACGATCGCCAAGGCTTCCTGCGGAAGGTTGGTGTCGTTGTCATTCATGAAATTATGCTGGTGGACCGTAAGCTGCGTCTCCTCGCCGCCATCCTGGTACGTCACCCTGATCTGGACTTCGCCGCTACCACCGCCGCCGCTGCCCGATGGCGGCACCGGGAGCTTCGGATTCAATGCGGGTGGGAAGGAGTCGGTATCGGGGCTCAACGAATCACGGGACAATTTGGGCAGACGGCCGCGGAACACATCCATCACGTCGTCGGCAATGAGTTCCGGCACGAAGCCGCCCTTGGTGTCCAGGTCGTCGGGCGAGAACCGATGGTCGTAGTTCGGCCGCGGCGTCGTATGGTCGCCGGAACGGCCTGGCGCGAGCGTCTCGTCATACTGGAGCCGATCGCGGGCGATGTCGTGGAAGATCTGCAGGTATCCTGCAAAGTGCGAAATGATCTCGACGAAGCTCGCTGACGCCATGGGAACCTCCCGGTCGCCGTGAGCCGTTCAGGCCCTAGGGCCTGCAGCCTCTTGTCGGCAACTGCAGCGATGGAAATGAACTGAGCAGCAAAAGTGATCCGCGCGGCTGATGCCGCGCGGATCGAACGCAAAACTAGAAGTGATCACCCGAATCGTTCAGATCGTGACCCGCGGCCTGGATCTCGATGCTGTTGAACTGGATGTTCGCACCCTGGGTGATGTTCTGGTTGAACGCGGACTGGTCGATGGCCGCATCGGCGCTGGAAGCTGCGCTTGCGCGCTCGCCAAGGTTGCCGGCCTCGAGCTTGGACTCGCCACCCTCGATCTTGGCGTCCATGCTGAAGCCTGCGCCGGGGTTATGCCAGTCTCCGCCACCGCCGCCTGCCGAGTAGTAGCTCGCGAGCGAGTAGTTGGTGTCGTTATCGACCAGGTTGTTGACCTGATCAATGTTGAACTGGTTACCGTCGTTCATCGTCTGGGTCACCACGTCGGGCATCACGATGGCGCCCTGCGCGCTGAAGTCGTGCAGATCGATGACCGGGCTGCTCAGGCCGTCCGCCTTGAGGTCAAGATCGATATCCACATCGACGTCGACCTTGGTCTCGACGGTATTTTCGATCTTGTTTTCGATCTTGTTGTCGATCGAATTATCGACCTTGTTGTCGAGCTCGTTGTCTACCTTGTTGTCGACGGTGTTCTCGTTCTTGTTTTCGTTCTCGTTCGAATTTTCGTTCTTGTTGTCGTTATCGTTTTCGTTCTCGCTCTTGGAATCGAGCGACTGCACGGCGAACTGCAATTGACCCTGGCCCTGGCCCTGGCCTTGACCCTGCAACTGAGCCTGAAGATTGGCCTGTGCCTGCAACTGGTCTTGCTTCTGGTCCTGATCCTGTTCCTGATCCTGGTTGTCGTCGTGACGCGGGTCATACTTCTTCTTCGGTGCAGACATGACGAACTCCTGTTGGATGGAGCATCACGGACGGCACGAAGAACGCTGATCTTCTAAGTCTGCGATCTTCGATACGCGGCGGTGCCCTTCAATGTCGGTTTGTCCGACTGCCGACACTCGCGTTATTGCGGATACCGGCACCCTCAGGATGCGGCCTCATCTTCGCAAACAACATGCACGCATTCGATCCGACGCTATATCTTGCGACGCCTAACGATCGATGCTGCGCAGTTCCGATGAGCAATGCACGATGTCGTGCGTTGAATTTCAATCGAGAATTGGAACGGACGATCGGGCAGTTCGCCGATCGCGGCCTGTTCTAGGCTGCGCCGGCAGGCCCGCGCTGCGGCGGCGCATCACCGCAAACGTGCGCTTCGAGACGCGGCAGCAGATCCCAGATGTCTCGATTGATCCTGGTCATTTCGATGGTCGTCTGCGCCATCTCCTGCAGGCGAGCCTCGTCCAGCGCCTTGAGATCGCCGAACCGCAGGCTCGACCTCGTCTCCGTCAATCGCATCGACTGGGTGTGCGTGATGGCCCCTGCCGGATCGAATACGAACATGCAATGATTCAACTCGTTGCGAACCCTGGTGGACTCCGAAAAGCGCTCGATCAGTACCGTCAGACTTTTGGCGAGCGCCTTGTCCGTCACCCTGATCTTGGCCAGCCGCTGGATCAGGTCGAGCCTGGCGCGCGTGGTGTTCAGCGTCGCGAACACGACGGCAGCGGAGGCTTCGTCGGTCCGCAGCAGTATCATCAATACATAGATGAAAAGGCTCTCGTTGTTCGACCAGCCGCAGATCAGGTTCCCGATCAGGGCCAGGACACGCGTCCGCCGGTCGGCCGAAGCGGGAGCAGCGGCGGCCAGCACATCGAAATCGGGCTTTGGAGGCAGCTTGCTGACAAACATTGCGTTCTGTCCGCGGGTGCAGGGATGGCCGGCTAAGCCAACCGTAGCGATTTCGTGGGCGCTGACGTAGCCATCGAAAGATAGGTTATCAAGGTTGTCGCAAATGGCGCTCGGCAATTCCGGCGTGAAGAATGTCCTGATATTTCCGCCGTATCGCTGCCGCAACCCTGGTTTGGACGCCCGTTCTGCCGGATTCGATGGCTTGGCAGGCGCTTCCAATGGGGATAGATTTCTTTGAACAATTTAGAGGCTAAGTGAACTAGTTCATAACGGCGTCATCGCTTTGGAAGGAATCTTTCGATAGCGTTAGGGCCTATTCGAGGGGGCGCGTTATGTCAGTCCCGACCCGGAAGACAGTTTTTGTTGTCGACGCAATGGCCTTTCGTCGGGCTCGTTTGGAGAGCTTCCTACTTCCTTGGGCTGCGAATGAAAACGTTGAGCTGATTTCGCTCGATCCGGACGAGGCCCACCAGAGGCTGGTTGACCGCAGCGAATGCGACATGCTGATCTACAATGTCGGCGCCCCTACCTCCACGTACGAAGTTTTCGCTGAAATACAGGTGTTGCACACCCTGCGCCGGCAGGCCGCACTGGCGATCGTTTCCGACAACGAAAGTCCCGCCACCGTAATCGCCGTGATGCGTTCGGGAGCCCAGGGCTACTTCAGCAACTCCATGCCACCGGATCTTGCGCTGCAAGCGTTCAGTTTCGTTCTGCACGGCGGCACTTATTTCCCGCCGACGGCCATCATGGCCGGGTCGGCATTGGCCGGCCGGGTGCCGACCGACAGCAGGCAACGGGACCTGCTCCAGGAGCCGCCGCTCCCTGAGGCCGAACAACGTGATCCGGCGCCGCCCGTCGGGGCGAGCGATGTAATCTATGAACGGCAATCCTCCGCCATTTTCGAAGCGAAGCCGGCCGGCCTCCGGATTGGCCATGGAACCGGTGGCGTCCGACCGCCTCCGGAGTTCACCGAGCGGCAATACGCCGTTCTAACCTGTCTTTGCCTGGGCGACCCCAACAAGGTGATCGGTCGCAAGCTCGGCATGACGGAGACGACGGTAAAGGTTCACGTCCGGGAGATCATGCGCAAGCTCGGCGTATGCAACCGCACGCAAGTCGCGATCGCCGCCGCCCCCAGCGCAACCGGCAGCCCACCCGACGGCGTGGTCGAAATCATTCCGCTGGAATCCACGGCAACGGTCAAATCATCCGCGCCGCATTAACGGGCCGCGACAACTTCCGATGCGCCCCCCCGGATGAAGGTGGGCGGGGTCGTGAACGTTCCAGGCGCCCGCAAACATACGGCGGCGTCAGGGCTTCACATGGGTCCAGCCCTGTTCCTGCAACTCCATGACCCGCACGACGCCGGACTTCACGACGGTGGCCTCGGGAATGAGCGGGATCTCCTTGTTCTCGGCCTTTTGCATGTTTTCCTGCGTATTGCCGCAGGCCTGGAAGGAGATTGCCGGATTGGCTTCCTTGATCGTCTTGATCCGTGCCTTCACCGGCGATGTGTCGTCGCGCAGCATATGCAGGCCCGGACCGAATGTGATGATTTCGATCGCCACCTGCGCGTGAGCATTGGTTGGCTGAAGCGCAGGGAAACAGCGGCATCAACGCGGCCAGGCGGAGCATGTATCGTCGCGACAGCACGTTCACCTCACCCTCTCTCATTGAGGCAACGCATTCATACGTTTTCTTGCCTCCTGAATGCCGCCGGCATGCGCCTTCGCGTAGAGTTCACGCGCCTTCGTCACCTCGCCGCGCGTTCCGTAGGTCCCCCATGCGGCCAGAACGGCGGGGTCATATGTCTCGGCGAGCATGAAACTCGCCCTTGCGCTGCCTGTATCGCTGGCGCGCTCGAGCACGATCCGTGCAGCCCCGATATCTCCCTGGCCAAGCAGTGCACTGGCGCGCGCGATCAACCTCGCCGTTTCCGGGCGGCCTCTCGGGTCCGACACCGCCGGCTGCACCATGGCGGCCACTTCCGTCGCTTGTGCCGCCGGGGCGACCGGGCTTACCGTCGACGGTTGAGGCTTGACGCGCGCACCGACCGTACGGCGAGAGGTGTCGCGATCGCGGGCCATTGCATCGATCTTGTCGCGCTCGCGCTGCTGATATTGCCGGAGTTCCGCCGCTGCGCTTTCCGTCGTCTTCCTGAGCCGCTCGGCATCCTTACCAGCCTGGCGCAACTGAGCAGCCTGCGTCTCGATTTCGAGTTGCGCCGCTGCAAGTTCGCTCCAGATAGCGGCGCGGCGTCCGCGCTCCTCCTCGACCGCCTGACGCTGCTGCTCGGCGCTGGCGGCCAGTTCCTTTCGTGCGGCAGCGGCCTCCAGCGCCAGGGCATCGACTTTCTTTCGCGCCTCTTCGAGCGATCGGACAATCTGCGCGGTTTCCGTCTGCTTTTCCTTCGCCGCCTCCCCGCTTGCCTTCAACAGTGCCGCCTGCCTTTCATTCTCCCGCTGCGCGGCGGCAAGTTCACGAGCCAGCGCGGCCCCCCGCGCTCGCTCCGCTTCGAGCGCCTGACGATGCTGCTCTGTGCTCGCGGCCAGCTCTTTGTGTGCGGCAGCAACCTCCGCCGCTAGCGCGGTGGCCTTGTTGCGCGACTCCTCGAGCGATCGTGCGCTCTGCGCCGCTTCCGTCAGCTTTTGCTGATTAGCTTCGCCACTTTCCTTCAACAGCCCCGCCTGCTTCTCGTTTTCCCGCAGCGCGTTCGCAAGCTCGCGCGCCAATGCGGCGCCGCGCGCGCGTTCCGCTTCCAGCGCCTGGCGATGTTGCTGCGTGATCGCTGCCAACTCCTTCTTTGCGGTGACGGCTTCCAGTGCCAGACCTTCCGCCTTTTCGCGTTCCTTCTCGAACGATCGCGCGCTCTTCGCGACCTCCGCCGCCAGCTTCCCGTCCGCCCCCTCGATCGCGCGACGGGCCTCCGCAGGCTCCTGCGCCGGCCCTTCCGCGCGATCCTCCTTCGACGAGGGCTGCTCGTCCGCTGCGGGAGCGGCTGCGACCTGCTGCACCGGCGCAGCTTGTTGCGCTTCCGCCGGCGCGCGGGCCCGAGCGGATTCGACCGGTCCTTCGGCAGCCGAGGCGGCTTTCCGCGAGTTCTCGTTCGCGAACAGCCCGGTGACATGTCGGCCGATAGCAAAGAGGCCTTCCTGACCGGCGAACCGTGTCGCATAGGCCGCGACCTCGACGCGGAAGTAGGTGATGATGAACGTCGCCGCGAGCAGCGCTAAGGCGATCGCGGCAAGGCGCCGCCTACGGCGGGTCCGCGGTTGGGCGTCGGAGACGCCGTCCTCTCGCGAGAGATACTGGTCGCGGGGTATAGGGTACCAGTGCGTCGGCGTGATCTTGGTCGGCTCGCCGTTTTCACCGAGCCATTCACCCGTGCCTGCCGACCAGTGAGCGACGTCATAGATCCCGCTCGCATCATCCTCGAGGATGATCGCTGTTCCGTCCCTCGGTGCTTCCTCGATCGGTTGGCGCATGCAAAGACGCGTCCTGACGAGCTATCGCGCAATGCTTCCCATTTCAAATCATCAAATAATCGTGCCCTGAATTCCGCGGCGACGGTCGGGTTATCCGTGCCCCATCTGCAGACAATTGCTGGCATTCCACGCCGGCACCATCGCGCTCCGCACCGGCTAAAGTAAGGGATCAATGGTGCTACGACTTTCGATACTTCCTTTGAGGTAGCAGCCGGGGTCGTAGGAACGATCAGCCCTGCTGAAAATAAGGTTTTCCCCGGAGGTTCAGCATGACGACCGGATAGGCCATCAACGCCGCTCCGCCCGCAACCGGGAACACCACCGTAGTCCAGGGGAGTGGAGCGTCGCCGGCAGCCTTGCACCACACAGCTATTCCGACCGGAAGGAAGAGCACGATGGCGGTGACGAGGCCAGGCGAGAACCGGCCCCCGTCCGGACGACAGGGAGGATGTGAAAGAATACGGCGTTGATCAGCATCAGCGAAGCGAATATCAGCGGCGCCAACGGCAGGGCTGGAGCCAGTTGTGCTTGAGCAATACCCAAGGCGATGACGATCGCGTTCGTGACGTAGAAGTCGCTCCATTCCACCGGCAGCTTGATGACGGCCCGCGCACAGTTCCGCCAGTCGAAGGTACAATCTTCCATGATATGCAGGGCGTGTGCGGCCATCGCCAGCCACGCCAGGGTTTGCAGCGTCATCGGTGTCTCCAGATCGGGGCAAAGGGTCAGTCCTAGGTTCTATCCAGGACTTGGTCAAAGTCCGCCGCCGCAATCGCGGGGGGCGGCGGCGGTAATGGCTCACATCCCGTACAGGATGTTCAGTTCGCCGCTGGCGCGGAGAGCGATAACGACGCCGTCAACGGGCAGATAGACATTATCGAGCTTCGCGGAGGAGAGCTGCCCCTCCATGCGGAAGCCATCCACCGGCGTGGCAAAGGCTTCGGGCCCGTCAGGGCTTTCGCCGACGTTGAGGATGGTATTGCCGACGCCGGCGCGAACCGCGGACGGTTCGACCGACAGATGGTCAGCCTCGGTCACGATATCGGGGACAAGGTTGCGGGCAGCAAAAGCCCGGTTGATCAGTTGACGCCGGTTTCGTTGCTCGCCAGGCGAAATCAGCGGTATGCCGGCGATATCCTCGAGCGACACGTGCGGCTTCCTGAACTTTGCGGCGTCCTTGCCGATCAGGAAAAGCTGCTGGGAAAAAATCGGATCTCGCGAGTGCGCCGACACCAGTTCGTCCTCGAAGACAAGCGCACGATCCAGCGCATGCGATTGCACGCGGGCGACCAGCGAACCGCTGTCGCCATCGGCGCAAATCAGCCTGACCTGCGGCAATCCGGCCTTGAAATGCTCGACGATGACGCCAACCAGTGGACCTGCGAGACTAGCGACGATGCCGAGCCGCACCGTCCCTTGCGTCTCGCCGATCGCCGATTTCAGCATTCCCGGCAGTTGGTCCATGCGATGCAGGATCAGCGACGCTTCGCGAAACAGCGTTTCGCCGGCCGGCGTGGCCTTGACGCCGCGCGGGGTTCGCAGCAGCAACTGCGCGCAGCCTCTGCATTTTTGCGCTGGGTCAGGTACCCAGCGGCTCCGAGCAACCCCGTACATCCGCTGCCGTACGGCGTCCGGGATCAGTTGAGATGGAGCGCGGCGGTACCACCGGGCGGCTCGGGCGCCCTCAATCGCAATGCAAACGGCATCGGCGATTCAGAGATGCGATGCCATGAGCCGTCCGGCAACGGGAAGACGTGCCTGCAGGATCGTTCCGCTTTCGGACTCGGTGATGTAGAGCGTCTTGTTGTCCTGCCCACCGTAGGCGACGTTGGTGGTGGTGAGGCCTTCGCAGGAACGCACCCGATAAAGCGGCTCACCGGTGCGGCTGAAGATCCAGACCGCGCCGAGGCCCGCATGGGCGATCGCGAGGTTGTCTTCCTGGTCCATGGCCAGTCCATCCGGACCGCCAAGGCTCCCAGAAAGCTGCACGAAGATGCCGACCTTCGACGCCGTGCCGTCGGGCATCAGCGGCACGCGCCAGACGCAGTTGCCGCGCGTGGCAGCGACGTAGAGAATGTGCTCGGAGCCGTTGAGCACGAGGCCATTCGGGCTGGGAACATTGCCGACAAGGAGATCCAGCGTGCCATCGGTGCGCAGCCGGTACACGCGCCCGGTCGGATCGTGCATCCCGGTCTGCCCCTGATCGGTGAAGTAGATATCGCCATTGCGCGCGAACACCAGGTCGTTGACGCCCTTGAAGCGTTCCGACCAGCGCCGCTCCAGCAGCGGCGATATCCTTCCGCTCCGAGGATCGAGCGTCATCAGGCCGTGCCGGTAGTCGGTAATGACGATGCGCCCGTCCCTTGCGATCTTCAGCCCGTTCGGCTCACCGTCATACTCCGTCACCAGCGTGAACTCGCCGCCGGGGGAGATGCGAAAGATACGGCCGTAGGGAATGTCGACGACATAGAGTTGCCCGTCGCGGTCGAACGATGGCCCCTCGAGGAACGAATCCACGGGCACCCCGCGGCGATTCACGATCGCCCATGCGTTGTCCGGGTCCTTCTGCCTGAACTTGTCGGGCAACCGGGCGAATACTTCGGTTTCGATGATCTGGGGTGGAGCGTACATCGCACGAACTCTCTCAGGGAACGACCGCCGCGCGCGACGGCAGCCACATCGCGATATCGGGGAAAAGCACCAACAGACCGAGCAGCACGAACATGATGAGGTGGAACGGAATCGTCCCCATCACGACATCGCTCAGCTTGCCGTTCCAGATGCTCTGGATGACGAAGAGGTTGATGCCGATCGGCGGCGAGATCTGTCCCATCTCGATGAACAGCACCAGGATGACGCCGAACCAGATCGGGTCGATGCCGTATTGCAGCAGCACCGGGTACAGCAGCGGCACCGTGACGACGATCATGCCGAGGCTTTCGACGAGACAACCAAGCACGGTGTAGAGAACGAACAACGCCAGGAAGAACTCGAGCTTCGACAGTTTCAGGTTGACCAGGAACTGGGTGATCTGTTCGCCGACGCCGGCATAGCTGATGGCATAGGAGAACAGGAACGCGGCATACACGATGAACAGGATGTTTCCGCACACCCGGGTCGTGGTCTGCAGGGCGTGCCAGAGAATTCGGAAACTGAACTCCCCCCAGAACACCGCAATGACCATCGAGAGCACGCAGCCGACCGCCGCGGCTTCCGTCGGCGTGACCAGGCCGGTGTAGATGCTGCCGATCGTCCCGCCGATCAGAACGAAGAACGGGAAGACGTCTAGCAGCGCCGCCGTCAGTTCCCTTGTCGACTGCGCCCCTCTTTCAACCGGCGCCGCGCTCGGCTTGAACCATGTATGGATGGCGATGTAGGCCATGAACATCGCCGTCAGCAGCAGCCCCGGCATCACGCCCGCCATGAACAGCTTGGCGACCGAAGTTTCGGTGAAGGTGCCATAGACGATCATGGCGATGCTCGGCGGAATCAGGATACCGAGCGTTCCGCCTGCGGCCAGCGAGCCCGCCGAGAGCTTGGGATCGTATTTGCGCTTCTGCAGTTCGGGGAGCGCGACCCGCCCTATCGAGGCGGCAGTGACGACGCTCGAACCACTGATCGCCGCGAAGATCGCGCACCCAGCGATATTGGTCTGCAGCAGCCCACCGGGAATCCACGATACCAGCTTGGACAGCCCGTGGTAGACGCGCAGGCTCAACTTGCTCTCCTGCAGGATCTCCGCCATCAGAATGAAGAGCGGGATCGCGGTCAGCGTAAAGCTGTTCATGCTGCCCCAGCTCACCAGGCCAATGCCCTTGAGACCAGGCAATCCCGCATGCAGCAGCAGGTACAGGACCGACGGCACCGTGATCGCAAACGGAATGGTCATTCCGGCGCAAAGCAGGCCGAGGAAAATCAGCATTACGACGATGAGTTCAACACCCGGGCTCACGACCGATGCCTCCCGAGATGCCTCGCCTTGGCGATCATGGTTCTGATCAAGGCAAAGCACAGCAGCGCCATGCCGAGCGCCATGGTGGCTTGCGGCATCCAGAGCGGCGTCTGCAGCGGCGTCGGCGCCACATCCTCCGCGCGCCATGAATTGAGCACCAACCGCGTCAGCTGCCACGTAACGAGACCGGACGCGATCAGCGACATCAGGTCGAACACGATTTGGGCAATGATCCGGGTGGAAAACTTCAACTTCGATTGGATCAGTTCAACCCGGTGGAAGGCACCATGCGCCTCGGCGACCGGCATGCTCAGGAAGGTCAGCGCGACCAGCAGATAGCCACCGACTTCGTCGGTGACCTGCAACGAGGTGTGAAACACGTTGCGCGCAATCGCTTCGGCGCCGATCAGAACAATCATCGCCATCAGAAACAACGCGCACAATGTCTCGGACGTGTTTTCTATCGGGCTCGGGCCCGACGACACGGTCTCGATAAGGTGGACGGCGCCGTCCGGCGCCACCTCCCTGATCTCGATGGGACTGGCCATGGCCGCCTACCTGCCGAGCGCAGCGCGGACTTTCTTCAGCGCCTCGACAGCGTCGGGCCCCTTGGACTTTGCCCATTCATCCCAGAAGGCGGAAATTACCTTGGTCCCGGCCTCGGTGTCGGCGGCCTGTTCGGCCGTGACGGTCATGCCGCCTTCCGCAAACTTCTTGGTCAGGCTCTCTTCTTCATCCTCCATCGCCTTGGTGATGAGGGGCATGTTGGCCTCGACGATCTTGCGAACCTTGGCCTGGACCTCCGGCTTCAGCTTGCCGAAACGCTCCTTGTTCACGATCACGACCGAGTTGAAGTAGTTGATGCCGAGGCGGTAGTTGAACTTCAGCAGGTCCTTCCAGATGTTGCCACCGCCGGAGCTGGCCGTGAGCACGCCGTCGACCACGCCGCGATCGAGCGCCGACGGCACTTCCGGCGCGCCGATCGTGACGGGAACGCCGCCCAGACGCTTGATGAACTCGCCCTGCTCCGGTGACGTAACGCGGATTTTCTGGCGCTTGATATCCGCAAGTGAAGTCAGCTTCTTGCCTGAGAAGGCGACCTGATAAGGATAGATGTACTGGCCGAGAACGAGGACGCCCTTCTTCTCGAAGGCCTTCTCAAGATAAGGCTGCATGATCGCGGCGGCCTTCTGATATTCCTCCGGCGAACGAATGAGCATCGGCAGCCTGAGGACGCCGCCGATCGGTATGTTGCCGAGGAAGTATCCGTCATCGCCCATCTGCACGACGTCGTCGCTGACGGCCTGGGTGATGGTGGTGGTGTTGATCGGAAGCGAGCCTCCGAGGTGCAGACGGATGGTCAGCTCTCCCCCGGTCTCCTTCTCGATCTGCTCGATGACGGTGTTCATCCCCTTCACGGCCGAAACGGTTGACACCGCGTTGTAGACGTAGAGATCCCATTTCTCGGCCGCCGCGGCCGGATTGAAGGGCAAGGAGGAAATTGCCAGCGCCGCCGCGACCAGCCCTGCCCGCACCGTGTGCGCTGACTTCATCGAGATCATCGTTTGCTCCCGTTGTGCTTTTCTTGTTCTTTCCGGGATATCTTCGATCATGGCCCCGCGGCAAGTGGCGAATGCGATCTCAACCATCGCATATGTGATAAATGCATCTCGCGGCCAAACGCGTATTGATCCAATTACCATCGGCGCATTGAAGTGCGGCCGCGTAGGAGCTGCGCACGAACGCGGTCGGCGCCGCGACGTCTTGGACAGGAAGGAATGCCGAAGGTGGTGGACACGACCATGGCGGACGGCCCGCTGGGGGGAATCCGCATTGTTGATCTGACCAATGTGATCATGGGTCCGTTTGCGACCCATATCATGGCAGACATGGGCGCCGACGTGATCAAGATCGAAAGCGCAGAAGGCGATTCCTTCCGCGGCTATCGCCCCAACCGCAATGAAGGGATGGCCGGCGGCTTTCTGCATCTCAACCGCAACAAGCGCAGCATGCTGCTCGATCTCAAGCAGGCGGGTGACATGGCCGCGCTGCACAAACTGATCGCTACGGCAGACGTTTTCGTGCATTCGCTGCGGCCGAAGGCGATCGAGAAACTCGGTCTCGGCTACGAGGCCGTCCGGGCAATCAGGCCGGACATCATCTATTGCGGCGCCTACGGCTTCGGCAAGGACGGCCCGTACCGGGACAAGGCAGCCTACGACGACATCATTCAAGCGGGGTCCGGGCTTGCGGCGCTGCACAAGGTTTCGCGCGGCGAGCCCGCGTTCATGCCCACCGTGTTGTGCGACAAGCTCTCCGGCCAGGCCATCGCCTATGCTGTCATCGCCGCCCTGTTTCAGCGCGAGCGCGGCGGCGGCGGCCAGGCCATCGAGGTGCCGATGTTCGAAACCACCGCGGAGTTCGCCTATATCGAACATCTGCTCGGGTTTGCTTTCGAGCCGCAACTCGGGACGACGGGTTACGTCCGCGTCGTCAGCCCGCGCCGAAAGCCTTTTCGTACTGCCGACGGCTACGTCTGCATCCTGCCGTACTCGGACCGCAACTGGCGCGATTTCTTCGACTTCGTCGGCAAGCCCGAGTTCAAGACGGATGCGCGCTTCTATCCCCTCACCGAACGGGTCGCGCATCTCGAAACGCTTTACGAGCTGATCGATGCACTGGCGCCGATGCACTCGACCGCCGAGTGGGTGGATTTCTGCGACGAGGTCAGCATCCCCTGCATGCCGGTGCTCAGCCTCGACGACCTGCCCGACGACCCCCACATGAAGGCGGTCGGGATGTTCGGCCTTGCCGAACACCCATCGGAGGGCAGCTACAAGTCCATCCGCGCGCCGGTCACGTTCGGATCGACGCCGTTCCGGGTTCGCCGGCACGCGCCGCGACTGGGCGAACACACGGAGGAAGTTCTGCAGGAGATCGGGGCCGAACTGAAGTCGCCCTGAGGCGCACGTTTGAACTTCTGCAGCGCGTGAGCTGCGGCCGATGCATAATCGCAACGACAGGACCAGGAGACCCACATGCGCGCGTTTCGATTTGAATCGCTGACGCTGCCGCCGGAAGCCGAGGCCATGCGGCGCAAGGTTCGCGCCTTTCTCGACGATGAGCGCGCCAACAAGCGCTACGCTGCTCATCGCACCTCATGGTCGACCTTCGATCCCGAATTCAGCCGGCGCGCTGCGGCGGCGGGATTCATCGGCATGACCTGGCCAAGGCAATATGGCGGCGGTGAGCACTCCAACCTCGAACGGTTCGTGGTCACCGAGGAGATGCTGGCGGCGGGCGCGCCCGGCGGCGCCCACTGGATCGCCGACCGGCAGTCCGGTCCGCAGATTCTCAAGCACGGTAGCGAGCGGGCCCGTCAATTGATCCTGCCGAAGATCGCGGCCGGCGAATGCTATTTCGGCATTGGCATGAGCGAGCCGGATTCCGGTTCCGACCTCGCCGCGGTCCGGACCAAGGCCGACAAGGTCGAGAACGGCTGGCGCATCAACGGTGCCAAGATCTGGACCTCCAATGCGCATCGCGTGCACTACCTGATCGTGCTGGCGCGGACCGAGCCGCCCAGCGAGAACCGCCATGCCGGCCTGTCACAGTTCATCGTCGATACCAAAACGGATGGCGTCTCGATCCGGCCGATCCTCAACATGTCCGGCGGCCACGAGTTCAACGAAGTATTCTTCCGCGACTGCTTCGTGCCGGACGACATGCTGATCGGCAAGCCGGGCGAAGGCTGGACCCGCGTGACCGGTGAACTGGCCTACGAGCGCGCCGGTCCCGATCGGTTCATGTCCGATGCCCGCCTGCTGGTCGAACTGATCAACAAGGTCGGCGAAGCGCCGAGCGAACGGCAGGCGATCGAGATCGGCCGCCTCGTCGCGCACTTCGCAGCGCTTCGACGGATGTCGTCGTCGATCGCGGGATTGCTGGAGCGCGGCGAGAGCCCGGTCACGGAAGCTGCCCTGGTCAAGGACGTCGGCACGGCCTTCGAGCGGGAGATTCCCGAGATGGTGCGCAAGCTGCTGCCGATCGAAGCGAGCCTCGACGATGACGACGAGTATTCGCAGGCGCTGGCGCATGTGCTGTTGCATGCGCCGTCGTTCACGATCCGCGGCGGCACCCCGGAAATCCTGCGGGGAATGATCGCGCGCGGTCTTGGCCTGCGTTGAGGGGATGACGACCATGGAAGACATGTCAGCAATCGTGCTCGAACAGGCCGACCGGCTCTTTCAGCAGCATGTGAACAAGGAAATTCTCTCCGCTGCCGACAACGGCGAGTGGCCGGCTGCGCTATGGGCGGCGCTGGAGGATGCCGGCCTTCCCCTTGCGATGGTCCCCGAAGCCGCCGGCGGGGTCGGGCTTGCCGCGGCCGATGTCGCCAACCTGATCCGGCGCGCGGCTTTCTATTCGGTGCCGCTGCCGCTTGCCGAAACCATGCTCGCCAATCGCCTCTGGACCGACGCCGGCGGCGAACCGCTGGAGGGCGCGGCAACGCTTGGCCCGACGAACGATGCCGATCGTCTCACGGTTACGCCACACGGCAACGGCTGGCGGCTGAAAGGCGTCGCCCGGCACGTGCCCTGGGGATTGCAGGCGACCGGCTTGATATTTGCGCGCGATGCAGGCGGCGCCGGAGTGCTGGCCCGCGTCGCCGCGAGTGGCGCCGCCTCGAAAAACCGGCGTCGCAACGTGGCCTATGAGCCGCGGGACGAGATTTCGTTCGACGATATCGAACTGGCCAGCGACGACGTTCGCGCGGCGCCGGCCTATCTTGCTGAAGATGGCCTGATGCCTTTCGGCGCCGCGATCCGCTCGCAGCAGATGATCGGGGGAATGGAGCGCTGCCTGGACTATGCGCTGACCTATGCCAATGAGCGCGTGCAGTTCGGTCGTCCGATCGCAAAATTCCAGGCCGTGCAGCACATGCTGGCGATCGCCGCCGGCCACTTCGCCGCAGCGTCCGCGGCCGCCGACGCGCTCACCGAATCCGAACGCCTTGGCGACGATCGCTTTGCGGTCGCGATTGCAAAATCCCGCTGCGGCGAGGCCGCGGGCCAGGTCGCAGCCGTGTGCCAGCAGGTGCATGGCGCGATGGGCTTTACCCAGGAGCATCCGCTGCATTTCGCCAGCCGTCGCCTGTGGAGTTGGCGCGACGAATGGGGCGCGGAACCCTATTGGCAGGAGATGATCGGCCGGGCCATTTGCGCCGGCGGCGGCGATGGCTTCTGGCCGTTGCTCGTCGACCCGAAACCCAAGGCCGAGGCCGTCAGACAGGCGTGAGATAACGCCTGATGACATCGTTGAGCAAGGTCACGATCTCCTGCTCGCGTCTCGTGATATCGTCGAGGATACCCGAGACCGCGACGGTCAGGGCGCGGTTGCGGCCATCGATCCCATCCGGCAGCGGAACGGCGATCGAACCGGAACCGGGCGTAACCAATTCCCTCGAGAAGAAGTAGCCGGCCGCGCGGGCTTGCCTGATGTTTTCCAGCACCTGAGCGACGTCGACGCGCGGCTGGCCCGGAATGGCTTCGGCATTCGTTCGCGCGCACAGCGCCCGCACCTCGGCCTCGCTGGCCCCCAGCAGCAGCGCAAATCCCGTCGCGGACCAGACCACAAGCCGGCGCGCGCCCGTGGCCACATGGAACCGTATCGCGGTGCGCGCCTGCAGGACATGAACATATTGCGAGTAGATGCCGTTGCGCGCGGCGATGATCACGGTATTGCCGGTGTTCTGCGAAATCTCTTCGAGCATGCGGATCAGGCTGCCGTTGCGCACCGGCCCCTTGTCGAGCCAGGTGCCGAGCAGCGTCACCCGCGGCGACGGCAGAAAACTGCGGCTTTCCGGCAGGTAGTCCATGTAACCGAGATCGACGAGAGATCTCAGCAGGATCGACGTCGACGATTGCGGAAAGGCCAGCCGCTCCGCAATCTCGGCCACCCTGGCCTCGCGCTGGATCTCGTCGAAGAACTCAAAGACCTGCAGCACCCTTGCCGCCGACTTGACGGCGCCATGCCCGGCCGAACCGTAGCTGGTCGCCTCGGTGACCTGGCCGGTTTCGACATCGGGCGTCCCGTTACTGCGCGACCTCATCTCTTCCCTTCGATCGCTATTTCGATGAGATATGGCCGGTTTGCCGCAACGGCGGTCGCCAGCACCGATGCGATGTCGTCAGCCTTCTCGACCCTGACGCCTTCGACGCCCATGCCCGCCGCCAGATGCACGAAATCCAGGTCCGGTCCCGTCAGATCCATCTGCTGATAGGGATGCTGCGTGCCGGCTTCGAAGTTCTGACGCCAGACGTCCACATTGTGCTTCAGGATGCGATATTCCCGGTTCGACAGGATGACGAACACGATCGCCAGCCTATGATGCGCCGCGGTCCAAAGCGCTTGGATACTGTACATCGCCGAACCATCGCCGGACACGGCGACAACCGGACGATCCGGCATCGCGACCTTGACGCCCAGCGCGCCGGAGAATCCCTGGCCGATGCCGCCGCCGCGCCCGCTGAAATAATCCCCCGGCCCGCGATAATCGAACGATCGTGCAAGATCGAGGCTCGCCGTGATGCTCTCATCCACGATCACGACATCATCGGGCAGCCCACGCCTGAGTTCCGCCATCACGCGCGGCATCGAACTCGGCTCACGCTTCCAGCTCTTCTCCAGTCGCGCCCGATAGGCCTCCTTGTCCCGCGCGCTCAGTTCGGCCAGCGCCCCGTTGCGGCGTTTCGCTGCGAGCTGAAATTCCTCGCCCTGCCGCGAGCGCAGCGTATTGGTCAACGATGCGATGCTGGTGGACATTTCGCCGACGACCCCGCCATCGAGGCGATGATTGAACGCCAGCCGCTCGGGCGACTCTTCGATCTGGACGACCACCGCACCTGCAGGAAAATGGCTTCCTTCCGCATACCAGATGTCTTCGAAGAATGGCCCGCCCAGCAGAATGACGAGATCGGTGTCTCCGAGCGCCTTGCGAATCTGCGCCGCGTCGGGCGGAAGCGACTGACGAAAGCTGGGATGGCTGGTCGGAAAGGATGCATGGTGCCGCAATCCTTCGAACCAGACCGGCGCGCCGATCGTTTCAGCGAGCTTCACGAGCGCTTCCGTGGCGCTTGATCGCGCGACGTCGTCGCTGGCAATGATCGAGGGACTATTCGATTTCAGGATGAGCGAGGCGATTTCCTCGACGCCCCTCGGATCGGGATGCGAAGAACGCCACAGTTTGCCGGGTCCCACGGCTTCGACTGCCGTCTCCTGCTCCAGCACGTCGATAGGCAGCGATACGAAGACGGGTCCCTTGGGAGCGTCGGTGGCAACCTTGAAAGCGCGACGCAGGATGGGAGCAAGCTCGTCCGCGCGCTCGACCTGCACACTCCATTTTGTGACGGGCGTAGCCATTGCAACCAGATCGTGGCCGAGCACAGGATTGGTGAGCCGCATGCGCGTGTCCTGCTGCCCTGCGGTCACCACGAGCGGCGAGTTGGCCTTGAACGCGCCATAGATCGCACCGATCGCATTGCCGAGCCCGGGGGCGACATGGAGGTTCGCAACCGCGGTGCGGCCGGTGGCCTGTGCATAGAAACTCGCGGCGCCGACCGCCACGCCCTCGTGCAGGGACATGATGTACTGGATCTGCGGATAGGAAACGAGGCTGTCCAGCAACGGCGTCTCGGTCGTTCCCGGATTTCCGAAGATATGACGCACGCCGTGCGACACGAGGGATTCCATCAGCACACGTCGTCCGCGCATTCGTCTCCTCCGCCAACTCTTTCATTACTCGATAGGTGCAGTATGCGCACAACATAGCCGCGATGGAACTGATCAAAACGTGTATCGACCAGCTAGAAATGCTGCACTACCAGGGGAATTGAATGTTCGGTTCCACCTGCCCGCGCCGGGCGGCGTTCATCCGGGTTTATGGCTTTCGACCAGTCGTGGAGAACCCGCGGCGGTCGGCCATACGCGCTCGACGCACCGCGATTGGCTTGTTAAGCGAGCCTCCGCGAAAGGACTTTGAGTCGAGAAATGACCGTTGCGATCGAGATGGGGCTCACGACCGCAGGCGTCCCGGCAACTCTGGACCTTGAGGAACTGTTGGCAACCCGCCTGCTGGTGCAGGGCAATTCGGGCTCCGGCAAATCCCATCTGCTGCGCCGTCTGCTGGAACAGAGCGCCGCCTGGGTGCAGCAGACGATCATCGACCCCGAAGGCGACTTCGTGGCGCTTGCCGACCGGTTCGGACATCTCCTGATCGATGCCGAGGACCATACCGAGCGCGGCCTGCAGGTCGCCGGCGAGCGCGCACGCAGCCATCGCGTCTCTACCGTGCTCAATCTCGAAGGACTGGACGCCGAGAACCAGATGCGGCGCGCCGCAGCCTTTCTCAGCGGCCTTTTCGATGTCGCCCGCGATCACTGGTACCCGATGCTGGTGGTGGTGGACGAGGCGCAGCTTTTCGCGCCGGCGGTGGCCGGCGACGTATCGGACGAGGCGCGCAAGCTCTCGCTCGGCGCCATGACGAACTTGATGTGCCGCGGCCGAAAGCGTGGCCTGGCGGGGGTCATCGCCACCCAGCGATTGGCGAAGCTCGCCAAGAACGTCGCCGCCGAGGCATCCAATTTTCTCATGGGCCGAACCTTCCTCGATATCGACATGGCGCGCGCGGCCGACCTTCTGGGCATGGAGCGGCGCCAGGCCGAGGCGTTCCGGGATCTGGAGCGCGGGCAATTCATGGCGCTTGGCCCGGCCCTTTCCCGTCGGCCACTGCAGTTGCGCATCGGTCCTACCGACACCACGCCGCGCAATGCGACGCCGCGCCTGCTGCCTCTGCCGGAAGCGCCGGAGGACGCGCGCGCCATCATCCTCGCAGCGCCGCCGCCCGAAAATAATCGGCCGCAGCGCCGCTCGCCGCCGCCAAATCTCCTCGGCCAGTTGATGGCGGCCAAAGCCGCGGCGCTGGAGATATCTCCCGAACCTGCGGAGCAGCCACTCAGCGCCGAGGAGTCGGCGGAGCGGCGCACGCGAATGGATCGCATTCTGCGCGCGGTCATGGATGAACCCGACGCGGGATTCCGCGCCGTCGGCGTCCTCTATCAGGAGTTCGTGGTCCGCTGCCGGATAGAAGGCCTCGCGTCGGCCGTGCCGGAGCTGAGTGAATTCCGTCGCATGCTCACGCGCGCCCGCGCCGGGCTCGGCTCCGACATGGTCGAGGATGATGGCTGGCGGGACGTCTCGATCCGAGCCTCGCTCCTGCCGGAGGATATGCAGGGCGTCTTCATGATGATCGCCCGCGCCGCAAAGGAGGGCTGGCCCTGCCCCAGCGATGCGGCGATCGCGCGTGCCTATGGCTCATACTCGTTGCGCCGTGCGCGGCGTCTGCTGACCTACATCGAAGAACAGGGTCTTGCCGTTTGCCAGATCGACGGTGCCGGCCGGCGCATCGTGACGCTCGTCGAACTCGGCTGGGCTACGGCACCGGGCGATCCCAATGCGGAAGAACCATCGCCGCAGCAGGCTGAAGCCTCTTAGCGAAACATCGAAGAGTTGACATCGCCGCACTGGCGGCCAGGCAGGTGAGTGCGTAGTTGCAATCCCTGCCCGGCGGCCAGCGACACTTCGACTCCAGGTCAGGCGCTGCGCTTGAGCGTGCCGCCCTTCAACAGGCCCTCGAGCTCCTTGATGGTCTGCTCCTCGGAGACTCCGTCCACCAGTGCCACTTCTCCACAGAGTCGGTCGAGCGCGGCCACGTAAAACTGTCGTTCGCTGAAACTCTGTTCGGATTCGCCCTGTCGGAAAAGATCGCGAGCGACCTCCGCGACCGCGACGATATCTCCGGAGTTGATCTTGCTCTCGTATTCCTGCGCAAGCCTTGACCAATTGCCACGGCCTTTCCGTGGAGTTCCGCTCAGAACCCGCTTCGCTTCCTGGACCGAAGCGCGATCCGACAGCTTGCGCATGCCGACATTCGCGGCTTTTCGAATCGGAACGCGGACGGTCAATTTGCTCTTCGTGAAGTAGATCACGAAGAATTCCAGGCTCGCGCCGGCAACGGTCTGATTTTCGATCGAGAGAACCTGTCCCGCGCCGTGCGCCGGGTAAACGACAAATTCGTTGGTGTTGAATTGCAATGGAAGATTCCCGCTTTCACGCGCACCTGATGGCGCCGAGGCGACGTCCGACGCCTCCGTGAAACGATCGGATTTCGCTTTTTGACCGTCCAAATTCATGTCGCGGTTCGACTCCTTCGGGTGTTGCACCGACTAATCGCCAATCACGCGGCAAGTTACTGAACGCTCTAGTCGCTGCGGCGCGCTGTGCGCCATCTTCGCTGCTGCAAAAATCATTAAGCCCGAGGAGTCAGCATAGCCATGACAATGATGGCACGCGTCGGATTCTCATCGAGTCGTGTGGCTTATCAGCAACTTGTTCCGCACGCAGACACCGTCACGCGGTGGAAAAGCCTGGTTTTGTCCCGTCGGCATCCATTGGTGCAGGCATAAGGGGCAAGCAGTCCCCGGAGAGGAAGCGATCGCCTGGGCAACTCGCCGTTCCGGAGGATGATCGAGGCGCCGGACTTCTGGCGCTTGTGGTATGTCGGCCTGATCATCGCCACTGTGCGCTGGCTGGAAACCGTCGAGCCGCATGGTCGGCCCCGCCATCGGCGGATCACACCGCTGCGATCACTCCCATCGCTTTCCGAAGACGGGCGATTTCACCTGATCGACTTTCCAGTCGAAGAAATCAAAGTAGCCTGACCACGCATGGACTTTGGTCGCGCAGACCTCGCACTTGAAACTGCCTGTGTGCGTGTATGGATGGCGTTCCTTCGTCGCGGTGTAAGGCAGCCCGCAACTGGGACAGCTGAAATGCTCAATCGTCCAAATACCGTTTGCCATTCCCGAATTGTGCGACACCCTAGGCGTCAGTGCCAGCAAGGAGGCCACTCACGCTAAATGACCTGCTACTTGACACCGCAGGCCAGGCGGCCAGCTGGTAGCGCTTTCTTAACTTAACGCGGTCGCAAGCGAAGACGCGCCCAAGATTCAAGAGAATCTTCCAGCCACTACGACGCATTTTTCCGGAGCCTCGATGGGGACGAGTTTTAGGCTGGGGCCAACAAGGTTCGACCACGTGATTGGCTGGACCCGTGCTATCGCACCAGCGGAACCATGGAGGCCCCTCGCCGATTGTCCTGCGGCCAACACGGCTCGAGAGGCTGGCGAATGGATTGGGGACATGTCGTTCGAAATACGGCCATTGCAATTGGCATTACATTTGTCGTCGCGATCGGGACATATCTTGCGATATGGTTTTTCGTATCGGTGCTGTAAACCGTGCGCTTTGATGTTGCGCGCGGGTCCTCTTGGTTCTGCGAACGGTGTGTCGCCCTCAACGGAGGTCAAGCATGTTTGACGAGCATCAAACCAACGCAATCATAGCGACTGCTCTGCTCGAGAGCTTCAGCAACCATCAGGTACACAAACTCGATCCAGAGGGAGCCAAGATCATTGCGAAGCGCATCTTGGCAGCGCTTCACGATGCGGGGCTTCAAATCTCGCTACTAGATCAGCCCTGATTTGCCGACGCATCGAGATTGCCTGCACAGCGTTGGGCCGCCCACCTGCGGCTTGGCTAAAGTTCCGTTGGAAAAGTGCAGGTTACCCACACCTCCATACCAGTAGGCGACCAGACGCGGTTCGAGGCAGCCGTGTTCTAAGCGCAAACGGCTGGTCCACACCGCGTTTCGCTATTCGGAGCCCCCCGTAGCCGGACCATCAGGTGTGCGTAACCTGTGGAAAACCGCCAAAATTACGGCCCAATTGGCGGCCTAAGTTTCTGAAATAATGACTTTTTTGTTCCATTTATTGTGTGAGCGTCTGATGAGCAGATTCCGGTTGATTTTTCTGGGCGCTGACATCGCTGGCCTTCTGGCCGTCGCTTTCATCTTTTCAACGACGCCTGCGCAGGCGAAGCAATGCAGCGCTGAGCGGCCGCCAAATGCGCGGACGTATTGGTCCTATCGTCTGATCGACGGCCGAAAGTGCTGGTACGAAGGCAAGCCGATGCTTGCGAAATCCGAACTGCACTGGCCGACATCCCGGAGTTCTAACGCCGCTCCCCGTCCGGAATTAGGTGTCGTTCCAGCCAACCAATACAATCTGCTGGATGCGCAGGCGTCGATTGCAGATGATCCCTCGATCGCAGCTACGCCGCAAGTGAGCGCGGAAAGGGTTGGTGTCAGCCCAGAACCGACGCCGACGCAAGCTCTGACGCCTGATCACTTGCGCGCATGGGCAAACAGCATGGCTGCAACGACAGCAGAGCAGTCCGTCACGAAACTCCTGGAGCGCAGGCTCGATGAGGAATTGCCGCAACACCGGAACAAGCCGGCAACGGTTGAAGGAACATCCCTACTAAGCACCCGAACCGTTCTGGCGGCGACCATCGCGTTCATGGCGCTGCTGGCGCTGCTGATTCACATGACTTTGAATCGCAGGCCCCTTCTGGACTAGAAAACACGCAGGGAGCTGATGAGCTGCCCGACCACCGACGCGGGCTGCCGAAGCTAGGCTGCCAGAACCTCTCCGATCCGCTCCCGGATCAGCATGCGCTCCTCGGGCGAAGTGTCCTTGTCGAAGCTGACGTCATAGGCAATCATGGCCGGGCGCTTCAGCACGACGATGCGGTCGCCGATCTCCAGTGCTTCACTGATCGAGTGCGTGATGAACACGGCCGTCTTGCCGTTCTCCTTCACCAATCGCACGAACTCGCCGCGCAGCTTGCCGGCGGTGGATTCGTCGAGCGCGGAAAAGGGCTCGTCGCAAAGCAGAAGGTCGGCGTTGGTCGCGAAGGCCCGCGCAATCGACACACGCTGCCGCATGCCGCCCGACAATTGATGCGGATAGTCGTCCTCATGGCCGCCGAGGCCAAGCTTGATCAGCCACTTTCGGGCGGTGTCCTTGCGATCCGGCGGCGGCCTATCCAGCATCTCGAGACCGAGTTGCACGTTCTGGATAGCAGTACGCCACGGCAGCAGGCGATCGCCCTGAAACACGATGGCCATCTTGCCGCGGAAAGCGTCGAATTCGGCAAACGGATTCTTGCCGTTCACGCGGACCGTGCCGGCGGTGGGTTCGGTCAGGCCTGCGATCATGTTGAAGATCGTCGACTTTCCGCAGCCCGTCTTTCCGAGCAGCGCCAGCATCTGGCCGGGCGCGACATCGAGGTTGAGGTGATCCACGGCGCGGTAGGAGCCGGCCGCCCCTTCCTTGCCGAACACCTTGGTAACATCGCCGAGATGAATGACGCCGCCGGTCGTTGCAGCTTTTTCGGTCACCAGAGTACCGGTCATATCGCACGCTCCGAAACCGCCCGATAGCGGAAGGCGGTGTTCTCGATCAATGTGAGCACGCCCTGCACGATCAGCACGAAGAACACCAGTTGCAGCGTCCAGGCCAGCGCCCCGGCCATGTCGAACAGTTGCTGCTGCTGCAGCAGTTGGTAGCCGACGCCGCCGGTGGCGCCGACCAGCTCGGCCACCACCACGACACGCGAAGCATTGCCGAGATTGACCTTCCACGCCGTCAGGATGTCCGGAAGGATGGCCGGCGCGATCATCACGCGAAACAGCTTCAGACGCGTCGGACGGAAGGAGAACACCATCTCGGTGAGATCCTTCGACATGCCGCGCAGCGCGCCGATCACCTGGAAGGTGAAAGCGGGCAATGTCGTCATCACCATGATGAAGAAGATTCGGAATTCGATGCCGTGAAACCAGATGATGGCGAACACCACCCAGGACAGCGCGGGAATTCCCTGGAACAGCGTCAGGATCGGCGACAGGAACTTGTCGGCGGCCTTCGAGCGCACCATGATCAGCCCGAGTATGCCGCCAATGATGAATGCGCCGCCAAGCCCGGCGAGAATGCGCAACACGGTCGCCATCACGTCCCAGAACATCGAGCCGGTGGTGAAGATATCGATGCAGCGCCAGAACACGTCGATCAACGACGGGAACAGGAAGCGCGGAAAGAACAGCGACGCGAACTGCCACAGCGCGATCACCACGACGAACGGGAAAGCCGATGTCCAGACCTTGTTCGCTATCGCCAGCATCACGCTCGATGTAGAGGGCGGAGATGCAATCGGTTGCGCCATCTCGGTCATTTCCCGCCCTCATAGATCGTCGCCGGCGACGGCTCCGCGGGCAGGAAGGCGATCGACTTGCCCGCCGCATAGACCGAGTTGATCTCCTTGCGAAGGTCGGACGCCCATTTGACGTTCATGCCGAGACGGTCATTGTGCTGGATTAGCCCCGCGATCGCCTTCTGATCGTCGGGCGTCCCCTTCGGCAGGATCAATTTGGAAGCCGCTTCCGGACTCGCCGCTACCCAATCGGCGGCCTCTTTATAGGCAGCGAACAGCTTTGGAATGAGATTCCTGTTCTTCTCGGCCCAAGCCACATGCGCCGCGACGCCAAGATACGGAATGCTGCTGCTGCCGGTGAACTTCTTCCAGCTATCGGCGATCTTGATGTCGATGGTGCGGATCTCGGGCTTCTTCGAGGTCAGCGTGGTGTAAGCCGGCTCCCATAGCTGAATGGCAGCGGCACGGTCGGCCATCGCATAGCCAACAAGGCCGGGCGTCGCGGTGTTGATCACCGAGAACTTGCCGGTGTCGGCACCAAGCTGGCGCGCGAACCAGTCGAACATCACGTAGTTCGTGGTGCCCTTGGCGGCCGCGATGTCCTTGCCCTCGAGATCCTTCAGTTCCTTGACCTCGGGGCGCGACGTGACGACGGCGCCCCAGAAGTCGAACAGATTGAAGAGGTAGGTCACCTTGACGCCGCGGGCATCGGCAAGCCCGACTGTCAGCAGCGCCGCACTGCCGCCGACCTGGAATTCACCGGAATTGAACTGCGCCGTATAGGCATCAGGCGTACGTTCCTCGAACTTGATGGCGAGCCCGTTCTTCTCATCCAGCTTTTGCGCCTTAATCACGGGCGGCAAGAACGCACCAAGCGACGGCGCGCCGAACACCACGATGGATATCGGTTCAGGCGCTTGTGCATATGCGGGCGATGTTGCAACCAGCGTGGATATGCAAGCAATGCTCGTCAAGAACGTCTTCATGGTCATCCCTCCCCCAAAATTCTGTGATTTGTTAGGCCGCACCCGCGACCGGATTATCGAATTCCTTGCGCAGCGCCGTGAAGAACTTGCCGACCAGGTGCTTGGACACGCTGGTCAGGATCCGCTGGCCGACCCCCGCGACAAGGCCACCGATTTCGCCGACACCCTGGAACTTGAGGCGGCACGTTTCGGGACCGTCGGGAATGATCTCGAAGGCGGCGCTGCCATTGCCGTGACCGAGGGTACCCGCGCCCGATACCTTGATGCTACAGGCGTTCGGAGGAGTCTTGTCGAACAGCAAGATCTCGCCTTCGAACGATCCGCCGACCGCCGCCACACGCAGTTGCATTTCGACCTTGTAATTGTCCGGAGCGATTTCGGTCATCGTCTTGCAGCCCGGAATACAACGCGTCAGCACCAGCGGATCGTTCAATGCCGACCACAATTGCTCCACGGTTGCCCGGATGGCTTCCTCACCGCCGATGTCGAGCTTCATGACGCGCCCCCTCAGAGTCCAAACAGCTTCTGCGCCAGGCCGCCATTGATGGAGGCGCGCTCCGCATCGGAGAATTTGGTATCGGCCACGATCTTCAGCGGCGAAAGATCGCCGATCGGGAACGGCATGTCCGAGCCCATCATCAGCCGGTCCGCACCGACGATGTCGGCGAGATAGCGCAGCGTACGCGGATCTTGCACGATGGTGTCGTAGTACATCGTAGCCAGCGCAGCGTCGGGGTCGCCAAGTTTCTTGTCCAGCGCGTAGTTGGTACGCAGACGACCCATGATGTATGGCAACCCTGCGCCACCGATCAGGGCCAGGAACTTCATCTTCGGGAAGCGCGTGAAGTGTCCGGCATAGATCATGCGGGACACCGCGATCATCGTGTCGGTGACACGACCGACGGCGTTGGCCATGCCGTAATCATGAACCCGATCATCGCCGCTCTCGAACACCGGGTGCGGCGACACGATCGAACCGAGTTCATTGGCCGCCTCCCAGAACGGATCGAGCGCGGGATCGTCGAGCACCCCGCCCTTGCCCTTCGTCTGGGTGCCGATCATGACGCCCTTGAAGCCGGCGGCATGGGCTTCCCGCAATACTTCGGCCGCGAGCTTGCCGTCCTGGGTCGGCACGGTTGCTAGCGGGATGAAGCGCGGCTCGGCCTTGGCGGCCTGAGCCAAATGCTTGTTGATGAGGCGCGACCAGGCGGCGCCCTCCGCGGCAGGAAGCTCATTGCCGTACATGTCGAGCCAGCCGGCGACGACCTGACGATCGATCTTCTGCTCGTCCAACCACTTCAAGCGACCTTGCAGATCGCTCAGCGGCTTCGACACCGGGCGCGTCGGCTTGCCGCCCGCAAAGGAAAAGCCGAGGCTCGCGCCGTCTTCGATCAGGCGGACCGACGGAAACTTCCCGGCCTGCGACTTGATATCCTCGAGCAGACCAGGCGGAACGAGATGGGCGTGACAATCGATGATCATGTGGCTTGCTCTTGCGGTTTGCCTTGTTGCGCGTCGGCGATGGCATCGCCAATCGCGGAAATCCGAATAGGAAGCTTGTTGAAGGAAATGCCGAGCGGCGAGACCGCATCGTTGATGGCGCTGGAGATCGCTGCGGGCGACCCGAGATAACCGCTTTCACCCGAGCCCTTCTGTCCGAACACCGTATGCGGCGACGGCGTGCAGTGATGCACGATCTCCACTTCCGGCATCTCATGCGACGACGGCAGCAGATAGTCCATGAAGCTTTGGGTGATCAGGTGGCCCTGCTCGTCATAGACGAACTCCTCCAGCAGCGTCGCACCGAGACCGTGGGCGATGCCGCCGAGGGTCATGCCCCTGACGATATGCGGATTGATCACGACACCGCAGTCGTGGCCGATGACATAGCGCTTGATCTCAGGCTTGCCGAGATCCGGGTCGATCGTCAGCAGCACCAGGTGAAACTCGAAGGAGTGACACGGATACATCTGCACCCGGCCGTTTTCCGGCAGCTTGTTGCCCGTCGGCACCTGCATCACGTGCGTCGTCTCGAGGCCGGGCTCCATGTCCGGCGGCAGCAGGTGATAATTGCGATGCGCGATGTTGACGAGTTCAGCCCAGGCCAACGAGTGGCCGGCGTTGTCGCCCGCAGCCCCGGAAGCGAACGTCACGTTCTCCTCGGCGCAACCGAACTGGTGCGCGGCGATCCTGGCGAGCTTGGTCTTCAGCTTCTGCGCGGCATGGAAAGCCGCACCGCCGAGCATGATCGCCATGCGGCTGCCAACGGGGGAATTCGACGGCAGACAGGCCAGCGTGTCCGGCCTGATAACGCGGATCATGTCCGGATCGATCTGCAGTACTTCGCCGATGACGGTGCCGACCAGCGTCTCGTGGCCCTGCCCCGACGACGTCGTGTGAATGGTCACGGTGACGAAGCCCAGGGCATCGACATTGATGCGGCAGGAATCCATCCAGGTCGTGGTGGTATTCTTCTCGTTCAGCAGCGGCTCGAACGACGAGTTGCCGCCGCTCGGCTCCAGGCAGGCCGCAATGCCGATGCCCGCCAGCATGCCGGAGGCCCGCAGCCGGTCGCGTTCCTGCTCCATCGCCTCGAAGTCGGCGTGCTTGAACACCTTCTCGACCACCGTGTGATAGTCGCCGCTGTCATAGGTGCTGCCGCTCGGAATGAGATAGGGGAAGTCTTCCTTGCGGATGAAGTTGCGGCGACGCACTTCGATGCGCGGAAGGCCGACCGCGGCCGCCACCTTGTCGATCGCGGTTTCAATCGCATAGTTCGTCGGCGCCTGGCCGAAGCCACGCACGGCTTCCTGCATCGCCTTGTTGGTGGTGACCGACTGCGCGCGGTACTGCACGCTCTCGATCTTATAAGGACCGACGATGGCGCCGATCGGCTTGCCCAACTGGAACGGCGCACGCCCGGCATAGGCGCCGGCATTGTCGAGCGCGCGTATCTTCATTGACTTGACGATCCCGTCGTCGTTGAACGCGACATCGACGTCGAAGATGCGGTCCGGGCCATGCGCATCGCCGCTGCGCATATTCTCCAGGCGATCCTCGATGAAGCGCACGGGGCGGCCGACACGGCGGGCCAGATGCGCCACCAGAACGCTCTGCTTGATACCGCGCTTGACACCATAGCTGCCGCCAACATCGACGTCGTGATGGACGCGGACATTGTTGGCGGGAATCCGAAGCGCGCGGGCGATCTGGTCCGGGTATTTGGGCATCTGGATCGAGGCCCAGACGTCGAGCATGTCGCGCCACGGGTCCCACGACGCGGCCACGCCAAAGGTTTCGATCGGTACCGTCGAATTACGTCCCCAGGTGACGCGGAAGGACAGATGCCGCGGGCTCTCGGCAAAATGCCGGTCGACCTCGCCCCAGACGAACAGCTTGTCGAGCAGCACGTTCGATCCATGCGCCGAATGCACGGGCGGACTGTCCGGCTTCAGCGCTTCCTCTGCCTTCAGGACGAACGGCAGCGGCTCATAGACGACGCGCAGCTTTTCGGTGGCATCTTCCGCCTGCGCGCGGGTCTCCGCGACCACCGCCGCGACCCATTCCCCGGCATAGCGCGTCTGGCCGACGGCCAGCGGAAACCGCTTCACGTGCGGCGTATCCAGACCGTTCATCAACTGATCGGTGGCGCCGGCGAGTTCATCGCCGGTCAGCACGTAGTGCACGCCCGGCATCGCCAGCGCCGCGGTAGCATCGATGGATACGATCCTTGCGGCCGGATGCTGCGACGGCAGCACCGCGACATGCAGCATGCCTTCGAGGGCGATGTCGGCGACATAGCGCCCCTGCCCGGCCACGAAGCGACGGTCTTCGCGAACCCGGCGATTGCTGGAGACGAAGCGGAAAGTGGAAGGAACGACTGTCATCGCACGATCTCCGCCGGCGCACCGGTTTCGGCCGCTTCGAGAGTCCCCTCATCCGGCGCAGAACTTCCGGGCCTGACCTGCTCCGGCCGTACGACATTGGACTTCTGCAGGCGGTCCGCGGCGAATTGCACGGCCTCGACGATCTGCCCGTATCCAGTGCAGCGGCAGATATTGCCCGAGATCGCCTCGACGATCTCCTCGCGGCTCGGCGTGTGGGTATGCTGAAGCAGCGCGTGGGCGGCCAGGATCATGCCCGGCGTGCAGTAGCCGCATTGCAGGCCGTGGGTTTCGCAGAACGCATCCTGAATGACGCTGAGTTCGCCCGGGGCCGGCGCGAGACCTTCGATCGTGGTGATCTCGTAGCCATCGGCCTGCACCGCGAATATCAGACATGAACGCACCGGTTCACCATCGACCAGCACGGTACAGGCACCGCATACGCCGTGCTCGCAGCCGGCATGCGCGCCATTGAGCAGGAAATTCTCGCGCAACGTATCGAGCAATGTCTTGCGCGGTTCGACATCCGCCGTCCGGCTGACACCGTTGACCCGAAGCTCGACCTTCATCATGCCGCTCCCTTCAGCGCGAGAGCGCCGGCTTCGGTGCTTGCTTGTTCAATAGCCCGCCTGGCAAGCGTAATAGCGACGCGACGGCGATAGGCTGCACTGGCATGCAGGTCGCTCGACGCATCCAAGTCGCCCGCGACGGCATGAACGGCTTCCGCGACAGATGCCGCATCGAGCCTTGTGCCAAGCAGCGGCGACACATCCAGCCGCAGCGCGCGATCGCCGAAGCCCCCGACGCCGAGCACGATATCGGCACAGCGCCCGTCCTCATCGAGCGCGACCTGCGCCAGCGCCGAAGCGAAGGCGAAATCGGATTTGCGGGCGCTGACTTCAAAGAAGCCAACACCGATGCGCTTGTGCTGCCAGACCGGGAACTTCACGGCGCTCACGCATTCGCCCGGCGCGATCGTGGTCAGCATCGGGCCGATGAAGAAGTCGTCGGCCGGGATCGACGACGGGCCATCCGGCGTCGCCAGCACGATCTCGGCGCCGAGCGTGACGGCAGCCAGCGGAATTTCCGCAGACGGGTCCGCATTGGCGATCGAACCGCCGACCGTACCGCGATTGCGCGTCGGCGGATGACCGACCCATGGCAGCACGCGCGCCAGTGCAGGCACCTGCGCATGGATCAGCGGGTCTCGTTCGGCAATGGCTTGCCGTGTTGTAGCGCCCACGACCAGCGCATCGCTCTCGGTGCGAATGCCCGCAAGCTCGGGAAGGCGCATGATATCGATCAGCTTGGCCGGCCGGGCCAGACGCATCGCCAGCATGGGCACCAGCGTCTGTCCGCCCGCGATGGCGCGGGCATCTTCGTCACCAGCCAGCAATTCGCACGCCTCAGCGAGCGATTGCGGCCTGATGTATTCGAACGGCGCCGGCTTCATGATCCGAACTCAGTTCAACAGCAGACTGGCAGACATTGGCGACAGGACGGAGACCACCTGGTTCTTCAACAGTGGACCATCGGTCTCGCTGGCAGCCTTGGCCGCGGCCCACTCGGCATCGGCGCCGAATGCCGCCCAGGCTTTCTTGCGGGCATCCTCATCGGCAAAACGCGTCATGTAGGTGAGACGGCCATCTTCGGTCTGAAAGGTGAAGCTGCCGATCAGCTCGATGCCATGCCGCGGGAAGAACTTCGTCGCGACGACCTCAAGGAAGCGGCGGCGCATCGCGTCAGCCTTGCCCTCGGCGGCTTCGTAAACACGAATCTCGTAGATCAACGCTCTCTCCCCACGACGCGACGGTTGATCCAGAGCTAAGGGCTCGCCCAGATCATTGTCAAACATAAACTAACTCAATCATACCTAACATGTGCAATTGATATGATGCAATTCTTGCAATGCAGCACGCGCACAAGCCTTAGTTGCCCAGGAAACGCAGCCATCGCCCGTCGATTTCGCCCGAACGCTATGATATCAGCGCACTTGCACTATTTTCTGATTGTACCAATATCGAAGTCATGCATCGAATATTGCATCAATGTAGATATTGTACTACCTTGGCTGCCGACTGATAGCCTGCGGATGCGGGCGTTGGAAAATGAACCGAGATGACCGACTGGGTACCTGACCTCGAGCCGATCCTGGGCCCTCGCTACCTCGCTTTCGTGTTTGCGCTCGACGCCGATATCACCGCTGGGCGCGTCAAGCCCGGGATGCGGCTTTTGCCCCAGCGCGACATGGCGCAGCGCCTCGGCCTCAGCGTCGGAACGGTGTCGAAGGCCTATGCCGAAGCCGAACAGCGCGGCCTGATTTCCGGTGAGGTCGGACGCGGCACCTTCGTTCAGCGCCGCCGGCCGGAACAGCGCACCGCGCTCGGCACGTCGGACGCCACCATCAACCTCGCACTCAACGTGCCGCCCTATACCGGCGAGGACGACGTGATCGCATCGACGATCAGCGACATTATCGCCACCGGCGAGATGTCGAATCTGCTCGGCTATCTGCCGCATCAAGGCCTTCGTCAGCACCGCGAAGCCATCGTCGGCTGGCTCGCATCGCTCGGAGTAACGTCCGATGCCGAGCAGATCTTCATCACGCATGGCGGCCAGCACGCGCTCTCGATCGCACTCGGCATGATCGCCAGGCCCGGCGATACCATCCTCACCGAGGCATTCACCTATTCCGGCATGCTCGCTTTGTCGGTGCAGAACTCCTATCGCCTGCAGGGCGTCGCGATCGACGGCGAGGGCCTGGTACCGGAAAGTCTCGACCTCGCTTTCACCGAGACGGGTGCGCGCGTGGTTTATTGCATGCCGACGCTGCAGACGCCCACTGGCGCCATCATGTCGCCGGCACGGCGGCAGGCCATTGCCGAGATCGTGCGCAAGCACGACGCCTATCTGGTGGAAGATGATGCCTACGCCTATCTGCTGACGCCGCCGCTGCCGCCGGTCTCTGCGCTGATCCCCGAGCGCAGTTTCTATGTCATGAGCTTCGCCAAATGCCTGGCGCCCGGGCTGCGGATCGCAGCAATGATCCCGCCGGACTCATTCCGCGACCGCGCCATCAATGCCGTGCGCGCCACCGGCTGGATGGCCGTTCCGCTGATGGCCGAAGTGGTGGCTCGGCTGATCACCAGTGGCGACCTGGCCCGGCAGGCCCGGATGAAGCGCGACAAGGCGGCGCTGCGCAACACCATCGTTCGGCGCGTGCTGAAGGAATGGTTGCCGCCTTCCGACCTGGCGCCCGGTTTTCATATCTGGTTGCCGCTGCCGGCCGGCCGCACGACGAATGCGCTGGTCACACAGGCCGCGCAGGCCGGCATCACGCTGGCGCCTCCCGGCTCGCTACAGCGCATTCCGACCGAACACCTGGGAATCCGGCTGTGCCTCGGCGCACCGGCGACCGAAGAAACCCTGGAACGCGCCTTGATCGAGATCAGGCGCATCCTGGAAATGGCTGAGGCGATCTCGTTCGTCTGAGTTCACACAACGAACCGTTGTGCTGCCAACAATCTCGTGCATACACGTCTCGACGTGCGCATCTTTCGTCGAAACAGTGATACAATTTCAAATTGCATCACAGCACTAATGCATAAGCGCCATGTGAAATGGTTATCGCCTCATGCAAAGGCCTTTTAACCAAAGACAGCCAGGATCGCAGTCACAGATCGCCTCGCCGATCCCGGCGGGGGATTGCCCAGGGACTGCCAGTATGCTCGCCCGCTATTCTATCCGCTCCAAGATCACGATCGTCGTGTGCTTCCTGCTGATCGCAATGTCGACGATGGGCGGGCTTGCCATGAAGCAGATGAGCGACATCAACGCCTCGACCGTCGAGATCGCCAACAGCTGGCTGCCGAGCGTGCGCGTCCTCGGCGAAATTCGGGCGGCCACCATCACCTACCGGGCAATCGCCCGCTCCCATTTGCTGGCCAACACCGCGCCCGGCAAGGACGCGCAAGAAGTCCTTCTGAAGAAGTGGATCGAAAACGTCGAGAAGGCGCACAAGCGCTATGAGCCCATGATCAATTCGGACGAGGAGCGCGCCTTCTACAACGAATCCAAGGCGGCCTGGAACGAGTATCTGGACGGGGTGAAGCAGGTCCTGATCCTGTCGCGCAAGAACGAGGACAACGAGGCACGCGCCCTGCACGCCAAGGCGTCGCTCGCCGGCGTCAAATCCGACGAGATCCTTCAGAAGAGCATCGACCTCAACAACAAGGGCGCTGACAGGGCTGCCACCAATGCCGCGGAAAGCTACGATGCGGCGATGAAGATGGTGCTGACGTCGCTCGTGCTGGCCATGATTGTCGGCATCGGCGCCGCAGTCCTGCTGGTGCGCGACGTCTCCAACGGCATCAAGTCGATCGTGACGCCGATGCGGGCGCTGGGCGCCGGCGACCTCACCGCGATGGTACCGCACCAAGGCGAGAGAACGGAGATCGGCGACATGGCCAGCAGCCTGCAGGTTTTCAAGGAGGCGCTGATCGCCAAGAAGGCTGCCGACGAAGCCGCTGCGATCGACGCGGAGGAAAAGATTCGACGCGGCGAGCGCGTCAACGCCATCACGCGCGATTTCGAGGCCCTGATCGGCGAGATCGTCGGAACGGTTGCGTCGGCCTCCAGCGAACTCGAAGTTTCCGCCGGTACCTTGACCGGCGCCGCCGAGCGTTCGCAGAAGCTCACCACCGTGGTGGCCGCGGCCTCCGCCGAAGCATCCACCAACGTCCAGTCCGTGGCATCGGCCACCGAGGAAATGTCGTCATCGGTCAACGAGATCAGCCGCCAGGTGCAGGAATCCGCCAATATCGCCAGCCAGGCGGTCGAAGAAGCACGCAAGACCAACAACCGCGTCGGTGAACTTGTGAAGGCCGCGGCACGGATCGGCGACGTCGTCGAACTGATCAACACCATTGCCGGTCAGACCAACCTGCTGGCGCTGAACGCCACCATCGAGGCCGCGCGGGCGGGCGATGCCGGCCGCGGTTTTGCCGTCGTCGCTTCCGAAGTCAAGGCGCTGGCCGAGCAGACGGCAAAAGCCACCGGCGAGATCAGCCAGCAGATCTCCAGCATTCAGGCGGCGACCCAGGAATCGGTCGGCGCCATCAAGGACATCGGCGACACGATCGGCCGGATGTCGGAGATTTCCTCGAGCATTGCCTCGGCGGTGGAACAGCAGGGCGCAGCAACCAGGGAAATCTCGCGCAATGTGCAGCGGGCGGCAGACGGCACCATGCAGGTATCGTCAAACATCACCGACGTGCAACGCGGCGCCTCCGAGACCGGATCTGCATCCACCCAGGTGCTGTCGGCCGCGCAGTCGCTGTCCTCCGAAAGCAACCGGCTGAAGGTCGAAGTGAGCAACTTCCTCAGCGCGGTGCGAGCAGCATAGCAAACTGCGAGCGGCCGGTCGCCAGGATGACCGGTGCGCTGGCTGGGGCGGGAGGGATCGAACCTCCGAATGGCGGAATCAAAATCCGCTGCCTTACCGCTTGGCTACGCCCCAACAGGCCGGAACGAGGGTTGGGATCGATCCACCCGGTCGCCTCCGGCAACGCCCGGTCTATAGAGGGAGTTGCGTCATTTCAACAGGCCGGACGGCCCAATTCAGCCCGAAATCGGGTCCGGTTGCGCGACCCTTTATATAGGTGGTTTCTCCTTTATGCTTCCGGGGCCGTTTTCGCCCGTCGGGGCGGCCCAATACCCCTCAAATCGGAGAGTTGAGACGACCCCGGTTTCGTGGGAAGACGGCAGCCGACAATTTCCGCAAAAGCGAGATTCCGTCATGACCTATCGCGCGCCGATCAATGACATCCTGCTCGCGCTCAACCACGGCGCAGGCCTTCAGGCCGCCGTGAAGGCCGGGCATTACGGCGATTTCGACGGCGACATCACCGCCGCCGTGCTCGAGGAAGCCGGAAAGTTCGCCGGCGACGTGCTGGCCCCGCTCAATCGGGTCGGCGACGAGCACGGCATCAAGCTCGAAGCCAACAAGGTGACCACCGCGCCCGGCTGGCCGGATGCCTATCAGCGCTGGGCGGCGGCGGGATGGAACGCGGTGTCGGGGCCGGAGGCATTCGGCGGCCAGGGCCTGCCGCTCGCGATCAATGCCGCCTGCACCGAAATCTGGAGCGCGTCCAACATCGCCTTCGGCCTCTGCCCGCTGCTGACGCTGTCGGCAATCGAGGCGCTCGACGCCCATGGCAGCGACGAACTGAAGCAGATCTATCTGGAGAAGCTGGTGTCCGGCGAATGGACCGGCACCATGCAACTCACCGAACCCCAGGCCGGCTCCGACGTCGGCGCCCTGCGCACCCGCGCCGAGCGCGCAGCCGACGGCAGCTACCGCATCACGGGCACGAAGATCTTCATCACCTATGGCGACCACGACATGACCGACAACATCGTGCATTTCGTGCTGGCGCGCCTGCCCGATGCGCCCGCCGGCACCAAGGGGATCTCGCTGTTTCTGATTCCGAAATTCCTGGTCAATGCCGACGGCTCGCTCGGCGCACGCAACGACATCTATCCGAGCGGCGTCGAGCACAAGCTCGGCATGCACGCCTCCCCCACCTGCACCATGACCATGGGCGACAATGGCGGCGCGATCGGTTACCTGATCGGCGAGGAAAATCGCGGCATGCTCTGCATGTTCACGATGATGAACCAGGCGCGCCTCGGGGTCGGCCTCGAAGGCGTCGGCATCGCCGACCGCGCCTACCAGCAGGCGCTCGCATTCGCGCAGGAACGCAAGCAGGGCCGCGCTGTCGGCAGACAAGGCGACGGGATGGACACCATCATCGTGCATCCCGACGTCAAGCGCATGCTGCTGCAGATGCGCAGCCTGACGGCAGCGGCGCGCTCGATCTGCTATGCGACAGCCGTCGCACTCGATGTCTCCGTACGCGCCAAGGACGCAAAAGTCCGCGCCGATGCCGCCGCCCGCGGGGCGCTGCTGACGCCGATCGCAAAGGCCTTCTCCACCGATATCGGCAACGAGGTGGCCTATCTCGGCGTGCAGGTCCATGGCGGCATGGGCTTCATCGAGGAGACCGGCGCGGCGCAGCACTATCGCGACGCCCGCATCACCTCGATCTACGAGGGCACCAACGGCATCCAGTCGATCGACCTCGTGACCCGTAAGCTCGCCGCCAATGGCGGCGCCTCGGTCTGGGCCCTGCTCGAAGAACTGGGCGGCATCGTCAAGCAGGTCGAGGCTTCGAACGATCCCGCCTTCGGCACCACGGGCGCAAAGCTGCGCGACGCCCTCGCCTCGCTCGAACGCGCCAGCAAGTGGCTGCTGGAGCGCGTAACATCCGCGCCGAACGACGCGCTCGCCGGCGCCACGCCGTATCTGCGCCTGTTCGGCTCGACGCTCGGCGGCTGCATGCTGGCCGGCGAAGCGCTCGCGGCGAAGGGCAATGGCGATGCCGGCGGCGATCCGCAGCGCTACGTGACCGTGGCGCGGTTCTTCGCGGAGAACATCACTGTGCAGGCGGGCTCGCTGGAGAAAACCGTGACCGATAGCGCCGACGCCGTGAACGGCGCGGACGCGGTGCTGCTCGGCTAAAACGACGGTTGCGCTTTCCGCGAACAGGTTCTTGAATTGAAAGCGCAACAGCGCAGGAGCCACCGTCCCGATGTTTGATTTCGATCGCGTAATAGACAGCCGCGGCACGCACGCGTCGAAGTGGGACATGATGGCCAAGCTCTCAGGGATTACCGCCGCCGACGGCATCCCGATGTGGGTCGCCGACATGGATTTCGCGGCGCCTCCGGGCGTGACGGAAGCGCTGAACGAGGTCGTGACACGCGCCGTTCATGGCTATTACGCCGACACCGGAAGCTGGGCGATCGCGCTCGCCGAATGGATGGCGCGCCGGCACGATCTCTCGATTGATCCGGCCTGGGTGAGCCCTACTCCGGGTGTCGTCTCCGGACTGGGCCTCATCCTTCAGGCCGTCACCGAGCCCGGCGACGAGGTCGTGGTCTTTCCGCCGGCCTATCACGCCTTCCGAAAGATCATTCTCGCCAATGAGCGGCGTATCCTCGATGCGCAACTGTCGCTGCGCCAGGGCCGCTACGCGATGGACCTTGATGCGCTCGCAACAAAGCTCACGCCGCGTACCAAGATCGTCTTTTTCTGCAGCCCGCATAATCCGGGCGGCACCGTCTGGTCGGTCGAGGAAATCCGCGCGCTCGCCACCTTCTGCGCCGAACGCAATTTGATTCTGGTATCCGACGAAATCCACTGCGACCTGCTGCTGAGTGGTGTGAAGCATACGCCGACCATCACGGCCGCGCCCGAGATCGCGGATCGGCTGATCACCTGCGTCGCCGCGACCAAGACCTTCAATCTCGCCGGCGCCCATGTCGGCGCATGCTTCACGTCGAACCCGGTGTTGAAAGCGAAGCTCGACGCGCGGATCGCGGCGAGCGGCCTCGCCTCCTACAACGCCTTCGGCATGATCGCCACTGAAGCCGCCTGGCGAACCGGCGAGAGCTGGCTCGATGCCCTGCTGCCCTATCTCGCCGGCAGCCGCGACATGCTCGACACCAGGATCGAACGCGCCGCGCCCGGCGCGCGATCGATGCGGCTCGATGCGACCTATCTGGCGTGGGTCGACTTCTCCGGCACCGGATTGCCGGCCAAGGACGTTGCGGCAAGGGTCAAGGACCGCGCACGTATTTTCGCCAGTCCCGGCGAGCAGTTCGGCCCGGGCGGCGAAACCTGGCTGCGATTCAACTTTGCGACGCCGCGTCCGATCCTCGAGCAGGCGCTCGATCGGCTGGATGAAGCGTTTAGCGATCTCCGAAAGTAAATTCAGCGCACGTAGTTCTGTCATTTCTAAAGGCAGGCCACGTCCCACGGAATTGTCATACCCCGCGCATGCGGGGTATCCAGTACGCTGCGGCCTATCGTTTCCAATCATTGGCGTCTCTGGAATACTGGATCGTCCGCCTTCGCGAGGGCTTTGCGGAAGTCGGCCATTTTTCTGGATGCAAGATGGCAGGCGAGCAGCAAGGATTTTGGGTATTTCCCCGAGGCGCTTTGGGGTTAGGTTGTGGTTCAGGTGGCTTGCGGCGTCATTCTTGCCCATCGTTGGAGATTGATTGCCGCGGCGGCGAGTTGGAATGCGGTGGCGTTACGGCGCAGGCCTCGATATCGGGCGCGCGCAAAACCGTAGACCCGCTTGAGCAAGGCAAAGAGTGGCTCCACCGGAGCGCGACGATGCCTGAGAACCGCATTTCGGCGTACAGCCCATGCTCCCAAACGATGCCAGCGGCCGTTCCTGCGCATGATGCCATCACGGATACCCATCGCCTTCAGTCGCGCTCGGCGAACCTGGCTATCGTAAGCCTTGTCGGCATAAACCGTGACCTCATCTCCGCAGATCAGGGCATCGGCTACCACAGTGTCGTTGACGTTGGCGGGCGTGAAGTCGAGGCGACGAATAATGCGGCTGTCCTGGTCCATCCCCACATGCATCTTGTAGCCGAAGAAGTACTTGTTCTCCTTCCGCGTCCAGGTGGCGTCAGGGTCGTGCGGGCTTTTGACCAATTTGCTGGCGGGCCGCCCGTCTGGATCCGGTGACAATGCGCCGTCCGGTGGTTCCGGCGGATTTACAGCCGAGCGCACCAGCGAGGCATCGATCAGCGTGCCACGCTTCAAAACGAAGCCGGACTTCTCGATCTGCGCCGTGATCAGGCTAAAGGCGCGTTCAGCCAGACCACTCTTGGCCAATTGCTCCCGGAAGCGCCAGAGAGTGGAATGATCCGGTACCGGTTCGCTCAGCGACAGACCCAGAAACCGCCGGAACGACAGTCGATCCAACAACGCTTCCTCAAGCCCGGGATCGGACAACCCATACCATTGCTGCAGCAGCAACGCCTTGAACAGCGCAAGCGCAGGATAGCCCGGCGCGCCCATCGATCCGCTGCGCAGGCCGCTCAGCAAGGCTTCGATCGCCGGCCAGTCCACAAGTTCCGCCATCCGCTGCAACGATGCATTGGCCCGCGCGGCCTCGTTCACCAACCCGTCCGTGAAGCTCAATTGCCCGATCTGCCGCTCCGCCATCACCCCCTCCAGCGAATCTCTCCTTCCAAAGAGAATCATTTGCGAGCGACTTATGCAAAGCCCTCGCCTTCGCGGACGATGACAGCGAAACATGAGGCTGCGTTCTCGCGGCGCGATGCGCCCGAAGTTTTTCAAGACCTTGTCTCCCAAAAGAGGGAGCAGGGAATGCCGGGTGCACGCTGCACCCGCGGTCTCGTGTGCAATAAGTGCGATAGAAAACGCACACGAGCATACAGGTACAGTCGGAACACTCCGGCATTCCCTGCGCAATGGCTTTACGGCTTATGCCGCGCTCTCTCCGGAGACGAATTCGTCTTGCCTCCGTCACTGCCGGCTTGCTGACTGATCGATCCGGTCGGACCGAATTCGTCACCGACAGCTTGGCACCAGCCACGGGTGTCGAGACCACACGGTTTTGCCGTACGCGTTAGCGCCGTTCGTCCTGCGCGCCGTTCGATCACTCACGGTCCACCCGCCCTGCGATCACGCTCGCGTCCGACGCTGCCGCGTCCACCACATCTCATCCCGCGTCCGTGACGATCGCGATCCGCCCCTCATGAGGAATGAGACGGCGGGATTGTAGTGCTGATTTGGCGTGGCGAAGAAGGGGTTTGTTTTTGCGGAAGGGGCTGGACGGGGCAAATCGCGTTGAAATATTTCACGAAATTCGCACTTGCGCGCGGGCGCAGGACCCCATGGTCGGAGTTTCACAGCATGTCTGTTGAGTGCACTCAATCGCGCCGCGTTCACGCACTGACGGGCACTTCGATCAGACCCAGATAGCGCGCCATCGGACGGAAATCGGCGTCGTTGTGGAGCAGCGGCCGGCGGTTGTGGATGCACCAGGTGCCGATCAGCAGGTCGATGGTCTTGCGAACCGTGATGCCACGTTGGCGCAACGACCGGAAATCGCGGGCCGCCGCGGTAGCGATCTCGTCGCCGGCCATTGAAACAATCTCGAAGCGACGCAGCAGAGCCTCGACTTCCTGAGCCGCCCGCTCGCTGTCGAGGCCCTGGAGTACCTCGCAGAGCATCAGATCGCCCACAATGATCTCTTCCGAACCAAGCAGCGCGCGGAGCCGCCGGACGTGCGGCGCATTGCGGCCGTTGAGGAAGTCGATCCAGACGCTGCTGTCGACGACGATCACCCGACCCCTCGGCCTTTGCGGCTACGGGCTAGATTGCCGCGCCAGCGGTATTTGCCGAATGCGGCACCGACCTCCTGCTGCCCTCGCAGCCTGACCATCAAGCGAAGCGCCTGCTCCACCGTCTGCTTCTTGTTGCGGTTGCCGGAAGCTTTTTGCGCTTCCGCCATCAGCGCGTCATCAATCTCGATATTGGTGCGCATCGCAGGCGCTCCGTTGCCATGTGTATAGTTGGATATTATTATACACATCGGCGTCCTGCAACAGGGCGGCTCGGTGACCGCCAATCAAGCAATGCCCTCTCAATTGCAGCGTATGACGGAGATGGGTATCGCTACACTCCACCCATCCTATGCGCCCTCGTCATTCTTTAATGTGCAATTGCACATCGGAGAATGACGGATGGAGCGATGGCTGCTGCGACCCAGCCGCGCATGGGCCGCCTACCGCCCGACAAGCCACTTGCGTTGCTGCGACCTTGATGCTCACTGGGGCGGAGCCATGTTCTGGCGCGCTATCGGCACTCTCCGGCAAGGCTATGCAATGCCGGAGATAATCCGGTAGTGTTGCGGCACGTGGCAGAATAACAAGATGGCCGACAGGCCCCATAAAAGTCGACAAATCTCAGGGAGGATTTTTCATGAAGTTCTTGAAGACGGCGCTTGCGACCACCGCCGCAGCGGTACTGTTTGCCGGGTCTGCCCTCGCGCAGGGCAAGCCGGCGGAAATCAAGGTCGGCATCACGACATTCCTGTCCGGCCCGGCCTCCGTGTTCGGCGTGCCGGCCAAGGCCGCGGCCGAGATGATCGCGGAAGATCTCAACAAGAAAGGCGGCATCGGCGGCGTACCCGTAAAACTGTCGTTCGTCGATGAAGGCGCCGGCGGCGAGGCCCTGGTCTCGAACTATCGCCGCATGGTGCAGGACGACAAGGTAGACGCGACGTTCGCCTCGATTTCATCCGGAAGCTGCAATCAGCTGGTGCCGGTCGCCGAAGACCTCAAGGTCATGAACTTCATGTGGGATTGTGGCGCCGCCTCGATCCTGGAGACCAAGAAGTATCGCTACAATTTCCGTACCCAGGCCAACGGCACGCCCGAGATGCTGGCCGTGCTGCTCTACCTGCTCAAGACCAAGCCCAACTTCAAGACCATCGCCGTCGTCAACCAGGACTACGCATGGGGCCGCGAGAGCTGGGAAATCTTCTCGACCGCGCTGAAGGCGATGAAGCCCGACGTGCAGGTGGTGGCGGAGCTGTTCCCGAAATTCGGCGCGCCCGATTACTCGACCGAGGTCTCCCGCCTGCTGGCGCTGCGGCCCGATGTGGTCTTCACCACGAGCTGGGGCGGCGATCTCGACACGCTGGTGCGCCAGTCCGGCCAGCGCGGCCTGCTGCAGCAGTCGACGTTCATCCTGGCGATCGGCGAATCCTCGATCCAGCGGCTCGGCAAGGATCTGCCGGAAGGCCTGATCGTCGGCGCCCGCGGCGACCACTGGTTCCTGCATCCCGAGAAGAAGGGCGATGCCGCCTTCAAGGCCTTCAACGAGGCGTTCAAGGCCAAGACCGGCGCCTGGCCGATCTATCCGGTCTATCACATGGCGCAGGCGTTCTCGGCGTTGCAGACCGCCTACGACAAGGCGATCAAGGCCAACGGCGGCAACTGGCCGACCCGCGAGCAGGTCGTCGATGCCACCGCCGGCATCGAGTTCGCGACCGGCTTCGGCAGGCCGGTCACGCTGCGGCCGGAAGACAATCAGGGCCTCGAAGCCCAGCTCGTCGGCGTCACCAAGACGGTCCCGGGCTACGACTTCAAGCTGCTCGACAACATGATGATCTTCGATCCGAAGGTGATCACCAATCCGGCGGGCATCCGTTCGGTCGAATGGCTGAAGACGCTCAAGCCTGAATTCGTCAAGATGGACGTGCCGACCTTCAAGCAGTAACGCCGCGATTCTCCGTCCTCCGGGTCCAGCCCGGAGGACGGGCTCTCTCCCAAGGCTCCCCCATGAACACGACTCTTGCCACCCTGGCCGTTCTCGACGGCATCAGCTACGCCGCGCTGGTGTTCCTGGTTTCCGTCGGGCTCAGCCTGATCTTCGGCGTGCTGCGCGTGGTGAACGTCGCGCACGGCTCGCTCTACGCTTTCGGTGCTTATCTCGCCGCGACGCTCAGCCTCGCCGTCGCGCCCATTTCACCATGGCTGACCTATCCCGCGCTGATCGTGGCCTCGATCGCCATCGGCGTGATCTGCGGCGGCTTCATCGAGCGCTTTCTGCTGCGGCCGCTCTACGGGCGGGACGATGTGCTGCAGTTGCTGATCACGTTCGCGGCCTTCATGATCATGGACAATCTGCAGCGCCTGATCTGGGGCGTGCAGCCGATCTTCGCCGCCGAGCCGCTGAAGCTATTGCCCAATATCAGCGTTTTCGGCGTGAATTATACGTCCTACCAGGTCGTGCTGCTGCCGCTGGTGGCGCTGCTGACGCTGCTCGGCCTGCGCTACTTCCTGCGCCGAACGCTAGCGGGCGCGGTGATCCTGGCTGTTACGGAAGACCGCGAGGCCTCCACCGCCATCGGCATCGACGCCAAGAAAGTCTATTTCGTCACGTTTGTGATCGGCGCGAGCTTCGCAGCGCTTGGCGGGGCGCTCGCCTCGCCGACCACGTCGCTGGTGCCCGGGATGGGCGCCGACATGATCGTGCTCTCCTTTGCGGTCGCCGCGACCGCCGGCCTCGGGCAGATCGAGGGCACCGCGCTGACCGCGCTCATGATCGGCCTGACGCGGGCGTTCATCATCTATATCCAGCCCGAGTTCGAGGTGCTGGTGCCGTATCTGCTGATGGTGCTGGTGCTGCTGGTGCGGCCATTCGGCCTGTTCGGCGCGGTGCGGGTGAGGAAGATCTGATGAACGGCCGTTTCAAGCCCATCACGGCGGTCGCCGTCGTCTTCTTCGTGGTCGCAGCACTGGCGCCGCTTTTCCTGGCGAGTTGGGCAACGCTGTTCGCGCTGATCCTCGCCAAGGGCGTCGTCGTGCTCGGCATCGTGCTGCTGCTGCAGGCCGGACAGGTGTCGTTCGGACACGCGATGTTCTTCGCGACCGGCGCCTACAGCGCGGCGTTCTGGGGCAAGTATGTCGGCAGCGGCGACATCCTGCTCTACATCGTGCTCGGCGGCATATCGTCCACGATCATCGGCCTGATCGTCGGAATGTTCGTGGTCCGCTACCGCGAAATCTTCTTCGGTATGCTCAACCTCGCCTTCTCGATGGTGCTGTGGTCGCTGCTGGAGAAGATGTTCCACTACACCAACGGTGCCGATGGCATCCGCGTCGCGCGCCCCGGCCTTTTGGGATTTTCCTTCACGCCGGAGACGTTCCAGTACGTAATCCTGTATGTGGCCCTGGCGGTCGCGATCGCGGCGTTCTTCGGCGTGCAGCGTTATCTCGAAAGCCCGCTCGGGCACATGCTGCGGGCCATCAAGTCGAACGAGACGCGGCTTGAATATCTGGGCACGTCGGCCCGCCATGTGCTGCTGGTGGGATACGTGATCTCGGCGTTCCTCGGCGGTGTCGGCGGCGCGCTGGTCTCCATCATCCAGCAGATCGCCACGCCGGAGTTCGGCTTCTGGACCAAGTCGGGCGAGTTCGTGTTCATCGCGATCCTCGGCGGCGGCGCCCATGCCTTCGGCGCGTTCGCCGGTGCCGCCATGTTCGAGACCGTCCGATTCTATGCGGCCGCCCATCTTGCGGACTCGTGGCAGCTCATCCTCGGCGTCGTGCTGATCGTCATCATCCTCTACGCGCCGAACGGCCTGATCGGCCTCCGGCAACGCGACGATCGTTCAAAGCAGGGAGGTCACTGATGGCCAACATCCTGCTCTCTGCCAAAGGCATCAAAATCCGCTTCGGCGGCGTGATCGCGGCCGACGGCATCGACCTCGACGTCCATGAGGGCGAGAACCTCGCCATCATCGGACCGAACGGCGCCGGCAAGACCACGTTCCTCAACATCTCGACGGGCTATCTCAGGCCGCAGGCCGGCACCGTGAGCTTCCTCGGCCACGACATCACAGCGCATCTGCCGCGCACGATCACCAAGCTCGGCATCGCCCGCGCTTTCCAGATCCCGCAACTGTTCCTCGATCAGACCGTCATGGAGAACATGCTGATCGCGGCCGCCTCGCTCAAGGGACGCCCGTCGGGATTCAAGGCGCTGTCGAACCTGCCGGAAGTGCCGGAGATGGAGCGCCTGCTCGATCTCGTCGGCGTCAAATCCTACGCGGAGCGCAAGGCGCGCGAATTGCCCGAGGGCCAGCGCAAGCTGGTCGATATCGCGCTGGCGCTGGCGCTGAAACCCAAGCTGCTGCTGATGGACGAACCGACCTCCGGCGTCGCCTCGTCCGAAAAGCTCGGCATCATGGACATCCTCACCACGGCGCTTGCCAAGGAGAAGGTGACCTCGGTGTTCGTCGAGCATGACATGGACATGGTGGAGCGTTACGCCAACCGCGTCGCCGTGTGGAACATGGGCAAGATCCAGAAAGTCGGCACGCCCGCAGAAGTGCTGGCCGATCCGAAGGTTCGAGAGCAGGTGATCGGAATATGACGCCGATGCTGAGTTTCGAAAACATCAACGTCGCGATCGCCGGCGCGCCGGTGCTGCGCAATGTCAGCTTCGCGCTGCAGCCGGGCACGAGCGCCGCGCTGATCGGGCGCAACGGCGCCGGCAAGACCACGACGGTGCGCACCATCATGGGTTTTACGGAAGCCAGCGGCACCGTGCGGCTCGGTGGCGAAGACCTCGGGCCGATCCCGCCGCATCGCCGGCCATCGCTCGGGCTCGGCTATGCGCCCGAAGACCGCCGCCTGTTTTCCGCGTTCACGGTTGAGGAGAACATCCTCCTCCCCGGCCGCGTGGCGAAGCTGAGCGCCGATGAGTCAAAGCGCAGGCTGGATCGCGCCTACTCCGTGTTGCCGGAGTTGAAAGAACTTGCCAAGCGTCCGGCGGGATCGGTTTCCGGCGGACAGGGCAAGATGGTGGCGCTCGGCCGCGCGCTGATGCTGGGCACGCGCCTGCTGATTCTCGACGAACCGTTCCAGGGCCTCGCGCCGGTGCTGGCGCAGCGCTATGCCGAGGCGCTGTGTCGTTTGCGGTCGCAGGACAAGGACATCACGCTGCTCATCACGGAATCGAATCCAAAGCTGCTCGAGACGTTCGCCAACGTGACGCTGACGATCGAACGCGGCGAGATCGAAAGCCGCGACAGCCACTGAGGAAGTGGCTGCCATCGCAGCCGCAAAGGGCGTGGCCCCGTAATTCTACGCTTTTGCGAATCGTTCCGGCCCCACTCTAAAATCCCCGGAGTCTGTATTCCCGGGCGTTTGCCAGTCTCCGCCTGCGCCGAAAAGGCGTGGCCGCGGATGAGTGGTATTTTGCAGGTCACGGGGCGCCGAGACGAATACCGCGCGCACCCATGTTGGCATGAACCCTGCATTGAAATGAGCAGAAAATTCATCACCAACGAAGGTCATCATGCTCGTCACTCTCGTCGCCGTTCTCTGCAACAGCCAGCTTTGCCTGGAGAAAGTCGTCACCACCAGCGATCAATCCGGCATCACGTTCAGTGCCTGTGCGGTGAATGCGCAAATCGGAATTGCCGACTGGCTCGCCAAGGGGCCGTATCACGACTGGAAACTGCAGCGCTACAAGTGCGTGCTCGGCAAATACGTGCCGAAGAACGACGTGTGAGGCACGCAGCTCGCATCGGCATCGCTTCGTAGCATTGCTTCGCAGGATGGGTAGAGCGCAGCGAAACCCATCGATTGCCGCAAGCCTTATGATGGGTTTCGCTGCGCTCTGCCCATCCTACGAGACCCGCTTAAGCCGCGCCGTTTCGATCTTCCCCACCGTCCGCGATTTGCTCGAATTCATGGCGCAAGTGCAATTCCGCATTGCTCTTCCTTGAACCTATTGCAGCGCCTGTAGACAAATAAAATCGGGCACCCACGATCCGTTACTTGAATCACATCGCCGCAATGCAGTGCTGATGTTCCTTTAGCGCGGGCCCCGGCAATGTGACCGGATCACACGTGTTATCGGGACATTTCGCTTGACGCAGAATTGCCAGAATTCGCCGACCGTTCGCAGGCTTGCCGCGATCATGTTTGCCGACGTCGCGGGTTTCAGCCGCCTGATGGAGCGCAACGAGGCGCTGACGTTCTCGCGATTGCGCCGCCTGCGAGAGGAAGTGAATTTCGTCAAAGTGGAAGAATATGGCGGCAGGGTCATTCGCGCGACGGGCGACGGATTCCTGGCCGAGTTCGGCAGCGCCATCGCCGCCGTGCAATGCGGTGTCGATATCCAGCGGACCGTCATGGAGCTCGAGCAGGGACAGGCCACCTCCGACCGGATCCGGTTCAGGATCGGAATCAACGTCGGCGATATCATCGTCGACGGCGACGACATCGCCGGCGACGGCGTCAACATTGCGGCCCGGCTGGAGGCGCTCGCCCCCGTCGACGGCATCTGCGTCTCGTCGATGGTGCGCGAGCAGATCCGCGACGATCCCGGCTTCACCGACATGGGCGAACAAAGGCTCAAGAATATCGCACGCCCGATAAGAACCTGGGCGTGGCGTCCCGACGCGGCTACTGCCTCGCCGTCGCCGCCTCTGGACAAGCCGCTCGCCAAGCCGGCGCGGCTCTCGATCGTGGTGTTGCCCTTCACGAACGTCAGCGGCGACCCGGCGCAGGAGTACTTCTCTGACGGGATCACAGACGAGGTGACGGCGCAGCTGTCGAAAATCAGAGGCAGCTATGTGATCGGCCGTGACACGGCCTTCAGGTACAAGGGCAAGGAGGTCGATATCCGCTCGCTTGGCGTCGAACTCGGCGTCCGCTACGTGCTCAGGGGAAGCGTCGAGCGCTTCGATCAGGGCATCGATACCACAGCCCAGCTATGGGACGCACTGTCCGGAACGGTGTTGTGGGCCGATACGATGGAGGTCGACAAGGCGGCGGTCCGCAACATCAGACGCGAAGTGGTCAATCGTCTTGCGATTGCGCTGAACCTCCAGCTCATCGAGGCCGAGGCCAGGCATTCCGAGAATTCCGAAAGCCCTGATGCGACCGACCTCGTGATGCAGGCCCGCGCCGCCTACTACCGCGCCAACACGCTCGAAGCGCTGCAGCACGTCCGGACGATGTTCGAGAAGGCACTGGCGATCAACGCCAACGAACAGGCGGCGCTGGTGGGCCGCGCCGTCACCATGGTCGAGCAGGTCTTTGGCTGGCCCAGCGACGCCAATGCTGAGCTCATCGACGAAGCCAACCGGCTGATGGCGAAGGCGATGCCGCTGGACCGCCACAACGCCTATGCCCGGTTCGTGATGTCGCGGCTGCGCCAGATGCAATGCCGCATCGAAGCGGCATTGGCCGAAAACCAGATCGCGCTGGAGCTCGATCCGAATCTCGTCGAGGCCATCGCCTGGAACGGTCATCTGCAGTTTGCCAGCGGCCGCCCGGAACTGGGCATAGAACCGCTGCAACGGGCGCTGGCCCAATCGCCAAAGGATCGCATGCGATGGGTGTGGTGCCTGATGCTCGGTCTCAACTACTCCCTGATGGGACAGTATCACGACGCCATTCTCTGGCTGGAGCGATCGATCGCGATCAATCCGAGACACTGGGCAAACCTGGCGTTTGCTGCCGTCGCTTACGATAATGTCGGCGACCACGCCAATGCGAAGCGCGCCAAGGCCCAGTTCGATGACGTCTATCGCGGCGAAGTCATCGAACCCCGTTTCTATTCGCAAACGCCGGCCTACCTCGAACTGCTCGAGGCGCGGGTCATGCCGGCGTGGCGCGAAATGGGCCTTCCGGAGCCGGATTCACCGATGTCGCACCGGCGGCTGACGATGAAGCGGGCAACACCGAAGTAGCTTCGTAGGATGGGTGCAGCGCGGCGATGCCCATCAACTGCGGCAAAACTCATGATTGGATTTCGCTTCCGTCGGCCAGTTGCCGCCGTTAACTACATTCGCGGCTGTCCAGCGACGAATTGCGATTTCGCTTGAGGCTAACGAACCGTTAGGGTTGATTGAGTCGGCAGCCACATTGCAACGTGAAAGCTGAAAACCCCGGATTGGATCAGGGCGCTGCATGCACTGGTATGTCTACCCATTGGCGGCTTGCGCCAGCATCTTCCTCGGCCACTTTCTCGTCGCCCAGGTCGGCCAGCCGATACGAAGCGTGCTGCGTCTTCGGCGCATGGCCGTAAAGCGGATGGTGCTCTTTCGGAATGTGGCGCTACCCAAGGCGCGAGAACTGGCGACCACTTCGCAGGCAATCCATGAATATGATCTCGCCGTGCGCAACCTGCGCGAGGCGCTGGTCACTTTCCATCATCTCGGCACGCGCCTGCTCGCGATCGGCGAGAGCGAGCCGGCCGTCCGCATCCTGATGAGCCTTCTCGGTTTCAATGTCGTCCAGGCGGGCCGTGCGCTCGTCGCGCTTTCGCGGATCTGCGCAATGTCCGGGGTCGACAGCGACGAGAACCGGCGCACTATCGGTCGGGCGCTGCATGCAACCCGGATTGCACTCGGCACCTTCCGGCCTCGTTCACACGACGAACTCTTCAATATCCGCCTCGAACCCATGCATCTGCGTGAGGCGCGCAACCGCGTCAGGTTGCACCGCCGGCCGCTCGCTCCCCCTCGTGTCGGGCGTGTTCGTCAGTTCAGCCAGGTCGTGCCAGGGCGAATCGCTTCCGCGTCGTAGTCGCCGAACGGGGCGCAAATGACTGCAAGCAGTTGCCGATCAGCCCGCAGGATGGAGGGGGCGATACCCATCCTACCAGTCTACACAATCGGCTTGAGCCCCGCCTCGATCGCGGCTCGCTGCGGTTCAAGGAACGGCGGCAGCGCCAACCTTTCGCCGAGCGTCTCCATCGGCTCGTCGGTCGCAAAGCCCGGGCCGTCGGTGGCGATCTCGAACAGGATGCCGTTGGGTTCGCGGAAATAGAGGCTGTGGAAATAGAAACGATCGACCTCGCCGCTGTTGGGCACGCGCAATTCGTTCAGCCGCTGTGTCCAGGCGTGATACTGCGCCTCGTCCGGCGTGCGGAACGCGACGTGGTGGACGCCGCCGGCGCCCTGCCGCGCGATCGGAGCATTCCTGTCTTCGAGCACATGCAGCTCGGCGGCGGGGCTCCGCTCTCCCCTTGCCTCGCCCATCTCGAACACATGGATCTGCGCGCCGTGGGCGGCATAGTCGCGCACGCGGCGCATGTTCATGACCTCGGTCAATACTAAGGCGGTGCGCGACAGCTCCCGCACGGTCAGCACGATCGGACCGAGGCCGCGGATCTGGTGCTCGGCAGGCACCGGGCTGCGCTCCCATGGCGAGGCCGCGCCAGTGCCGCCATCGTCGACCAGCACCAGCCGCTGGCCTTCCCCGTCCTCGAACGGCAACGTCAGCCGGCCGTCGACCTCGATGACATCGCCGGTGGCGACGCCGGCGTTATTCAGGCGATCTCGCCAGTAACCGAGACTGGCTTCGCCCGCGACGCGCAGGCCGGTCCGCGAAATCGAGTTGGTTCCACGCTGCTCGGGCGGCGCCGGAAAATCGAAGAAGGTGAGATCGGTGCCAGGGTTGGCCTTTCCGTCGGCGTAGAACAGGTGATAGGCCGAGACGTCATCCTGGTTGACCGTCTTCTTGACCAGCCGCAGGCCGAGCAGGCCGGTGTAAAAGGCCAGATTTTCCCGCGGTTTTGCCGAGATCGCGGTCAGGTGATGAATTCCGCCGAGTTGCATTGCATTAACCTCGTAAATCACATCCCCGGGAAAATCCGCCGGGACATTTGGGGCCCTTGCCGGATCATGTAGGATATGGCCCGATGGTTGGCCAGCGGCACCAATGCCGCCTGTTCGGGGGCAAAATCATGACCGGGCACCTGATTGTGTCGGACGAAGATGCCACGCGCGTCATCACGCTGCGGCGGCCCGAGAAGAAGAACGCGATCACCCAGGACATGTATCGCGCAATGAGCGATGCCATCGACACGGCGCAGAACAATCCTGGTATCCGCTGCATCATCATCACGGGCGGCTCCGGCGTGTTCACCGCCGGCAACGACCTCGAGGATTTCCTGAAGGACGGCACGTCGAAGTCAGATGCGCCGCGCGCCTCCAACGCCGTAAAATTCCTCTACTCGCTGGCCCACAACGCCAAGCCGATCATCGCCGCCGTCGACGGCGTCGCGATCGGTATCGGCACCACCATGCTGTTCCATTGCGACTACGTGCTCGCCAGCAAGACCGCGACCTTCTCGACGCCGTTCATCCATCTCGGACTGGTGCCGGAAGGCGCCTCCAGCCTGTTGATGCCGCGCACCATGGGCCACCAGCGCGCCTTCTCCATGCTGGTGATGGGCCGCACCTTCTCGGCCGACGATGCGCACACCGCCGGCTTCGTCAACGTGGTGGTGGCGCCGGGCCATACCGAGGCCGAGGCCCGCAAGGTAGCGCGCGAGATCTGCGCGCTTCCGGCTGAGGCGGTCGCGATCTCGCGCAAACTCCTGAAGCTGCCGCCGGAGGACATGACGCGCCGGATCGACCAGGAAAGCCATCTGTTCGGCGAACGGATGCGCTCCCAGGAAGCGGTCGCCGCGTTCAAGGCGTTCTTCGAACGCAAGAAGAGTTAGACGAGAGCACGACTCTCACCACCGTCATTGCGAGCGCAGCGAAGCAATCCATCGCGCCTTCCGAAGAAAGATGGATTGCTTCGTCGCTATGCTCCTCGCAATGACGCGGAAACAGCAAGTCGCCCGATCGGTGTCATGAGAACTCTCATCCGTCCAACCCTTGCCGCACTGGCCATCATCGCACTCGCCGCATCATCGCATGCGCAAACCGCAGCCCCAGTGGATCTGCGCGTTCTCGCGATCAACGATTTCCACGGCTATTTGCGCTCCTCCCCCGGCGGGATTGTCGTTACCGACCCCGAAGACAAAACCAAAAAGATCACCGTCCCCGCAGGCGGCGCCGAACACATGGCGACCCTGGTCAGCCAGCTTCGCGACGGACACCGCAACACGATCTTCGTCGCGGCCGGCGACCTGATCGGCGCCAGCCCGTTTCTGTCGGCGATGTTCCACGACGAGCCGACGATCGAGGCGCTGTCGATGATGGGGCTGGCGCTGGCTTCCGTCGGCAACCACGAGTTCGACGAGGGCAAGGACGAATTGCTGCGGATGCAGAACGGCGGCTGCCACCCGGTCGAAAAATGCCGTGGCCCGCATCCGTTTACCGGCGCGAAGTTTCGCTACCTCGCCGCCAGCACGATCGAGAAGCGCACCGGCAAGCCATTGCTTCCCGCCTACGAGATCAGGGAATTCGACGGCATTCCCGTGGCCTTCATCGGCCTGACGCTGAGGGGTACGCCGGGCCTCGTCTCGCCGGTCGGCGTCGCCGACCTCGAATTCCGCGACGAAGCCGAGACGGTGAATGCGCTGATCCCGGAACTGAAGGCGCGCGGCGTCGAGGCCATCGTCGTCCTGATCCACGAGGGGGGCTTGCCGACCGGCGATTACAACGATTGCCCTGAAATTTCCGGACCGATCGTCGACATCGTCAGGAAATTCGACAAGGCGGTCGACGTCGTGGTCACCGGCCACACCCACCGCGCCTATGTCTGCGAGATCGACAAGCGGCTCGTGACCTCCGCCGACAAATACGGCACGCTCGTCACCGCAATCGATCTCAAGCTCGACCCCGTCACGCGCGATATCGTCAGCGCCAGGGCCGACAACACCATCGTGCACACTGCCACGCTGGCCAAGGACGCCGAGCAGACCGCGCTGATCGAAGCCTACGACAGGCTCGCCGCACCCATCGCCAACCGTCCGGCGGGCTCGGTGACGGAGACGCTGTCGCGCGTGCCCAACCATGCCGGCGAAAGTCCGCTCGGTGACATCATCGCGGACGCGCAACTCGCCGCAACCCGTGAAGTCGCGAAGGGCGGTGCCGACATCGCCTTCACCAATCCCGGCGGCATCCGCACTGACATTCCGCGAAAGGAGAACGGCGCGGTGACCTACGCCGATCTGTTTTCCAGCCAGCCATTCCGCAACCAGCTCGTGACGATGACGCTGACCGGAAAGCAGATCAAGGACATGCTGGAGCAGCAATGGCGCGATCCGAAGCGGCCGCGCATCCTGCAGGTCTCGAAGGGCTTCTCCTATGCCTGGGACAGCACGAAGCCGGACGGCGAGCGCGTCATCACTGAGCGAATGATGCTGAATGGCCAGACGATCGAACCCGCCGCGAGCTACCGCGTCACCGTCAATAACTTCCTGTCGGTCGGCGGCGACGGCTTCACCGTTCTCACCGAGGGAACCTCGCCGCTGACCGGCATCTACGACATCGACGCGCTGAATGCCTATTTCGGCGCGAACAGCCCGGTCGGCCCAACCGCGGTGGACCGCATCAGCAGGATAAACTGAGCCACAAACCGAGCCTCGGCCGCGGCGGCTCTTTCCGAGCGGCCATCAAGGGCCTAGATTAGCCCCTTCGCGCCAGCGCGTTGTCCAACGCCAGGATTTTGCATGACACTCCTGCTGACCCATACCGCATGTCTCGACCACCTGACGCCTCCGGGACATCCGGAACGCCCTGATCGGCTGCGCGCGGTGGCCGAGGTGCTGGGGGAAGACCGCTTCAAGCCGCTCACGCGCGGCGAAGCGCCGGAAGGCAACCTGGATTCCGTTGCGCTCTGCCATGGCGAGCACTACATCGGCGAACTCCGGCACATCGCCCCGACCAGCGGCATGATCTACATCGACGGCGACACCTCAATGTCGCCCGGCACCTGGGAAGCCGTGATGCGCGGCGTTGGCGGCGCGGTGGCCGCGACCGACGCGGTGATGGCAGGAAACCACCGCAATGCGTTCGTCGCCGTGCGCCCGCCCGGCCATCATGCCGAGGTCTCGAAGCCGATGGGCTTCTGCTTCTTCGACAACGTCGCGATCGCGGCACGCCACGCCCAGCGCAAATACGGCATTGGCCGCGCGGCGATCGTCGATTTCGACGTCCATCACGGCAACGGCACGCAGGACATCTTCTGGTCCGATCCGACCGTGATGTACGCCTCGACGCACCAGATGCCGCTGTTTCCCGGCACCGGCGCCAGCGGCGAGCGCGGCGAGCACGACACCATCGTCAATGCGCCGCTGGCCTCGGAAGATGGCAGCGCCAAATTCCGCGCGGCCTTCGAAAACCTTATCCTGCCGCAACTGCAGAAATTCAGCCCGGAGCTGATCCTGATTTCGGCCGGCTTCGACGCGCATTATCGCGATCCGCTGGCCTCGCTCAACGTGAAGGCGGAGGATTTCGGCTGGGTCACCCGCAAACTGATGGATGTGGCCGACAGCAGCGCCGGCGGCCGGGTTGTCTCGGTGCTGGAGGGCGGCTACGACCTTCAGGGGCTCAAGGAGTCGGTCGCAGCGCACGTCACCGCGTTGATGGGCGCTTGAAACCCGAACCTTTAGCCCATTGTTTTCACACGTTTTCTTTACGCGAGCCGGTGCCCGCTTCGCCTGAAAACGCTATAAGCTTGATTCTGCGCCTGCAACCTGCGGCGCATCCGGGAACGCAATATGGCCGAAAACACCCAAGCCGAAGTCAAGAAGCTCACTTTCGAACGCGCGATCGAGGAACTGGAGTCGATTGTGAAGCGGCTCGAGGACGGCAAAGTTCCGCTGGAGGAATCGGTCGCGATCTACGAGCGCGGCGAGGCCCTCAAGCGCCGCTGTGAAGAACTGTTGCGGCAGGCCGAGGCGCGTGTCGACAAGATCACGACGGATGCGGCCGGCCAGGTCACCGGGAGTGCGCCGCTCGACGTTCAGTGACCGCCCGAACGTCCGCCCGGTCGTCGGGTTTTGGCGCATCGGCAGGGAATATCAGGCGAATTTCACGCACGGCGCCATGGATGGGACAAAGTGCCGGGGTGAATTAGTTCTTCGCGCCCTGCCCTGCCTGATATAGTCCCGCGCAACTCGGGGACCATTTGTGCGCGTTCAGCACCGCCATGTTATCTATATCCAGGGATACGATCCGCGCGGGCTGGCGCAATACTACCGCATGTTCCGGACCGAGCTACGGAAATTCAGCCGGCTTTACCAGGCCGCGGCGACCATCAGCCGGCCCAAGGTCGCATCCGACGACGAGATCGCCTCCTGGAGCATCGATACCAAGGCGGACGACTGGCAGACGCACACGACCTACGATTTCCTTCGCTTCGAGGATTTCATCCAGCAGGACCTGGCGTCTCCGATCTGGCGCACCGTCTGTCATTCGGTCTGGATCTACTGGCGCCTCGTCTTGTCAGGCACGATCGCGCGGTTCGGCAAGGCGAACTGGCGGTTCGCGACCTTCATCACCTACCCCCATCTGCTGCTGCTGCTGCAAGCCGCGTGCGCTGCGGGCATTGCCTTTGTCTTCGAGAAGGGCCTGAACGCCCTTGGAATTCCCGACCTGTTCAGCATTGTGGCGGCATTGGCGATTTTCGTCGCCCTGCTTGGGGCGATGCTGAAATACACCGAGAACAGCACCTACGTGCTGTATCTCCTCAGCGACACGATCTGGACCTGGGAGTTCTCGCGCCGCGAGCGCCCGGAGTGGGACCAGCGCATCGATCGCTTCGCGCAGCACCTCGTCGACGTCGTGCGGTCCACCGACGCCGATGAAGTCGTCATCGTCGGCCATAGCAGTGGATCGTTCCTGAGCACGGAAATGCTGGCGCGTGCCTTGAAGCTCGATCCGGCGCTCGGCCGTCTTGGCCCGCGGATCGTGCTGCTGACGCTGGGCGGAAATTTCCCGATCGTCGGTTACCACGCGGTGTCAGCGCCATTCCGCGAACAGCTGCGGATGCTGGCGGTCGAGCGGTCGATCGACTGGATCGACTGCCAGGCGCGCAAGGACGTGATGAACTTCTACCAGTTCGATCCGATCGCAAGCCACGGCATCGACGTCGGCGCTGCCAGGCGCAATCCCAGGATCGTCGCGGTTCGCTTTCGCGACATCATTAGGCCCGAACAATACAAGAAGTTTCGTTGGCAGTTTTTCCGCGTCCATTTCCAGTTCGTCATGGCCAACGAACGGCCCGATGCCTACGACTTTTTCATGATCGTTTGCGGACCGGTCCCGCTCAGCGAACGCATGGCTGCCCCGGATGCCGCGCTGGCGATCGCGACCGGCGACCCGGCCGCCCGCGAAAGGGCCTGGAAACAGATTGAAGCCGCCCAAAACGAGGCTAGGGACACGGCAGGCGCCGAAACAGCGGAACTTTTCGCCCGCCGCAGCGGTTAACGATCGGGATATTCCGTCGAATCAGCCTGGAACCCTGCCCTCGCGCCGGGTTGGCTTTGGCGGTCGCTTTGGTGTAAAGCTTAACGGTTCTAAGGGCTGAGAAGCGCACCTGCCGCGCCATTCGACGGCAGCAAGCACTTCAAATAGCTAAGGAAAAACGACCGGGAAGGGTTAGAAGCGACCAACGTGATGCATATCACTTGGTTCTGTCCGGAGTGCATCTAGGCTTCAAATCAGATACCGGCCCGCCGAGGTGGCACCCGGCATCTGGATTTTCACCGCGCGGTTAACGCGTACCCCATCTCGCGTCGGGCTATTCGCCCCGACATGCAAAATTGGAATATCGCTGTGACCACATTTAGCAAGACGCCGCTTCTCGATACTATTCGTACGCCCGACGATCTTCGCAAGCTCAAGATCGAGCAGGTGCGGCAGGTCGCAGACGAGCTTCGTCAGGAAACCATCGACGCCGTATCGGTGACCGGCGGCCATTTCGGCGCCGGCCTCGGCGTGGTCGAACTGACCACCGCGATCCATTACATCTTCGACACGCCGCGCGACCGTCTGATCTGGGACGTCGGCCATCAGGCCTACCCGCACAAGATCCTGACCGGACGCCGCGACCGTATCCGCACGCTGCGCACCGGCGGCGGCCTCTCCGGCTTTACCAAGCGCAGCGAGAGCGACTACGACCCGTTCGGTGCCGCGCACTCCTCGACGTCGATTTCGGCCGGCCTCGGCATGGCGGTGGCCCGCGACCTCTCAGGCGGCAAGAACAACATCATCGCCGTCATCGGCGACGGCTCGATGTCCGCCGGCATGGCCTATGAGGCGATGAACAATGCCGGCGCGATGAACTCGCGCCTGATCGTCATCCTCAACGACAACGACATGTCGATCGCCCCGCCCGTCGGCGCGATGTCGGCCTATCTGTCGCGGCTCTACTCCGGCAAGACCTACCGCACGCTTCGCGATGCCGCCAAGCAGATCAACAAGCATCTGCCGAAGGTGCTGGCCAACCGCGCCAACCGCGTCGAGGAATACTCCCGCGGCTTCATGATGGACGGCGGCACGCTGTTCGAGGAACTCGGATTCTATTATGTCGGCCCGATCGACGGTCATAACCTCGACCATCTGCTGCCGGTTCTGAAGAACGTCCGCGACATGGAAACCGGCCCGATCCTGGTCCACGTCGTGACGCAGAAGGGCAAGGGCTACGGTCCGGCGGAAGCCTCCGCCGACAAGTATCACGCCGTGGTCAAGTTCGACGTCGCCACCGGCGCGCAGGCGAAAGCCAAGCCGAACGCCCCGGCCTATCAGAACGTGTTCGGCCAGAGCCTGGTCAAGGAAGCCGAAAAGGACGACAAGATCGTCGCCATCACCGCGGCGATGCCGTCCGGCACCGGCGTCGACATCTTCAACAAGGCGTTCCCGAACCGCACCTTCGACGTCGGCATCGCCGAGCAGCATGCGGTGACGTTCGCCGCAGGTCTCGCCACCGAGGGCTACAAGCCGTTCTGCGCGATCTACTCGACGTTCCTGCAGCGCGGCTACGACCAGGTGGTCCACGACGTCGCGATCCAGAGCCTGCCGGTTCGTTTTGCCATCGACCGCGCCGGCCTGGTCGGCGCCGACGGCGCCACCCATGCGGGTTCGTTCGACAACGCCTATCTCGGCTGTCTGCCGAACTTCGTGATCATGGCCGCGTCCGACGAGGCCGAACTGGTGAACATGGTCGCGACGCAGGTCGCCATCAACGACCGCCCGAGCGCAGTACGCTATCCGCGCGGCGAAGGCCGCGGCGTCGAAATGCCCGAGGTCGGCACCCCGCTCGAGATCGGCAAGGGTCGCGTCATCCGCCAGGGCAACAAGGTCGCCCTGTTCTCCTTCGGCACGCGACTGGCCGAGTGCGAAAAGGCAGCGGACGAGCTCGCGGCGCATGGACTCTCCACCACGATTGCCGATGCGCGATTCATGAAGCCGCTCGACGTCGATCTGCTGCTGAAACTGGCGCGCGACCACGAAGTGCTGCTCACCATCGAGGAAGGCTCGATCGGCGGCTTCGGCTCGCACGTCATGCAGACGCTGTCCGACCACGGCATGCTCGATGGCGGCCTGCGGATGCGCGCGATGGTGCTGCCCGACGAGTTCATCGACCACGACTCGCCGGCCGCGATGTATGCCCATGCCGGTCTCGACGCCAAGGGCATCGTCGCCAAGGTGTTCGATGCGCTCGGCAAGGATTACAAGACCGAGTCGGTCAAGCTCGCCTGAGACACAGCGCCTTCGGTTCTGATCCGGTCAGCACCGAAGGCCTGGTTCTTTCGCAGGTAATCCCATGAAGATCTATCTGGCAGGTCCCGACGTGTTCCTGCCGGACGCCGTCGAGATCGGGCGCCGCAAGGCCGCGATCTGCGCCCGCCATGGCATGACCGGGCTCTATCCGCTCGACAACGCGGTCGACCTCACCGCCCCTGACGCTTCGCTTGCGATCTTTAAGGGCAACGAAGCAATGATGGACGCGGCCGACGCGATCATCGCCAACCTAACGCCGTTTCGGGGCCCCAGTGCCGACGCCGGCACCGTCTACGAACTCGGCTACATGGCCGGCCGCGGAAAACTGTGCCTTGCCTACAGCAATGATCCCGCCATCTATGCCGAGCGGGTCGCGCGATTGTTTGCGGTCGCGAAGACCGAGAGCGGCCATCTCATCGATGGCGATGGACTGACGGTGGAAGATTTCGGCCTGCCCGACAACCTCATGATGATCCACACGCTCGATCTGCACGGTGCTAGACTGGTGACGCCGCGGCTGCGGCCCGCGGACATCTGGCATGACCTCACCTCGTTCGAGGCCTGCGTCGCGTTGGCGGCGGATCGCGCCGCGACATTTCGAGCTGACAGCAAATCGAGCTGACATTGGCTGACAAGAGCGAAAGCAAACCCTCCCCCCGCAAGCGCGCGGACGTGCTGCTGGTCGAGCGCGGCCTGTTCGAGAGCCGCGCCCGCGCCCGCGCCGCGATCGAGGCTGGCGGCGTGATGGCCGCCGGCAAACAGGTCTTGAAGGCGTCCGAAGCCATTCCCGCCGATGCCGAATTGTCCGCCGAGCCGGCTCACCCCTGGGTCTCGCGGGGCGGCGTCAAGCTTTCGGGCGCGCTGGAGCAGTACCCGATCGATATCGAGGGCCATGTCTGCCTGGATGTCGGCGCATCCACCGGCGGCTTCACCGAGGTGCTGCTGGCGAACGGCGCCAGCCTCGTCTTCGCGATCGATGTCGGACACGGCCAGTTGCATCCCTCGCTGCATGGCCATTCCAGGATCGTGTCGATGGAAGAAACCGACATTCGCAAATTCGAGGGCAAGCGCCTGCCCGCCCGGCCCGACGTCGTCGTCATCGACGTCAGCTTCATTTCGCTGAAGGCGGTGCTGCCGGTGGCGCTGTCGCTGGCGGCTGCGCCCATGCATCTGCTGGCGCTGATCAAGCCGCAGTTCGAGGCGGAACGAAAGCATTCCAAGCACGGCATCATCCGCAACGCGATGGTGCATCAGGAAATCTGCGACGACATCTCTGCGTTCGCCGCCTCGCTCGGCTGCACCGGGATCGAGGTGTTTCCGTCGTCGATCGCCGGCGGCGACGGCAACATCGAGTTCTTCATGGGCGCCCGCCGTGGCTGACACCGAGCGGCTCGTCATCGATCACGTCGGCCAACACGGCGACGGCGTCGCCCTGGCGGGCGGCAGCAGGATCTACGTGCCCTACACGATCGGCGGCGATACGGTCGAGGTCGCGCCGGTTCCGGGCCACCATCCCGACCGCCGCCGGCTGGTCAAGGTCGAGACCGCAAGCCCGGAGAGGATCGCGCCGTTCTGCCCGCATTTCGGCGTCTGCGGCGGCTGCGCGATCCAGCACTGGGACCTCGATGCCTATCGCGCCTGGAAACGCGAACTTGTGGTCACGACGCTGGCGCAGGCCGGCATCGATTACGAGGTCGCACCGCTGATCGATGCCCATGGCCTTGGCCGACGTCGCCTCACCTTGCACGCGCGGATGGGAACGCATGAGGTTCTCAAGGTCGGCTTTGCCGCGGCCAATTCGCACGACATCGTGCCGATCGACCGCTGTCCGATACTGGATCCGCATCTGGACGGCGCCATCGAGGCGGCCTGGGCGATCGCCGAGCCGCTGATCGCGATGGGAAAGCCGCTCGATATCCAGGTCACCGCGACCGACAGCGGGCTCGATGTCGACGTGCGCGGCTCCGGGCCGTTGTCGACGGCCATGATCACGAAGTTGTCGCGGATCGCCGAGCAGCACCGGCTGGCGCGGCTGACGCGCCACGGCGAACTGGTGCTGATGCGAACGCCTCCGGTCGTCTCGATGGGCACGGCGCAGGTCGCGCTGCCGCCCGGATCGTTCCTGCAGGCGACGGTGGAAGGCGAAGAGCAACTGGCTGCGCTGGTTTCAGAGCATTGCAAGCGCGGCAAACACATTGCGGATCTGTTCTGCGGCGTCGGTCCGTTTGCGCTGCGGCTTGCAGCGAAATCGCGGGTTGCCGCCTTCGACAGCGACGCCGGTGCGGTCGCAGCCCTGCAGAAGGCCGCGACGTCGACCTTGGGCCTGAAGCCGGTGAAGGCCGAAGCGCGCGACCTGTTCCGTCGACCGCTGATGCCGCAGGAGTTGCGCGACTACGATACGGTCGTCTTCGACCCGCCGCGGCAGGGCGCGCAGGCGCAAGCGACGCAGCTTGCGGCGAGCAAGGTTCCGGTGGTTGTCGCGGTGTCCTGCAACGTCACCACCTTCGCGCGCGACGCCAGGATCCTGATCGACGGCGGCTACAGGATCGAGGGTGTCACACCGGTCGACCAGTTCCGCCACACCCCGCATGTGGAACTGGTGGCAAGGTTCAGGAGATAAGTCGGCGTCTTTACCCTTGTCCCCGGTCTGAACACCCCTCCAGGGGAGGGTAAGTCACCTACCGTCCCCAGCGGTCCTGCCAGATCTTCTCGCCGACCATGCAGTTGACACGCGGCTGGCGGCTGGCGGCCGGCACGACCGGGCGCTCCGGCGTGCGGCCCGCGACCTCGAGCACGAGCTTGGTGCGGATCGCTTCCTTGAACTTGTCGCGCTCCTTGATTGTCACCACGAAGGCGCCGGGACCGCCGATGACGCAGTCTTCGTAGTAGAGATCGAGATTGTCGATGTCCATCGTGGAATAGGACGGCTCCTTCACCATGATCGGCAGGCCGTTGATGATGATGCCCTTCTCCAGCGCGGCATCGCGGGTGACGACGACGGGCGGGCCGTTGTTGTTCGGGCCGTCGCCGGAAATATCGATCACGCGCCGGATCCCGCGCTGAGGGCTCTCATCGAACAGCTGCATGGAGAAATTGATCGCGCCCGAGATCGAGGTGCGCGACGCCCGGCGGACGGGTGTCTTGACGATCTCGGTGGCGACGGCGTCGGCCGTTTCGGGGCCGTCGATCATCCGCCACGGAATGATGATTTTCTGGTCGGTGGAAGCCGCCCACTCGAAGTAGGTCACCAGGATCCTGCCGTTCGGGCCGTTCTTCAGCGCCTGCAGGAACTCCTTGGAGACGATGGCTTGCGCGTAGCCCTCGCGCTGCAGCGCCAGTTCGTCCATGTCCATCGAGTAAGAGACGTCGACCGCGAGAACGAGTTCGACGTCGACGGTCGGATGGGCTTCCTTACCGGCGAGTTGCCGGCCCTGCTGAGTACTCGGCTGGTTCTGCGCAGGCGCAGCAACACTAGCGACGTCGCCGCCGGCAAGTACGCCCGATATCAGCACAGCCCCGATCGAGACATACCAGCGCATTGCGGCCCTCCCGTCGAATGAAGATATGGTGACACGCAAATTGCGTCGCGCAAAGCGCTGAAATCGCTTGCTCTTCACATTCGGGTTAGTGCTGCACACGAACAACAGTCGGCTGCGACTTGCCCGCTTGTCCGGCAGTTCCGGGTAACGAATTGCCTGCGAAACAAGCCGTCCGCTTCTGATTTGAACGAATCCGCCGGCCGCGGCGACAGACGAGCACGGCCGGCCATCAGGCCGCATCCGGCACGACCATGGTTACGCCCCCGAAAACTCCTGCAAACGATCGCCTCTCGCCCAAGATGCGGACGATCGTTGCCGCTGCCGGCCTGTTTGCAACGCTTGTCGTGGCGGTGCTGTCGCTGCCGTCGCCATGGGCAGAGGCCGCCGAGCCGAAACCGGCAGAGCAGGAACCTACGCTGACAGCGGAGAACGCCGCCGAACTCTGCCAGAAGCTGTTTGAAGATCCGAAGCAGTATATCGGCGAGGACGCGCTGCGCCGGCGCTGGGATTTGCGCGCCGCAAGCTGCCGCAAGGCATTCGACGCCGATCCTGCCAACACCGAACTCAAGGTCGCGGTGGCGCGCAACCTGCCCTATGCACGAAAGGACGAGGCGGTCGCCATGCTGCGCGAGGCTGCCGCGCAGGGCAATGCAGAGGCCCATTATCAACTCTACGAGCATCACAAGTCCTGGGATCGCGGCGACCTCGACAAGGTGCCGCTGGTCACCCGCACCGAGGCCGCTGAAGCGCTGCGCAAGGCCGCCGAACTCGGGCATCCCCTCGCGATGCAAACACTGGTGCGCCGGCTCGAAGACGGCGACATCGTCAAGCGCGATCCCGTCGCGGCGCGATACTGGGCGGAGCGTGCCGTCGCCAACCCCGCAAGGGACTCAAGCAAGGCAGGCCTGCTGGTCACGCTGGGACGCCTGCTGGCTGCGTCGGACAAACCGGACGAGCGCGCCCGAGGCCTCGAGATCCTCGAGGGGATGTCGAAGGCCGAAGTATTCGGCGCCAGGCGTGAACTGGCGATCGCGATCCGCAAGGAGGATCCGGTGCGCGCCCGCACGCTGCTCGAGGAAGCCCGCCGCCCCGATCCCGGCGGCGCCATCGTTCCGCTGGCGGAAATGCTGATATCAGGCGAAGGCGGCCCGGCCGACCCCAAGCGCGCGGTGTCGCTGTTGAAGGCCGCGTCCGATAGCTGGATGGCCAAGGGCATGCTGGGACGGCTCGCCCTCGAAGGTAAATGGGTGCCCCGCGACGTCCAGGAGGCGGTGCGCCTGATCGACATCAGCAGCAGCTATGATTTCGACGCCCGCCTGCAGGTAATGCGGCTGCTGGCTGAACATCCCGAGATACGCGTCAGCTATCCCAAGCGCGTGCTCTACGACGCGGTCCATGCCGCGGAACTGGACGAACCCGGCGCGATGAAAGCGCTGGTCGAGCTGAAACTGTCGGCAAACAGCCAGTTTCAGGACCGGCCCGGAGCCTGTAGACTCATCGAGACGGCCGTCAGCCGCGGCGATCGGACCATGACGCAACGGCTTGCGGACTGCCGCGCCAAGTGATCGCGGCGAGCCCGTCGGGAATCGTTCGCGTGAGGACCGCGCACCGGAATGATCGATACCGTCGCCAAGCCAAAGACAAAGGTCAAGACCAAGACCGAACGGCCGCGCCTGCACAAGGTCATCCTCGTCAATGATGACTTCACGCCACGCGAATTCGTCGTCACCGTGCTGAAGGCGGAATTCCGCATGACCGAGGACCAGGCCCACAAGGTCATGATCACGGCACACCGCCGCGGCGTCTGCGTGGTCGCCGTGTTCACCAAAGACGTCGCCGAGACCAAGGCCACCCGCGCCACCGACGCCGGCCGCGCCAAGGGCTATCCGCTGCTGTTCACGACCGAGCCGGAGGAATAGAGAAGGCCCCGCCAATCCGTAGCCCGGATGGAGCGCAGCGCAAACCGGGGACACCTCTCCGCGGAGCGAATCCCGGATTGCGCTGCGCTCCATCCGGGCTACGAGGATCCCGCTGACGTTTCGTCGGCCAGCCCGTAGACGCGTGCAGCTTTCGAAAAACCGGCGATCGGAAACTCGCCGAGGTCGCTCCACCCTCCCCGGCAGATGCCGGCGAACCCTTCCGAAGCTACGATCGTGCGTTTGGTCTGACTTGCGATCTTTTCCAGCCGAGCCGCCAGATTCACCGCGGGTCCAATGCAGGTGAAGTCGAGCCGGTTGCCGCCGCCGATATTGCCGTAGAGAATTCGCCCGACATGCAGCGCGACGCCGAAGCGAAACCGTTCGACGGCATCGCCGATCGGATATTGCAACTCGGCGACGCTGGCGCGCGACTCGTGGGCGGCTTCGAGCACGCGTGCGCAGACCTGCTGCTCGTCGCCGACATATTCGTCGATCGGGAACACCGCGAGCAGGCCGTCGCCCATGTATTTGAGCACTTCCCCGCCATGTTTTCTGATCGCGGTGACCTGGCAGTCGAAGTATTGGTTCAGTACGTCGACCACGGTCTCCGCCGGCACGCGGTCGGACAACGAAGTAAAGCCGCGCAGGTCGGACAGCCAGATTGCGGCGTTCATGGTCTCGGTGTGACCCCGCCTGATCTGCCCGCCGAGGATGCGCTCGCCGGCACGGTTGCCCACATAAGTATCGAGCAGGCTCGCAGCGGTGCGCGCCAGCGTAATGATCTCAACTACCCGCGCCAGCGGCTTCACCAGGCTCCGCAGCGCCGCCAATTGTTCTTCCGTGAAACCGCCCGGCTGCTTCGTGGTCCAGCTCGACGCATTCACCGTGCCGCCGATGAAGGGCAGCGGCAGCGCCAGATAATCCGTGACCCCTTCGGCGCGCAGTTCGTCAATGATCGGAAAACGGCCGTTCAAGGGATCATCGGTGCGGGCCCGAACCTCGATGCCTTGCTGGAACACGATGATCAGCGGACTGGTGTGAAAATCGGGTGACTCCAGAATGTTGAAGTCGACCGAGCCGACCTCGACCTCGGAGCCCGGCTTCCAGATGAAATTGCGCCCGTAGATGTCGGGATGCAGCGTGCGGACAAAGACGCCGACACGCCAGAGCGGCAGGCCGGCCGCGACCATCCGTTCGCAGGTTTCCGCCATGAACCGGCTTGGGCTGGTCGCGGATCGCCCGCCGTCGACCAGCCAGTCGGTCAGTTCGCGCAGTTTGGATGCATCCATGGCGCCAGTATTTGCCGTGCATGTCAGCGAAACGTCAAGGCTTGCCGCGTTCTGTCAATGCCGTGGAAGCAGTTGCGGTATGCCGGGAGCCGCCGTGACCCGGCGTCGGAGCTGCGCTAGTTTCGCGACACAAAAACAGGGGGAAGCACCAAGTGTACGACTACATCATCGTCGGCGGCGGATCGGCAGGCTCGGTCATGGCCCACAGGCTGTCCGCAAAGAGCGCCAACAAGGTCCTGCTCTGCGAAGCGGGCCAGGACACGCCGCCCGGCAATGAACCAGCAGAGATTCGCGACAGCTATCCGGGAACGGCGTATTTCGATCCACGCTTCCACTGGACCGAATTGAAGGTCACGACCCAGGTCGTCAGCCACAACAATCCCGACGAGGCCAGGCCTCCCTTGCGGAAATACGAGCAGGCGCGCGTACTGGGCGGCGGGTCCTCGATCAACGGCCAGATGGCCAACCGCGGCGCACCGACGGATTACAACGAGTGGGAAGCGCGCGGCGCCACCGGCTGGAGCTGGGATGACGTGCTGCCCTATTTCAAGAAGGTCGAGCACGACCTCGATTTCGACGGTCCGTACCACGGCAAGGATGGCCGCATCCCCGTCCGCCGGATTCCGCAGGCGCACTGGACCAAGCATTCGCAGGCGATGGCGGAAGCCTGCAAGCAGGCCGGCTTCAAATTCCTGCCCGACCAGAACGGCGAGTTCGTCGACGGCTACTTCCCGGTGACGCATTCCAATCAGGACGAGCAACGCGTCTCCGCCGCCATGGGCTATCTCGATCGCGCGACACGCCAGCGCCCCAACCTGACCATATCGACGAAGACGCAGGTGAAAGAGCTGTTGTTCGAAGGCACGCAATGCGTCGGCGTCAAGGCAACGGTCGATGGCCGCGAGCAGGAGTTCCGCGGCCGCGAGATCATCCTGTCATGCGGCGCCATTCATTCGCCGGCGCACCTGCTGCGCGCCGGCATCGGACCGGTCGGGCATCTCCGGGACATGGGCATTCCCGTGCTGGCGGGTCTTGCCGGCGTCGGCCAGCGCCTGATGGATCATCCCTCGATCTCGCTGTCCTCGTTTGTCCGTCGCGGCGCGCGCATGAACGGGCACACCAGACGCCACATGCAGATGGGGCTGCGCTACTCCTCGGAGCTTCCGGGCATCCCCTCCGGCGACATGTTCGTCGTCGTCATCACCAAGTCGGCCTGGCATGCGGTCGGCGAACAGATCGGCTCGCTGCTCACCTTCGTCAACAAGACCTATTCGGAGACCGGGCAGGTCAAGCTCGCGTCGCGCGATCCGAGGGAAGAGCCGATCGTCGAATTCAACCTGTTGTCCGACAGGCGCGATCTCGACCGGCTGATGAGCGGCTTCCGCAAGATGGCCGCGCTGCAGATGAGCGCGCCGCTCAAGGCGGTGACCGACAAGCCGTTCCCCGCGGCCTATTCCGACCGCGTGCGCAAGATCGGCGTGGTCAACACCAAGAACAAGATTCTCACCGCCATTGCTGCAAAACTGATGGATGGGCCGGCAGCGCTGCGTCACTACATGATCGACAATTTCGTCGTCGAGGGCTTTACGTTCGAGCAGGTCATGAGCGACGACGAAGCGCTCGAGGCCTTCGTGCGCAAGTCAGCGATCGGCGTGTGGCATGCCTCCTGCTCGTGCCGGATGGGCCGGGACGACGACCCGATGGCGGTGGTCGATACCCAAGGCCGCGTCAAGGGCGTGCAGGGCCTGCGCGTGGTCGACGCCTCGATCTTCCCGGTGGTGCCGTGCGCCAACACCAATTTTCCGACCCTGATGTCGGCGGAGAAGATTGCAGCGGCGATGCAGTAACAGAGGCCCCTACCCGCCGACCTGTCCGCGATGGCGCAGCAAATGATCGGCCAACACGCAGGCCATCATCGCCTCGCCCACCGGCACCGCGCGGATGCCGACGCAGGGGTCGTGGCGGCCCTTGGTCATGATGTCGGTATCGGCGCCGGCGCGATCCACCGTCTTGCGCGGCGAGAGGATCGACGAGGTCGGCTTTACGGCGAAGCGCACCACCACCGGCTGGCCGGTGGAGATGCCGCCGAGAACGCCGCCGGCGTTGTTCGACAGGAATCGCGTGCCGTTGTTACCGGTGCGCATCTCGTCGGCGTTCTCCTCGCCGGACAATTCGGCGGCACCGAAGCCCGCCCCGATCTCGACGCCCTTCACCGCGTTGATGCTCATCATCGCGGCCGCCAGTTCGCCGTCGAGCTTGGCATAGATCGGCGCGCCGAGGCCGGGCGGCACGCCTTCGGCAACCACTTCGATGACCGCGCCGATCGAGGAGCCGCTCTTGCGGATGCCGTCGAGATATTGCTCGAAGAACGCGGCCTTGTCCTTGTCGGGGCAGAAGAACGGATTGCGCGCGATCTCGTCCCAGTCCCACCTGGCGCGATCGATCCTGTGCGGCCCCATCTGCACCAGAGCGCCGCGGACTTTTACGTCGGGCAGGATTTTTCGCGCGATGGCGCCCGCGGCAACGCGCGTCGCGGTCTCGCGCGCAGACGAACGCCCGCCGCCGCGATAGTCGCGCAGGCCGTATTTGGCCTCGTAGGTGAAGTCGGCGTGACCGGGGCGAAACTTGTCCTTGATCTCGGAATAGTCCTTGGAGCGCTGGTCGGTGTTCTCGATCAGAAGCGCAATTGGCGTGCCCGTGGTCACCTGCACGCCGGTCTCGGGATGCGCCATGACGCCAGACAGGATCTTTACCGTGTCCGGCTCCTGGCGCTGGGTAGTGAAGCGCGACTGGCCGGGACGGCGGCGATCGAGATCCTGCTGGATGTCCTCATTGGTCAGCGGAATCAGCGGCGGACAGCCATCGACCACGCAGCCGATCGCGATCCCGTGGCTTTCGCCGAAGGTCGTGACCCGGAACATGTGGCCGAAGGTGTTGAAGGACATGGTGGTGTCGTAACGCGGTGTCGCGCAGCGGTCAAACCGTCAGACCGAGATTCCGGGGCGCGAAGCGAACCCGGAATCTCGAGATTCCCCGGTTCGCAATTGCGAACCTGAGGTTCGATGCTTCGCATCGCCCCGGAATGACGGTCCTCTTAACTATATTTCCGCAAGGCCCCGTCGCTGAACACGTAGACCGCGCCCTGCTCGATCAGGAGGTCGGCGGCGCTCGTCGGCGTCTCGATGCCGAGCGCCACCATCAGCGCCCGCGCGGTGCCGCCGTGGGCCACGGCGACGGTGTCGCCCGTCACGGAATCGTACCAGTCGCGCATCCGGTGCTGCACGGCCTCGTAGGTCTCGCCGCCTTCCGGCGCCATCGTCCACTTCGCCGTCAGGCGCTTTGCGTAAAGCACCGGATCGGCCGCCTGCATCTCGGCCAGCGTCGAGCCTTCCCAGACGCCGTAGCCGATCTCGCGGAGCCGATCGTCGAGCGCATACTCGCCAGGTGCGAGTTTCAAGGAGTCGCGCACCAATTCCATCGTCATCCGCGCGCGGCCGAGCGGGCTTGCGACGAACGGCAGCGAGGAGATGTCGCGGCCATCGCGCGCCAGCAGGTCAGCAAGGACGTTGCCGGCATGCGCCGCCTGCCGGCGGCCGAGTTCGTTGAGCGGAATGTCCCGCGTGCCCTGCAGCCTGCCTTCCGCATTCCACGACGTCTCGCCGTGGCGAATGTAATAGATCACGGGCGCGGACATCGGACCTGCGGCTATTCCTTGCTCAGCGAGATGGGCGAGCGAGATATCTTGCTTTCCAATCGCGCCTCCGCCTGGAGGTACATCAGCACTCTGGCGGGGTCGAGCCCGAATGCGACTTTGGATTAACGCTGTTTGACCTGCGGCTCAATGACCGGAATAGACGCCTCGATTGGGTGTTATGTTGGTCAAGGCGTCCGCGCCGGACCACCCTTGTTAACAGGTGTCAATGACCGCGTTTCGCCAAAGTGTCGAAGCCATGATTCCGGCGCTCCGTCGCTACGCTCGCGCACTCGCGCGCGACGCCGACATCGCCGACGATCTGGTGCAGGACACGCTGGTGCGCGCGTTGCGCTCGGAACGGCTGTTTCTCGGCGGCGATGTCAGGAGCTGGCTCTATACGATCCTGACCAACCTCAACAAGAACCGGCGGCGATCGCTGGCGCGGCGGCCGCAGTTCATGCCGCTGCTGGACAACAACCCGGATGCCAGCGGGACCGAAGCGGAGGGCCGCGACATTGCCCGTGCGCTTTCGACGCTGGTGGAAGAACAGCGCTCGGTGTTGCTGCTCGTGATGCTCGAAGGACTGAGCTATCGCGAAGTCGCCGACATCCAGGGCGTGCCGATCGGCACCGTAATGTCCCGGCTTGCCCGCGCCCGGGCGCATGTCAAAGCTTCGCTGGAAGGCGAACGCACAGCGCTGCGGCGGGTGAAGTGATGGAAGCGTGATGAACATGCAGATCAGAGAATAGACACGAGATCAGGAAGAGACAGAGACCACAGAGATGACCGACCCCAACATTCCCGTCACCGAAGACGAGCTGCATGCTTACGTCGACAACGAGCTGCCGGCGGAACGCCGCGGCGATGTCGAGGCATGGCTCGCGACGCATCCCGACGATGCGGCGCGGGTGCAGTCGTGGCGGACGATGGCGGAAGCGCTGCACGCCAGGTACGGCTCGATTGTCGACGAGGCGGTGCCGAGGCGGCTCGAGATCGAGCGGCTGGTGCGGCAGCCGCGCCGATGGGTGTATGGGGCGGTCGCGGCAACGCTGGCGGCGTTCGTTGTCGGTGGCGGCGTCGGCTGGCTGGCGCGCGGCGCGTTGGCGGCCCCCTCCGCGTTACAGGGCTTTACGGTCAATGCGCTTGAAGCGCACCGGCTCTATGTGGTCGAGGTCCGCCATCCCGTCGAGGTGCCCGGGAGCGAACGCGCCCATCTGCAGCAGTGGCTGACCAAGCGCTGCGGCTGGCTGGTCAAGGCGCCCGAACTGACGGGCGCCGGACTGAAGCTCGTCGGCGGCCGGCTGTTGCCGGGTTCGGGGGGGCCTGCGTCGTTCATGATGTACGAAGGCGCCTCGGGCGAGCGCTTCACCATCTATACGGTGAAATCAGACGCCAAGGCGACCCAGATGCGATTCGCGGCGCAAGGCAAGGAGAGTTCACTGTTCTGGGCCGATGACGGTATCGCGTATGCGGTTGTGTCCAGCAGCGCCGACCGTGGGCGGCTGACGCAGATCGCGCAAGCGGTGTACGACCAGATGGAGAAAACCGGCGGCTAGAGCATTATCGCGCTCGAAAACGCTCGCTACACAACGTCAGAGCGCTTGTCCCAATTCCGACACCGAAAATCTGGAATGAAAACACAAGCGCGTCTCATTAAAGCACCGGGTATTCACGAAAAAATGAGTAGCGTTCGATCCGCCGATCGGCGCAAGCGGCCTCGATCGGGGTTTGGTACCGCGCTGGTCCCCCTTTCGAGGCCGCCCCTTTTTCCAGAAAACCTTTTGTTTTCATGGAATAAGCCGCGTCTTCGGGAAAAACTACTCACAGCTACGCTACGGTTCGACAGACGGTTTCACGCCGCGAATCACGGCCTTTTCAGCCGAAATCGCTGCGTGGGTTATAGCGGTGGCCGTCGCGCCACTTTTCCATCAATGCCTCAAGCTCGGCATCGTTCCCGTCGGGTAGAATAATTCGCGTGGTGACATACTGGTCACCCGCCCCTCCGGCCTTCGGCAGCCCCTTGCCCTTTAGGCGGAAGGTGCGGCCGCTCGAGGTATTTTTCGGGATCGACAATTCGACCGCGCTGCCGAGCGTCGGCACCCGCACCTTGCCGCCCAACACCGCCTCATAGAGCGTGATCGGCAGATCGATGCGCAAATCGTCGCCATCGACCTTGAACAACGGGTGCGGCGCGATGCTGACCGTGATCAGGAGGTCACCGGGCGGGTGGCCTGTCGCCGTCTCGCCCTGGCCCTTGAGCCGAATCTGCTGACCGGCGGTGACCCCGGCCGGAATCTTGACGTTCAGTTCCTTGCCGGTCGGCAAACGAACGCGCTTCTCTCCGCCCTTGACCGCCTCTTCCAGCGACACCGTCATGGCGACGTTCAGATCGAGATCGAGGCCGATACCGCCGGTTTCGAAATCAAAGGTTCTGCTCTGACCACCCGGACGTCCGCCGCGGGCGCCGCCGAACATGCTGTTGAGGATCTCCTCGAAGCCCGCGCCACCGCCGCCGGGACCTCCGGGACCGCCGCCACCGGTGCGGAAGGTGTAGGACTCGAACCCGCCGCCCGGCCCTCCCGACCGGCCGCCACGCGGGTCGCCGCCGGGAAAGCCCTGAAAGCGCGGCTTGCCCTCGGCGTCGATCTCGCCGCGGTCGAACTGCTTGCGCTTGTCCTCGTCGCCGATGATCTCGTTGGCGGAATTGATTTCGGAGAAGCGCTCCGCTGCCTTCGGATCGTTCTTGTTGCTGTCGGGGTGATGCTTCTTGGCGAGCTTGCGGTAGGCACTCTTGATCGCCGCAGCGCTGGCGCCCCGCGGCACCCCCAAAACCTCATAGGGGTCGCGCATACGTCGGGTCTCCTTCACGAGAATTCGGATTTTTCAACTTAGAGCAAATCGCCCGCTTTGGCTTTATCTGGGAAGCCAGTTGCATTTATGCAACTGGCTTGGTGGCCAAGTTTGCAGTGCTCAGCTCTTGGTCCACGGCTTTAACGTATGGATCTCCCAGCGGCCATGGCCGGCCTTACACGCGGCGCCCTGCAGCCAGCTTTCGGAAAGGCCGTTGACATAGCTTGCCAGGAAATCCCGGCAGGTACGGCCATCGTCCCCGGAATAGGCCTGGGACAGCGGCGTCACCGACCCCCTCGCCCCGGTTTCCGGGTTTTCCCACGGCTGGCTCGTGTCCTTGCCGCCCTTGGTCAGCACATCGGAGGCGGCGGTGCGGGCAAAGACAAGGTCGCTCTCGGTCGGCGCCGGTGGGCTGGCGACGGGCTTGCCTAGCGAACCCGTGCGGTCGCTGCCGTCCATTTTGGCAAAGGCGGCATCCAGGCGGGACAGACTGCAGCCGCCCGAGCCGAGGCCGATTAGAATCAATGTCATGGCTACGCTTGGGGGACCGATCGCCGATAGGCCAACGCGTCCCCATGCCCTATATAGGGCGAGCCCGTAACGGGGCTGTAACGCGCTCTGAGACGCGAACGGACGCAACTGGGACTCCTGCCATGACGGACACGACCTCCATCAAACACCCGACACCGTTAACATCGGGTGATTTTACCGCGGCCGAGGAACCGTTTGCGCTTTTCGGCGAGTGGTTCGCCGAGGCCGTGAAATCCGAGCCGAACGATCCCAACGCGATGGCGCTGGCAACCGTCGATTCGGATGGGCTGCCTGATGTGCGGATGGTGCTGATGAAGGGCTATGACGCCGACGGCTTCGTGTTCTACAGCCACATCGCCAGCCAAAAGGGCCGCGAACTCGCCGCAAATCCCAAGGCCGCCCTGCTTTTTCACTGGAAATCGCTGCGCCGCCAGGTCCGCATCCGTGGCAGCGTGACGCCGGTGACCGCAGAGGAAGCCGACGCCTATTTCGCCACACGCCCGAAGCAGGCGCAGATCGGCGCCTGGGCCAGCAAGCAGTCGCAGCCGCTGGAGAGCCGCTTTGCCTTCGAGCAGGCGATCGCGGTGGTCGCCGCCAAGCACATGATCGGAGACGTGCCCCGTCCGCAGGGCTGGAGCGGCTGGCGCATTCAGCCCCAGCGTTTCGAATTCTGGCACGACCGCCCGTTCCGCCTGCACGACCGCATTGAATTCCGCCGTGACGCGCCTGACGATGCGTGGTCGAAGGTGCGGCTCTATCCTTGATTGATCGTCATGGCCGGGCTCAAGCGCGAAGCGCGTCTTCGTGTAGGATGACCCGGCCATCCACGACTTCCTTTCTGTAGAGCGAGACAAGACGTGGATGCCCGGGACAAGCCCGGGCATGACGAAAACCGAAAGAGTTCTATGCCCCCTTCATCCAACGCGCCGCGGCGCACGCTGCTTCTGACCGGCGCCAGCCGCGGGATCGGCCACGCCACCGCGATCCGCTTCTCCTCCGCTGGCTGGCGGGTCATCACCTGCTCGCGGCATGCCTTCCCGGAAGTCTGCCCGTGGGGCGCGGGGCCGGAGGATCACATCGAGGTCGATCTCGGCGACCCCAAAGACACCACGCGCGCAATTTCCGAGATCCGTCAGCGGCTGGAGAACGACGAACTGCACGCGCTGGTCAACAACGCCGCGATCTCGCCGAAGGGTTCTGGCGGCAGCCGGCTCGGCACCATGGATACCGATATCGACACGTGGACGCACGTCTTCCACGTCAACTTCTTCGCGCCGATCATGATCGCGCGCGGGCTGATCGAGGAATTGAAGCACGCCAAGGGCGCGGTGGTGAACGTCACCTCGATCGCCGGCTCGCGCGTGCACCCGTTCGCAGGCGCGGCCTACGCGACGTCGAAGGCGGCGCTCGCCGCGCTGACGCGCGAGATGGCATCCGACTTCGGCCGTGTCGGCGTGCGCGTCAACGCGATCGCGCCGGGCGAAATCGACACCTCGATCCTGTCGCCGGGCACCGACAAGATCGTCGAGCAGCAGATTCCGATGCACCGGTTAGGGACGCCCGACGAAGTCGCGAAGATCATCTATGTGCTGTGCACGGAAACCAGCTCGTACGTGAACGGCGCCGAGATCCACATCAACGGCGGCCAGCACGTGTAGGACGCGGCGTGATCTCGTAAGATGGGTAGAGCGAAGCGAAACCCATCACCTTTCCGCGCAGGGATTGATGGGTTTCGCTTCGCTCTACCCATCCTACACTCATTCGAATTCGCCGTTCACTCCGCGTAAATTTTCCGTTGCGCCGTGCGCAGAATGGACGCCGCCTCGACATTGAACGCGCTCGAGCACTCGTCCTCGTTCTCGCCGTCCGCCAGCGCCGCGCCGCAGTGCCGGCAAAGCCGCGCCGAGAACGCATGCACGCTGCCAACGACGCGGCCTTGCTGATAGCGCGCAAAATCGATGACGTTGCGTGGCGTTATGTGTTTCTCAACCATGGTGTCCTCGCGGCCTGAGAACACCTTATCGCAGACAAGCTTCGATCATTCGTTCAGCGCACCGCTCAAATTTTAGCGGTGGTGAGCGCGTCGCACGCAGGAGTGGGCTGGTTTACAACCACTTTTTCCATCTGAAGAAAAAGTACGGCAGCACGGCTGCCATGAGCATCATTAACAACGCCATCGGGTAACCATGCGGCCATTCGAGTTCCGGCATCGCCCGGAAATTCATGCCGTAGATCGAGGCGATCAGCGTCGGCGGCATCAACACCACCGCCATCACCGAGAACAGCTTGATGATGTTGTTCTGCTCGAGATTGACGACGCCGAGCATGGCGTCGAGGGTGAACGTGATCTTGCTGGAGAGATAGGAGGCGTGGTCGGTCAGCGAGGAAACGTCGCGCTGCATGGTCTTGAGCTGCTCGCGCATGTCCTTGGACCATTTGATGCCTTCCACGACCGCCGAGAGGAAGGTGACGACGCGACCGATCGAGACCAGGCTCTCACGAACCTTCGAGACCAGGTCGCCCTTGCGCCCGATCGTGATCAGGATCTGCGAATAGCGCTTGGCCTGGCCATGGCGTTCGCTTTCGGGCTCGAAGATGTCGTGGGAGACCTGATCGACATCGGCGCCGGCGCGCTCCAGAATGTCGGCGCAGCGGTCGATCACCGCATCGAGCAATTCCATCAGCACCATTTCGCCCGAGATTCCCGGCAGGCATGACCGGGCCAGCTTGTGCTCGACCAGGGCAAAGGGCTTCGGCATATCGTACCGCACGGTCACCAGCCGGTGACCGGCCAGGATGAAGGTGACCGGCGTGATCCGCGGCATGTCGGTGTCGGATTGGCACATCAGGGTCGCGGTCATGTAGCGGGCGCCGTTCTCGATATAGAGCCGGCTGGAAATCTCGATTTCCTGCATGTCTTCCCGGGTCGGCACCGCGATACCGGCAAGCCGCTCCACCGCGCGGTCCTCCTCGGCCGTCGGATTGACGAGGTCGATCCAGACCACATTGTCCGGCAATGCCGCCGTGACCGTCTCCGGGAGCTTCTTCAGGCTGGACTCAGAGGGAGCGTAGACCGACAGCATGGGGAACTCCGGAACGGGTGCGGTCGCTTGTTTGGTGCGCCTTCTTGACACAAACCGGCATCGGTTTGGCCTGAAAACGCTGTGGCTAGCCAGCCGCACTAACCCGATTCTGGCAAGCGCTCGATGACCCGCGCATTAACCGGCGATCAATCTTTGCGGCAGTGGCGCGGCGCGGGCATGGCCCTTGCCTGACGGCAGCCTATCCATGCCCATAAATCAACCAGAAGCCGCAAATTTTGCGGCATAAAAGCCACAGCCGGCCTCCCGCAGCGCCGAACAGGCGCGCAAAGGCTGGCACATTTACCCGTTTTTGCGGATACTGCGGTTAATGGAATCGTCGCGTTTTTGGCGCAGGTTTGTGGCCGCGAACGCCAGAGTTTCGATTGGAAGTATCATGTCGTCGCTGAAAGTCATGTTCGGGGTCCTTGCTGCCGGCTTCCTGCTGTCCGGCTGCATGCAGGCAACCACGTACCAGGCCGCGCCCGAGGCCTCGCTCAAGCCGAGCGATAAGGCCCAGCTTGCCAAGGCCCGCTACGCCGCGGTCAAGCCCCCGGAACCCTTCCGTCGTGCCATCGTCGACTATCACCGCAAGGAAATGCCCGGCACGATCGTGGTCGATTCCGACAACCACTATCTGTACCTGGTTCAGGACGGCGGCAAGGCGATCCGCTATGGCGTCACCGTCGGCGAGGAAGCCCTCGCATTCTCCGGCATCGCCAAAGTCGGCAACATGGCCGAATGGCCGAAATGGACGCCGACCGCCGACATTCACAAGCGTATCGAAGGCCTGCCGGCCTCGGTGCCCGGCGGCGTCGACAATCCGCTCGGCGCCCGTGCGCTCTATCTCTATCAGGGCAACAAGGACACGTTGTTCCGCATTCACGGCACCAACCAGCCGGAATATATCGGCGCATCGATCTCGTCGGGCTGCATCCGCATGACCAACGAGGACGTCATCGATCTCTACACCCGCGTCAAGCAGGGCACCGTCGTCGTCGTGCTCGAGCCCAAACAGGGTGACTCGCCGTTCAATTCCAAGATGGCGCTGCAGGGCGGCGGCAACGGCCCGATGGCGCAATAACCAGCGACACTTTCGTCGTCAGCAGATCATCAAGAGCGCCGGTTTTGCCGGCGCTTTTTCTTTGCGGGCTTCTGCTCGCGCGCGGGCTCGGCCTCCTCCGATTTCTCGTCGTCCGGTTTCACCGCGCCGGTCTTGTCGTCACCGGTCTTGCTTGCATCAGGCTTGTTCGTCTCGGGCTTGTTGTTCTCGGATTTGTTGTTCTCAGACTTGGCGGCGACCTCGCGCGGCGGCGCCTCGTCGGGCCGTTCGGCCGGCAGCAACGGCGCGATCTGCGGCAGCGGATCATACACGTTCCACTGGCAGATCCGGTAATTGCCGCGCCGCTCCATCAGGTCGAGATGGATATGGTCCTCGTGGTAGCCGTCCGAACCCGGACCCAGCACCGTCGGAAACCGCGTGCAGGCTGAATGCAGCACGCTCTCGCGGACCTCGCGCGGAACGGCGCGATCGGTGAGCGAGATCGCACGGCCGTTGGCGAGCTTGAAGGCGCGGACGTCGAGCGCATTGGCGCGGCCATGTTCGGAGAGCTTGGCGCCCACGACGCGGTTGCGGCCGCGGCATTCGTAGGAATCGAAATTATCGAGGTTGGCGACGGTGCTGCCGAGGCCGGTAGCCAGCGGCTCGATATCGTTGCGAATCCACTCGGCCAGCGCGGTCGCCATCGGACAGCGCAGGACGGCTGCAGGCTTCACCGAAACCTGCCGCTTGTCCGGCAGCACGATCGCCTCCAGCCGCACTAGGTCCTCGCCGCCGCAGCCACCGGGGTCACGGATATCGGGAATGCTGGGCGCGATGGCGATGGCATCCGTCAGCGCCAGCCGGCAGGCCGATGGTGGCGGCGGCTGCGGTTCGGGGGCGGCTTGCTCCTTGGCCTGATCTGTGGATTTGCCGTTCTGGGGAGCCGCCTGCTCCTGCTCAGCCGGCTTTTCAAGCTCGGCTGCCGGCGCCTCAGCCGGTCGCGGCTTGGGCAGCGGCACCGCCGCGCGGCGTACCTTTGCCCGCGGTCTCGGCGACTCTACCCGGAACAGATTGTCCCACGGTGCCGCGCAGCAGCCCTTTTTCGCGTAAGCCGGCGCGGTTGGCATGCCAAGCAGGAGACCGCTCGCGACAACGGTAACCATTGCCGCGGCAATGCGGCCAAAGGCGCCATTAGCCCATTTTCGGCTTGCTTTCTGCGCGGTAAAGTTCATGTCAATTCCATGAACTTAACCCCGATCCGCCTGCAAGGTTCGCGGATCGTGCGGCAACGAACAAACCGTCGGAGGGAAGCGCGTATGCTCGGATTGATGCAAGACTGGCCTTTGCTTTGTCACCGGATTATCGAACACGCAGCGAAGTATCACGGCACGCAAGAGGTCGTCACGCGGTCGGTCGAAGGTCCCATTCATCGCACCAATTACGCCGAAATTCATGCGCGCGCGCTGAAAGTATCGCAACGGCTCGAGCGCGACGGCATCAAGTTCGGCGACCGTGTCGCCACCATCGCCTGGAACACCTGGCGCCATCTCGAAGTCTGGTACGGCATCATGGGGATCGGCGCGATCTGCCACACCGTGAATCCGCGGCTTTTCCCCGACCAGATTGCCTGGATCATCAACCATGCGCAGGATCGCGTGGTGATGACCGACATCACCTTCGTGCCGATCCTCGAAAAAATCGCCGCCAGCCTGCCCAGCGTCGAGCGCTACATCGTGCTGACCGACAAGGCGCACATGCCGCAGACCACGCTGAAGAACGCGGTCGCCTACGAGGACTGGATCGCGGAAGCCGACGGCAAGTTCAAGTGGAAGGACTTTGACGAGAACACCGCAGCCGCGATGTGCTACACCTCGGGCACCACGGGCGATCCGAAAGGCGTTCTGTATTCTCACCGCTCCAACGTGCTTCACGGGTTGATGGCCAACAATGTCGACGCCCTCGGCACCAGTGCCGCCGAGACAATGCTGCCGGTGGTGCCGTTGTTCCATGCCAACAGCTGGGGCATCGCCTTCTCCGCACCCTCGATGGGCACCAAGCTGGTGATGCCGGGCGCCAAGCTCGACGGTGCGTCGGTCTATGAGCTTCTCGACACCGAGAAGGTCACGCACACCGCCGGCGTGCCGACCGTGTGGCTGATGCTGCTCAACCACATGGCCGCCAACGCCCTGAAGCTGCCCCACCTCAAGAGCGTGGTGTGCGGCGGCTCGGCGATGCCGCGCTCGATGATCAAGTCGTTCGTCGACATGGGCGTTCGCGTACGCCACGCCTGGGGCATGACCGAGATGAGCCCGATCGGCACGGTGGCGGCGCTGAAGCCGCCGTTTGCCGTACTCACCGGCGAAGAGCGGCTCGACATCCTGCAGACCCAGGGCTATCCGCCGTTCGGCGTCGAAATGAAGATCACCGACGACGCCGGCAAGGAGCTGCCGTGGGACGGCAAGACCTTCGGCCGCCTCAAGGTCGCCGGCCCCGCCGTCGCCAAGGCCTATTTCAAGGTCGACACCGACATCCTCGACGACGAGGGCTTCTTCGACACCGGCGACGTCGCGACCATCGACGAGCATGGCTACATGCGGATCACCGATCGCTCCAAGGATGTTATCAAGTCCGGCGGCGAATGGATTTCGTCGATCGATCTGGAGAATCTCGCGGTCGGCCACCCCGCGGTCGCGGAAGCGGCCGTGATCGGCGTCTATCATCCCAAATGGGACGAGCGCCCGCTGCTCATCGTCCAGCTCAAGCAGGGTGAGAGCGCGACACGCGAGGACATCCTGAAATTCATGGATGGCAAGATCGCGAAATGGTGGATGCCCGATGACGTCGCCTTCGTCGACGGCATCCCGCACACGGCCACCGGAAAGATCCTGAAAACCGCGCTGCGCGACCAGTTCAAGAGCTACCGTTTTCCGAACGCGGCAGCCTGATAGTCCGGCTTTAGCAACCAACTCGTCGTGCCCGGCCTTGTGCCGGGCATCCACGTCTTTGCTTCAACGACGAGAAAGACGTGGATGGCCGGGACAAGCCCGGCCATGACGATGATGGGGTTTCACAGCCAACGGTCCAACCGCCGCCATTTCAGGAATTGCGGCTGAATCAGCGCGCGAGCGCTTCGAGCTGCCGTTGGGCGCCGGGCTCGCCCAACTCTCTCGCCTTCTGGTACCAGCTGCGTGCCTGCGCGACGTCAGCGAGCCCGCCGGCGCCGAGTTGCCTGAGCGAAGCCGGATCATAGGTGGTGCCGAGCAACAGCGCGGCGCGGCCGTCCCGCGCTTCGGCGCCTCGCTGCAAAAGCAGCCTTGCCGACTGGACATCGCCACTGGAGAGCAATTCCTGCCCGCGTCTGACAAGCGCCTGGATCTCCCTCTGGTCCAGGTTGCGCACGACGTCGGCGGCCTGCGGCGATGGGGCAGCAACCGGAGGTGCCACGGGCGGTGCGACTAAGACCGGCGGCTGGACAACAGGGGTTGCTGCCGGCGGCGGCACGGCAGCGACACGCGGAGCCGGCGGCGGCGGTGCCGGCGGCTGGGCTGCTGGCGGCGGGGCGACCGGCAGAGCGGCGGCGCGTGGAGCCGTCCAGGACAAGCGCGTCGTGCCGGCGACGAGCGCCGCCCCGTCTCCATCGCGTAATTCCGCCGTTAGTTGCATCTGACCGACGAAACCATCGGCCGGAATGACCGAAACGCCGGAAATTTCAGTTGCGGGCACCCGCCATTCGTTGGCGACACGCCTGCCCGACGTCAGCCGCGCCCCGGGCGGCAGCCCGTTGATGGCAACGAAGGCAGCCGGAGGCGGCGCACCGACATGAACCCCGAGCGGCAGCGCATCGTTGACGAGCGCGCTGCCATCCTGTGCGGACAAGGTCGCGGTACGGCGGACTGGCGTCGGCTGCGGCGCCGGAAGCACCGTCGACTTTACCTGCTGCCAGATCGACGAAAGCGATGTCGCCTCGCCTGCGGGACGCTGCGATGCCGGGATAGCCATCACGAGAACCGCCGCAATGCCAGCCGCAACGAGCACCGCGAGCGAGAACCTGAGCGCCACGCTGAACAGCGCGCGCCTTCCCCCCTCACGAAGCACGGACGGCGCCTCGACAAGCGCGGGCTCCATCGACTCCTGCAAGGCCTGCGCAACGGCCTTGGTGAACATCTCGGAACTCTCACGGCGTTGGGGGGGTCTGCCCGCCACCTGCGGCGGCGGATCTTCTGTCGTCAGCCGCGGACGCCACTCGGCGGCCTGCTTGAGAACCGCATCCGGCTCCCCGCTCGCGGCGCGTTCCCTCAACTCACGCGGTGCGTAATAGGCTGGATCGTTCGGGCCGAGAATTCCGCCGCGCTTTGGGTCACTCATACCAACACTCGCCCTGACGGGCCTTCCACCAGCCCCCGCGGACCTACGCCGACCATGCTGCGCGATCCCTCGAACCCAAGGGCAACGCGCTCCGCCAGCCACCGGGGCCGGCTGGTGAGATCACTCTACAGCATCTACGGACGCCCGCAGCTTCCCTTTTTCGATCGACGCTCGCCCATGTCTGTAGCAGACAGTCCCGTGGGCGAATGCGACGACCTGAGGGCGACAGGTAGACCAAAGTGGGATTGAGTCAATCAACAACTAACCATCGATTGAAAGGGATGGTTAACTGGTAAGGTTGCCATAGCCTTGTCAGTTGTCCGACCGGAACGGCCCGTGAACCTTGAAATTCGCGGGCAGCCGTGGTCTCAAGCTCAGGGTTTGCAACCCGATCCCGATCGTCGGCCAGACAGGCTCCAACCCGGCAGATTTCATCGATGGCCCGCAGGTTTTCCGCTCCCTACCAGTCGGAGCCCGTGTCCGGCCTCGCCACCTGGTCACGCAACCTCGCGCTCTTCTCGGTGATCGCGGTCATCGTCTCGATCCTGATCGTCCGCTTCGGCTTTCTGGAGATGAAGCCGGCGCTGGCGACGTTCTTCGGCGCGCTGGGCCTCGCCGTTCTTTCCATTCTGTTCGGTCTCGCCGCGTTCGCGGCGATCTGGCAGAACGGATCGCGCGGCATGGGCCGGATCCTGCTGGCGTTTCTGATCAACGCCGTCGTCCTTGCCTACCCTGTCTATCTCGGCCTGCAGTACCGCAAGCTGCCGAAGATTTACGATATTACCACCGATCCGATCGATCCGCCGCGCTTCGAGGCGCTGGCGCGGCTGCGCAGCGGCGAAGGCACCAACTCCGCGGTGTATGCCGGACTCTATTCGGCCGAGCAGCAGCGGCTGGCCTACCCTGACATCGAAACCGTGGAACTCGAAGTGCCGCCGCAGCGGGCCTACGAGGTAACGCTGCAGCTGATCGGAAAGCGCAAATGGCTCGTCATCGACGAACGTCCGCCGCAGCCGCCGCGCCGCATCGGCCGCATCGAGGCGGTGGCGCGGACGCCGATCATGGGTTTTCGCGAGGACGTCTCGATCCGCATCACCCCGGACGGCGAGGAATCGCGCGTCGATATCCGCTCGTCCTCGCGCTATTTCGAGAGCGACCTCGGCAGCAATGCCGCGCGCGTCAGCAAGCTGATCGAGGACATCAACACCGCGGTCGACAGCGCCAAATCGGCCGCGCCGAAGAAACAGCAGACGCCGGCCAAGGGCCAGGCGAAGACGGTGAAGAAGCAGTAGGCGAATGGCGAGTGGCGAATAGCGAATGGTAGCCAGGCCGACCTTCCCTATTCGCCACTCGCTATTCGCTATTCGTCCCTAAACCATCCGGTAGCTTCCACCAATCACCGGATCGCCCTCGGTCGCAACGATGCCGCGAGCGACCAGATCTTCCAGATGGGCCAGCACGGAATAGCCGGCGGCGCCGGTCAGCCGAGGGTCGATGCCGATATAGATCGCACGCACCATGGTGGGGATGTCGGCCTCGCCCTTGGCGAGACGGTGCAGGATCGAGGCCTCGCGGGCCTGGCGATGCCGGGTCAGGAAGCGCACGTAACGCTGCGCGTCCGGGATCTCCGGCCCGTGGCCCGAGAAATACAGATCCTCGTTGCGCGCTTCCAGCCGGGCCAGCGAGGCCATGTAGTCGGTCATCGCGCCGTCAGGGGGTGCCACGATCGAGGTCGACCAGCCCATCACGTGGTCGCCGACGAAATTGATCTTTCGCTCCGGCCACGCGAACGCCAGATGGTTGGCGGTGTGGCCAGGCGTCGCTACCGCTTCGAGCGCCCATCCCGTCCCTTCGATGACGTCGCCGTCCTTGACCTCGACGTCGGGCCGGAAGTCGCGGTCGGCGCCGGATTCCGGATTGTGCTTCTCGCTCTCGAAACGCGGCCGCGAGGCGCGATGCTGGCCCTCCGCATAAACCGGCGCGCCTGTGGCGGCCTTGATCCGTGCCGTGTTCGGCGAGTGGTCGCGATGGGTATGGGTGACGAAAATATGCGTCACGGTCTCGCCGCGCACGGCGTCCAGCAGCGCCTTCGCATGCGCCTCATCGTCCGGACCGGGATCGATGATCGCGACCTTGCCCTTGCCCACGATGTAGCTGACCGTGCCGGTAAAGGTGAACGGGCTCGGATTGTTGCAGAGAACCCGCCGCACGCCGGGACGGGGTTCATCGACAGCGCCGGGCTGAAGCGGGAAATCGCGGTTGAACGGGATGTCGTCGTTATCGGCCATGGGGAGTTCCTGAGCGGCGAACCGGTCAACGACCTCTGTCGTCATACCCCGCGAAGGCGGGGTATCCAGTAATCACCGACGTTCGAGTTGAAACGAGATTTCCCGGAGTACTGGATCGCCCGCCCCAGTGCGCAAGTGCGCACAAGGCGGGCGATGACAGCGGAAAATGAGGCCACGCCGGGCTTCCTCGCAACCTGCTTACGAAAACGCCTGAATACCCGTGATCGCCCGGCCCAGGATCAGGGCGTGGACGTCGTGGGTACCTTCATACGTATTCACGGTTTCCAAATTCGCGGTGTGGCGCATCACGTGGTATTCGATCTGGATGCCGTTGCCGCCGTGCATGTCGCGGGACACCCGCGCGATGTCGAGCGCCTTGCCGCAATTGTTGCGCTTGACGATCGAGATCATCTCGGGGGCCATCTTGCCCTCGTCCATCAGGCGGCCGACACGGAGCGAGGCCTGAAGCCCGAGCGCGATTTCGGTCTCCATGTCGGCGAGCTTCTTCTGCACCAGTTGCGTTGCCGCCAAGGGCCGGCCAAACTGCTTGCGGTCGAGCGTGTACTGGCGGGCGCGGTGCATGCAGTCTTCCGCGGCGCCCATCACGCCCCAGGAAATGCCGTAGCGGGCGCGGTTGAGGCAGCCGAACGGCCCCTTCAGGCCGGATACGTTTGGCAGCAGCGCGCTCTCCGGCACCACCACGCCGTCCATCACGATCTCGCCGGTGATCGAGGCGCGCAAGGACAGCTTGCCGCCGATCTTCGGCGCCGACAGGCCCTTCATGCCCTTTTCGAGAATGAAGCCGCGGATCTGGTTGTCATGCGCGGCGGATTTCGCCCACACCACGAAGACGTCGGCGATCGGGGCGTTGGAAATCCACATCTTGCTGCCGGTCAGCTTGTAGCCGTCGGATACCTTCTCGGCGCGGGTCTTCATGCCGTTGGGATCGGAGCCGGCATCCGGCTCGGTCAGACCGAAGCAGCCGACCCACTCGCCGGTCGCGAGCTTGGGCAGGTATTTCTTGCGCTGGGTTTCGTCTCCATAGGCGTAGATCGGATACATCACCAGCGACGACTGCACCGAGTTCATCGAGCGATAGCCGGAATCGACGCGCTCGATCTCGCGCGCCACCAGGCCATAGGCGACGTAGCTGGCACTGGCGCAGCCATATTCCTCGGGCAGCGTCACGCCGATCAGGCCGAGTTCGCCCATCTCGTTGAAGATCTCGCGGTCGGTCTTTTCTTCCAGATAGGCCTTGATCACACGCGGCAGCAGCTTGTCCTGCGCATAGGCGCGCGCGGTGTCGCGGATCATGCGCTCATCTTCAGTGAGTTGCTCGTCGAGCAGAAACGGATCGTCCCACTGGAAGCCGGCCGCCGCCGGCTTGTCCTTGGTCTGAGGGCGCACGCTCATGAATATTCCTTTCGCATCACAGTCCTCATGGAAATTCTCGGCGGCCAAAATAGTGCGCTATTGGGGGAAGCGCAAATGGATTGGGTGATCGTCATTCCGGGGCGCATCGAAGATGCGAACTGGGGTGCGCCCTTGCGCACCCGAGAATCTCGAGATTCCGGATATGGTCCTGCGGACCATTCCGGAATGACTGAGACCTACCCTTCCAGCTTTTCGTTAGCCACGATCTCGATGCCGAAACCGGACAATCCCTTGTAGTCGTGCACGGAAGACGTGAGGTTCACGATCGAGGTGATGCCGAGATCGCGCAGGATCTGGGCACCGACACCTACTTCACGCCATTGCCGGTTGCGGTCGGCCTCGGCAGATTTCTGCTCGCCGACCGGCTCGACGGGAACCCCGGCCGCACCGTCGCGCAGATACACCAGCACGCCTCGGCCTGCCTTCTCGAAATGGTTAAGCACGATCTGCATCCGCGCCTGGCCGGTGAAAAGATCCTTGACGATGTTGGGCTTGTGCAGCCGCGTCAGCACCTTCTTGCCGTCGCCGACACCGTTGTAGACGAAGGCGGCATGCGCGATCTCGTCGAACGGCGATCGATAGGCGTAGCCCTGCAGCGGGCCGATCGGGCTGTCGGTGGTGAAGGTCGCGACCCGCTCGATCAGCTTTTCGCGCGCCTGGCGATAGGCGATCATGTCAGCGATCGTGACGTGCTTGAGCTTGTGGGTGGCGGCGAAGCGCGCGACCTGCTCGCCCTTCATGACGGTGCCGTCGTCGTTCATCAGTTCGCTGATGACGCCGACCGGCGGCAGGCCCGACAGCTTGCACAGGTCGACCGCCGCCTCGGTATGGCCCGAGCGCAGCAGCACGCCGCCGTCGCGGGCGATCAGCGGGAAGATGTGGCCCGGCCGGGCGAAATCATTGGCGCCGGCGTTGGGGTTGGCCAGCGCACGGCAGCAGGAGGCGCGCTCATCCGCCGAAATGCCGGTGCCGCCGTCGGGCTTGTAGTCGATCGAGACCGTAAACGCAGTCGTGTGGTTGGATTCGTTGTGCGCCACCATCGGATCGAGCCGCAGGCGGCGCGCGTCGTCGGTGGTGATCGGCGCGCAGACGATGCCCGAGGTGTGGCGAATGATGAACGCCATCTTTTCCGCCGTACACAGCGATGCCGCAACGATCAGATCGCCCTCGCCCTCGCGGTCGTCATCGTCGGTGACGACGACGAGCTCGCCGTTGGCAAAGGCTTGCAGAACTTCCTGGATGGTATCGGCCATTTTTTCCAAAATCTCGCTTAAGTGCCCAAGTGCATTAGCCGGACTCAATCGCCCGCGCCAGCGTCAATAAGCAGGCCAGAACCTCGCCGGCGCCTTGCCGGAAGCACCATGCTGCTGCGGGGCGGACCGGGAAACCACCCGCAGCTGCGAACCGAACCCGGCCTTCGGCCAGCCCGGAGAGAGCGAAGCGCAATTCGGGCTCGGCAGCCCATTTTTACGGCAATACCTCGCGGCGCTCGCTGAGCAGCGCGTCGGTCTCGGCGCGCTTGTCTTCGAGCAGGCCCGCCTGCGCGGCCTCGATCACCTTGTAGAGCTCGTTGGCGTCGCTGAGCCGGGTTACCGTCACATAGTCTGCGCCGGCCTTGTAGAGATCGTCGACGGTGGCCAGCATCTCCGCGGTCGCCACGATCTTGGCGGTCGGATTCAGCGAACGGACGTGGCGGACCAGCTTTTCGTTGTCGGCGCCCTTCAACAGCGAGTCCGGGATGCTGAGGATGATCAGCTCGGCCTTGCCGACGCCGGCATGCACCAGCGTATCCACGTTGCTGATGTCGCCATAGACCACGTGCATGCCGCGGTCGGTCAAGGTCCGGAATACCATCGGGTTGAAGTCGATCACCGTGATCTGGTCGAGGACGGCGGGGCTGCGACGCTCGATCTCGCTCAAGAGCGCGCTGGCGGCGCGGAAGAACCCGAGGATGACGACCCGGCGCGCCTCGCCGTGCCCGCCGTCGTGTCCGGCATCGGCCTCGTGGCGGTGATCGAGATCGCGCAAGCCCATCCGCTTCAGCGGGCCGATCAGGCCGCGCGTCAGTTCGTCGCTCCTCGATATGGCAAAGGTGCTCAGCACCGCCAGGACCACGAAGGCGAACGATGCCGCGCTCGACGTTTCGGTGCTGATATGATGGGCGGCCACGCCGGTCTGGATCACGACCAGCGAGAATTCCGAGATCTGCGCCAGGTTGATCGCCGGCAACAGGCTGGCGCGCAGCCCCTGCTTCATCAGATAGAGCGGCACGAACGTCGTTACCACCCGGCTGACTACCGTAAACGCCGCGATCATCAGCGCCAGCCCGATCACCGACAGGCCCGGAATCGGGATCGTCATGCCGAGCGCGACGAAAAACAGCGTGATGAAGAAGTCGCGCAGCGTCGTGACCTTGGCCGTGACGTCGAGCGCATAGGGAAATGTCGAGAGCGAGACGCCGGCCACCAGCGAGCCCATCTCGCGCGACAGGTGCAGCCGCTCGGCGATCTCGCCGATCAGGAAGCACCAGGCCAGCGCGCCGAGCAGCACCAGTTCCGGCCGGCGCGCAATGTGGTGAAACAGCCACGGTAGCACGTAGCGGCTGAGCACCAAGGCGGTCGCCACCAGCACGCCGACCCGGGCGATCGAGAGCAGGATCACGCTCACCTGCAGATTGTCGAGGCTCGGCTGCACCGCGAGAAACAGGATCGCAAAGATGTCCTGCAGCACCAGCACGCCGAGCGTGATGCGGCCGGGCAGCGTGTCGAGTTCCCGTTTCTCGTACAGCACCTTGACGATGATGACCGTGCTCGACAGCGCACATGCGACACAGAGATAGAGCGCGTCGAACCTGCCGCCGCCCATCGACAGGCCGATGCCCAAAAAGAATAATATCCCGAGCACGACGCCGCCGATCAGTTGCCCGCCCGCCGCAAACAGGATCACCTTGCCGGCGCGCACGATCTTCTTCAGGTCGATTTCCAGCCCGATCATGAACAGCATGAAGATCAGGCCAAGCTCGGAGATGACGGTGATCGATTCCTGGGAAGAGACCAGCCGCATCCCGAATGGACCAATGATGAACCCGGCGATAAGGTAGGCCAGGATCAAGGGCTGCCGCGTGAAATGCGCGAGCAGGCCGAGCCCCCAGGCAAACAGGATACTCAAGGTGATATCGCGAATAAGTTCGTGCATAATTCCGGACTTTCCCCTCCTGCAACCTAGAGGCCCCGGCGCAGGGGTCAAACAAACAATGTGTCACAGCCGCAAAATCGGCCCCTTTTTCGCGATTCTGGCCGCGCTGTCGATCCTGCACGGCGCTTCGGCCAGCGCGCAGACGGCCGGCATCATCGAACAGAATTTCGCCAGCTCCCTCACTGCAATCCCTGCCGAGAATCTCACTGTGTCGGGCGCGTTTTACGTGCCGGTCTACTCCAGCGTGTCGATGAGCCAAGGCAAGTTGCGGGCCGATTTCTCGGTCACGCTGAGCGTGCACAACGCCTCCGAAACCCGCCCGCTGGTCGTGAAGCGGATCGCCTATTTCGGCACATCAGGCAAGATGGTGGAGAGCTACCTGAAATCGCCGGTTGCGCTAAAACCGTTCTCGACGATCGAGGTCTCGATCGCCGCCAATGACGTGCGCGGCGGCACCGGGGCCAATTTCGTGGTCGACTGGGCGGCCGCGGGCGAGATCGCCGAGCCTGCGGTCGAGGCGCTGATGGTCGGCAGCGTCGGCGCCGGGCATTATGCCTTCATCAGCCAGGGACGGCCGATCAGGATCATCAGGAACTAGACTGCAAGAACCAGCCGGAACAACCAGCCTACCAGTGGGCCGCAGAGCCTTCTCAATGAAAAACGAACGGAGTGAACGTCCATGTCTACCGCATCCCCCTTCGATTTTGCGCCCTTGCTCCCTGCCGGTTTGCCGGCGCCGGCGGCGCGGTGGACGGGCCTTGCCAAATACAGCTTCGTCGGCGGCAACAACGATCCGGACCAGGTTCCGGTCGACGGCCTGATCGACGCGGTCAATGCCGTGCTCAAGCGCGAGGGAAAGACGCTCGCGACTTATGGCCTCGCCAGCGGTCCGCAGGGCTACCGTCCCCTGCGCGAGTTCCTCACTGCAAAACTCAAGCGCGATGCCGGCATCGCCTGCACCGCCGACGACATCATGATCGTTTCGGGTTCGCTGCAGGCGCTCGACCTCGTCAATCAGACATTGCTGGCGCGCGGCGACACCGTGCTGATCGAGCAGGAAACCTATCAGGGCTCGCTGAACCGGCTGACGCGGCTCGGCGTCAAGGCGGTCGGCATTCCCCTCGACGAGGATGGCATGCGGATGGATGCGCTGGCGGCGGCGCTAGCCGACCACAAGCGGCGCGGCATTACGCCGAAATACATCTACACCATCCCGACCGTGCAGAATCCGACCGGCACGATCATGCCGGAGACGCGGCGCGCGGAAATGCTGAAGTTGTCGCAGGAGTACGGCGTGCCGATCTTCGAGGACGATTGCTACGCCGATTTGATCTGGACCGGCGAGCGCCCGCCCGCGATCTATGCCATGAGCACGCATGGCGGCGTCATCCACATCGGCTCGTTCTCGAAGTCGATCGCGCCGGCGCTGCGCGTCGGCTTCATCGTCGCGCCCTGGGAAATGATGTCGCGGATGCTGGCGCTGAAGACCGATGCGGGGAGCGGCGCGCTGGAGCAGATGGTGCTGGCGGAATATTGCGCGCCGCATTTCGAAACCCACGTGCCGAAGCTGACGCGCGGCCTGCGCGCCAAGCTCGACACGCTGATGGAGGCGCTCAACGAGCAATTCGGCACCTCGGCCGAATTCGAGGATCCCAAGGGCGGCATCTTCCTGTGGGTCAAACTGCCCGACAATGTCGACACGCTGAAGCTCTACCAGGCGGCGCTGGCCGCCGGTGTCGCCATCAATCCCGGACCGGAATGGTCGACCGACAAGGCCTATTCGGGCTGCCGGCTCCGGCTATGCTTCGCCAGCCCCTCGCACGAGCAGATCCGCGAGGGCGTCGCTGTGCTCGCCGAAGTGTGCCGCAAGGAATTTGGTGTGCCCGAACGGAGCGGAAATGTGGAGAAGCAGGCGCGCAAATAGTAGCTGCGTCCGCGACCACCGTCAGGCATCCGGCCCGTCGCAGCGGAACACCAGCGCGATCCGCAGCAGCCGCACGATCGACACGTTGCCCTTGCCGGCCTCGATCTGGGCCACGTAGCGCTCGGACATTCCGGACCGGCGCGCCAGTTCGCGCCGTGACATGCCGTGCAGCGCGCGGGCCTCGCGCACCCGACAGCCGAGTTGGCTGAGAAATTCGCTCTCGTGCGGCAGGCGGCCGTCGTCGTCATATGGAAGCGGCCCGACACGGGGATTCGGGAATGCTTCGGTATCGGATAGGCTTCCGCTGCGTGCCACGTTCAACCCTCTCGCTCGCGAAATGATCGCGAAGCGAGAAAGTTGCCGCATTGATCAGGATCAAATGCGGTGCGGCCCCTTAACGCACCGCGAACGGCGCCTGATACGGCCGGCCGAACGGGACGCCGTTGATCACGGTCTGCACCGGTTTCAGCAACAGCTTGCCCTCGCGCCTGTTGTTGCGGGTGTCGACAAACGTGGTCTGTGCCTCGATCAGTTCCATGATCGCGACGTCGCCGGGAGCGCCGATCTGCAGCGTACCGATCTTTGGCGTGCGGTTGATGATCTTTGCGGGTGCTATGGTCGCCATCGCCACCACCTGCTCCACGGTATAGCCGAGCGGGATAAACTTGCTCATGACGTTCGGCAGATAGGGCATGCCCGGCGAATTGCCGGAGAACACGTGGATATCGGAAGAAATCGTATCCGGCCCGCAGCCGCCGGGGATGGCCACCTCCGCCACCGTGAAGTCAAAGCTGCCGCCGCCATGGCCGACATCGAACATCACGCCGCGCTGCTTGGCCGACAGCGCCGCCGGCAACAGTCTGCCGTCCTGCACGATGTTGGTGAAGACGCCGGCGATGTTCGGCGCGCCGGAATAGGCATGCGTCAGCACGTCGCCCGGCCGCAGCAGGTCGAGAATCTCCGACATCAACTCCCTGGTCTCGACGCCGCCGATATGCACCATCATCTTGGCCGGCCAGCCGCACATCTCGCAGGCCTTGATCGCGCGCTTCAGCGGCTCGAGGCCGTGCCTGGCGATGACGTTCTCGGACATCCGCACTTTCACGCCGAGCAGAAAATCCGGATTTTCCGCCAGCGCCATCGCGCAGGCGTCCATCTGCGCATAATCGATGTTGTAGAGTTCGGCGACCGGGAAGCCGGACAGGCCGTTATTGGCGATATGGACGAAAGCGTAAATCCGCGCCCTCGATTGCGCCACGATGTAACGGCGCAGCGCTGCGAGATTGTTGACGCCGGCGTCGCCCGCCGACACCACCGTGGTGGTGGCCTGCGCCTGCACCAGTTCGTCGGCGGGAATCCCGATCGCCGAGCCGTAGGGATAGACGTGGGAATGCAGATCGATCAGGCCGGGCGTCACGAGCTTGCCTGAGGCGTCGATGGTCTTCGACGCGCGTGCCGCCGGGATCTCGTTGTCGACGGCCTCGATCACGCCCCAGCGAATGCCGATGTCGCGCTTACCGCGCAGCGACTGGCTCGGGTCGAGCACGTCGCCACCCTTGATGACGAGGTCGAACTTGTCGTTCGGTCCCATCGCGGCGTCGGCACGTCCGGCGATCCCGGCAATGGCGGCTGATCCGGTCAGGCTCAAAAAGTCACGGCGTGAAAAACGGCGTGAAAATCCGCTCATGGCAGCGCTCCCCCTGTGATTTTTTATGGCGGGATGATGCGCCGGGTGACGGCGTTGCGCAAGCAGAGCGTGCGTTGTCCCACGCTAGGCCAGCCAGCGCCGTAATCCGCAGGATGGATAGAGCGCGAAGTGAAACCCATCCTACGAAGACCGCTCTCGCCGCAACATGAGTGCCTTAACGGACGTTCAGAATTCTCTTCAGGTTCCGCGGGAACGATCGCTGCGATCCGCAGTTGAACATGCGGCTCAATTGAGGAGGACTGGAATGAAGAAGTTTGGACTTATGCTGGCTGCGCTTGGTGCGATCGTTGTCGCTGCGCCGTCGATTGCGAGCGCGCAGACCGTCGTGATCAAGCGTGGCGGTGGCTATCATGGTCATCATCACGGCCACCATGGCGCGCGCGCCCACTACAGGCATGACCGTGGCTACCATCGCGGATGGCGGCATGGTCATCGCAACAAGGTCGTGGTCATCAAGAAGCATCGTTACTGAGTTTTGGTCGCGTAAACGGAAAATGGCTCCTCACGGAGCCATTTTCTTTGTTTCGATCCGCCGTTTCGCTCAAGCGACGAAGCGCTTTAGCTGTAGATCTCGAACAGGCCTGCGCCGCCCTGGCCGCCGCCGATGCACATCGTGACGACGCCCCACTTGGCCTTGCGCCGGCGGCCTTCCTGCAGGATGTGGCCGGTGAGACGCGCACCGGTCATGCCGAACGGATGGCCGATCGCGATCGAGCCGCCATTGACGTTGTACTTCTCGGGGTCGATGCCGAGCTTGTCGCGCGAATAGAGGCACTGGCTGGCGAAGGCTTCATTGAGCTCCCAGAGATCGATGTCGTCGATCTTCAGGCCATGGCGCTTCAACAGCTTCGGCACGGCGTAGATCGGGCCGATGCCCATCTCGTCCGGCTCGCAGCCCGCCGACGCCCAGGCGACGAAGCGGCCCATCGGGTTGAGGCCGCGCTTCTCGGCGTCCTTGGCTTCCATCAGCACGACTGCCGCCGCGCCGTCCGAGAGCTGGCTGGCGTTGCCGGCGGTGACGTATTTGCCGGCGCCCTTGACCGGCTCCAGCTTGGCAAGGCCTTCCATGGTGGTCTCGGGCCGGTTGCACTCGTCACGATCGACGACGTAGTCGACAATGCTTTCCGCCTTGGTCGCCTTGTCGACGACCTTCATCTTGGTCTTCATCGGGACGATTTCGTCCTTGAACTTGTTGGCCTGCTGGGCGGCCGCCATGCGGCGCTGCGATTCCAGCGAGTACTCGTCCTGGTATTCGCGGCTGACCTTGTAGCGCTCGGCAACGATATCGGCGGTGTCGATCATCGCCATGAAGATATCGGGCGCGACCTTGAGCAGTTCGGGATCGATCGATTCCTTCGGCGAGCCGCCGCCGGGGATCGAGATGCTCTCGACGCCGCCGGCAACGATGCAATCCGAACCATCGGAGCGGATCGAGTTCGCGGCCATCGCGATGGTCTGCAGGCCCGACGAACAGAAGCGGTTCACCGACACGCCGGCGGTCGACTTCGGCAGGCCGGCGAGCAGCGCGGCCTGGCGGCCAATGTTCGGCGCACCGTGCGCGCAGTTACCGAGATAGCAGTCCTCGACATATTCCTTTTCGACACCGGCGCGCTCGACGGCGTGCTTGATGGCGTGGCCCGCCAGCGCCATCGGCGCGGTGATGTTGAACCCGCCACGGCCGGACTTTGCCAGCCCGGTACGTGCATAGGAAACGATAACAGCTTCACGCATTTTGAAGACCTCCCTTTGATGCGGCCAGTATGGACTGGAGCACAGTCCGTGTGTAGCGAAAAACCTGAATTCCGGCGGACGGAAAAGAAAGAATTTCCATCAATCCCACGCCGGCGCGAAGCCGGGATTTACACAACGTTTGTCTTTCGGCAAGGCCGCGATTGCCTTCCTGTCCGCATCGTCCAGGTTCAGCTTGAGCGCGTCGAGATTGGCCTGCTGGCTCTCGCTGCGTGACGCCTTCGGGATCGCGGCGACGCCGTCCTGATCGAGCAGCCATTTCAGCGCGACCTGGGCTGCGCTGGCATTGTGCCTGCGCCCGATCGCGGCGAGCGCCGCATCTGAGGCGACGCGGCCCTGCGCCAGCGGGCAATAGGCCACCAGCGGAATCGATTTCGCAGTGAGAAACTGGCGCAGCCGCGTCTGATCCAGCATCACGTGGTATTCGACCTGGTTGCAGGCGATCGGCGCCCCGATCTCCTCGACCACGGTCTTCAGCAGCGCGATATTGAAATTGGCGACGCCGATGGCGCGGGTGCGGCCCTCTTCCTTGAGCCGCATCAGCGTCTCGAACATCTGCGGCAGGTTCATCCGCGGCGCCGGCCAGTGCACCAGGTAGAGATCGATCTGGTCGAGCCGCAGCTTCTTCAGGGACGCGTCGAACGCCCGGCGCATCGCATCCGGCGCCAGGTTTTCGTTCCAGACCTTGGTGGTGACATGCAGGTCCTTGCGGGGGATGCCGGAAGCTGCGATCGCGGCGCCCACGGCCTCCTCATTGCCGTACATCTCGGCGGTGTCGAGATGCCGGTAGCCCAGCGCCAGGGCGCTTTCCACCGCCGCGCGGCAGGCGTCGCCCTGCATACGAAATGTACCGAGGCCGAGCTTGGGCAGGCTGATACCACCAGCTTGCAGATTTGGAATTTGCAGGTGTTCCATGATGGCTCCCCGAATAGAAAACAGTCGTATGCGCGGCGAAGGCCGCGTCAACGGTATTTCATTGAGAAGGATAGGCCGCTGTTAGGTAATTTGCGCGAGAGGCGCGAGGCAAACAAGAGCGGATCAAGCTGCGATGGGCAGAGCGTTACAACACTGGCTGGATACCCACGGGCTCGCCGCGATTGCAGCCGCGGTTGTAGGCATCGCCTTCGCACTCTCCACCCTGATCGTCGTCGGCGGCTATCTGTACGTAACGCCCTGAAGCGACGCTCGAGCTATTCTGCCTCGGACTGGCCCTGCCAGCCGCAGATCGCACCGGACTTGCACGGCCAGGTTTGAATCCGCGTATCGCGTGCCTGCGCGTCAAGCGGATTGCGTCGCGCCAGACTGGCGCGGGCTGTGCCGCGTGGCTTCTCCACCCGGCCCTGCACCACGCGCGCCTTGCGCTCCGCAGCCTTCGGCCGCGCGGCATTTTTCGGCTCAGCCGCGCGCTCCGCGACTGCGGGCGCGATCACGCGTTCCGTCTTTACCTGCTTGCGGTCCGTTCGGGCTTCAATCGGAAAAGGAGCGAATTCGGTTTCGGGGCCGAGCCGCTTCGGCGAGAGAAGGGCTGCGGGAAGATCCATGCCGAGGAACTCGCCTGCTCCATATTCGTCCGCCAGCGCAGGCGTGCCCAATATGGGGCTGCCCCAAATCAGGAGCCCCATACCAAGTGCTGCCGCGCACGCGCTTTTCAGGACCATCAAGGGCCTCCTGAAATGAAAATCTCTCTGAGGAACAGCCATTATGTAGGAAGCCGGCCGCGCAATTGCACCGGTTCCCGCCCGCAAAGTTGTTGATGAGTAATACCGGCCGCGAAAATGTTCACGGCCGGCATCAGCGTCCCTATTCGGCCGCCTGTGCGACCGGCTGGCCGATCGCTGCTTCCAGCCGCGCGCATTCCGCGCGGTATTTCGCGACATTGGCTTCCTTGATGTGGCCATAGCCGCGCACGACTTCGGCGGACTTCGCCAGCGCCACCAGCCGCGGCCAGTCATGCGGCTTGGCCTTGTCCAGATGGCGGAAGACCATCGCGGAATATTCGCCCGGCAGGGCCCGCTCCATCCGGCGCTCGGACGTATAGCCGAACGGATCGAGCGCGGTGCCGCGCAGCGACTTGAACTGGGCCAGGATGTCGAAGGCGCGGAAGATCCAGCGGCCGAACTCGCGCTTCTGCAGCCGTCCGGTCACGGGATCGCGCTCCGCCAGCAGCGGCGGCGCGAGGCTGACCTTGACGTTCGGGTTGCCGTCGAACTGCTCCCTCAGCGCCCTGGCGAACTCTCCGTCGGAATATAGCCGGGCGACCTCGTACTCGTCCTTGTAGGCCATCAGCTTGAACAGGCCCTTTGCGAAGGCCTCGGTGAGTTCGTGCGATCCGGGCGAAGATTTCGCCTCCGCGGCGCGGACGCGTTCGACCTCGGAAAGGTATCGCTTCGAATAAGCCTCGTCCTGGTAATCGGTCAGGAACTTGGCGCGGAACGCGATGCTTTCATCGAGCGTGCGCTTGACAGGCTGCGCGCCGGAGTTCTTGAACCTCGCCGCGCTGATCACGCGTTGCAAATCATGCGCGGCCAGCCGGCCCCACGAGAACGCCAGCTTGTTCATGTCGATCGCCGCACCATTGAGGTCGATCGCCTTCATGATCGCTTCCAGCGACAGCGGGATCGCGCCGCGCTGGAACGCGAAACCGAGCATGAACGAGTTGGTGGCGATGCTGTCGCCCATCAGCGCGGTGGCAAGCCCGTTGGCATCGAGGATGTCGAGATCGGTCGCGCTGACCGCCTCGTTGAGCGCCTCCCGCATCGTACCCGCCTCGAAATCGATATCGGGATCGATCACGAAGCTTGCGGTCGGCAGCAGGTCGGCGTTGACCACGGCCCGCGTCAGGCCGCGTTCGGCGCGGCTGAGCGCCGTGACGCTCGTGGCCACGACGATGTCGCAGCCGAGAATGAGGTTGGCGCTGCCGGGCCCGATGCGGACATTGGCGAGATCGTCCGCCGACGGCGCGATGCGGACGTGGCTCATGACCGCGCCGTTCTTCTGCGACAGCCCGGTGAAGTCGAGCGTCGAGCACGCCTTGCCGTCGACGTGGGCGGCCATGCCGAGCAGCGCGCCGATGGTGATGACGCCGGTGCCGCCAATGCCGGTGACGAGGATGTTGTAGGCGCCGTCGAGCGCCGGGATGGCCGGCGCCGGCAGGTCGACGAACAGCGCCGACGGGTCCGCCGCGGCGCGATCCGCTTTCCGCAATTTGCCGCCGTGCACGGTGACAAAGCTCGGGCAAAAGCCCTCGATGCAGGAAAAATCCTTGTTGCAGTTCGACTGGTCGATCCGCCGCTTGCGGCCCAGTTCAGTTTCCAGCGGCTGCACCGACACGCAGTTGGAGGCCTGCGAGCAGTCGCCGCAGCCCTCGCAGACGCGCTCATTGATAAAGACGCGCTTCTGCGGATCCGGATAGAGCCCGCGCTTGCGGCGGCGGCGCTTTTCGGCGGCGCAGGTCTGGTCGTAGATCAGGACCGAAAGTCCCTTGACCTCGCGGAGCAGCTTCTGCACGGCGTCGAGTTCGCGGCGGTGATGGATGGTCGCGCCGGAAGGGAAGTAATTCGCCGGGTATTTGTCGGGATCGTCGGAGACGATGACGAGGCGCTTCGCCCCTTCGGCCGACACCTGGTGCGCGATCTGCGACACGGTCAGGCCGCCTTCGGCCGGCTGGCCGCCGGTCATCGCGACCGCGTCATTATAAAGTATCTTGTAGGTGATGTTGACCCCGGCCGCCGCCGCCGCGCGGATCGCCAGCAGGCCGGAATGGGTATAGGTGCCGTCGCCGAGATTCTGGAATACGTGCGCTTCGCTGGTGAACGGCGCCTGCCCGATCCAGGTGACGCCTTCCGCGCCCATATGCGAGATCGTCTGCGTGCGGCGGTTCGGCACCGAGAGCGCCATGCCGTGACAGCCGATGCCGGCCATCGCGCGGCTGCCTTCGGGGATCTTGGTCGAGGTGTTGTGCGGGCAGCCCGAACAGAAATACGGCGTGCGCGCCAGCTTGGCGGCGCCGACGCCATCCGCCGGACGGTCGAAGGCTTCGAGCTTTGCAAGGCGCTGTTCCAGCGCGGGGCTGCGGTGGCCGAGCCGGCGCAGCCGCGCGACGATGGCCGCCGCCACCATGGTCGGGGTCAACTCGCCTTCGCTCGGCAGGAGGGTGGCGCCGCTCTCGTCGCGCTTGCCGACCACCGAGGGGCGCTTCGACGCGTCGACATTATAGAGAATGCGAAGAAGCTGGTCTTCGATGAAGCCGCGCTTCTCCTCGACGACCAGCACGTCCTGCAAGCCCTCCGCGAACGCCCGCGCGCCGGCTTCTTCCAGCGGCCAGGTCAGCGCGACCTTGTAGATGCGCAGTCCCAGCGCCTGCGCCTCCGCATCCGTGATGCCGAGGTCGGCCAGCGCCTGCCTGAGATCGAGATAGGCCTTGCCGGTGGCCATGATGCCGAGCCGCGCGGGTTTTGAATCCAGCACGATGCGGTCGAAGCGATTGACGCGCGCGAACGCCGCCACCGCCTGCATCTTCGGGCCGTGCAGCCGCCGCTCCTGGTCCATCGGCGCATCGGGCCAGCGGATCGAGAGTCCGCCCGGCGGCATCTCGAAATCGGTAGGGGTGATGATCTTGATGCGGTCGGGATCGCTGACGATCGAGGCCGAGCTTTCGACCGTCTCCGAAATCGCCTTGAAACCGACCCAGCAGCTCGAGTAACGCGACAGCGCAAAGCCCAGAATGCCCAGATCGAGATAGTCCTGCAGGGTTGCCGGATTGACCACCGGCATCAGCGCGGCGGCGAATACCTGCTCGCTCTGATGGGCGAGCGTCGAGGACTGGCAGCCATGGTCGTCGCCGGCGAGCGCGATCACGCCGCCGTTCGGCGAGGTGCCGGCCGAGTTGGCGTGCTTGAGCGCATCGACGGAGCGGTCGACGCCGGGCCCCTTGCCGTACCAGATGCCGAACACGCCATCGACCTTGGCGCCGGGAAACATCCCGACCTGCTGGCTGCCCCACACGGCTGTCGCCGCCAGGTCCTCGTTGAGGCCGGGCGAGAACTCGATGTCATGCTGCTTGAGGAAGGATTTCGCGCGCCACAGCGCGTGATCGTACATGCCGAGCGGCGAGCCGCGGTAGCCCGATATGAAGCCGGCGGTGGTGAGGCCCTGCGCGCGGTCGCGCTCGCGCTGCAACATCGGCAAGCGGACCAGCGCCTGGGTACCGGAAAGGAATATGCGCTTTGCATCCAGCCGGTACTTGTCGTCCAGCCCCACTTCCATCAACGCCATCGTCAATTCCCCCGTCGCGCCAGCAGTCGAGCCGCTTTTGAACCGATCTAATTGTGACCAGAATGTACCGGTTTTGCTATGCGTGCCCAGCGGGATTCCATCACCGCAGGACATATCTCCGACCGTTTGCGGATGATCGCCCGCCCCTTGCCGAAGCCCGGCTTCTTTGAAACGCTGGTAGGTAAAGGGGAGAGCTCAGGGATGTCAGAACCGGCGTTCAGAACGGAGATATTGGAGCGCGACAATTTGCTCGTGGGTCCGTGGCGCAGCCCGAAGCAGATGCTCCACGCCCAGGTCTACGATTCCCACGCCTCGATCCATGACGACGCGACCGCCCAGAAGCTTGGGTTTCAGGGCGGCACCATCGAAGGGCCGACCCATTTCAGCCAGTTCGCGCCGTTGTGCGAGCGGATCTGGGGCCAGGCCTGGTTCGAGACCGGGTGCCTGTCCGCGCACTATCGCAACCCCGCCTTCGAGGGCGAGGAAGTCCAGGCCAACATCGAAAAACCGAAGCCGGGCCAGACCATTTGCGCGATCGGCATGACCAAGCGCGACGGCACCGAGATCCTGCGCGGCACCGCCTCGATCGGCGGCGACGGCACGGAAACCGCGCTGCACCGGCGGCTCAGCGAACTCAAGCCGCTCACCGATCCCGTCATCCTTGCCGATCTCAGGGTCGGCATGAAGACCACGCGCCAGACCGTGCGGATGGATTTCGACCAGAACATGGGCGATCTCTACCCGTTTTCGCTGGCCGAGAAGCTTAAGGTGATCACCGAGCCATCGGTGTATTACTCGCAGGAACTCAATCCCTGGGGACGGGCCATCATTCCCATGGAGATGCTGAGCGTGCTGTTCCAGTACCGCGCACGCGAGGACAAGCTGCCGGTCCGCGGGCCCGCCGTCGGGCTGTTTGCCGACCAGGAAATCCGCCTGCTGCGCGGGCCATTATTCGCCGGCGAAGACTATTTCACCGAACGCGAGGTGGTCGCGCTCAGCGGCAGCCGCCGCACCGAAAGCATGTGGGTGCGCACCACCGTGTTCAGGGCCGACGACACGCCGGTTGCGACCATGTTGCTGAACCTCGCCAGCATCAAGGACTCCTACGCCAACTATGAGCGGGAGCACAAAGCGCTCTACGGCTAGAGCCTGATCCGGAAAAGTGCGTAGCGGCTTTCCGAAAAGATCATGCTCAAACTAGGAATCAGGTGAGCCTGATCCGCTATCGCCAACAAGGACAACAAGAAAATGGCCCGCCTGCCCTATCTCGAAGCCGACCAGGTCGCCCCCGAATATCGCGACATGCTCAAGCGCAACACCAACTTGCACAAGCTGTTGGTGAACTCGCCCGAGATGGCGCGCGCCTTCAACGGCGTCGGCGGCTACATCCGTTTCAAGAGCAAGCTCGATCCGCGCCTGCGTGAACTCGCGATCCTTCAGGTCGGCTGGATGGAGAAATCCGAATATGAATTCACCCATCACGTGAAGATCGGCAAGGAATTCGGCGTCACCGACGACGACATCGCCGCCCTGATGGCCGAGACCGAGGGCAAGCCCTCCAAGCTCGAACCGCTGGCGAAGGCCATATTGAGAGGCGCTCGCGAGATGGTGCGCGATCTGGCGATGTCGGATGCGACCTTCGCCGAGATCAAGCGCGAGCTTTCCGACGAGCACATGGTCGATCTCGTCGTCACCATCGGCTTCTACTGCGCCGTCGTCCGCGTGCTGGCGACGATGAAGATGGACAACGAGCCCGATTATAAAGAGGTACTGAAACAGTACCCGATCCCGGGAGTGGAATGAAATGCGTCTGAAAGATCGTGTCGCCATCGTCGTCGGCGCCGGCCAGAGCCCCGGCGAAGGCATTGGCAACGGCCGCGCCACCGCGCTGACTTTCGCGCGCGAGGGCGCCAAAGTGCTGTGCGTCGATCACAATCTGGCCTCGGCGCAGGAAACCGCCGACATGATCGCCGCCAAAGGCGGCACGGCGGCGGCATTCAAGGCCGACGTCACCAAGAATGCCGACCTCAAGGCGATGGTGGAGGATGCGATGGCGCGCTGGGGCCGCATCGACGTCCTGCACAACAATGTCGGCGTCAGCCTGTCCGGCGGCGACGCCGAACTGCTCGACATATCAGAGGAAGCGTTCGACCGCTGCGTCGCGATCAACCTGAAGAGCTGCGTGCTCGCCGCCAAGCACGTGATCCCGATCATGCGGAGCCAAAAAAGCGGCGCCATCATCAACATCTCCTCGATGGCGGCGATCACGACCTATCCCTACGTGGCCTACAAGGCGACCAAATCGGCGATGATCGCCTTCACCGAACAGCTCGCCTATCAGAACGCGCAGTACGGCATCCGTGCCAACGTCATCCTGCCCGGCCTGATGAATACGCCGATGGCGGTCGATACCCGCGCCCGCGAATGGGGCAAGACCCGCGCCGAAGTCGAGGCCGATCGCGACAGCAAGGTGCCGCTGCGGCAGAAAATGGGAACCGGCTGGGACGTCGCCAACGCCGCGCTGTTTCTCGCGTCGGATGAAGCGAGCTTCATTACCGGCGTAACGCTGCCGGTGGACGGCGGCTCGAGCGTGCGGCGGGGATAACGTTAAATTGTAGGATGGGTAGAGCGAAGCGAAACCCATCCTCTTTCCGCGCAACGGATTGATGGGTTTCGCTTTCGCTCTACCCATCCTACACCTGCGTCGCAACGCGATTTCGCAAATGCACAAAGACCAGCGGAACCGCACCTTGCACTGCAGAAATTTACCCTATGTTAGCAATATCCCCTGAAATTTACCTTTTGTTAGTAATCACGCCTTAGCAGTTGCCGCAGATGGGGCGTCCATTTCGACGTCCGTAGTCACACAATTTTGTGCCAGATTTTTTTGTTCGGCCCAGTGTGTGATTCGACACATTCAATCGATTCCAACGACACGATGATGTGACAGCGCATCGTCGATACGTCGAAATACCGACTCGTTGCAGTCGCACGAACTTCATGTGCGCTCGATATGAGGCACCACAAGAACTTGAGCGAAAGCTTGCGAGATTGCCGAGGCACCATGAGCGAAGAATTCGACTACGACCTGACACCGGACCAGTGGGAAGCGTTGAAGGCTTTGCGCACGCCCGTTTCGCGGCTGCCGCGAATGAGCCGGTACACGATCGATGGCCTGATCGCGCTGGAGCTTGCCGTCATGAACGGAGATATTCCGGCCATCACGCCGAAGGGCCGCAAGGTACTGATTCGCGGATCGTCGCGCCTGTTGCTCGATCTGGCAGCGTGAGCAGGATCACACCGGCTTTTCGTCGTCCGTCACCGGCGAGGTGATCACCAGGAACACCAGATCGACCAGCCCCGAATTGGAAATCGCGTGTTCGACGCCGGGCGGCAGGAAGATGAAGTCGTGCTTGCGGACGACATGATTCTTTCCCGCGATTTCCATCAACCCCTCGCCTTCGAGCACGTGGTAGATCTGCTCCTGCACGGCATGCTTGTGACGTGTGACATGCGCCATCGGCTGGTACATCGATATCCGGTAGTCGATGTGACGGCTGCCCGCAGTCTCCGGCATCACCAGCGGCTTTGAAAGCGCGCCGCCGAAATGATTGGGGAATTCCCGCCACGGCACTTCGGCGATGTTGCGGATGAAGGCGCCGTTGTTTTCCGAAGCCATGATGGCCTCCTCTCCCGCAGATAAACGAATCAGATCACCAGCGCGCCGCCATCGATGTAGACGATCGATCCGGTGGCAAAACCGTTGGCCATGAACCCGAGGATTTGCCGCGCGATGTCCTCGCCCGCGCCGACGCGGCCGACCGGCAATGCCGCCGCGGTCTTCGCCAGCATGTCGCGCCGCGCCTCTTCCGGCATCGCTGATCGAATCGGCGTATCGATGATGCCCGGCGACACCGCGTTGACGCGTACCGGCGCGAGTTCAAGCGCGAGCGCCCGGGCTAGCGATTCCAGCGCGCCGTTGGCGGCGCTGACGATCGCCGAGTTCGGCCGCGGTCGAACGCTGAGGAAACCCGAGACCAGCGTCAGCGATCCACCGGCGTTGATCTGCGCCTGCTGCGCCACGCGCCAGGCGCCCCAGAACTTGCCTTCCATTGTAACTCGAACGTCTTCCATCTTGACCGTCTTGAACGGACCGGTGCGAAGCTGCGCCGCCGTGACCACGACGTGATCGACCGGGCCGCAACGCTTGAACAGTTCGGAGACGCTGTCATCACTGGTGACGTCGGCGGTGATCGCGGTCGCGTTCAGATTCCCGGCCGCCTTGTCCAGCCGCTCGGCGTTACGCGACGCAATGATGATTTCAGCGCCTTCGCGCTTCGCCATTTCCGCGGTGGACAGACCGATACCCGAGGAGCCACCGACGACGACGACCTTCTTGCCTGCAAGCAACATGGGATTTCCTCGTATGAGATCAGGCGGGTTGATAGCGCGTGCCGATGCCGGCCTTGCTCTGCCCGAGCCCGGGCAATTCCCAGACGCCGGCGCCGACCGGGTTGATGTCGGCGGCAATGTCGACGTCGATCAGATACGGCTTGTTCGCCGCGATGCCCTTGCGGATGGCCTCGCCGAGATCACCAGCGCGATCGACGCGCACACCCTCGACGCCGCAGGAGCGCGCCATCGCGGCGAAATCCGGATTGTAGCGCTCGCCGGTGTTGGGATCGTGGAAATCGGTCGCCAGTTCGCGGCCGCCGAGATAGCCGCGCTGCAATCCGCGGATCGAGGCATAGGCGTAATTGTTCCAGACCACCCAGACCACGGGCAGATTGTACTCCACCGCCGTGCCCAGCACGTTGGCGTGCATGAAAAAGGCGCCATCGCCGCACACCGATACGCAGGGCCGGTCGGGAGCGGCAAACTTCGCGCCCATCACGCCGGCGACGCCAAAGCCCATCGGGCCGAACCCCATCGAGCCGATCAGCGAATCCGGCCGCTTCGGTTTGCAGAAGCCGAGCAGCCAGTTGTGATGCACGCCGATGTCGCTGACGAGGATCGCATCCTCCGGCAACGCCTTGTCGATCTCGAGCGCGGCGCGCTGCGGATTGATCGGCGTAGTGTCGTCGGAAAATCCGGGCGCGACGAACTTGTCCCACTCCTTGCGGTAGCCATCGATCTGCGAAAGCCATTTTTTGCGCGCGTCGGCCTTCTTCGTCAGATCAGCGCGGCGATCGAGTTCGGCATGAACCTGCCGCAGGAAAGTGCGCACGTCGGCCATCAGGCCGAGCGCGACCGGATAGTTGCGGCCGATCTCCTCGGGATCGATGTCGACATGGATCAGCCGCGTCGGCGGGATGGTGAAGGAGTAGCCGGGAATCCACGAGCTCGAGGTGCGATCGTCGAACCGCATGCCCATCGCCAGCAGGACATCCGCCTGCCGCGTCGCGTGGTTGGCCTGGTAGTGACCGGCGCGCGCGACCAGCCCTAGCGCCAGCGGATGGTTGCAGTCGATCGCGCCAAGGCCGCTGGCCGACGCCGCCACCGGGATCTGCAGCCGTTCGGCAAGCCGCAGCAGTTCCTCCGCCGCGCCGCCATAGCGCACGCCCTGCCCCACGATGATCGCCGGCCGGTCGGCGCCGAGCAGCATGTCGACCGCCTTGACCACGCCTTCCGGATCGGCGCCGCATCGGCTCGAGATGTTGGCGTTCCAGGCTTGCGCGTTCGGTGCTTCCTCGGCGGCGGCTTCCATGAAGACGTCGAAGGGCACGTCGAGCACCACGGGTCCGGGCCGGCCCGTCGTCATCGTCTTCCACGCCTGCCGTATCGCCAGCGGCACCATCTCGCCTCGCGTCGGCTGGAACACCTTCTTGCAGTAGGAGCGCACCGTCGACGGAAAGTCGGCCTGATGATGCCGGTACAATTCCTGGAACGCGCCGCGGTTGAACTGGCTGGTCGGCACATTGCCGGTCACCGCCAGGAACGGCACCGAATCCAGAAACGCATTGCCGAGCGAGATCGGGAGATTGGCCGAGCCCGGCCCGCATGAGGTGAACGTCGCCGTCGGCCGCCCCGACACCCGGTAATAGACGTCGGCCATGAAGCCAGCGACGCTCTCATGATGCACCGAAATCGTCTTCAGCTCGTCGGAGCGCTCGTACAAAGCATCGATGAGCTGGATGTTGCCGTGGCCGCACAGGCCGAATACCTGCGGCACCTTCTCCTGGATCAGATAGTCGACGATGACCTGGGCGCCATTGAGCATGTTACCCGACATTGATTCACTCACTCCCTGCCGCTCAACGGCTTCTCCGCCTCCGCGTCTTGATATTGCGCGGCCGGTAACGGGCCGAACCTATTTCCCATAATACTGTACGTCAATTGCTATTGTGGTATGCTGGAGCCTGCGCCCCAAACGACACGCGGCGCTGTTGCCGGGCGAGGACGTCCTGATAGAGTTCGCCTCGCTTATTCTGGAGAGCTGATTCCCGTGAAATCGCGCACCAAGCTGAAGACGAGTGACAAGCCGGCCACTCCGCGCAAGGTCGCGATCGCAAAGCTGGTGCCGTCGAACGAACCCAACATCGACGATGAGGCCGAGGAACGCGCACGCGGCGGCGTGCAGTCGCTCGGGCGCGCGTTTTCGATCCTCGAAGAGGTCGCGCGCCACCGCGAAGGCATTGGATTGGCCGATCTCAGCAAGCTGGTGGGGCTGCATAATTCCACCACGTTCCATCTCGCCAAGACGCTGGTCTCCCTCGGCTATCTCCGGCAGGAGCGCGACTCCAAGCGCTACCGCGTCGGCCGGCCGCTGTTTGCGCTTGCGGCAAGCGCGCTCGACGAGATCGAGATGGTCAATCTCGCCACGCCGATCCTCGAAGACCTGTCGCGCGAGACCGGCGAAAGCGGGCATTTTGCAGTGCGGATGGGTGATGCGGTGGTCGTGATCGCCCGCACCAGCGGGGCCGGCGCGTTTCAACTGACCGACCGCGTCGGCGTGGTACGGCCTGCGCATTGCACCGCGCTTGGCAAGATCATCCTCGCTTCGCTGCGTCCCGACCAGTTGAAGCGGTTTCTCGAACGGATCGAACTGAAGCCGTCGACCAAGAAATCCATCACCGAGCCTGCCGAACTGTTGCGCGAGATCGCGGAAATACGTCGTGACGCGATCGCTTTCGACGACGGCGAATTCAATGCGGAAGTCCGCTGCGTCGCAGTGCCGGTCTATCATTTCACCGGCGAAGTGATCGGCGCGCTCGGTATTTCCGGGCCGATCTGGCGGATGACCGACCAGGTGATACAGAGCCGCGCAAAGCTGGTGAGGTCCGCCGCCAGCCGCCTTTCCGCCGAGTTCGGCGCGCGGGATCTCGCGAAATCCTCCTGATCTTCCAGCGATAAGCAGTTCACTGATTCCGTCCAAACACGTTTGCGCGTGCCTGCGACGCATTTGGCGTTGACAGCCGAGGCCGCGTCCGGAAATACTTACAATAATAAAAGAGCGTCTCTCACATTGTCGCATAAGCGGAAATCGAAGAGAGGACGTCGCAAAGCATCCTCGGGAGGAGATCAGTGATGACCCGTTACAGCCGACGTACTCTGTTGAAGGCCGGTGCCGCGTTCGCCGGCGTATCCGCCATCGGATGTCCTGCCATCGTCAGCGCGCAGGCCGCGCGCATCAAGATCGGGCACCTGGTGCCGCTGACCGGATTTCTCGGCGCGATCGGCAGCTACGCCCAGCTCGGGGTGAAGATGGCGGCCGAGGAGATCAACGCGTCTGGCGGCATCATGGGCAAGCAGATCGACCTGATGTCGGAAGACTCGGTCAATCCCGCCACCGCCGCCACCAAGGCGCAGCGCATGCTCGAACAGGACGGGGCGGTATTGCTGTTCGGCGAAATCTCTTCCGCCTCTTCGTTGACCATCATGCAGGTCGCCGAGCGCAACAAGAAAGTATTCTTCTCGACCGGCGCCCGTTCCGACGCGCTGCGCGGCAAGGACTGCAACCGCTATTCCTTCCACTGCGACATTCCCAACACCGTGATGGTCAACGCCGTCGGCACCGCGCTCAACCAGAAGGGCATGGTGAAGGGCAAGAAGTTCATCACGCTGACCGCGGACTATATTTTCGGCCACGACCTGCTGAAGGCCGCGAAGGCCTTCTTCAGCGCCAACGACGCCACCCTGATCGGCGACGAGCTGATCGCCACCGACGTCACCGACTTCAGCCCGTATCTGCTGAAGGTCCGCCAGGCCAAGCCCGATGTCGTGTGCTGCAACCTTGCCGGCAACCAGGTAACCAACCTCGTCAAGCAGTATGCCGAATTCGGCTTCCCCTACCCGCTGGTCGGCTTCAACCTCAACACCGGGGACGCCTGGGCGATGGGTGAAGGCAATCTGAGCGGCACCTGGCCGACCGTCTGGTATCACACGCTCGACAATCCCGCCTCCAAGGTCTTCGTCGAGGCCTTCACCAAGAAGTACGGCAAGCCGCCGGAGAACCACGCCTGGATCGAGTACATCACGCTCAAGGCGATCGCGCAGGCGATCACAGAGACCAAGTCGACCGAAAGCGACGCGCTGATCGGATATTTCGAGAAGCAGACGCAGTTCGACATCATGAAGGGACGCAAGGCCTATTTCCGCTCATGGGACCACCAGCTGGTGCAGGAAGCCTATCCGTTCACGGTGAAGCCGAAGAACGAAATGAAGGACAAGTGGGACATGCTCGTGCTCGGCGACGCGGTGCCGGTCGCGGGCGCGGAACTCGAATCGATCTACCCGACGAAGACGCAGAACCCCTGCAACATGAAAGCATAGAAGCCCAGGTCTGGGGCAACTGGCGTTGCGGCGCCGGCAGCACATCGCCGGCGCCGTCTCTTTTAGACTTGCGGGTTGGATATGCAGTTCGGATTCCTGCTGGAACAGGTGGTAAATGGCCTGGTGCTCGGAGGCTATTACCTCCTGATTGCGCTCGGCCTGTCGCTGATCTTCAGCGTCGGCGGCATCGTCAACCTCGCGCACGGCGCGTTCTATGCGCTTGGCGCCTACATTTCCGTCGAGATCACGAAATATCTCGGCTTCGGCGCGGCGGTGGTGATATCGCCGGTCGCCGTCGGGCTGCTCGGCATCCTGTTCGAGCGCTTCATCCTTCGGCGGTTCTACGACGCCGATCCGATCCTGAGCCTTCTGGTGACGTTCGGACTCGCGATGGTCACCGAACAGGCGATCAGGATCATCTGGGGCGCGCCGCCGATATCGGCCGCGGTACCGCAGGCTTTTCGCGGCTCGGTCTTCCTCGGCGACTTCCTGTTCTCGCGCTATCGGTTGCTGATCCTCGCCGTCGTCGCCGCCGTCCTGCTCGGCGTCTGGCTGCTGCTGCACAAGACGTCCTTCGGCCGCGTGGTCCGCGCCGGCATCCAGCGGCCGGACATGGTCGCGGCGCTCGGCATCCGCCTGCAGCCCTACATGACCGCGATCGTCATGCTCGGCGTCGGCATGGCAGCGCTCGGCGGCGCGTTCTTTGCGCCGATCACGATCGTGCATCCGGCGATGGGCGCCGAGATCATCACGGTGGCCTTTGTCGTCGTCGTGATCGGCGGCCTCGGCAGTTTCTGGGGTGTGGTGCTTGCGGCGATGCTGGTCGGCGTGGTGCGCGGCATCACCATTCATTTCGCACCCGCCGCCGGTGAAGCCTCGATTTATGTGCTGATGTTCCTGGTGCTGCTGGTGCGGCCACGCGGCCTGCTCGGCGAGCGTATCGAGAAGTTCGAATGACAAGCAGCTTTGCCGCCAAATACCGTCCGCTGCTGCTGGCTGCGCTCGCCGTCATCGCGCTGCCGTTCGCCCTGTACCTGATGGGCCTGTCGCTCAACACCGGCATCATGGTGGTGGCGCTCGCGATCGCTGCGATGGGACTCAATCTCTGCATCGGCTACACCGGGCTGGTCTCGTTCGGCCACGGTGCCTGGTTCGGCATCGGCGCCTATGCGGCGGGGCTGATCCAGCGCAACTGGTTCAACAACGATATCTTCCTGCCGCTGCTGCTCGCAGCCGTCGTCGTCGCTGTTATCTCGACCTTCGTCGGCATCGTCATCCTGCGCCGGCGCGGCGTCTACTTCTCGCTGCTGACGCTGGCGCTGTCGGCGCTGACCTACACCATCGCGTTCCGCTGGACGGCGGTCACCGGCGGCGAGGACGGCCTCGGCGGGCTGAAGCGCGGCAGCATCGGACCGTTCAGCCTCGATAGCGCGCTGAACTACTACATCGTCGTGTCCGTGCTCAGCCTCGGCGTGCTCTATCTCCTGTTGCGGCTGGTGCGCTCACCGTTCGGTCATGTGCTGATGGCGATCCGCGAGAACCAGTTGCGCGCCACCTTCCAGGGCTACCCGGTCGAACGCTACAAGCTCGGCGTCTTCGTGATCTCTGCCGTCGTTACCGGCTTTTCCGGCGGGCTGATCGGCTTCCAGAACTACCTCGTTTCTGCCGAAGCCGTCTCCGTGCCGTTCTCCGGCGAGTTGCTGGCAATCGTGGTGATCGGCGGCATGCGCAGCATGCTGGGACCGGCCATCGGCGCGCTGTTCTTCATCCTGTTCCGCGAACTGTTTTCGATCTGGACGCCGAACTGGCTGCTGTGGTTCGGCCTGATCTTCGTCGCCTTCGTGCTGTACTCGCCGGGCGGCCTCGTCGGTATCTGGGCGACGCTCTCCAAACGCTGGTGGCCGGCGCCGGAAGAAGCCGCCGCCATGAGCAAGCGCAAAATCTACGACGGCCTGCCGCTGCCGGCCTTCCTGCTGCCGAAGGCGCTCAGCGGCACCGTGCTCGACGTGCGCGGCGTCTCGAAGACCTTCGGCGGCATCCGCGCCGTCACCGATGCGAGCCTTCAGGTCGGCGCCGGCGAAATCCACGCGCTGATCGGGCCGAACGGCGCCGGCAAGACCACGCTGTTCAATCTCGTCTCAGGCCTGTTCCCGACCGACCAGGGCACCATCAGACTGAACGGTCGCGAGATTCAGCGTGTATCGTCGGAAGCGATCTGCCATCAGGGGCTGGCGCGCTCGTTCCAGATCACCAACCTGTTCAAGGGGTTGTCGATCTACGAGAACCTGCGTCTGTCGCTGCAGGCCCAAAACGCTGGCCGCTTCAACCTGTGGCGCGACATCGACCATTACAGCGACATCCACGCCGAGACCGCGGAGCTGATCAAATTCCTGGGCCTGCAGGGAATCGAGACTATCGAGGGCGGTGAACTCTCCTATGGCGGGCAGCGGCTGGTGGACCTCGGCATCGCGCTCGGCTCCAAGCCGCAGGTGCTGCTGCTGGACGAGCCGCTGGCAGGCCTTGCCGCCGCCGAGCGCGAGCGGGTGTCGAACCTCGTCAAGAACATCGCCGCCAACATTCCGGTGCTGATCGTCGAGCACGATATCGATCGCGTGCTCGGCTTTTCCCACACCGTCACGGTCATGAACCAAGGCGAAGTGCTGATGACCGGCACGCCCGAGGCCGTGCGCGCCGACAAGAAAGTGCAGGAGATCTACACCGGCACCGGCGTGCCCGAAGTCGAGCACAGCCGCAGCGAGGATGTCAGCGCCAGTGCCGCGCCGATCCTTCGCTTCGAGCGCGTCAACACATTCTACGGCAAGAGCCACATCCTGCACGACGCCACGCTCGATGTACGCGAGGGCGAAATCGTCGCCCTGCTCGGCCGCAACGGCGCCGGGAAATCGACGCTGTTGAAGACGCTGGCGGGCCTGGTGCCGATGTCGTCGGGCGCCATCGAATATGCCGGCAGAGATATCTCCCGCATGCCGGCGCCCGACATCGCGCGCGCCGGCATCGGCTATGTGCCGCAGGGCCGCGGGCTGTTTGCGGGCATGACCGTGCGGGAAAACCTTTCGCTCGGCCGGCTCGCGCGCAAGACCGACGGCAGCAGCGGCGTGGTGTGGGACGAGGCGCAGATCCTCGACTATTTCCCGCGGCTGCGCGAGCGGATGGACGTCGCGGCGGATTATCTCTCCGGCGGCGAGCAGCAGATGGTGGCCGTGGCGCGCGCGATGTCGGGCAACGTCAAGCTGCTGCTGCTCGACGAGCCGTTCGAGGGGCTGGCGCCGACGGTGATCGTCGAACTGTTTAGGGTGTTCGACCGATTGCGGCAGCACGTTTCCATCGTGATCGTCGAACACAATCTCGATCTGGTGCTGGCTTTGGCCGACCGCGTGTTCGCGCTGGAGCGTGGTGCGGTGTTCCACCAGGGCCCGGCAGCCCCGCTGCTGACCGACCTCGAATACCGGAAGAAGATCCTGTGGCTGTAATACGAACTAATGCTCCTCCGGCCGCGTCCGCGCGATAATCTCGGCGGCGCCCTTGTCGAGCAGTTCGAGCCCGATGGCGCGTCCTAGTTCGCGGGGCCGGTCCGGCGCGCCATGTCGGGTCACCTCAATGAAGCGGTCGCCGGCTTCATCAAGCACGGCTGCCGTCAGCGTCATCTCGCTGCCCGCAAGCGTGGCATGGCCGGCGATCGGCGAGTTGCAGTGGCCGTTCAAGACCCATAGCACCTCGCGTTCGGCCTCGGCGCAGAGCCTGGACGACGCATCTTCGATCTTCGCCAGCCGTCCACGCGTCAGCCAGTCCTTCTCGACGCATTCGACCGCGACGATGCCCTGCCCCACCGCCGGCAGCATTTCGCGAACCGAGAAATCGTGGACGATGCGCGACGCCATCCCGATGCGCTCAAGCCCCGACCGCGCCATGACCAGCGCATCCGCGGGTCCCACCTCGCCGCCGCCGGGCAGCCGCTGCTTGTCGCCGCGATCGAGCTTTGCCACGCGGGTATCAGCCGCGCCGCGGAAATGGATCACGGTCGCCTCGGGGAACAGCCGGCGCAGATAAGCCGCGCGGCGCACCGCATTGGTGCCGATCTTGAAACCCTTGCCGTTCGATGCGCGGAACGCGTCCAGAGAGATGCCGGGACGCAGCACCAGCGCGTCGTTGGCGGCGTCGCGCGGCAAGGTCGCGGCGATGATCAGGCCCGGCGTCTCCTCGTTGCCGGGGACGTCCTTGAGCGAGTGCATCGCCGCCTGCAATTGTCCGGCCCGCATCGCTTCGCGAATTTCGGCGACGAACGCGCCGCCCTTGCCGCCATGGCGCAGCAGTTTGCTGGTCTGGTCCTGGTCGCCGCGGGTTTCGAACTTGACGATCTCGACGTCGAGGGCCGGGTCGGCAGCGCGCAACAGCCGCGCGATCGCTTCCGTCTGCGCCAGCGCCATCACGCTCTTGCGCGTGCCGATCCTCAAGGGCTGTCCTGACACAAGGTCTCCGTTTCGACGCACACGGCGATTGTTTCAGGCCTAGGGGATAGAGCAAGCCGCCGGTCAGAACAACGATTTTGCAGGGGCTTGCCCCGGAGCGCCAGCGCGAACGCCGGAGCGAGCACCAGCCGCCGATTTTGTTGAGCTACGTCAATATCAACCGCCTCGCCTGGCGAAAGATGACCCCAGCAACACGCTGGGGCTGGACCAAACCATGAACGCGCTGATCAAGGAAATCCAGCACTCCCCTCTGTTGTGGATGCTGGTGTTCGTACCAATCGTGCTGGCGACCGAACTGCTCGCGCCATCGGCGCATACCGCCCTGTTCGTGCTGGCCGTCCTCGCCATCATTCCACTGGCCGCCCTCCTGAGCCACGCCACTGAGAGCGTAGCCGAGAAGACCGGCGATGCCGTCGGCGGCTTGCTGAATGCGACATTGGGCAACCTGACCGAACTGATCATCGCGCTGGCCGCGCTCCAGGCCGGAGAATACATGCTGGTGAAGGCGTCGATCGCCGGCGCGATCGTTACCAATTCGCTGTTCATGCTGGGCGCGTCGTTCCTGCTCGGCGGGCTGCGCTACCGCACTCAGGAATTCAACCGCGCCGGCGGAAGGCTGCATGCGGCGCTGCTGCTGATGGCCACGATCGCCCTGATCACGCCGGCCGCGGTCGCAAATCTCGATCTCGCCCAGGGCGCATCGGTGACGCAGAAGCTCAGCACCGGCCTCGCCGTCCTGCTCATCGTCGCCTACGGGTTGAGCCTCCTGTTCTCGCTGAAGACGCACAAGGACCTGTTTGTCAGCGAGGATCACGGCGAAAAGGCAGCGGAAACGCTGCCAACCGGCGTCGCGGTCGGCACGCTGATCGCGGTGACGGTGATGGTCGCGCTGGTCAGCGAAATCTTCGTCGGATCGGTGCAGAAGGCCGGAGAGACGCTGGGAATGAGCCCCGCCTTCATCGGTTTCATTGTGGTGGCGCTGGTCGGCGGCGCCGCCGAAATGGCGGTGGCGTTTTCCGCAGCGCGTAAGAACCGTCTTGATATGAGCGTCGGCATCGCGCTTGGAAGCGCCTCGCAGATCGCGCTGTTCGTTGCGCCCGTACTGGTGCTGCTCAGCTATGTTATCGGCCCGAAACCGATGGACCTGCAGTTCTGGCCGGGTGCGATCGTGATGGTGTTGATCGCCACCATTACCGCCTGCTTCATCACCAACAGCGGGCGCTCGGCCTGGTTCATCGGCGCCCTGCTCCTGTTCATCTACCTGATTTTCGCCATCGTTGTCGGCTATTGCATTTTCGGTTTGCTGGTCGAAGCGGCGGTGCCGCACCTTCTTCCCGAAAACGCATTTACGACCTATGTCGGAGAAGCGGCCAGGGCCGGCGTGTTCGTTATCTGGTTCTACCTGATCTGGCGCATCGCCGATGCTATCAGGGGCATCTATGGCCCAAGGAGCGCGCTCTATCTGGAGTTCACCCCTGCCTGGAGAATCGTTCTGGACGTCACGGCAGCCTTCATGCTCGCGGCGTTCTGCTTCGCGGTGCTGTACCTCTACATCGTCCGGATTCAGGGACCGGGCGCATTTTCAACAGAGCTCGATCTCGGCGAAGCCCTCTATTTCAGCATCGTCACCATGACGACGACGGGCTATGGCGACATCTCGCCCAGGTCGGGACTGGCCAAGTTCGTGGTCAGCGCCCAGATCCTCTTCGGCTTCCTCTATACCGTCCTGTTCTTCTCGATCTTCGCCGGACTGGCGGGCCGCAGACGCTCGGCCTGATACCCGCTGTAAACCATGGCGGAACCTGCCTGCCGCAAGTTCGGGCACGGCCTGCCCAAAGGCCCCGATGCCGACGGGCTGCCATTCCAAAACGCCGATTGTGCATCGCAGCAAGAGGCATAAGTTGCGCTCCGCAAGAGGGTTTTTTCGTTGTCCGATACCAGTGCCAATGCCGTGGCCGCTTCAGGCCACCGCCCGATGGGCTTCCCCGAATTCGTGATCGTGATCGCGTCGATTATGGCGCTGAACCCGATTGCGATGGACATGATGCTGCCGGCGCTGCCGAACATCGCGTCCACCTTCCACATCACCGTCGCCAACCGGCCCCAGATGGTGCTGTCGATCTTCCTGCTCGGGTTCGGCGTCGGGCAGTTCATCATGGGGCCGCTGTCGGATCGTTTCGGCCGCCGGCCGATCCTGCTCGGCGGCATGGCGCTTTATTGCATCGCGAGCTTGCTTGCGATTGCAGCCCCCTCGTTCGAGACGCTATTGCTGGCGCGGGCGCTGCAGGGCGTCGGCACCTCGGCCACCCGCGTGATCGCCACCGCGATTGTTCGCGACTGCTACGCCGGTCGGCGCATGGCGAGCGTGGTGTCGCTGGCGATGATGGTGTTCATTGCCGTGCCCGTCGTCGCCCCCTCGTTCGGACAGGCCGTGCTGCTGCTGACGCACTGGCGCGGCATCTTCATCGTGCTGATGCTGTATGGCGTGGTGGCGTTCGTCTGGAGCGCGCTGCGCATGCCGGAGACGCTGCCCGAGGCGCGGCGGAAATCGCTTGCGATTGGCGAAGTGCTCGGCGCCTACCGGCAGACCGTCACCAACCCGCAGACGCTCGGTTATGCGCTGGTCGCCGGCGGCGTGCAGGGTACGCTGTTCGCCTACGTGTTTTCCTCGCAGCAGATATTCACCGAAGTTTACCGGCTCGGGCATTATTTCCCGCTGGCGTTCGCGGCCTGCGCGGTCGGCGTCGCCATCGCCGGCTTCGTCAATGCCAGGTTCGTCGGCCGGCTCGGCATGCGCGTGATTTCGCACGGCGCGCTGATCGGCTTTGTCGTCGTTTCCGCCATCATGCTGGTGGCGGCGCGAACCGGAACCCTCGGCCTGCCGCTGTTCATGGCGCTGTCCGCACTGATGATGTTCGCGTTCGGCCTGATGATCGCCAATTTCACAGCGCTCGCCATGGAGCCACAGGGCCACATCGCCGGCACCGCCTCGTCGCTGTACGGATCCATCACCACGCTGCTCGGCATCGGCGTCGGCGTCACCATCGGCCAGGATTACGACGGCACGCTGGTGCCGTTCGCGACCGGCTTCTTCCTGTGCACGCTGGCCGCGCTGGCAGTGGTCCTCGCGGTGGAAAAAGGCCGCCTGTTCAGGCCGCATAGCCCCCGGGTGTGACCGTTCATTCCGGCGGCAACGCCGGAACAACCATAATCCACCGAACCATTTCCGCCCTCGCGCGTTAAAACTGCCGGCCAAGATGCGGCGGCTGGTCTCCGGCCGGCCACCGTCATTGGCGCGAATTCCCCTGTAGCAGCCGGGTGGTCACCATGCCGGACACGGATAGTTGGCAGCTCCGCGACGGCGAGCAGATCATTGCCGGCAATGCCGGCCTGCTGGGCCGTCGGCACTTCCTGATCGGCATCACCCGCGTTCGCAACGAAGCCCTCGTGATCGGCGACACGCTGGACTACGTCGGCAAGCACGTCGACGCGATCATAGCCTATGACGACGCGAGCACGGATCGCACACTGGACATTCTGCGCCAGCACCCGAAAGTCGCGTTGATCGTGGCGAACCGGTCGTGGGAAACCGACATCGAGGCCCGCCGGATTGCCGAGGGCCGGCACCGCGGGCTGCTGCTGCAAACGGCGCGCGAACATCTGCAATTCGACTGGATGTTCTGCTTCGACGCGGACGAGCGCGTGACCGGCGACCTGCGCGGGTTCATGCAGGAAACGCATTCCAGCGATTGCGACGGCGTGCGGGTCGAGCTGTTCGACGCCTACCTGACTCCCGACGATCAAGCCCCCTATCAGGCCGGTCGCGAACTATTGGGCTTTCGCCGTTACTTCGGCCCGGAGCGACGGGACATCCTGATGCTGTGGCGCAACCGGCCGGAGGTCAGTTTCGCGCAACACCACAAGCGTGAGCCTGACGGCATCGAACGGGTGGTGACCGGTCTGCATTGCCAGCACTATGGCAAGGCACTTTCGGTCGAACACTGGGAAGAGACCTGCGACTATTACATCCGGCACTTTCCGTTCGATACCTACGGACGAAAATGGAGCGACCGCAAGGGCCAGGCGATTCACACCCAATCCGACTTCATGCGGCCCCTTTACGAGTGGGGCGACACGCTCTTCGCCCACGCGGTCAGTATTTGACCTTTCCGACCGGACTTTCCCCCAAGCCTGCGGCGGGATGCACCCGAGCCGAAACGCAGCGGATGGTGATAGGATGAGCGGATATTGGCGGCTCAGCCCCTTCAAACAGGTGTGCCGCAGGATAAGGCCACGGATTCTTCGCAACCCACGTGCGACTGGAGCGGGTGCCGAAATGATTACAATTCCACAATTGACCGCGCATGCGCTGGGTTCGTTTCTGGCGCAGGAGACCCAGGACCTGTTCGGCTCATCGCCGTCGGGGTTGCCCGAGCTGCTTCCGTACGCTGCAAGGCTGACACTGGAGTGCATCGGCAACAGCGATGCGCTCTATCACAATATCGAGCACACCATGCTGGTGACGCTGGTAGGCCACGACATCCTGGTTGGACGCGCGTTGCAGCGAACCACCACGGTCAGCGACTATGCGAACTTCATTCTGGCCTGTCTCGCCCACGACATCGGCTACGTCCGCGGCGTCGTCCAGGGCGACGAGGACGACGCCTATGTCGCCGATATTACGGGGCGCAAAATCCAGTTGCCGGTCGGATCGTCCGACGCCTCGCTCGCGCCCTACCACGTCGACCGCTCGAAACTGTTCATCATCGAGCGCTTCGATTCCAGCGAGGAAGTCGACGCGGCCCGGATTGCCCGCGCCATCGAATACACCCGCTTTCCCTATGTCGATACGCCAAAACCCGATGGCGACGACCTCAACGAGGAGGAAGGATCGCTGCTGCGCGCGGCCGATCTGATCGGCCAGCTCGGCGATCCCAACTACATGCGAAAATCGAACGCCCTGTTCCACGAGTTCCAGGAAATCGGGCTGAACAAGACGCTGGGTTACGCCACGCCGGCCGACATCGTCTACAAATTCCCGCAGTTCTACTGGACCAATGTGGCCCCGCAGATCCAGCTTGCGATCCGCTACCTCAACATCACCTCCAGAGGCCGGCAGTGGATCGCCAACCTCCACAGCAACGTCTTCCGGGCCGAGCGCGAAGTGAACCTTGCGGGGCCGCAACGATAGGCCCGGCGGACGGAAGTACCAGCTAGTATTATTAACGCATGGCCAATTTAGGCTGTCTTTGACACGCCGCAAAGTTCTCGGGAAGCCCGTGGTCTACAGGTCCATACCGTCAGACCCCGGAATTCCCGATGAGCACCGATCTTCAGGCCCGATACCGTGACGAGCGCCTGCCGCGCTATACCAGCTACCCGACCGCGCCGCATTTCTCGCCGGCCGTGTCGGACCGGGAGTATGGCGCATGGCTCGGATTGCTCGATAGCGGCGCGACCGGATCGCTCTACCTTCACGTCCCGTTCTGCCGCTCGATGTGCTGGTACTGCGGTTGCCACACCACGATCACCAAGCACGATGCTCCGATCGCCGACTATCTGACGGTGCTGCAGCGGGAGATCCAGACGGTCGCCGAACGGCTCGAACGTCGGTTGCCGGTGCGCCATATCCATTTCGGCGGCGGCACGCCGACCGTCATGACTCCGGATGAATTGGCCCGCCTCGTCGACCTGCTCGCCGCGCGCTTCGCCATCGCTCCCGATGCCGAGATCGCGGTCGAGATCGACCCGCGAACGCTGGCGCCGGCGATGATTGCAGCGCTCGGCAGCAGCGGCGTCACGCGGGCAAGTCTCGGCGTGCAGTCATTCGATCCGACCGTGCAGCGCGCCATCAACCGGGTGCAGACGGTAGCGCAGACGGCCGCCGCGGTCGACGGGCTACGGACGGCGGGGGTACGCGGCATCAACTTCGACCTGATCTACGGGCTGCCGTACCAGACCATCCAATCCTGTCGCGACACCGTCGCAGCATGCCTCGACATCATGCCCGACCGTTTTGCGGTGTTCGGCTACGCGCATGTTCCCGGCTTCAAGAAACACCAGCGCATGATCGACGAGGCCACGCTTCCCGACGGCGCGGCGCGGCACGCGCAGGCCGAGGCGATCGCGGATGCGCTGCAGGCGGCGGGATACCGGCGGATCGGTCTCGACCATTATGCCCTGCCCTCCGATCCCATGGTCAGCGCACACCTGGACGGATGCCTGCGGCGCAACTTTCAGGGCTATACCACTGACACCTCGGACGCCCTGCTCGGCTTCGGCGCTTCCGCCATCGGCCGCCTGCCGCAGGGCTATGTCCAGAACGCGGTCGGTCTCGGCGACTACGCGGCGCGCGTCGGCGCCGGAGTGCTGCCGACCGTCAAGGGCTATGTCCTGACCACCGATGACCGCCTGCGCGCGGATCTGATCGAGCGCGTGATGTGCGATTTCGCAGTCGATGTCGCCGCCGTCGCTCGCCGCCACAATGCCGACCCGGCAGCCGTATTCCGCGCGCTTCCGCGCCTCGCCGCGCTGCAGGCGGACGGCCTTGTCGAGCGAAGCGGCCACGAAGTCCGCGTTGCGGATGGCGCCCGGCACCTGGTGCGCACGGTCGCCTCCGCCTTCGATGCCTATCTCGAGGTACCCGGCCGGACGTTCAGCCGCGCCGTGTAGCAGCGAAGAAATTCGATTCCGCTCACAACGAGCGTGCGATCAACAACTTCATGATCTCGTTGGTGCCGCCATAGATCTTCTGGATCCGGGAATCGACGAACATCCGCGAGATCGGATATTCCCGCATGTAGCCGTAGCCGCCGAACAACTGGAGGCATTCGTCGGCGGTCTGAACCTGCTTTTCCGAGCACCAGTATTTCGCCATCGAGGCGGTGACGGTGTCGAGATCCTTGGCGACGAGGCGCTCGACGCACCAGTCGACGAAGACGCGGGCTATCATCGCTTCGGTCTTGCGCTCGGCGAGCGTGAAGGCGGTGTTCTGGAACTCCATCAGCGGCTTGCCGAAGGCGGTGCGCTCCTTGGTGTAGTCAGTGGTGAGCTTGATCGCGCGCTCCATCGAGGCGACGGCGCCGACCGCAAGCGCGAGGCGCTCCTGCGGCAATTGCTGCATCAGCTGGACAAAGCCCTGGCCTTCCTCCTTCCCGAGCAAGTTCTCCGGTGGCACCACGACATTGTCGAAGAACAGTTCGGACGTATCGGAAGCGTGCAAGCCGATCTTGTCGAGGTTGCGCCCGCGACGATAGCCATCTGCGCCTGCGGTCTCGACCACGATCAGCGAGAGGCCTTTGCCGCCGGCATCGCCGGTGCGCGCCACCACGACGACGAGATCGGCGGCCTGTCCGTTTGTGATGAACGTCTTCTGATCGTTGATGACATAGGAATTGCCCTGCTTCTTCGCGGTGGTCTTGACGCTTTGCAGGTCGGAGCCGGTTCCAGGCTCGGTCATGGCGATGGCGCCGACCATCTCGCCGGAGGCCATCTTCGGCAGCCAGCGCTTCTTCTGTTCCTCGGAGCCGTAATTGAGGATGTAGTGGGCGACGATCGCGCTGTGCACCGACACGCCGGTCGTCACCTCAGGCACCGTGCTTTCGATGTCCTCGAGCACCGCGGCATCGTAGGCGAAGGTCGCGCCGAGCCCGCCATAGGCCTCCGGCACGCTCGGCAGCAGCGCTCCCATCTCGCCAAGCCCGCGCCAGGCAAAGCGATCGACCATCTTCTGCTTGCGCCATTTCTCGGCATGCGGCGCCAGATCCCTGGCGAGGTACTTCCGGAACTGGTCGCGAAAGACGTCGAGCTCCTCGGTCATCCAGCAGGAACGGTATTGCACGTGACCCTCGCTATCAGATGAGCAGACCGCCGCCGGCGACGATCACCTGACCGCTGATATAGTTCGATTCCGGACTACAGAACAGATAGACCGCGTCTGCCGCCTCCTCCGGCGTACCGCCGCGGCCGAGCGGAATCATCTGCCCCATCGCCTCCAGCATCTCCGGCCGCACGCCGACCTTGATGTCGCGGCCGGCGACGTCAATGGTCTTCTGCTGGGTCTCGATCGGCTGGGTCAGGCGGGTGTTGATCAGACCAAAGGCCACGCAATTGACGTTGACCTTGTAGCGCCCCCACTCCTTGCACATGGTGCGGGTGAGCCCGACCAGCGACGCCTTCGCCGACGAATAGCTCGCCTGCCCGGCATTGCCGTAGAGGCCCGCAATCGAGGAGATGTTCACGACCTTGCGGAACACCTCGCGCCCGGCCTCGGCTTCCTTCTTCGCCATCACCCGGATCGGCTCGGCGGCTGCGCGCATGATTCGGAAAGGCGCGACGAGATGGACGTCGAGCATCGCCTGGAACTGCTCGTCCGTCATCTTCTGGATCGTCGAGTCCCAGGTGTAGCCGGCATTGTTGACGATGATGTCGAGCCCGCCGAAGCGTTCGATCGCAGCACCGACGAAGCGATCAGCAAAGCCCGGCTCCGTGACGCTGCCGTTGACCGCTACCGCCTCGCCACCCGCGGCCTTGATCTCAGCGACCACGGCATCGCCCGGCTCGGCATCGAGATCGTTGATAACGACCCTGGCGCCCTCGCTCGCGAGCTTCAGTGCAATCGCGCGGCCAATACCGCGGCCCGAGCCCGAAACGAGCGCGACCTTCCCCTTAAGTTTCGACATGATCTCTCCCTAGAGTGCAATGATGGCCTCACCGGCGAGCTTGATCTCGCCGTTCTGGTCTTTTGTGGTGAGCGCGAGCCTTGCACGCTTCTCGCCTTTTTCCTCGAAAACCTCAGCGACCGTACCCTCACAGGTCAGTTCCGCGCCGAGTTGCGTGATTGCAGCAAAGCGGGTCGAGAACGAACGGACGCGCGACGGCGCCACCGCATCCGTCAGCGCCTGGCCGAGATAGGCCATCACGAGCATGCCGTGCGAGAACACATCCGGGAATCCGGCCTGCCTTGCGAAATCAAGATCGACATGGATCGGGTTGTGGTCCCCGGAGGCGCCGCAATAGAGCGCCAACCGGTGGCGCGTGATTGCCGGGAATTCCTTGTGGATGATGCGCTCACCGATCGAAGGCTGGTCGGCGCTCATGACGGCCTCACATTGCGCACCACGACCGTGCGCGAGATGTCGGCGACGTGAACCCCGTTCTGGTTGGTGACTTCGGTTTCGACGACGATCAACGTCATCGCCCCGCCCTTCTTCTCCGTCACGCTGGTTACATGGGGCTTGAATGTCACGGTGTCGCCGACCGCAACGGGGGCGTGATAGTCAAAACGCTGCTCGCCATGCAGCACACGGGCGAGGTCGATGTCGAGCGCCCTCAGGAATTCAAAGGGCTCGGTGGCATCCATCATCTCCAGGCAGAACAGGTAGGTCGGCGGCACTGCCGCAGCCCCATATCCGGCTGCCTGCGCGGCTTTCTCGTCGCGATAGAGCGGATTGGTCTCGCCGATCGTGTCGAGGAAGAAGCGCAGGCGCCCCGGCTCGACGCGCGCGGTGACCGGCGTGAAGGCACGCCCGACGGCGGATTGATCGACCATCGGGGCCTCAGGCGCGTTCGTAGAGCGTGACGACGCAGGCGCCGCCGAGGCCGAGATTGTGCTGCAGGCCGATGCGCGCGCCTTCGACCTGGGTCGCCTGCGCCGTGCCGCGCAACTGCCGCGTCAGCTCGTAGCATTGCGCGAGCCCGGTGGCGCCGAGCGGATGGCCCTTGGACAGCAGGCCGCCGGAGGGATTGGTCACGATCCGGCCACCATAGGTGTTGTCGCCGTCATCGATGAAGCGCGCCGCCTCACCCTCTCCGCACAGGCCGAGGCCTTCGTAGGTGATCAGCTCGTTGTGGGCGAAACAATCGTGCAGTTCGACAACGTCGAGATCGTCAGGACCGATACCGGCGGCCTCATAGACCTTCTTCGCGGCATCGCGCGCCATGTCGTAGCCGACCACCTGCATCATGTCCCCGGCGCCGAAGGTCGAAGCCGTATCCGTCGTCATCGCCTGTGCCGCGATGCGAACGCTCTTGTTGAGTCCGTGCTGGTCGGCGAATTTTTCCGAGACCAGGATCGCCGCCGCCCCGCCGCAGGTCGGCGGGCACGCCATCAGCCGCGTCATCACGCCGGGCCAGATCACCTGGTCGTTCATGACGTCATCGGCAGTGACTTCCTTGCGGAACAGCGCCAGCGGGTTGTTCTTCGCGTGACGGCTCGCCTTGGCGCGCACCTTGGCAAATGCGCTCAGCGGCGTGCCGTGCTTCTTCATGTGGCTGAGGCCTGCGCCGCCGAAATAGCGCAGCGCCAGCGGCACGCTGGGTGCATCGACCAGCTTGTCGGCGGCAGCGTCAAAATCGTCGAACGCGCTGGGGCGGTCGGTGAAGACGGCCCCGAGCGCGCCGGGCTTCATCTGTTCGAAGCCGAGCGCCATCGCGCAATCGGCCGCTCCCGACTCGATCGCCTGCCGCGCCAGGAACAGCGCAGTCGAACCGGTCGAGCAGTTGTTGTTGACGTTGACGATCGGGATCCCGGTCATGCCGACGCCATAGAGCGCGCGCTGGCCGCAGGTGGAGTCGCCGTAGACATAGCCGACATAGGCCTGCTGCACCTTGCCGTAATCGAGACCGGCATCGGCGAGCGCGAGTTTCGCCGCCTCCGCGCCCATCACATGATACGGCGCGTTGGCGCCCGGCTTGACGAACGGGATCATCCCGACCCCGGCAACATAGGCGCGTGACGTCATCGTTTCCTCCCGAAAATTACCCACTGGACTATTTCTTACCCATGGGTAATATATGTGATGTTACGAGTCAACGCGACAAAGCTTCACGACATAAAGCTTCAAGACATGGACGCTCGCCCCCCCTCTGCCAACCGTCAGTCCCCGTGGCTGCCGTTCGAAAGCCGGCGCCGCGCCCGCGACGAGAAGCGCGAGGCGGTGTTGCGCACGGCCGTGCAGCTCTTCCTCGAGCAGGGCTATCACCGCACCACGCTCAACGACGTCGCCGATCGGCTCAACATAACCAAGCCCGCGCTCTACAATTACTTCGGCGGCAAGGACGAGATCCTGTTCGAGTGCTGGGCGATCGGCAATGAACGCGTCGATGACTGCATCACGGAGATCGCGTCCGGCGGCGGCACCGGCCTCGCCAAGCTGCGCAAGCTGATCGTGAGCTATGCCGAGGTGATGACCACCGACTACGGCAAGAGCCTGGTCCGCTTCGACGTCCGCGACCTCACCGAGCACAATCGCAGGATCGTCAACACCGCCAAGAGGAAGATCGATCGCGCCTTCCGCGACTATATCGCCGAGGGCATCGCCGACGGCACGATCAAGCCGTGCGATCCAAAGCTGTCGGCGTTTGCGATCGCGGGCTCGCTGAACTGGATCGGCCACTGGTTCCAGCCGGGCGGACCGATGACGGCGGAAGCCATCGCCGAGGAGTTCGCGATCCGCCTCACCGCAGGCATCGCCACGACTTCAACGCGCAAAAAGGCGGACAAACCCGGCAAGATCAGAACATCCAGGGAGGATCGAGGTGAACATCACGCACGGACTGCGCCGCGCGCTGCAGGTCAATCCAAACGGACTCGCGATCGTCTGCGGTGAACGGCGGCGCAACTGGCGCGAGGTCGGCGACCGCGTCGCCCGCCTCGCCGCCGCGATCCGCAGCCTCGGCGCCAGGGATGGCGATCGCGTCGCGATCCTGTCGCTGAATTCGGATCGCTATCTCGAGCTCTATCTCGCGGTCGGCTGGGCCGGCGCGGTGATCGTGCCACTGAACATCCGCTGGAGCCCGCTGGAAAACGAGGACGCGATGCGCGATTGCCGCGCGGAGATCCTGTTCGTCGACAAGGCATTTGCACCGGTCGGCGCCACGCTCGCAAAATCCATCCCCGGCCTGAAACTGGTCTATGCCGATGACGGCGAGGCGCCGGCCGGCATGGAGAACTACGAAGCGTTGATCACGCAGAGCCAACCGATCGCGGACGCCATGCGCAAGCGCGACGATCTCGCCGGCATTTTCTACACCGGCGGCACCACCGGCCGCTCCAAGGGCGTGATGCTCAGCCACGGCAACCTGATGGCCAATGCGCTGAACGCGCTCAGTGAAGGGCTGTGGCCGAGCACGACGATCTATCTGCATGCGGCACCGATGTTTCACCTCGCCAATGGCGCTGCGATGTACTCAGTGCTGCTGTCGGGTGGCTCCAACGTCGTGATCCAGGGTTTTACGCCCGACGGCGTCGCGACCGCGATGCAGAAAGAACGCGTAACCGATGTGCTGCTGGTGCCGACCATGATCCAGATGTTCGTCGATCATCCGACGCTCGGCGATTACGACCTGTCGTCCTTGAGGCGGATCGCCTACGGCGCCTCTGTCATCAGCGACGCGGTGCTGATGCGCGCGATGAAGGCCCTGCCCCATGTCGAGTTCACCCAGGCCTACGGCATGACCGAGCTGTCGCCGATCGCAACGCTGCTGCATTGGAAAGAGCATATCGGCGACGGGCGCGCCAAGGGCCGGCACCGCGGCGCCGGCCGCGCCGCCTTCGGCTGCGAGGTCAAGATCGTCGACGCCGACGACAAGGTCGTCCCGTCAGGCACCGTCGGCGAGATCGCGGTCCGCGGCGATGTGGTCATGATGGGCTATTGGGAGCGCCCGGAGGAAACCGCGCGCGCGGTGATCGACGGCTGGATGCACACCGGCGACGGCGGCTATATGGATGAAGACGGCTTCGTCTATGTGGTCGATCGTGTGAAGGACATGATCATCTCCGGCGGCGAGAACGTCTATTCGGCCGAGGTCGAGAATGCGCTGGCCCAGCATCCGGCCGTCGCGCAATGCGCCGTAATCGGCATTCCCAACGAGCGCTGGGGCGAGCAGGTTCACGCGGTCGTCGTCCTGAAAGGCGGCGCCAGCGCGACGCCGGAGGAATTGATGGAGTTCTGCAAGACGCTGATCGCCGGCTACAAATGTCCGCGCAGCGTGGACATCACCTCGACGCCACTTCCACTCTCCGGTGCCGGCAAGATCCTCAAGCGCGAACTGCGCCTACCGTTCTGGGAAAACCAGACGCGGCGCGTCAGTTAGCATGTCCTACTTGCGCGCCGGCCGGCATTTGCCGCCCTGACGGAAGGCGGAACACGTAGACAATCTGCAGCTACCTCGGACGAAATCCCTGCCCTGTGCCAACCGGCCGGCGCGATGGCCGGCTCAACTGGCAGCGCGGCGTGCCAGCCTGGGGAGACGGCCGGGTTCCTGGATATTGTCTCCGGAGATCCTGCCAGGCTTGTGCGGAACCAACACCCCGGCGATCTGCGGGGGCGGCGGCAGCCATTGGTCAAAAGGGCCGACACGTTCGGTGGCTGAATCGGTGGTTGACTCGGGAACGACCACCAATCAGAAGAAAAAGCCTAATGATATCTGGTCGGAGTGGCAGGATTCGAACCTGCGACCCCTGCGTCCCGAACGCAGTGCTCTACCGGGCTGAGCCACACTCCGACTAAGAACGCGGCTTATAGCCTTGGGTTTCGGTGACCGCAAGGCACCGGTTTGAGGAAATTAATCATAGTGGATGCAGGCCTGAAGACCCCGATTTTGCCCGCCGGCGAGGCTGCCGTGGCGGCGGCGGCGCGCATTCTGGCCGAAGGCGGGCTGGTGGCGTTCCCGACCGAGACGGTCTACGGCCTCGGCGCCGATGCGGCCAACCCGGCCGCGATTGCCCGGCTCTACCAGGCCAAGGGCCGGCCGGCCTTCAATCCGCTGATCGCCCATGTCGGCGATATCGCCGCCGCACGCCAGATTGCCCGTTTCGACGCGCCGGCGACGGCGCTGGCCGAGGCGTTCTGGCCCGGCCCGCTGACACTGGTGCTGCCGAAAACGCCCGACTGCGCCGTAGCCGATCTCGCCACCGCCGGCCTCGACACCGTCGCGATCCGGATCCCGGCCCACCCCGTGGCGCGGCAGATCCTGCGGGCGTTCGGCGGGCCGGTCGTGGCGCCGTCGGCGAACCTCTCGGGCCACGTTTCGCCGACGACCGCGGCCCATGTGCAGAGCGATTTGTCCGGCCGGATCGACCTGATCGTCGACGGCGGCGCGGTGGATGTCGGCGTCGAATCCACGATCGTCGGCTGTTTCGACGAACCGATGCTGCTCCGTCCCGGCGGCGTGCCGCGCGCCGACATCGAACGCGTGCTCGGCCGTGTGCTGAAACTGCCGCCCGCCGAAGCCGCCAGCGACAGCGCCCAGCCGCTGGCGCCGGGCATGCTGGCGTCGCACTACGCGCCGCGCGCGAAGGTGCGGCTCCATGCCAAAAGCGTCGAGCCCGGCGAAGCATTGCTCGCCTTTGGCCTCGGAGCAATTTCGGGAATTGACGCCGCCGCCATGGTGATGAATCTGTCCGAGCGCGGCGACCTCAACGAGGCTGCCACCAATCTGTTCGGCCATCTTCGCGCGCTTGACGCCAGGGGCGCGCGCACCATCGCGGTGATGCCCATTCCGGACGAAGGCCTGGGCGAAGCCATCAACGACCGGCTGCGCCGCGCGGCGGTCGGACGAGAATGAACGGACGGGAATGAAAGAGAAGACGACGATGAATATCGCCCAGGGTTCCGTACCCCCGCTTCCGCCCGAGTTGATCGCAAAATTCCGTGCCATTGTCGGCGACAAATATGCGGTGACCGACGCTGCCGATATCGCGCCCTATGTCACCGAGGAACGCGACCTGTTCCACGGCCGCTCGCCGCTGGTGTTGCGGCCCGGCTCCACCGCCGAAGTGTCCGCGATCTGCAAGCTCGCCAGCGAGCACAAGATCGCGCTGGTGCCGCAGGGCGGCAATACCGGGCTCGTCGGCGGACAGACCCCGCACCATGGCGAGGTCGTGATCTCGCTGCGCAGGCTCGACAAGATTCGCGAGATCGATCCTGCTTCGAACACCATGACCTGCGAAGCCGGCGTGGTGCTGCAGATCGCTCAAGCGCGCGCCAGCGAAGTCGATCGCCTGTTCCCGCTGTCGCTCGGCGCCGAGGGCAGTTGCACCATCGGCGGCAATCTCTCCACCAATGCCGGCGGCACGGCAGCGCTGGCCTATGGCGTGGCGCGCGAGATGGCGCTCGGGCTCGAAGTCGTGCTCGCCGACGGGCGAATCCTGAACGGGCTGTCGAAGCTGAAAAAAGACAATACAGGATACGATCTGCGCAATCTCTTCATCGGCGCCGAAGGCACGCTCGGCATCATCACGGCGGCGACACTGAAACTGTTTCCGAAGCCGCGCGCGGTGGAGACCGCCTATGTCGGCCTCAAGGCACCGGCGCAGGCACTCAAGCTGCTCTCGATCGCGCAGAACGAGGCCGCCGGCAGCCTCACCAGTTTCGAACTGCTGGCCGACATCGCGGTCGATTTCAGCCTGCGTCACGGCATCGACATCCGCGATCCGCTGACCAGCAAGCATCCGTGGTATGTGCTGATGGAATTGTCCTCCTCGCGCGACGACGCGCGCGCCGCTCTTGAATCGATCCTGGCCAAGGGCATGGAGGAAGACATCGTCGACGACGCCGTCATCGCGGCAAACCTGACCCAGCGCGCCGGGTTCTGGAAGCTGCGCGATGAAATGTCGGCGGCGCAAAAGCCGGAAGGCGGCTCGATCAAGCACGACATCTCGGTGCCGGTCGCAGCCGTCCCCGCCTTCATCGAAGAGGCCAATGCGGCGGTGGTCAAGCTGATCCCGGGCTCGCGGCCGGTGCCGTTCGGCCATCTCGGCGACGGCAACATCCACTACAATGTCAGCCAGCCGGTCGGCGGTAACACCGCCGACTTCATGTCGCGCTGGCACGAGGTCAACGAGGTCGTGTTCGCGATCGTGCTGCGGATGGGCGGCTCGATTTCCGCCGAGCACGGCATCGGCGTGCTCAAGCGCGACGAACTGCCGGAAGTGAAGGACAGGGTCGCGATCGAGCTGATGCGCGGCATCAAGGCGATGCTCGATCCCGCAGGGATCATGAACCCCGGCAAGGTGCTGTGACAAGGACCATTCCAGCGCTTGCGATCGCGCCGATAACAGATGCCGACATCGCCACGGTAATCGCGCTCTGGCAGGCCTGCGGATTGACGCGGCCGTGGAACGATCCTGCCGCCGATATCGCGCTCGCCCGGCGCGGACCGAATTCGACGATCCTGATCGGGCGAACCGACAACACGATCGTGGCAACGGTGATGGTCGGCCATGACGGCCATCGCGGCTGGGTCTATTACGTCGCCACCGATCCGGATCGGCGCGCGAAAGGTTTTGGCCGCGCCATCATGGAAGCGGCCGAGAGCTGGCTGCGCGAAGCCGGCATTGAAAAACTGCAACTGCTGGTGCGGCGCGAAAACGCAAAAGCGGGAGCCTTCTATCAATCGATCGGATATGCCGAAGCGCAGACGATCGTGTTCGCCAAATGGCTCGACGGCCGCGAGCCGACGCCGTGACGGCCAAGGTGACGGCGAAGGAAATTCGATGACGATCTCCGATCGTGTTCGCATCAAGAGCGTCAGCGTGCTCTCCCACCGGCATTATCGCCTGGACGAGGTCGAGCTCGAATATCGCCGCGCAAACGGCGAATGGCAGACGCAGAAGCGCGAAGTGTTCGAGCGCGGCCATGCCGCGACGCTGCTGCCGTATCATCTGGCCAACCGCACCGTCGTGCTGACGCGGCAGTTCCGTCTGCCGCCCTATCTGGCCGGCCATGACGATCTCATGATCGAGGCCGCCGCCGGCATGCTCGACGACGAGACGCCGGAGAAGCGCATTCGAGCGGAGGCGGAAGAGGAAATCGGCTACCGCCTGCACGACGTGCGCAAGGTGTTCGAGGCGTTCATGAGCCCGGGCGCGGTCACGGAGAAGCTGCACCTCTTCGTCGCCGAATACGATGCCGCGATGCGCGTCGGCGACGGCGGCGGTCTCGCCGAGGAAGGCGAGGACATCGAGGTGCTGGAGCTTTCGATCGATCAGGCTCTCGCCATGATATCGGACGGCCGCATCGCCGACGCCAAGACCATCATGCTGCTGCAATACGCAGCGCTGAATATTTTCAGGTGAACGAACAACGCCCCGATCAAAACAACGACCCCTGCCCGTCATCCTCCTCCACCGAAGCCGCCTTGCGCGGCGCGACCTTCTTCGCGGGCTTCGGCTCCTCCGCTGCCCTCTCCTCATCCGTGATCGGCAGCAGCAATTGCGCGTCGTCATTGACCACGCGATTGACGCGCGTGGAAATCTCGTGCCAGGCGAACTCGCCTTCGCGCGGTCCGCGCAACAGCGCCATCACGTCGTCGACGTCGTGGGTCCGGCTGTCGAGCCAGCGCTCGAATGCTTCGGGCGCGATCGTCACGGGAACGCGATGATGTAGCGCGGCGAGATCGGGGCTCGCCGGCGCGGTGACGATGGCGACGCTGTCGGTCTCCTCGCCGTTCGGCCCCATCCAGGTTTCCGCGAGCGCGGCGAATCCCACCGGCTGGCCGTCGCGGCGATGGATGAAGAACGGCCGCTTGCGGCCACTCGAATCCTGCCATTCGTAGTAGCCATCCGCCGGAATCAGACAGCGTCGTCGCTTGATCGCATTCTTGAACGCGGGCTTGTCGCGAATCGTCTCGGAGCGCGCGTTGATCAACAACGTAAAACTACGGGGATCCTTCACCCACGAAGGAATCAGTCCCCAACGCATCAGCCGGAAATGCCGGCCGCCGTTCTCCAGAATGACAACCGGAACTGGCTGTGTCGGCGCGATATTATACCGCGGCGGGAAATTTGGCTGTTCGACGTAGCCAAATATTTGCCGAAGTGCCGCCGGAGGCGAGGTGATGACGAAGCGACCACACATAATCTGTCCAGGATATCGCGCCGTTTATTGCGTGTTAACCCCAGATGCCAACAGTGGAACTGATGACTGCAACAGCTGCCACACCCGCGCGATCAGATCACCCGATACCGCCACCGACGGGCTTCATTGACGAAGCCCGCGCGGCGCAGTTGAAGGCTGCCAATATCAATCCGCGCACCGGGCTTGCGACAGACTATCTGAATCACTTCAACGAAGCCGTCATGCTGCTCGAGATGGTTCCGGACATGCCGGAATGCGCGGAAGATTTTCTGAGCTGGTCGCCGCTTTCCTACGCCGAACATTTCTGGGCCTCCAACTTCAAGGCCCGCGATCTCGCCATCGAGGCGTATGAAGCCGCCGATCCCAAAATTCGAACCGATTTCGACAATCTCACCGCCAGCATGACCTCGATCCTGACCGCGGTGGGTGCGGCGATGCGCGAGGCACAGCAGGACAAGACCCGCGCCACGCTCGCCGAACAGGCCGCCGCCTGGGTCAAGCCGCTGGTCGCGCTGGCCGGTGGCGTCATCAACGGCAATTCCGATGCGAATGTTGAAACCTTGATCTCGAACCACTAGAACCGCTTCGTTCTGATCGAGAAAGATCCGATCCGCCTCCAGAGCGATTGTCTGTTTTTCCGGATCACGCCTTGGCCTCACAAGTGCAACCGACCCGTCCGCAGCTCGCCGTCAGCGGCGCGATCTTTCGCGACGGCAAGATCCTGCTGGTTCGCCGCGCGCGCTCGCCGGGCAAGGGGTTCTACTCGTTCCCCGGGGGCCGGGTCGAGTTCGGCGAATCGCTGCACACGGCGCTGCATCGCGAGGTCGATGAGGAAACGGGCTTGAGAATTGAGATTTTGGGCCTGGCGGGCTGGCGCGAGGTGCTGCCGGGAAACACCGGCGGCGGGCATTATGTGATCATGTCGTTCGCGGCGCGCTGGACGGCCCGGGAACCGGTCCTGAACGACGAACACGACGATTTCAAATGGCTGGCGCCGGAGGCGATCGGCGATCTCCAGGTCACCGGCGGCCTCCTGGAGGTCATCGCGGCGGCCCGGAAGCTCGTTTGAGCGGGAACTTCCATCGCCTCACGCCTTGCCTCGGGCGTATTGAGGGGGCATATCGGCCTCAAATGCTCAAGCACCTTCTCGCCGCCCTCATCCTCATCTCGGCATGCCACCTTGCGCCTGCGCGCGCCCAGGACGCCGCCGCGCCGTTCGATGGCGATTTGCAGCGGCTTGCCGAAATTCTCGGCACCCTGCACTATCTCAGGGGCATCTGCGGCAGCAATGAAGGCGCCAAATGGCGCAACGAGATGCAGGCGCTGATCGACGCGGAAACGCCTGCCGGCGACCGCCGCGCCCGCATGATTGCGGGCTTCAACCGCGGCTATAACGGTTTTCAGCAGACCTACCGCACCTGCACGCCCGCGGCCTCGGTCGCGATCCGCAGATATATCGAGGAAGGCTCCAAGATTTCGCGCGACCTCACCGCGCGCTACGCGAACTAGGGGGTTGTTGTTTGACGCATTTTCTGATCGCGAACCGGTCCCCGTTTCGCTCGAAAACGCTATGATGGACGCGATTTTCTTCGACCTCGACGGCACGCTGACGGACCCCAAGCCCGGCATCACCCGTTCGATTCAATATGCGCTGCAACGGCTTGATCATCCGACGATTCCGACCGAAGACGAACTGACCTGGTGCATCGGCCCGCCGCTGCGCTCGAGCTTTGTGAAACTGCTTGGTGACGATCGTTCGGCCGACCGTGCCGTGTCGCTCTATCGCGAGCGGTTTTCCGACGTCGGACTGTATGAGAACCGCGTCTATGACGGCATCACCAATGTGCTGACGCAGCTCTGCACGTCCGGTCACCGGCTGTTCGTTGCCACCAGCAAGGCGCACGTGTTCGCCGATCGCATCATCGACCATTTTGGACTGCGCGGCCATTTCGCGCGCGTGTTCGGGGCCGAACTTGACGGCACGCGCGTCGAAAAGTCGGATCTCCTGGAATATGCACTGAAGGAAACGTCGGTCGATCCGTTGCAAACCTTGATGATCGGCGACCGCAGCCACGACATGATCGGCGCAAGGAACAATGGCATCAAGGGAATCGGCGTGCTGTACGGCTACGGCAGCCGGGACGAGTTGCTGGAAGCCGGCGCGCAGCATGTTTGCGCCACGCCGGACGCGATCCTGACGTTGCCTGAAATGGACCTCCCCCGGTCCGCCTCAAATTCGGGCAGCCGTTAACCTTTCCTAAAGATGTGGCCTAGGCGGGTTGGCCCCACGTGCTACAGCTTCGCCGGTTCGACGCGTTCCGCCCTGGATCGCGCGCAGATTTCGTCGAGTTTCATGCGCTCCCCAGTATCCTTCTCGATTGCCCGCGAGCCGCTTGCCGACCACGAGCAGAAGCAGGCGGCGCTCGGTTATCTCAACGAGGCCTGGGCAGAGGCCCGGCACGACGGGGTCGATGGCGATTGCCTGGCACAGGCGAGCATGTTTACGGCACTTGCCGAACTGGTCTCGACCTATGGCGAGGACGCGGTGGTGAAATTCGTCGAGGGCCTGCCGACCCGCGTGCGCAATGGCGAGTTTTCGCTGGCGCTGGCGAGGCAGTAAGCGTTTGCTCTTCACCTCCAGAAGTCATCGCCCGGCTTGACCGGGCGACCCAGTACGCCGCGGCCCATCGGTTCAATCAATACAGTCTCTGGAATACTGGATCACCCGCATTCGCATTCGCGGGTGACGACAGTCGCGTATGGGCGGACGCTGCGCCCCTATGCCCTCAGCGTTTCCAAAAACCGCACCGGCTCGCCCGTCGACGGCGTCGCCACTTCGCCCTGCCACATCACGCGCTTGCCGCGCACGAAGGTGCCGACCGGCCAGCCCGTGACACGCATGCCGTCATAGGGCGTCCACCCGGCGCGCGAGGCTACCCACTTGTTGGTGATGGTCTCGGTTCGCTTGAGATCGACGACGGTGAAGTCCGCGTCGTAGCCGGCGGCAATGCGGCCCTTGCAGGCGATGTTGTACAGACGCGCGGGGCCGGCGCTGGTGAGGTCGACGAAGCGGGCCAGCGACAGCCGCCCGGCATTGACGTGATCCAGCATCAGCGGCACCAGCGTCTGCACCCCCGTCATGCCCGACGGCGAGGCCGGATAGGTCTTCGACTTTTCCTCCAGCGTGTGCGGCGCATGGTCGGAGCCGAGCACGTCGATGATGCCCTGCTCGATGCCGTACCAGATGCCCTCGCGATGATCGACTGAGCGCACCGGCGGATTCATCTGCGCAAGGGTGCCGAGCCGCTCGTAACATTCGGGCGCGACCAGCGTCAGGTGGTGCGGCGTCGCCTCGCAGGATGCGACGTCCTTGTGGTCGCGAAGATACTCGATCTCCTGCTTGGTCGAGATGTGCAGCACGTGGATGCGCTTTCCGGTCTCGCGTGCGAGATTGACCAGCCGCTGCGTCGCCATCAGCGCCGCGGGCTCGTCCCGCCATACCGGATGCGAGCGCGGATCGCCCTCGATGCGGATCGGCTTGCGCTCGTTGAGGCGGTATTCGTCCTCGGCGTGGAAGGCCGCCCGCCGGCGGATCACCTGGAAGATGCGGCGGAGGCTTTCGTCGTCCTCGACCAGCAACGCACCGGTGGATGAACCGATGAACACCTTGACGCCGGCACAACCCGGCGCGCGCTCCAGTTCGGGCAGGTCCGCAACATTCTCGCGCGTGCCGCCGATGAAGAACGCGAAATCGCAATGCATGCGGTGGTGGCCGGCCTTGACCTTGGCGGTGAACGCCTCCTCGGAGACCGTGAGCGGATTGGTGTTCGGCATCTCGAACACCGCGGTGACGCCGCCCATCACGGCGCTGCGCGAGCCGGTCTCGAGGTCCTCCTTGTGCGTCAGGCCGGGCTCACGGAAATGCACCTGCGTGTCCATCACGCCGGGCAGGATATGCAGTCCCTTGCAGTCGATGGTCTCGGCTGCGGAAGCCTGCCCGAGTGAGCCGATCGCCGCGATCCGGCCATTGGAGATGCCGACGTCGCGGATGCCCTCACCGTCCTGATTGACCACGGTGCCGGATTTTAGAATGGTCTCAAATCGTTGATTCATCGGTCCTCGATGCCGCTTCAGGCTATCGCGCGGGGCTTGTTGGCGGCACTTTAGCGCCTTAACTTTGCATGGGAAATCCGGCACCCGGGTTTCCCCAGGAACTTCAAGAGAACGTCACAAGGGGCCGTTTTAGCTTATGAAAGCAGCGTTTCTACCAGATCGGGGGATGGTCAAGGTCAGCGGCGAGGATGCCCGCAGCTTCCTCAATGGCCTCGTCACCACGGATGTCACGCTGCTGCAGCCGGGCCAGGGGCGGTTCGGCGCGCTGCTGACGCCGCAGGGCAAGATCACGATCGATTTTCTGATCACCGAGGTCCCAGCCGGCCATGGCGGCGGCTTCCTGATCGACGTGCCAGGCCCGCTGGCGCAGACCCTCGCCGACAAGCTCGGCTTCTACAAGCTGCGCGCCAAGGTCGCGGTCGAGAACATCTCCGACGGCATGGGCGTGCTGGCGGCATGGGACGGCGAGCCCGCCATCAAGCCCGATCTGGCCTTTGCCGATCCGCGGCTCGAGGCGCTGGGCTGGCGCATCCTCGTGCCCGAAGACCTCAAGCAGAAGGTGGCCGACCTGATCGGTGCCGATCTCGTCGACAGCGACGCCTATGAGGCGCATCGCATTGCCTCGGGTATTCCGCGCGGCGGGCTCGATTTCATGTACAGCGATGCGTTCCCGCATGAGACCAACATGGACCGCCTGCATGGCATCGATTTCGACAAGGGCTGCTATGTCGGTCAGGAAGTGGTGTCGCGGATGCAGCATCGCGGCACGGCGCGGACACGGATCGTGCGCATGGTTCTCGACGACTTCTCGCCGGAGACCGGCACTCCTGTTCTCGCCGGCGACAAGCAGGTCGGCACCATGGGCTCGACCGCCGGCGGCAGGGGCCTGGCGCTGGTCCGCATCGATCGCGTGGCGGACGCCCTCGATGCCGGGCTCTCGCTGAGCGCGGGAGGCCTGGCGATGCACCTGGCCGACCCCGGCGATATCAGCACCCCACCGAAACAGACCGTCGCATGAGCCGAGCTGCGCGCCTGCATGCCGACGGCAAGACGCGGTGTCCGTGGCCGGGCGAAGACCCGTTCTACATGGCCTATCACGACACCGAATGGGGCGTGCCGGAATATGATGACCGCGCGCTGTACGAGAAGCTGATCCTCGACGGTTTCCAGGCCGGGCTGTCGTGGATCACGATCCTGCGCAAGCGCGAAAACTTCCGCAAAGCCTTCGACGATTTCCAGCCGGAAAAGATCGCTCGCTACAACGAGAAGAAGGTCCACGCGCTGATGAACGATGCCGGCATCGTGCGCAACCGCGCCAAGATCGAGGGCACGGTGAACAGCGCCAAGGCCTATCTCAAGATCATGGAAGAAGGTCCGGGCTTCTCCAAATTCCTGTGGGACTTCGTCGACGGCAGACCGAAGGTCAACCAGTTCAAGACCACCGCCAGCGTGCCGGCCTCGACTCCGGTCTCGATCAAGATTTCCAAGGAACTCGGCGCGCGCGGATTCAAGTTCGTCGGCCCGACCATCGTCTACGCCTTCATGCAGGCCACGGGCATGGTCAACGACCATCTGGTCACCTGCTTCTGCCACGAGAGCTGCAGCGGCAAGCTTCGCAAGCCCCGCCTCAAGTTAAAATGACCGCCCGGAAATCGTCTGATGTCTCGGCCCGTGCCTGGCAGCGGATGCTGTCGGGACGGCGGCTCGACCTGCTCGACCCCTCGCCGCTCGATATCGAGATCGCCGATATCGCACATGGGCTGGCGCGCGTCGCACGCTGGAACGGGCAGACCAGCGGTTCGCATATCTTCTCGGTGGCGCAGCATACGCTGCTCGTAGAAATCGTGCTGCGCGAGCAGATGCCGCGCGTCGACGTCCGCTTTCGTCTGGCGGCATTGCTGCACGACGCGCCGGAATACGTCATCGGCGACATGATCTCGCCATTCAAGGCGGTGCTCGGCGGTGACTACAAGGTGGTGGAAAAGCGGCTGCTCGCGGCGATCCATATCCGCTTCGGCCTGCCGCCGGTTCTGGCCGATGAAATCACCAAGGCAATCAAGGCCGCCGACCGCGGCGCAGCCTACCTCGAAGCCACGCACCTGGCTGGCTTTTCGCAGGCCGAGGCGAAGCGGTTGTTCGGCCGGGATCCCGGCCTGCCCGAAGCAACGGTGCGTGACTATCTGACGCCGTGGACGGCAGCCAGGGCGGAGAAGCAGTTTTTGGCCAGATTTAACCTTTTGCTGGCCTGAACGCCCTGCGCAATCCCGCTTCCGCCGCCTGCTTGGTGCGCCTATAATTACGACAAAACAGGACGTTCCAGAAACGCTTCGTAGGATCGCCATGATTCATGTCTGCTCGCTTGCCGCACTTCCCGAGACCGTCAGGGTCACCGGTGCCAGCCACGTCCTTACCGTAATGGCCAATATCGATCAGGTGCAGCGACCGGCTTCGGTGCTGGAGGCGAACCACCTGAAAGTGTCGATGGACGACATCACCCAGGAGATGGACGGCTTTCTTGCGCCGTCGCAGGAGAATATCGAGAGGGTACTGAATTTCGTCCGTAGCTGGGACCGCAGCGCGCCGCTGGTGGTGCACTGCTATGCGGGGATCAGCCGCTCGACCGCAAGCGCCTTTGCCGCCGCCTGCATGCTCAACCCTCACCGCAACGAGATCGAGATCGCCAGGCAAATCCGCGCCCGCTCCCCGATCGCATCACCGAACCGGCTGATCGTCACCCTTGCCGACAAGGCGCTGGGGCGTGATGGACGAATGCTGCGCGCGCTCGACGAAATGGGCCCCGGCAGCATGACTGTGGAAGGCCGACCGTTCCGGGTCGATCTGGACTAGCCGTCCATTGAACTTTTAGCTGACAAAGCTGCACTCACTGGATTGCAACCAGGCTGCGGACGTGGCCGGTTAGCGGCTAGTCATTTGTTTTGACGCGTTTTCTTCACGCGAACCGGTATCCACTTCGCTTGAAACGCTTTGGAACGCGCCTGGAGGCCCGATGTTCGATTTGCCATTCGATTTCTTCGCGCTCGCGATCGCGATTGTCGCCCTCGCGTTCGCGCGAAAGGCCATGAACCAGGTTGCGGAGCTACGAACGCAGCTCGAAGCGAAGGCGGCCATCGCCACGGCCGTGCCTCCGCCACTCACGCCGTTTGAGGCGTTCGAGCAAACGCTGCCGCCGGCTTCCCCGGGAGGCACACCAACGCCACCGCCCCTCGTTCCCGCTGTTGAATCCGCAGCTCCCGCCCAGGCCGAGCAGCAAGCCGCCGCTAGCGGCCCCGCGGCACCGCCTCCTCCGCTGCCGCAACCCGACCGCGGCTTCGAGGAGACCGTTGGCACCCGCTGGGTGGTGTGGATCGGCGGGCTGACGCTGGCGCTCGGCGGCTTCTTCATGGTGCGCTACTCGATCGAGGCCGGGCTGCTCGGCCCGGAAGTGCGCACGGTGCTGGGCGGCCTGTTCGCTCTCGCCTTGCTGCTTGCCGGCGAATGGACCCGCCGCAAGGAGAGCATCTCCACCATCGCAGCAACGCCGATTGCCAATATTCCGGCGATCCTGACCGCGGCCGGGACGGCGGTGGCCTTCGCCACGGTCTATGCGGCCTATGCGCTGTACGGCTTTCTGGTGCCGGCAACTGCGTTCATCCTGCTGGGACTGGTGGCGCTCGGAACGCTCGCCGCCGCCCTGCTGCACGGGCCGGCGCTCGCCGGTCTCGGCGTCGTCGGCGCCTTCGTCACGCCCGTCCTGGTGTCGTCAGGCAAACCGGATTTCTGGGCGCTCTATGTCTATCTCGCCATCGTCACCGCGGCGGCCTTCGGTCTGGCGCGCGTAAGACTATGGCGATGGCTCGCGGTCACCACCATCGCGTTCGCGCTGCTGTGGACGTTCCCCTGCCTGCAATGCGGGCCATCGATGATCGGCCCGCACGCCTTCCATGTCCTCGCTGGCTTCATCCTCGCCGCATTACTTGTGGTGTGCGGATTTATGTTCGGCCCGCCGGCAGAGCAAGGCCAGGTCGAGCCGATCTCGTCCGGTTCGCTCGCCGCATATCTGTTTGGCGCCACGCTGATCGTGCTGAACGGATTTCATGCCGATACCGCGATGATCGTGTTCGGCCTGCTGGTGGGCGGTACACTTTTCGTCGCTTGGCGCAGCGATGCCGCAACTGGAGCTGTCGGGGCCGCCGCGGCGCTGGTGTTCGTCGTGTTCGCCGAATGGGCCGTCCGCGCCAATGCCGACATGCTGGTGCTGCCCGGCGGCGCGCTGCCGGGCATCGGACCGAACGCCACGGACGGATCGGTGTCGCTGCATCTGATGTCGGCCGCGATCTTCGCCGCAGGTTTTGGCATAGCGGGATTTTTGGCGCAGGGCCGTTCCGCCGGACCGATCATACCGGTGATCTGGTCGGCCGCTGGGGTGTTCACGCCGCTGGCGCTGCTGGTCGCGCTCTATGCCCGCATCGCGCATCTTGACCGCTCGATTCCGTTCGCCATTGCGGCCGTCGCACTCGCCGCTGCCTTCGCCGCCGCGACCGAGGTCCTCGCCAAACGCGAAGACCGTCCGGGACTGCAGGCCTCGATCGCGCTGTTTGCGACCGGCGCCCTCGCGGCGCTGGCGCTGGCGCTGACATTTGCACTGGAAAAAGGTTGGCTCACGATTGCGCTGGCGCTGATGTCCGCAGGCACCGCATGGATTTCAACACAGCGGCCGATTCCGTTCCTGCGCTCGCTGGCTGCGATCCTCGCGGCGATCGTGGTGCTGCGGATCGCCGACGAGCCGCGCATCGTCGGCTCCGCGGTCGGCACCACGCCAATCTTCAACTGGCTATTGTGGGGCTACGGCATTCCAGCGCTCTCGTTCTGGGCCGGAAGCATCTTCCTGCGCCGCGGCGGCGACGACGCGCCGTTGCGGACGGTGGAATCGGCGGCGATCCTGTTCACGGTACTGCTGGCGTTCATGCAGATCCGCCACGCGGTCAACAATGGCGACGTCTATCGCCAGAGCGCCGGCCTCACCGAGATCGCGTTGCAGGTCTGCGTGGCACTGGCGATGGCGATCGGGCTGGAGCGCCTGCGCATCCGCACCCGAAGCGTCATCCACAACGCCGGCGCGATCCTGCTCACGGTATTCGCCGGCCTTGCGGCAGTGTTCGGGCTGCTGGTGCTGGAGAACCCGCTTCTCTGGAATATCGACGTCGGCGGCGCGGTCATCAACCTGCTGCTGCTCGGCTACGCCCTGCCCGCGGTGCTCGCGTTGCTGTTGTCCTATGCGGTGGCGGGTCGGCGTCCAGTCGCATACGCCAGCACGATCGCGGCTGGCGCGCTCATCCTCGCGCTCGCTTACGTAACGTTTGAGATCCGGAGACTCTATCACGGCCCGGTCATGGCCACAGGCCCGACCACCGGCGTCGAGCAATACACTTACTCCATCGCGTGGCTGGCGTTCGGCGTGGTGCTGCTTGGCGTTGGCATTCTCTTCAACTCGCAGCGCGCACGGCTCGCGTCTGCCGCGGTCATTGCCCTGACGATCGGAAAGGCGTTCCTGATCGACATGTCGACGCTGACCGGTGTCTACCGCGCGCTGTCGTTCATGTGCCTCGGGCTGGTGCTTGTGGCGATCGGCTGGCTCTACCAGCGGATCCTGTTCCGCCGCCAGGCGACGGCACCGCCGGCCGTGCCGGCGACACCAACGGGCTGATCGATCAGGCGGCGCGCACCGATGCGAGGAATTGGGCAACCTCGACCTTGAGGCGGCTGCTGTCGGTCGAGAGCGACTGCGCTGCGGAGAGCACGTGGGACGAGGCGCTCTCGGTCTCGGTCGCGCCGCGCTGCACGTCGGTGATGTTGGCGGAGACCATCTGGGTCCCCTGCGCCGCCTGCTGCACGTTGCGGGAGATTTCCTGCGTTGCCGCGCCCTGCTCTTCCACGGCCGCTGCGATCGCCGAGGAAATTTCCGACAGCCGTCCGATGGTGCCCGAGATCTCCTGGATGGCGCCGACCGACTCCTGGGTCGCAGCCTGGATGCCGGCGATCTGCTGGCCGATCTCGCCGGTGGCCTTGGCGGTCTGTTCGGCCAGCGCCTTCACCTCGGATGCCACGACCGCGAAACCACGGCCGGACTCGCCGGCGCGCGCGGCCTCGATGGTCGCGTTGAGGGCGAGCAGATTGGTCTGGCCCGCGATGTTGTTGATCAGTTCGACCACGTCGCCGATGCGGGCGGCAGCCTTCGACAGTTCGCTGACCCGGTCGTTGGTCCGTGCCGCCTGCTCGACGGCATCGCCAGCCATCCGCGCGGATTCCTGAACCTGACGGCTGATCTCGTTGACCGACGACGCCATTTCCTCGGTGGCGGATGCCACCGACTGCACGTTGGTGGAAGCCTCCTCCGAGGCCGAGGCGACCGTGGTGGCGAGTTCCTGCGCCCGCTCCGCGGTCGACGTCAGCGTGCCCGCGGACGCTTCGAGTTCGGTCGAGGCCGACGACACGGTATCGACGATCTCGCCGATCATGGCTTCAAAATTACTGGTGATGCTGTCGACGCGGCGGCCACGCTCGATCTTGGCTTCGGCATCGCGTGCCGCTTCCGCATCGGCTGCCTTTTTGGCAATCAGCGCATCCTTGAACACCTGCAACGCATCGGCCATGGCGCCGATTTCGGTCTTCTCGCCGCGGCGCATGACTTCGGCCGTCAGGTCTCCGCTTCCGAGCGCCTGCATCGGCTTCACGATCGAGGCAATGCCGTTCGACAGGTCGCGAACGAGATAAAGTCCGACGCCGAAGCCGCAGACCATCACGGCAGCGACGATGCCCAGCACGGTCCAGAACGCGAAATTGTAGCCTTCCGCGGCCTGGCGCGTAGCCGTGTCCGCGCCCGTATTATTCAGGACGATGGATTTTTCCAGGAAGGCATCGGATTCGGCAGCGATCACCGCGACCTTTTTGGAAATGGCCTCGCTGGCCTCGGTGGGAATTCGGCCGACGCTCTGGCGCGACAACTGGATGACTTCCTGGACACCTGCGATATATTTGTCCCAGGCCCGCGACCAGTTCTCGTAGATCGAGCGCTCTTCGGGAGTGGCAATCATCGGCTCGTAAGCCTTGCGGTCCTTCGCGATCCTCTCGAGGATGCCGGCCAGCCGCTTGTCGTTGGCGGCCTTCGCCTCGAGCGTTTCCGCCATCACATGGGCGCGGAGCGCAATACGAAACAAATTGATGTCCGTGCGCAATTCGCCGAGCACCCGAACACTCGGGAGCCAGCTTGAGGCGATTTCCACCGTATGGGCGTTGATCATCTGCATGCTGCGGATCGCCAGCAGGCCCATGCCGGACATTGCAACCAGCATGAACGCGATGACGGCGATGACTTTGGCTCTGATCGACAGTTTGGACATGGTTCGCCTTCTGCAAATGAATGTGGCCCGGACTCCCGGAAGAAGCCCGTGCCATCGAATTCCAATGATTGTTCGGTTGATTTCCGAAGCGCCGGATATTTCGCGCGAGCCTATATGGCTGGTTGCAAGCGACGGTTAATTTGCAACCCGTAGAACTACCAAGGCACTCCGCCGCTCTCGACGGAGACTTACGCGCGAACGACGGGCATCAAGAGTGCTGACCGCGCGGGGCAGCACCGCCGGCCGGCATTAAGCTGGCAGGAAACAATTTGGCGAGCCTGTGCAATTACAGGCTCGCCAATATCGGTCTGGATTCCAACGGTCGTGCGCGTATGCCGCGATCAATCGGTCGAGCGGCGCAGCTCCGGCGCGCCCTCAGCCTTGGCGGGCTCGGCCTTCGCTTCGGACTTCACCGGCTCGAGCCTGGCGCTCTCGACCGGCGGCGTCTGGACCCGCGACGAGACCTCGGCACGCGCATCGGCCGAACGCGTCGCCTCCTCGCGGCGAAGCAACGACCGCGGCCGCGCCACCGAACGCGCCATCAGCATCTGCGACGCACCCTGGTGACGGAAATCGCAATAGGCGAAACCCATGCCCGAGACGGAGCCGCGGAAAGAGCGGTCATCCTGCTTGTCGAGATTGAAGCACGGCTCGAACGGCATTCCCTTGATGGATGCACAAACGGCCTGACCACGGACCTGAAGCGTATTGCCGGGAAGCCGTACCCGGCGGATCGGACCCGAGCCGCTGAACTGGACCGAACCGACGGCGCCGAGATCGTCCATGATCCGGCCGGCCCCGCGGGTGCCGTCGAAACAGGTGAAAGCGAAAACCTTGCCGGCCACAAACTTGCGGGCCTCGTCGGCATTCATCATCCCGGCCAGCGCAGGAACAACCATCGCACCGGCCGTCACGGCCCCCAAAACCAAACGCGCAAGCATGCACCAACTCCAACTTTACAAGAGCGCGGGCCCCCGCCTGAAAATTCTTTACCCGCTGCTTACCATACGAACCGTGGCGACATTGAAGCAGCTTGGTTGGTAAAGTCTGAACAGCGTTAGGTTATTTTTACCACGATTCTACCGCGGACCTGTCCGGCAAGAATTTGTGCACCGGCGCCGATGACCTGGTCAAGGTTAATTTCGTGAGTAATTTCAGCGAGTTTCGCCTTATCCAAATCGCTGGCGAGACGGCTCCAGGCAAGCTTTCGCTGCGGTAGCGGGCACATCACGGAATCGATGCCGAGAAGGCACACCCCGCGCAAAATAAACGGTGCGACCGATGACGGCAGGTCCATGCCGGCGGCAAGCCCGCAGGCGGCGATGGCGCCGCCATACTTGGTCATCGAGAGCACGTTGGCGAGCGTGGTCGATCCGACGCTGTCGACGCCGCCGGCCCAGCGTTCCTTGGCCAGCGGCTTGGCCGGGCCTGACAGTTCGGCGCGGTCGATCACCTCGGCGGCGCCGAGGCCCTTGAGATAGTCCGCTTCCGACATCCGCCCGGTGGAGGCGATGACGTGGTAGCCGAGTTTTGCAAGCACGGCGATGGCGACCGAACCGACGCCGCCGGCGGCGCCCGTCACCACGATCGGGCCGCTTGCGGGCGTCAAACCATGTTTCTCGAGCGCCAGCACCGACAACATCGCGGTGTAACCGGCGGTGCCGATCGCCATCGCCTCGCGGGTCGACATGCCGTCCGGCAGCCGTACCAGCCAGTCGCCCTTGACGCGCGCCTTGGCGGCATAGGCGCCGAGATGGGTTTCGCCCATGCCCCAGCCGTTGCAGACGACCTTGTCGCCGGCCTTCCACTGCGGATGTGAGGATTGTTCGACGGTGCCGGCAAAGTCGATGCCGGCGATCATCGGAAAGCGCCGCACCACCGGGGCCTTGCCGGTGACCGCTAAACCATCCTTGTAGTTCAGCGTCGACCATTCGACGGCGACGGTCACGTCGCCTTCCATCAATTCGGCTTCATCGAACTGCGTCAGTGCGACGGTGGTACCTTTTTCCGCCTTGTCGATCCTGATGGCTTTGAATGTTCCCACGGTAAACTCCCCGGACTTTTTCGCTGTCTGGGAAGTGTTTACCGCATCAGGCCGGTTGTGCAACCGGACGGACGACCGGCTTTTCCACGATCGGCAGGTTGATCAGCGCAGACAGCACGCCGAACAGCACCGAGAGCCACCAGATCGGCGTGTAGGAGCCAAACTGTTCGAACACGATGCCGCCGAGCCAGACGCCGAGGAAACCGCCGACCTGATGGCTGACGAAAGCAAAGCCATACAGCGTCGCGAACCAGCGAGTGCCGAACATCAGCGCCACCAGCGCCGAGGTCGGCGGCACCGTCGAGAGCCAGGTCAGCCCGCTGATGGCGCCGAAGGCGACCGCCGAGAAGGTGGTGATCGGAAACGAGATGAAGGCAACGATCGAGAGCGCCCGCGTCAGATAGATCACCGACAGGATGTAGCGCTTCGGAAAAAGGTTCTGCAGGTAGCCGACGCTGAGCGAGCCGATGATGTTGAACAGGCCGATCGCCGCGATCACCCACCCGCCGGTTGAGGCGGGAATGCCGCGATCGACGAGATAGGCCGGCAGATGCACGGTGATGAAGGCGAGCTGGAAGCCGCAGGTGAAGAAGCCGAGCACCAGCAGCACATACGAGCGATGGCCGAACGCTTCGGCAAGGGCCGTCTTGAACGACTGCTGGTCGGCGATAGGAACATCCGACGACGTCGCAGGCGGCGTCGCGATGGCGAGCGACAACGGCACGATCAGCAGCATCAGCAACGCGAACACCGTCAACGCCGGCTGCCAGCCGAAATTGTCGATCATCGCCACGCCGAACGGCGCGAACAGGAATTGCCCGAACGAGCCCGCCGCAGTGCCGGCGCCGAGCGCGATGCCGCGCTTCTCGGGCGGCAGCAGTTTGCTGAACGCGGACAATACGAGGTTGAACGAACAGCCGGACAGCCCGAAGCCGATCAGGACGCCGGCGCCGAGATTGAGCGACATCGGCGTCGCGGAATATCGCATCAACAACAGCCCGCCGGCATAGAGCAGCGCGCCGATGACCATCACACGCAGGATCCCGAACTTGTCAGCGATCGCGCCCGCGATCGGCTGCCCCAGTCCCCACAGCAGGTTTTGCAGCGCCAGCGCCAGCCCGAAGACGTCGCGGCCCCAGGCGAAATCCGCACTCATCGGCTGCACGAAAAATCCGAGGCTCGATCGCGGCCCAAAACTCAGCAGCGCAATCGCGCACCCGCAGATGATGATCACCAGCGGTGTCCGCCAGGTGGCAGCGCCCGAGGATGGACGGTCGCCGGTCGTTACAGCCATATCAATACCCCTGCAGGCCAATCGAATTCGCGCCGCAGTGACTTAATGCATTTGCATGAAAACCCCAAGGGCAGCGGAGAAAAAACCTCCACTGCAGGGCAGCCCTGCAAAATTGGCGAGGACAATCGATGCAATTTGCAGGGCTACGGTCCCGCAGGATGTGGCTTCGCGATCTCGCGGCGCATCTCCCCGTCATTCCGGGGCGTGCGAAGCACGAACCCGGAATCCATCGCGCCGCAAGTGACGTGGAGGGATGGATTCTCAGATGTGCAATTGCACATCATAGTTCGCGCCTAGGGGCGCGCCCCGGAATGACGGGAGCAGTTGCTACGCTTTAACAACGGATAGTCGCTACCGCTTCACGCTCGCCAGTTCGGCAGAGCTTTGAGCGGCTTCCGCAAGCTTGGCGGAGATCTCGGCTGTTTCGGCGGCAGTGCCCCAACTCGGCGCGTCGCTGCCGTTGCCCCAGGCGCGCGGCCGATAGAACGTATGTACGCCGGTCTTGTACATGCGCTTCATTTCGTTGACCCAGGACGGGCGCACCCAGTAGGCGTGGTAGTGCGTCGACTTGTCGACTTCCGGCAGCCAGAGCTGGCCGTCGAGCATCGCCTTCGAGATCTTCCGGGCGCGCTCCCACATATCGGGTTCGCGGATCACGTCCTTGTTGTTGTCGCAGGCAAAGGTGAACTGACACGCCAGATGGCGATGCTTGTTCTGATAGACCACGCCGCACACCGTCTCGGGATATTTGCCGGAGAACGCACGGTTCAGCACCACCTGCGCCACCGCGATCTGGCCGCGCACGGCTTCGCCGCGGGCCTCGAAGTAGATGGCCTCCGCCAGGCACTTCTCCGACCTGGCGCGCGACTTGTCGTCGAACAGGCCAAGCCGCTCGGCCGGCGTCTTGGCGCGCTGATTGTCGGCGTTGACTTCGCCTTTCGGCGCAACGCTCTCGCCCACGTCGCCTGCCCTCACCGGCCCGTCGGCATCGACCGGCAGTGACGCCATCACCTTCATGTCGGGATCGGCAATTGCACCGGGCATGACGATGACGGGTTCCTCGCCGGGTTGCCAACGCTCGATGCTTTCGGGCGAGCCGAGCGACGAGCCGAAGAACAGGCTCGAGGTCTTGAAGGAGAAGCCGTCGCGCGACGAAGCGGGAGCGCGCCGGGCCTCCGGTGCTTGCGGTGCGGCCTTGAGGTCGTCCTGCGGCCCGGCTTCGAGCGACAGCGACACGTCGAAATGCGCCAGCGGCGGCGCACTCAGCGCGGCCTGGAGTTCGGGATCGAGTGGCACGCGCTCGACGGGCGGCGCCGTCTCGGCGGTCTTGGCACCCCGAACCAGTGCGTTGGAGTTGGCGGGATCCTCGATGGCCGGCGCGCGCTCGGTCGGAGCCACGCTTTCCTGCGGCTGCGCCGGTGCGATAACCAGCCGATCGCCCTTCAGCGTGCGATCGACCTTCGGAAAATCAGTTGCATGATACTGCGGCGGCGGCGCAACGAGCGGATTGCGCGTCACCGAACCCGTGATGTCGATGCCCTGATGGTCGAGACTTGCCAGGCGATAGGTCGCGGTCTGCGGCGAGGAAGTTCCGATCGGACGGCCGAAGCTGAAGGTCGCGACCTGGATGGTGCCGGCGGAGTTGAACACGCGCTTCTGCCAGCGCTCGGCGACGCCGGGCTGACGGGCCAGCAGTGCGGCAATATCCTGATATCCGATCTCGGTCGGCATCAATGCGAAGACGCAGAGACCGAGGCCGAAGGACGCAATACGCGCGCCCTTCGGCTGGTTACGCAACACAAACATCGATACGCTCACGCAACACTTACACGATCGAACTTCAGTACATCCGTGTAATTCGACCTTTTTTGTTGGTATCGAATTTAGGTTGCCGGGGAGTTAATCGTCGTGGCCCGCGTGTTACACGCAAGGAAACGCGCGTAATTTCGAGATCGCATGAGAAGTGTTGGTAAACAGGCGCTCGATAAGAGTGGTAAAGATCCCGTCAACGGGAATGGTGAAGAAATTCTGCCGCGTCGTTCCGGGGCGATGCGAAGCATCGAACTATGGGGCGCTCTTGCGCCCCTGAGAACCTCGAGATTCCGGGTTCGCTTCGCGCCCCGGAATGACGCCGCCCCGTTCGACGTCCCGCACCGCGCCGCACAAATGAAGATGGCCGGGAGAACATCCCGGCCACTTTCAATTTCACTATGCGTTACGAACTACGCCTGGCTCTCGATCTTCTTGCCAAGCGCGGCCTGCGCTGCAGCAAGGCGTGCGATCGGCACGCGATAGGGAGAGCACGAGACGTAGTCCAGACCGATCTCGTGGCAGAACGCCACGGATGCGGGATCGCCGCCGTGCTCGCCGCAAATGCCGACCTTGAGATCGGGCCGCGTCTTGCGGCCGCGGGCGACACCGATCTTCACGAGTTCACCGACGCCATCGCGATCGACCGAGATGAACGGATCGATCTCGAGGATTCCCTTGGCCACATACGTGCCGAGGAAGCTCGCGGCATCGTCGCGGCTGATGCCGTAGGTGGTCTGGGTTAGGTCATTGGTGCCGAACGAAAAGAATTCCGCGGTCTGCGCGATGTCGCCGGCCATCAGGCAAGCGCGCGGCAATTCGATCATCGTACCAACCTGATACGCGAGCTTCTTGCCGGTTTCCTTCATCACCGAATGCGCGGTCGCGTCGATGCGCGCCTTGATCAGGTCGAACTCGGCCTTGGTCGCGATCAGCGGCACCATCACCTCGAGGCCGACGGCCTTGCCGGTACGCTTCTCGGCTTCGACCGCCGCTTCGAAGATCGCGCGCGCCTGCATCTCGGCGATTTCGGGATAGGCGATGGCGAGGCGGCAGCCGCGGAAGCCCAGCATCGGGTTGAACTCGGCAAGATCGCGGGCGCGATCGGCGAGCTTGCGCGGATCGGTGTTCATCGCCCGCGCGACTTCCTCGATCTCGGCCTGGGTGTGCGGCAAGAACTCGTGCAGCGGCGGATCGAGCAGGCGGATCGTGACCGGCAGGCCCTTCATGATCTCGAACAGCTCGACGAAATCCGCGCGCTGCATCGGCAACAGCTTCGACAGCGCGGCGCGCCGCGACTGTTCGTCCTCGGAAAGGATCATCTCGCGCACGGTGCGGATGCGGGTTTCCTCGAAGAACATGTGCTCGGTGCGGCACAGCCCGATGCCCTCGGCGCCGAACTTGACCGCGGTGCGCGCGTCGTCGGGCGTATCGCCGTTGACGCGAACGCCGAGCTTGCGGACGGCATCGGCCCAGCCCATCAGCGTGCCGAACTCTCCCGACAGCTTTGGCTCGATCATCGGCATCCGGCCGGCCAGCACCTGGCCGAGCGAACCGTCGATGGTGATGACGTCGCCGGTCTTGAAGGTGCGCGAGCCGATGCTCATGGTGCCGCGACCGTAATCGACGCGGATGGCGCCGCAGCCCGAGACGCAGGGCTTGCCCATGCCGCGCGCAACCACGGCGGCGTGCGAGGTCATGCCGCCGCGCGTCGTCAGAATGCCTTCGGCGGCGTGCATGCCGTGAATGTCTTCCGGGCTGGTCTCGATCCGCACCAGGATGACGTTGCGGCCGTCGGCCTTCAGCTTGGCGGCTTCATCGGACGAGAACACGATCTCGCCCGACGCAGCACCGGGCGAGGCCGGCAGGCCGGTCGCGATCACGTCGCGCTTGGCCTGGGGATCGATGGTCGGATGCAGCAACTGATCCAGCGAAGCCGGGTCGATCCGCGTCACCGCGTCGGTCTTCGAGATCAGGCCCTCGTTGGCGAGTTCGACCGCGATGCGAAGCGCGGCCTTGGCGGTGCGCTTGCCGCCGCGGGTCTGCAGCATCCACAGCTTGCCCTGCTCGACCGTGAACTCCATGTCCTGCATGTCGCGGTAGTGCTTTTCGAGCAGCGTGTAGAACCGCGTCAATTCCTTGAACGCCTCCGGCATCGCGCTTTCCATCGACGGCTTGTCGGAGCCGGATTCCTGGCGCGCTTCCTCGGTGATGTCCTGCGGCGTGCGGATGCCGGCGACCACGTCCTCGCCCTGCGCGTTGATCAGGAATTCGCCGTAGAGCTTGCTCTCGCCGGTGGAGGGATTGCGCGTGAAGGCAACGCCGGTCGCAGAGGTTTCGCCCATGTTGCCGAACACCATGGCCTGCACGTTGACGGCCGTGCCCCAGGATTCAGGGATGTCATGGAGCTTGCGATAGGTCACCGCCCGGGCATTCATCCAGGATGAGAACACCGCGCCGATCGCGCCCCACAATTGCTCGTGCGGATCCTGCGGGAAATCGCTGCCGGTTTCGCGAGCCACCGCTTCCTTGTACTTGCCGACCACTTCGATCCAGTCGTCACCGGAGAGATCGGTGTCGAGCGTATAGCCCTGCCCGTCCTTGAAGGTGTCGAGAATGTCCTCGAAGTGATGATGCTCGAAGCCGAGCACCACATCCGAATACATCGTGATGAAGCGGCGATAGCTGTCATAGGCAAAGCGCCGGTCGCCGGAGAGTTCAGCGAGCGCCTCGACCGTCCTGTCGTTGAGGCCGAGGTTGAGCACGGTGTCCATCATGCCCGGCATCGAGGCGCGGCCGCCGGAACGCACCG
>JAESGW010000145.1_pt1 | contig 153821 bp, 136 predicted proteins | sample 9269791 | NCBI WGS metagenome assembly JAESGW01 (sample SAMN16773120, study PRJNA677053) | algae metagenome | isolation source: Aphanocapsa lilacina HA4352-LM1 and co-occurring heterotrophs from near cave... | place: USA: Maniniholo cave, near Haena, Kauai, HI | collected 2009-07-28
TGTGGGTTTGACGACTTCGAAATAAGGCGAGATATCGAAATCGCGCGGCATGTAGAGCGAGGAATCGCGGATATGCAGGATTTCACGGCGGGCCTTGCGTGAGGCCGCGCGGGTGATCTTGGGCAGGATCGGATAGCGCACCGCGTCGAACGCCTGCGCGATCAGCGCCGAACAGATGATCTTGGTGGGATCGCCGGAGCCGAACGCGATCATGCGCCGCCGCCAGCGCTGCGGCACCGGAAGCGGAATCAGAAAACGCATCAGGTCGACGATGTTCTTGGTGTCGTAGCCGAAGCCGATCCGGTTGATGGCGTAGCGGCACACCGTGGTGCGGTCCTCATAGGACAGTCCGATCGGACGGCAGATGCGGGTGTGATAGGGATAATATTTCGACAGCGGCGCCGAGGTCACGCCTTCGCCGATATTGGCCTCGATCAGGACATGCGGCTCGCCGTCAGGCTCGTACGCGCCGTCAACCGGGCCGACGTAAAGCGCGCCGTGCGACCAGGTGGACTGCGTGAGATATTTGATGATGCCGGAAATGCGATTATTGCCTTCGACCAGCAGCACGTCGCCGGGCTCGATGACGCCGCGCAGATGTTCGGGATCGCTGGGGGTGAACGGCTCATAGCCCGGAACTTCCTTCTGCAGGTAGCTCGCGATCAACTTGCCGACGGTGTCGAGCATTACGCCCATGAAACTCCCCCAAAGCGGATTTTCGTCCGCCTTTTTTGTTCCCTTAGCATGGTCGCAAGCCGTTTCAATTCAGTTCATGCCTCGAGTGGATCAATCATGATTGATTTACCATGAGTGTTGCTGCGGTTCGTGAGATGCGGCACAGTTCGCTAGCTGTTCTCTTTTCTTCAAGGCTCCGGAAACCATGACATGACAATGACCCGCCGCCACTTCCTGTCGGCGTCCGCAGCGCTGGCGGTGACGCCGGCATTGCCGGGCAGGCGTGCGGGAGCAGCACCGCTGCCGCGCGAGGCTGACATCGTCGTGGTCGGCGCGGGGGCTGCCGGCATTGCCGCGGCGCGGCGCATCATGGCGGCGAACCGCAGGGTGGTCGTGGTGGAGGCCTCGAACCAGATCGGTGGCCGCTGCCAGACCGACGTCTCGACGTTCGACGTGCCGTTCGATCGCGGCGCGCGCTGGATGCACAATCCCGAGACCAATCCGATGATCAAGCTCGCGCGATCCGCGGGGCTCGAGATCTCCACCGCGCCGCAGGGGCAGAAGATCCGCATCGGCCGCCGCAACGCTCGACCCGGCGAGATCGAGGAATTTCTCGCCGCGTTGGTGCGCGCCAACCGCGCCATCGACGACGCCGCGCGCCGCTTCGATGTCTCCTGCGCGTCTGTCCTGCCGAAGGACCTCGGGATTTGGGCGGACACCGCGGAATTCGTGCTCGGCGCCAGTTTCTCCGGCAAGGACCTGAAGGACATCTCCGTCGGCGACAAGTCGCGCGCGCAGGACCGCAACTCCGCGATCGCCTGCCGCCAGGGGCTCGGCACGTTGATCGCAAAGCTCGGCGAACAGGTGCCGGTGGCGCTGTCGACGCCGGCCAATCGTATCGCGTGGGGCAGCCGTGACGTCAGCGTCGAGACATCTTCCGGCAAGATCCTCGCACGGGCCGCCGTCATCACCGTGTCGACCAACGTACTGGCCGCGGGCAACATCAAGTTTGCATCGGAGCTACCGAAGCGCACGCTCGATGCTGCATCGAAGCTGAGCCTTGGCAGCTACGACCGGATTGCGTTGCAGATGTCGGGCAATCCACTCGGCCTTTCGCGCGACGACATCGTGATCGAGCAGAGCAACTCGATGAAGACGGCGCTGATCTACGCCAATGCCGGCGGATCGTCGCTGTGTTCGATCGACGTCGGCGGCTCGTTCGGCCGCGATCTCTCCGCCGAGGGCGAGGCGGCCATGGTCGCGTTCGCAAAAGAGTGGCTGGCAAAACTGTTCGGCAGCGACGCCGCAGCCGCGGTGAAGAAATCGAGCGCGACGCGCTGGAACGCCGCGCCGTTTTCACTCGGCGCGATGTCGGCGGCCAGCCCGGGCGGACAAGCGTCGCGAAAGGTCCTGGGCGAGCCGATCGGCTGCATGTATCTCGCGGGCGAGGCGACCCACGAAACGCTGTGGGGAACGATCGACGGCGCCTGGGAGAGCGGCGAGCGCGCGGCCGAAGCCGCACTGCGCCGGATCGGTGCGTTGAGGGATGCGGAGCCGGCGGAGCGGCCCGCGAAGTCGCGGCGGCGGGCGCCGGCACCCAAAGGATGATCCGTCCGAAGGCGTTGATTTCCTGGTCGAGCGGCAAGGACTCGGCATTTGCGCTGCATGAGGTGATGCAGGCGGGTGCGTTCGACCTGGTCGGCGCGCTGACCACGGTCACGGAAACCTTTAGTCGCGTATCGATCCACGGCGTGCGGCAGGAAATCCCGCAGGCGCAATGCGAGGCCGCCGGCCTGCCGCAACGGATCGTGTCGATCCCCTATCCCTGCCCGAACGAGGTCTACGAGGCGCGGATGGGCGAGGCGGTCGCGCGCGCCGTTGCCGACGGCGTCACCCACATGATCTTCGGCGATCTGTATCTCGCCGACATCCGTGCTTATCGCGAACAGAAGCTCGCAGGCACCGGCATTACGCCGGTGTTTCCGCTGTGGGAGCGGCCGACGCCGGAGCTGGCGCGGGCGATGATCGCGAGCGGGCTGGAAGCGCACATCGCGACCGTCGACCTGAAGAAGCTGCCAGCGGAATTCGCCGGCCGCAAGTTCGATGCGCACCTATTGGTCGATCTGCCCGCCGGCGTCGATCCATGCGGCGAGAACGGCGAGTTTCACACCTGCGTGGTGGCCGGGCCGATGTTTTCGCGGCGGATCGCGGTCACACCAGGCGAGCGCGTCGAGCGCGATGGTTACGCGTATTGCGATCTGGTGATGGCCTAGCGCAGCACGCCGTCCAGCAACGGCAGGCCGACGAGCACGGCGGCTGCGATCAGGGCGTAGCAGATCGCGCGAAACAGCGCTTCGCTGGCTTTGCCGAACAGCGAGGCGCCGAACCAGACGCCGATGCCGTAGACGGGGCCAACCACCAGCGACAACCGGATTGCGTCCATCGTGATCAGTCCGGTCGCGGCATAGCTGATCGCGGAAAACAAGTCCGAGGCCCCGAAGAACAGCACGATGTTGGCGCGGGCCACCACCGATGCAATCGGACGGCCAAGCCAGTAGCCGACGATCGGCGGGCCGCCGGTCTGCGCCAGTCCGCTGCAGAAGCCGGACAGCCCGCCAATGCCGACCGAGACGGCCGCGTGCTCCTTGCCGCGATAGCGCCAGCCCGAGAGCAGCAGCAACAGCAGCGCCAGCACGAAGACGGAAATGATCCAGCGCGTGGTCACCGGCTCGAGCCGGGTCAGGAAATAGGTGCCGATGGGCACGCCGATCAGGGAACCAAACGCCATGATCGCGGTGGCCCTGCGGTCGGCCTTTCGCCACGCATCCGGCAGCAGCGGCGCAGCGGCTACGAAATCGATGATGAGAAGCAGCGCGGCGACCAGCCGCGGGTCGGCGATGCTGCTCGCCAGCGGCATGAAGATCAGCGCGGAGCCAAACCCGGAGAAGCCGCGCGCCGTCCCGGAGACGAAGGCGATCGCACAGATTGCGATCGCCGCGTTGAGGCTGACGCCAGCCGGAATGAGGGCCGAAAGGTCCATGCTTTACTTCCTGGACACGGTATCGAGCCGAAACCGCGTCCACCTTTCGGTATCACGCCCGCAACGTGCCGCCGGTCTTCTTCGTCACCTCCGCCACGATCTTCGCCGCCACCGCGTCGATCTCCTGGTCGGTCAGCGTCTTCTCGCGCGGCTGGATCGTGACTGCAATCGCGATCGACTTCTTGTCGGGGTCGATGCCCTTGCCCTCGTAGACGTCGAACACGGTCACATCAGTGATCAGCTTCTTGTCGACGCCTTGTGCCGATCGCACGATATCGCCGGCCCTGACGCTGCGATCGACGATGAAGGCAAAGTCGCGCGAGACCGGCTGGAATGCCGAGAGTTCGATCACGGGCTTGGCGCGGGTCGGTTTCTTCTTGGCATCGGGGATGCGGTCGAGGATCACTTCGAAGGCGATGATCGGACCGTCGGCGCCGAGCGCTTCCAGCGTCCGCGGGTGCAACTCGCCGAAGTAACCCAGCACGTTCTGCGGCCCGATCTGGATGGTGCCCGAGCGGCCCGGATGTAGCCAGCTTGCGCCGCCGGGCACGATCTGCAGCGCCTGCATGGGCGCGCCCGCCGCGGCGAGCACCGCGAACGCGTCGGCCTTGGCGTCGAGCGCATCCGTCATCGCGGAACCGGACCAGTGCCGTCCCATGCCCTTGGCCGACGCAAAGCCGTGGCGGGCGCCTGACGCTGCGACGAACTGGTCCTGCGGCCGGTCGCCCCGGAACACCTGTCCGACTTCGAACAGTGCGACATCCGAATAGCCGCGATTGGCATTGGCCTGCGCCGCGGCGACGAGGCCCGGCAGCAGGCTCGGCCGCATGTCCGACAGGTCGGAGGCAATCGGGTTGGCGAGCGCGAGCGAAGCCTGTCCGCCGCCGAACAATTCGGCATGCGGTTTCGAAATGAACGACCAGGTCACGGCCTCCACCATGCCGCGCGCGGCCAGCGCGCGCTTGGCACGGCGGGTGCGGTTCTGCATCGCGGTCAGCACCGGCTTGCGGGCATCGTCGCCGCGCTCGAACGGTGTCATCGGCACCTTGTCGACGCCGACGATGCGCACGATTTCCTCGACGATGTCGGCCTTGCCGTGCACGTCGGTGCGCCACGACGGAACGGCAACCTTCACGACAGGCCCGCTGCCAGCCACCATGAAGCCGAGATGGGTCAGGATGCGGCGCGCTTCCACCAGCGGCACGTCGATCCCGGCCAGCCGTTTGACCTCGCTCAGCGGGAAGTCGATGATGCGGTCTTCGCCGAACGCCTTGCCGACGACGACGTTTTCTGACGGCGTGCCGCCGCACATCTCCATGACGAGTTTGGTCGCCAACTCAAGCCCCGGCACCATGAAGGCCGGATCGACGCCGCGCTCGAAGCGATAACGCGCGTCGGAATTGATGCCGAGCTTGCGGCCGGTCTGCGCGATGTTGATCTCGTTCCACAGCGCCGATTCGACCAGCACGTCGGTGGTGTTCTCGTCGCAGCCGGAAGTCTCGCCGCCCATGACGCCGGCGAGCGATTCGACGCCGTGCTCGTCCGCGATCACGCAGATCGAGGGGTCGAGCGTGTAGGTGCGGCCGTCGAGCGCCAGCAGGCTCTCGCCGTCCTTCGCACGGCGCACCGTGAGATTGCCCTTCACCTTCTTGGCGTCGAACACATGCAGCGGCCGGGCGCGGTCGTAGGTCATGAAGTTGGTGATATCGACCAACGCGTTGATCGGCCGCAACCCGATCGATGTCAGGCGCTTCTGCAGCCATTCGGGGGATGGCCCGTTCCTGACGCCGCGCACCAGCCGCAGTGCAAAGCCCGGACACAGCGTCGCATCTTCCACCGTCACCTTCACCGGGCAGGGGAATTCGCCCTTGATGGGCTTGATGCCGGGATCGATGAACTTGCCCATGTCGGCGGCGGAGAGATCACGCGCGATGCCGTGTACGCCGGTGCAGTCCTGACGGTTGGGCGTCAGGTTGATTTCGAGCACGGGATCGCCGAGCCCGGCCCATTCGGCATAGCCTTTGCCGATCGGCGCATCGGCCGGCAACTCCATGATGCCGTCATGGTCGTCGGAAATCTGCAGTTCGGCCGCCGCACACAGCATGCCGCGGCTTTCGACGCCTCGGATCGTGCCGACGCCGAGCGTGATGTTCTTGCCAGGGATGAAGGTGCCGGGCGGCGAGAACACGCTGATCAGACCGGTGCGCGCGTTCGGCGCGCCGCAGACCACCTGCACCGGCGCGCCGCCGTCGCCGGTGTCGACCATGCAGACCCGCAGGCGGTCCGCATTCGGATGCTGCTCGGCCGAGATCACCCGCGCGATCGAAAACGGCGCCAGCGCCTTCGCCTTGTCCTCGATGTTCTCGACCTCGAGCCCGATCATGGTCAGCTTGTCGGCAAGCTTTTCCAGCGGCTCGTCGGTGTCGAGATGTTCCTTCAGCCAGGAGAGCGTGAATTTCATGGTGTTTGCTTCTCTTGTCCCCTCTCCCGCTTGCGGGGGAGGGCCAGGGTGGGGGCTCTCTCCGCAACGGCAGCGGCAATTGTTTCGAGAACGCCTGTGCGGTTGCTCATTACGTCGTTGTTGCCAAAGCGGAGAACCTTGAAGCCTCGCGCCTCGATCACGGCCGATCGAGCGGCGTCCTTGCGCTCGGCCTGACCGGAAAAATGCTGACCGCCGTCGAGCTCGACTACAAGTTTGGCTGCATGACAGACGAAATCGGCGACATAGTTCTCGATCGGGACCTGGCGGCGGAAGCCGGCACCGTTCAATCGATTGCCGCGCAGTGCCGCCCAGAGAAGGCGTTCCGCATCGGTAGAATTGCTTCGGAGCGCTCGGGCGTTCGAGCGGAGTCTGGGGGCTACTTTCCAGTTAGGATGTTCCGGATCGACCATTGACACCCCTGATGCGGCGACACCCCCACCCCAGCCCTCCCCCGCAAGCGGGAGAGGGAGTCCGAGTCGTTGCTCGGAGGGATGGTTCGTATCCATGTGATGAAAGCTGACCGCCGCGAACGCGGTCGATTCCCTCTCCCGCTTGCGGGCAAGGTAATCGCATATGGTGTTCACGAGGCTTATCGGCTGGCTCGGTTCGCCTCTCCCGCTTGCGGGGGAGGCCGACGCGCTCGAAGGGCGCGGCAGGTGGGGGCTCTCTCCACACAGAGAATCCCGATGCTGAAGCACCCCCACCCCAACCCTCCCCCGCAAGCGGGAGAGGGAGTGCAGCGCCGATGTCGCTGCACCTTGGGTCTCATATGCGATTACCCTGCGGGGGAGGGTTAGGGTGGGGGCTCTCTCCGCGAAGGCAGTGGCGAGAGAAGGCGCGACAGAGCCCGACATCAGCTCAAGCGCGCTCATGACGGTTCCGTCTGTCCAAAAACCTCGACCAGGCGGAAGCGTTCGCACATCAGCATCATGTCTTCGCGAAACTTGCCTTGTCGGCCGAAATAAGTGCGGTGGGCGTTGCGCCAATAGTCGAGGCTGCGGTCGCCTTCGCCTTCCTCGTAGGCAAAGGTGGCGTCGACATCGCCGAAACGGCGGTACGTCACTTCGGTGGATTCGATCACGCAGTGTGGGTCGCCGCGGCCATCGAGCACGATCCATTGCTCGCCGGGCGTCGATGTATTGGGTTCGTCTTCGGTGGAGCAGGTCGCGGTCTTCAGGCCCTTGATCACGAGGTCGAGCAATTCGTCGGCGAGTTCCGGCCCGTCGCCGAACGCAAAGGAACGCAAACCCTGATATTTTTCAGGGACTGCGATCACGTGCTCAATCCGCCGGCGAGCGTCGGGACGTCGAGCGGCTTGAAGCCGTAATGCGAGAGCCAGCGCACATCGCTGTCGAACAACTGCCGGAGGTCGGCGATGCCGTATTTGAGCATCGCGATGCGGTCGAGGCCCATGCCCCAGGCAAAACCCTGGTAAACGTCGGGATCGATGTCGCAGGCGCGCAGCACGTTCGGATGCACCATTCCGCAGCCGAGGATTTCGAGCCAGTCCTCGCCTTCGCCGAACCGGATCTCGCCCTTGTCGCGCCGGCACTGGATGTCGACCTCGAGCGAGGGCTCGGTGAACGGAAAGAACGACGGCCGGAACCGCATGTTGATGTGGTCGACTTCGAAGAACGCCTTGCAGAACTCGTGCAGGATCCATTTGAGATGCCCGAGATGCGAGCCCTTGTCGATGACGAGGCCCTCGACCTGGTGAAATTGCGGCGTATGGGTCGCGTCCGAATCGATGCGATAGGTGCGGCCCGGGCAGATCACGCGGATCGGCGGCTTCTGGCTCAGCATGGTGCGCACCTGCACCGGCGACGTATGCGTGCGCAACAGCATGCGCGAACCGTCTTCCTTCGGGTTGAAGAAGAACGTGTCGTGCATTTCCCGCGCCGGATGGCCCTCGGGGAAATTCAGTTTTGTGAAGTTGTAGTCGTCGGTCTCGATGTCGGGACCTTCGGCGATCGAAAAGCCCATGTCGGCGAAGATCGTGTTGACCTCTTCGAACACCTGGCTGAGCGGATGGATGCGGCCCTGCTCGGCCGGGCTCTCGCGCAACGGCAGCGTGACGTCGATGGTCTCGGAGGCCAGCCGGGCATCGAGCGCGGCGGACTTCAGGATATCGCGGCGCGCGGAGAGCGCCTGCGTAACCTTGTCCTTGGCGAGATTGATCTTGGCGCCTTCCGTCTTGCGCTCGTCCGGAGACATCTTGCCTAGGGTTGAGAGCAGCGCGGAGATCGAGCCTTTCTTGCCGAGCGCCGCAACGCGCACGGCTTCGAGCGCGGGCTCGTCGCCTGCGGCTGCGATGTCGGTGAGGATTTGGGATTCGAGTTGGGCGAGGTCGGACATGACGACGGTTACCTTTGGGAACGCGCTCGCAGTCCATGCGGAACCGTCATCATCCGCGCAGGCGGATGATCCAGTAACCCCCGGAGTATCAGGATTGTCGATCGGTGGTTACTGGATGCCCCGCTTTCGCGGGGCATGACACCGGAATTGCAAGACGCCGTAGCGATCAGAACTTACGCCGCGAGCGCGGCCTTGGCCTTCTCGGCGATCGCCTGGAACGCCGCCGGCTCGGCGATGGCGAGATCCGACAGCACCTTGCGGTCCACCGTGATGCCCGACTTCGACAGGCCGTTGATGAAGACGCTGTAGGTCATCCCGAACGGACGAACCGCGGCGTTGATGCGCTGGATCCAGAGCGCGCGGAACGTGCGCTTCTTGCGCTTGCGGTCGCGGAAGGCATATTGCCCCGCCTTTTCGACCGCGGCCTTGGCGGCGCGGATGGTGTTCTTGCGGCGTCCGCGGAAACCCTTGGCGGCCTTGTAGACTTTCTTGTGCCTGGCGTGAGAGGTCACACCGCGTTTGACGCGAGACATGACTGTAATCCTTGAATTTTAAATCGGTGATGGATCGCCGCGCGGGCGCGGCTCGGCTGTGAGCGGGGCGAACGCGATCAGGCGTTCGGCAAGAAGTACTTCTTGACGTTGTCGCCGTCGGTCTTGAACAGCACGCGGGTGCCGCGGAGCTGACGAATCTGCTTCTTCGTCCGCTTGATCATGCCGTGGCGCTTGCCGCGCTGGGCGTGCATCACTTTGCCGGTGGCAGTCACCTTGAAGCGCTTTTTGGCGCCTGACTTGGTCTTCAGCTTGGGCATTTGGCTCTCCTGTGGGCCACGGAAAAACGCGCCCGAGGGGCGCTTTTGCGGCCTAAAATGCTCGTTAGAGCGTTGAAAGTGCTCAGGTTTTTCTCAAAAATGAGGCAACCCGCACGGACATCGACACGGCAGCCCTTGATCAGCCGGGCGATGAAGGTTGGGCTTATGGCAGAGGAAGCGCCGATTGGCAACGATGAACCGTCGGTACCGGGGCGGCCATCTGAACGTTAATATCCAGGCTGGGGAATGAGAAAACGGCCCGCCGGGTCATCCGACGGGCCGCTCACATCAGACAAATTCGGCTGATCCGAATCAGCGCGGCGCCAGCACCATTACGACCTGGCGGCCCTCGAAACGCGCGTCCTGCTCGACCTTGGCGAACTCGGCGACGTCGGCCTTCACCTTGTCCAGCAGCTTGGTGCCGATTTCCTGGTGCGCCATTTCGCGGCCACGGTAGCGCAAGGTGATCTTGACCTTGTCGCCTTCCTCGAAGAACCGCTGCATCGCGCGCATCTTCACGTCGTAGTCGTGATCGTCGATCATCGGCCGCAGCTTGATCTCCTTGATCTCGACGACTTTCTGCTTCTTGCGCGCCTCGGCGGCTTTCTTCTGTGCCGAATACTTGAACTTCCCGTAGTCCATGATCTTGCAAACGGGAGGATTGTTGTTCGGCGAAATCTCGACGAGATCCATGCCTGCCTCGATGGCCATCTTGACGGCAACCACGGTCTCGACCGTTCCGTGGTTGAGGCCGGTCTGATCGATCAGCTGGATCTGCGCGTTGCGGATTTCATCATTGGTGCGCGGCCCGTCTTTGACTGCGGCGGGCGGGGCTCTGTTGGGACGGCGAATGGGTAACTCTCCAAAGTTGTGAAGGAAGGGCTATATTTTGAAGCAATACGCGGCGCGGAGCAAGCGAACTCGCTGTCTGCGCCCGAAAACCGTCAAATGCGAGGCATTTTGATCACGCCCGGCAAATATAGCGCGGCGGCGTGATCCGCAAGGACGGCCGTGCCGCTGCTTGACCGGACAGGCGCGCTCGCGGACAAGCGGCGGGCGGGAGTGACTAACCATGACCAATTCGGCTGCAAACGACCAGGAACCGGCGTTTATCGAGGTGGGGGAGGGCGAAGGCCAGCGCCGCATCGCGGTACGCGCCCGCGCCGGCGGCTCGCCGGGCAGCACAGGCGGTGCGCCCGGCAGCACAAGCGGTGCGCCCGGCAGCACAAGCGGTGCGCCCGGCAGCACAAGTGGTGCGCCCGGGCTGTTCTGGCTCGGCGGGTTCAATTCCGACATGCGGGGAACCAAGGCCCTGGCGCTGGACGAATGGGCCGCGGCACACCGCCGCGCCTGTGTCCGGTTCGACTATTCCGGCCATGGCGAATCGGGCGGCGCCTTCGCCGAAGGCACCATCGGGCGCTGGCTGGAGGAGAGTCTTGCCGTGTTCGAGCAGTTTTGCCGGGGGCCGCAGGTCGTGATCGGCTCCTCGATGGGCGGCTGGATGGCGCTGCTGCTGGCGCGGGCGATCGCCAAACGCAAGGACCCGGCCGCGACGCTCGCCGGGCTGGTGCTGATCGCGCCGGCGCCCGACTTCACCGAGCAATTGATGTGGAATAATTTTTCGGAAGCGATCCGCGAGGAGATCACGAGCAAGGGGGTATGGCTGCGGCCGTCGGAGTATGGCGACGGTACGCCCTATCCGATCACGCGCGCGCTGATCGAGGAAGGCCGCAACCATCTGCTGCTCGGCAGCGCCATTGAGGTCGGATGCCCGGTGCGCATCCTGCAAGGCGCGCAGGACCCCGATGTGCCCTGGCAGCATGCGTTTGCGTTGGCCCACCGCCTGCCGGCCGAGGACGTGGTGCTGACCATGATCCAGGACGGCGACCACCGCCTGTCGCGCCCGCAGGACATCGCGCGGATCATGGCCGCGGTGTCGGAGATGGGGTGAGTGTCGCTTATGCGCCCGCGGTGTCATCGTCCGCGAAGGCGGACGATCCAGTACGCCGCGGCCTATCGATCAACGTCGCCATCTCTGGAATACTGGATTCCCCGCCTTCGCGGGGAATGACGACCGCGACCGGGGAGAAGCCACCATGAACACTTCCATCATGCTTCGCGCCTTCTGCGACGCCGTCGAGCAGCGCAACGGCAAGGCGTTTGCGGAGCTGTTCACCGAGGACGGCGTCTATCACGACGTGTTCTACGGCGCCTTCGAGGGCCGCGCGAAGATCGCCGAGCTGATCGATGACTGGTTCTATCGCACGGCGGAAGATTTCCGCTGGGACATGCACACGCCGGTCAGCGACGGCCACACGCTTTATGCGCGCTACACGTTCAGCTACCGCTCGACGCTGCCGGAGGCCGAGGGCGCGCGGGCGATGTTCGAGGGCGTCGCGATCATGCAACTACGCGACGGCAAGATCCTCGAATATCACGAGGTCGCCAACACCGCGCCGGCGTTCGTCGACATCAAGTTCGCGCCGGAGCGCATCGCCAAGATCGTCGCGAAACAGGGCGCGGCGTTGAAGGCGCGGCCGGAGATGGAACGGCATCTGGTGTGACAGGTCGTCATTCCGGGGCGCGCGAAGCGCGAACCCGGAATCTCGAGGTTCCGGGTTCATCGCTGCGCGATGCCCCGGAACGACGGATGCCCTACGGCGGCGGCACGTTCGTCATCGGCTTGCGTTGCGCCAGCGCCGCGACCGTCGACGTCCCGATCGGGCCTTTTCTCGTCATAGAGCCAGCACTCGCCGATCGCGACACCGTCGCTGGCGTGATGGTTCACCACGTCGAAGCCGATCCATCGCGTCACCGGCAGCCGGTGCAGATAGAGCGTGACGTCGCTGTTGATGTAGCCGAGCCCTTTGTCGCCGGCATTGGCGAAGGGGCTGGCGAAATCGGCGCCGGTGGCGACATGGACGAACGGCGACATCGGCGTGCCCTCAACCAGTTCGCGCACCTCGCTCATCCACAGCCGCCGCGGCCCAAGCGAGCCCATCGCGCCGACAATCGGCCGCGTCGTCCATTTGCCGTTCATGCCGAGCCTGGGATCGGTTGGCGCGGGGATCGTGTCGGGCAGCGGCGCGTCCCAGTTCGATGGCGACCAGATATTGCCGGGCGCATTTTCCGTCCGGCGCAACAACTGGCACGAGGCGCGCGCCATGCTGGTGCCGCCGGAAAGGAACTCAGCCTCCACCACCTTGATGCGCATGCCGTCGCGGACGAGTTTCGTGGTGATTTCCACCGGCGTCTGGATGTTCGGCAGCCGAAACATGTCGACCGTCAGCCTGGCGGGGACGAATTCGTCGGAGCCGTGACGCTCCTCGATCACGTGCGCCAGCAGGCCGATCACGACGCGGCCGTGCATCGAGTTCGGGTCCCATGGGCCGTTCGAGACTGGATTGGGGATGAAGGCGTCGCCGCGCTTGGCGAAGAAGGGCTGTTTTGTCATGGCCGGGGAACATGACGGATTCTTCCGCGCGAAATCAAGCGCGTGCGGCGCAAGCCATCCATTCGGTACGAACGGCGGCGTCGGTCTCACGGACAGCGGCTTCCTTCGACAGTGCTGTAAAGGCATCCGGCGCCATCAGCTGCGACAGCGCCCATACCGCGGCACCGCGAACCAGCGGGCTTTGGTCGTCGAGCAGCCGCTCTGCCTCGACCGCCAGCGATGGATCGTCGGCATTGCCGATCGCGATCAGCACGTTGCGGATGAAGCGGTCGCGGCCGATCCGCTTGACTGGCGATTTGGTGAACAGCGCGCGGAAGGCGGCATCGTCGAGCCGCGCGAGATCCGCAAGCTGAGGCGCGCGCAATTCCTCGCGCGCGGATAACTTCGCCTCGCGGCCTTCCTGCGCGAACTTGTTCCACGGGCACACTGCGAGGCAATCGTCGCAGCCATAGATGCGGTTGCCGATGCTCTTGCGAAATTCGTGCGGGATCGGGCCCTTGTTTTCGATGGTCAGGTACGAAATGCAGCGGCGCGCGTCGAGCTTGTACGGCGCCGGAAACGCCGCGGTCGGGCAGATCTCCTGGCACGCATTGCAGGAGCCGCAATGATCGCGGTCGGCTTCGTCGAACGGCAACTCGGCCGCAGAGTAGATCGCGCCGAGAAACAGCCAGGAACCAAATTCGCGCGAGACGAGATTGGTGTGCTTGCCCTGCCAGCCGAGGCCTGCTGCCTGCGCCAACGGCTTTTCCATCACGGCTGCGGTATCGACGAAAACTTTCACTTCCTCGCCCGATGCCGCCACCAGCCATCGCGCCAGCGCCTTAAGGCGCTTCTTGATGACGTCGTGATAGTCGTCGCCCTGGGCATAGGCCGAGATCGCGCCGCGCGTGCGCTTGGCAAGCAGCGCGAGCGGATTTTCATCGGGGCCGTAATTGACGCCGAGCATGATGACCGAGCGCACGCCGGGCCACAGCACGCGCGGATCCATCCGCCGTTCGGGGTTGGCCGCAAGCCAGTCCATGTCGCCGTGGCCGCCCGCGTCGATAAACTCGAGGAAATATTTGCCGGCCTTGCCGGTCGCATCCGGCGCGGCGATGCCGATGCAGTCGAAGCCGAGGTTCTTGGCTTCGCGGGCGAGCGCGCGCCTGAGATCGACTGGCGAGCGCTTTGAATTCAGAAGTCGAGGTCCACGTAGGTCCGCGACGCCGGCACGCCGGCCAGCCATTCGCTCAGCAGCGGGCGGAACGACGGGCGGGACTTCACCCGCGCGTACCATGCCTTTGCCGCCTCGTCCTCGCTCCATGGCACATCGCCCAGATAATCGATCGCCGAAAGATGCGCCGCGGCGGCGAGGTCCGCGTAGGAGATCCGGTCGCCGGCAAGAAAATTCCGCGTCTGCGCCAGCCAGCCGATATAGGCCAGATGATAGCGCACATTGACCTTGGCTGCGCGGATCACGTCGGTCGCCGGCGAACCCCCGCCATGCTCCTCGCTCATGAAGCGCTTGTAGATGCGCTCGGTCACCAGCGGGTTGGAGGCCTCCTCGAAGAATTTTTCGTTGAACCACGCCATCAGCCGGCGAACCTCGATGCGCTCGGCCATCGATACCGGCAAAAGCCGCCGCTCGCCCGCCTCCAGGCCGTGGGTCTCGTCGAGATACTCGGCGATGATCGCGGCGCCGGGGATCGGCGGAAAACCCTCCGTGATCAGCACTGGCGTGGCGGCCGCCGGATTCAGCGCAAGAAACGCCTCGCGCCGCTCCCAGGCCCGCTCTTCCACCAGGCGCAGGTCGAGGCCGTGTTCGCCGAGCACCAGGCGAATGAAGCGCGAATGCGGGCAAAACGGATGGTGATAAAGCGTATACATGAAATCCTTGGTAGCGACGCGGCGCCTCGGAACTCTCAAACGATCAAGCGAATCGGGACACTAGCCAAGCGGGCGCACGAGGCAACCGGAGTTTGGCTTTTTTTTGCAATTGCGGCGTGAGGGCGAATAAGCGAGAAGAACCCCGCTTTTACAGCCAGAATGGACCACTGATGATGTCGGATGTAGTGAAGGCGGTGATTCTCGGCATCATCGAGGGGATCACGGAATTTCTGCCGGTCTCATCGACGGGCCATATGCTGCTCGCGCAACAATTCTTCGGTCTCGGCGAGGGCGCCTTCTGGCAGAGTTTTGTCGTGCTGATTCAGCTCGGCGCGATCCTTGCGATCGTGATGCTCTATTTCACCAAGCTGTGGCGCGTTGCGCTCGGCATGTTCAGCAATGCCGACGACCGGCGCTTTGTCATCGGCGTCCTGCTGGCATTTCTGCCCGCGGTGATCATCGGCCTGCTCGGCGGCAAATACATCAAGGAATATCTCTTCAATTCATGGGTCGTGTGCTTCACGCTGATCGCCGGCGGCGCGATCCTGCTGTGGGTCGACCAGCTCGATCTCAAGCCGGTCGAGTTCGATGCGACCCGGTTCCCGCTGCTGATGTACCTCTGGATCGGCATCGCGCAATGCGTTGCGATGATTCCCGGCGTGTCGCGTTCCGGCGCCAGCATCGTGGCGGCGATGCTGCTCGGCGCCGACAAGCGGTCGTCGGCTGAGTTTTCGTTCTTTCTCGCGATCCCCACCATGATCGGCGCCTTCGCCTATGATTTCTACAAGAACCGCGGCGAGATGACGATCGACCATCTCGGCGTCGTCGCGATCGGGTTCGTGGTCTCGTTCATCACGGCGATCATCGTGGTGAAGACGTTCCTGACCTATGTCGCGCGCCACGGCTTCAAGTTCTTTGCGTGGTGGCGCGTCGTCCTGGGCGCGGTCGGCCTGATCGCGCTGGCGCTGGGGAAGTAGGGTTCGGAATTTGTGGGGTGGGCAAAGGCGCTCTTGCGCCGTGCCCACCGCAGCAACTGATATCGTCGCAAGAATGGTGGGCACGCTTCGCTTTGCCCAACCTACGAGATCCGAGCAGCTAAGCGTTCTTGCGCTGGAATTGCCCGGCGGCGCGGAAGCGCCAGAGATATTGCGGGGCGATCGCTTCCAGCGATTCCGGCGCGATGCCGAGCCCCTCGAACGTCAGGCCGGCGGCCCTGGCGGCGTCGGACACCACGTTGTCGGTCTGCAGCATCATCACCTGGTCCGGCGTCAGCTTCAGCGCGCCCGGCGCAAACTGCAGGAACATCGCCTGAAATTTGGCGAGGCCCCACGGCAGCGAAACCAGCATGCGATTGCGCTCTGTAATCTTGAGAATGATTTCCATGATCTCGCGCATGGTCAGCACTTCCGGCCCGCCGAGCTCGTAGGTCGCGCCCGCCTTCGCCTTGCCGTCGACGGCATCGGCGACCGCGGTGGCGACGTCGCCGACATAGGCCGGCTGCATCCGCGTCACGCCGCCGCCGATCAGCGGCAGGAACGGCGAAATCCGCGCCAGCGCGGCGAAGCGATTGGTGAACTGGTCTTCGGGCCCGAACAGCAGCGACGGCCGCATGATGGTGGCCGACGGCACGGCCGCCAGCACGGCCTGCTCGCCGGCCGCCTTGGTGCGGCCGTAAGCCGAGGGCGAATTCGCGTCCGCACCGATCGCGGAGACATGCACCATGCGCGCGCCGGTGGCTGCGGCTGCCCTGGCGATCGTTTCCGCCCCCTTGGCCTGCACCGCGTCAAAGGATTGCGCGCCGCCTTCGGTCAAAATGCCGATCAGGTTGATGGCGACGCTGGCATCGCGCATCGCGGCTTCCACCGAGGCCGGGTAGCGCACATTGGCCTGCACGGGGTGGATCTGGCCGACCCGGCCGAGCGGCTGCAGGTGCCCGGCCAGTTCCGGCCGCCGAACCGCCACCCGAATGCGGTATCCGCGCTTCGCCAGCGCCCGGACCACGTTGCGCCCCAGAAAACCCGAGCCGCCAAATACCGTGACGAGCGTTTCCTGGTTAGATCCCATGGCCTGATTCCTGCCGGTCAAAATTCGAGAGATATCGGTGATATTTAGCGGATTCGCGATACGCCAATGCCGCCCCGCTGTACAGCGCATTTGGACGGTGACGAAGCTATTTGACAACCGTGCGACCGGTCCTTATCAACCGGCCCAAGGCCCAGGTGGTGGAATTGGTAGACGCGCTGGCTTCAGGTGCCAGTGGCTTAACGGCCGTGAAGGTTCGAGTCCTTTCCTGGGCACCATCATTTCTGAAAATCGAGATTTTCCAGCCGGTTATTGCCGACGCGAGTGCTGCGCCGGCGATGCCGGGCGGCAATGCGCAACATTGCCTCGCGCGATGTTCCGCCGATCGGGCGTACGCAACATCGGGGCATGCGCAACGAAGTGTCCACCGTGCTGTCCCTTGAGCAAGCCACCGCTTTGGCCGGAGAGCTTACCAGCCTCGGCTGATGTCGTGGCCAGTCCAGCGACCTCGGCACGCGCGCCTTCTCGACTGAGAACTCGCAGACGACGTGCATGGCGACCAAGGGCTCATCAATGGGTGGCCGTCTGTGACGCGCACGGAACGCGTCGATGAATCAAAGGCTACAATTTCAAACGATTCTAAAGATCGCGAGTCGTCGGCAAGGCGTCGACAAGAGCGACCGCAACACGATGGCGAAGATCGCGATATTCCTGACGCACTGTGCGGCATGTTGACGCGAGAAGGATGGCGTCGCGTGCACAACTTCGAGTCTCTGACGATCGAAGTATGCCGGCATATACAGCCGGATCTCATTCTTCTCTTCTTCGTCGCTGCCAGCACACGAAAATCAGATTGGAACGACTCTAACAGCGATTCTAAATTTGGTGCGGTTGTCGCCGCGTCTCCATTTCCCTAGTCAGCACTGATTGGGTGAATTGGGGCGAGTGGTGAATAACTTCAAGAACTACAAGAGCCGCCTGTATGTTGGTGCGGCCACAAGCGTTGTTTCGTTGTGCCTGATCGGTACGGGAGCTTCAGAGAGCAGGGCGCAGAGCACGGAGTCGCGTGTGCTGCCTCCGGTGTCAGTCGATGCGCCTCAGCAGAGATCGCGCGTTACGACTCCCGTGCGGTCTCGTGGCACGGCGCAGCGCTCCGCCCGGGTCACGCCCCGGCAATCCAACGAACGGCCACCTGAGCCGACGGCACCCCCCACGATGGGAACGACACGCACCATCGGAGCGCCGGCGCCGGCCTATGCCGGCGGCCAGATCGCGCAGGGCGGAACGCTCGGCCTGCTCGGCAGCCAAAGCGTCATGAACGTCCCGTTCAGCACGGTGAACTTCACATCGCAGCTGATCGAGAACCAACAGGCCCGGACGGCGGCGGATACGCTGGTCAATGACGCGTCGGTCCGCGCAACCACCGGTCCCAACGGCTTCGACGACACCTTCTCGATCCGCGGCTTCGCCGTGGGACCTGGCGACGTCGGGCTCAATGGCCTCTACGGCCTGGTGGCACCCAACCATGTGCCCTCCGCGATCATCGAGCGGATCGAACTGCTCAAGGGTCCCGGCGCGCTGATCAACGGCATGGCTCCCGGCGGCAGCGTCGGCGGCGGCATCAACATCCTCACCAAGCGCGCGACCGACATACCTTTCTCGCGCGTGACGCCGTTTTTCATGAGCGCCGGCAACTACGGTGTCCATCTGGAGACCAGCCGCCGCTTCGGCGAGAACAAGGAGTGGGGCGTCCGGTTCAACGGCGTAGGTCGCGACGGGGAAGCCTCGATCGACAACGGAAACTGGCGGAGCGGTCTTGCTGCGCTGTCGCTCGACTATCGCGGCGAGCGCTTCCGTTGGACGCTCGATGCCATTACGCAGAACGACGACACCAGAAACTTCCGTCCGCAGATTACCATTAACTCGCTGGTGCCCTTCATCCCCGCGCCGCCCGACGCGCGCAGCAACTGGTACCCGGGCACGATGCTCAAGCAGCGGGACAACACCATCGCCACGGGCTTCGAATACGACCTCGCCGATTGGCTGACGGCGTATGCGGGCGTCGGTTTTCGCGACGGCAACGGTGCGCAGAACCTGGCGGATTCCCGCGTCGGCGCTGCTCCGCAAGGCCTGACGCAATTCGGCACTTTCAACGCATTCAATGCCTACTATGATTTCTACAGCAAGGTTGCCAGCGGTAACGTCGGGCTGCGGTCGCGCTTCAATCTTGGCGGCGTCGGTCACGCACTCAATGTGGCTTATACCGGCTACAATCAGGAATCCGGTTATGGCTATGTGAGGTCTGATCAGTCAGTACCCCCATCCGTCCCCGGGTTTGTAGCATCGAGTATCTACAATCCGTCACCGCTTCCCGTGATGGTAGTCGGCCGTCCCCCGCAGGGGCCGAGTTCCGATATCACGCTCAAGAGCGTCGGCATTTCGGACACCATGTCGTTCCTGAACGATATGTTCCTAGTGACGCTGGGTGTGCGTTATCAATCAGTGAACCAGGACCCCTACAACAATCTCACAGGCAACTTGCTGCCGGGCGGCTACAACGCCGTCGCGACGACGCCTCTCGCCGGCATCGTTTTCAAGCCGTGGCACAATGTCTCGCTCTACGCGAACTATGCTGAAGGTCTGAGTCAGGGCGTCGTCGTTCCGCTCACCGGAGGCTTCGCAAACGGGGGCGCCGTTCTTGCCCCGTTCAAGTCGAAACAGCAGGAAGCAGGCGTCAAGGTGGATTGGGGCACCATCACGACGACGGCAGCGGTGTTTCAGATTGCCCGCCCCAGCCTGATCACGACGCCAGCCAACGTCCGCGCCTATGACGGCGAACAGGTCAACAGCGGCGTCGAACTGAACGCCTATGGTCTGTTGCTCCCCGGCCTGCGCGGCATGGCCAGCGCGATGTTCCTGAATCCGGCGCTGACGAAATCGAACGATCCCAAGGTGATCGGCAAAGATGCCGCCGGCACGCCCGACAAGACCTTCTCCGCCGGCCTCGACTGGGATGCGCCTTGGGTGCCCGGTCTCGCGTTCAACGGACGCGTGATCTACACGTCAGGCTCCTATCTCTCCACCGCCAATACCGTGCGATACGACGATTGGACCCGCCTGGATATCGGCGCGCGCTACACGACGACCGCGCTCACCGGCAAGCCCGTCACGTTCCGCGCCAACATCGAGAATGTCACCGGCGAGACCTACTGGCTCACCAGCACCGGCGGCACGTTCGTAACGGTCGGCGCGCCACGAACCTACATCTTGTCGGCGGCATTCGATTTCTAGCCGAATGCTACCGATCGGCAGAGGGAGGCTATCCTGAAAACGGATCGTGCTCCCCGAGCCTCGAACGTTTGAAACTTCGTGAGATCGCCGGGGCGTGCGTTCCGGCGATCTTTATCGCATTCGGATCGTGCTGAAGCGCGAGCCGGTTACTCGGGATGCTGTTGCAAGGTGCTTGTCATGACAAAACGCTTCATCGCCCTCATTGCCCTGCTCGGTGCAGTCACGCCCGTGCAGGCGCACCAGATCTGGATCGAGCAGGCCGAAGGGCAGAATGCCGTCGTGCGCTTCGGCGAATACGGCGAGAACCTTCGCGAGGCGTCGCCGGGCTTGCTCGACAAGTTTGCCAAGGTGACCGTCACGCTCATCTCCGCCAAGGGCGAGCAGAAGTCCGACGCCACCAAGACCGCAACCGGCTTCACGCTGCCATTCTCGGCGGCCGCCGGCGACGGCATTTTGGCGGAGGATGCGAACTATCCGCTGTATGTCTGGAAGCAGCAGGGCAAGGACGTCACCAACTGGTACCACCCCGCGGCGCGCTACATCACGAGCTTCGCCGCGCAGCAGCCAAAGCTCGCGCTCGACCTCGTGCCGACCGGTGAGGAAGGGCAGTTCAAGCTCACGTTCAAGGACCAGCCCAAGGCCAAGACCAAGGTGTCGCTGGTGACGCAATCGGGCTGGTCGAAGGAAGCGTATACCGACGAGCAGGGTCTCGTGAAGTTCGACATGCCCTGGCAGGGCACCTACGTGGTTGAAGTCAGTTTCAACGACCGCAACGCGGGCGAGCGCGCAGGCGCGAACGGCGCCGAGAAGTATGATGCCGTGAGCTATGCCACCACGGTGACCTTCGTGAATGCCAAGGGCCTGCCGCCGATTCCTGCGGGCCCGCCGGCCACGCCGAACAAATGACCTCCCTGCTACATCGGGTCCGCGCCACGGGCCCGCTGATCTCGCGCATCGTGGCGGCGCTGGTCGGCGGCTATGCCCTGGCCGCGCTCTTTAGCGTCGCCGTGCTCGCATTGCCGATCAGCAAGCCGCAGGCCGTGCTGACCGGCATGCTGGCGAGTTTTGCGATTTATGCCGGCGCCGTGATCTGGGTCTTCGCCGTGCGCAGTGCGCTCAAGGCCTGGGCGGGCCTGCTCATCGTGGCCGTGCCGCTGCTGCCGCTGGCCTGGTCTGTTTCCTGAGGGACCGACGCGTGAACACCGACGACGATGTGCGAGTTGAGGGTCCCGGCATCCGGCAAAGCATGTCCAGCCTGCATACATGGGCTGGCCTTCTGCTCGGCTGGGTGCTCTATGCGATGTTCCTCACCGGTACCGTGTCCTATTTCAAGGACGAGCTCTCGCAATGGATGCGGCCGGAACTGGCGCGGCTGTCCCAGGTACCCGACCGCGCCGTGGTAGCGCAGCAGATCGCAGACGAGCTTGGCAACATCGCGCCCGGCACCTCGCAGTGGAGCATTCGCCTGCCCGACGAGCGCAACAACAGCGCCAACGTCTTCTGGCGAACGGCCCCGCGCAATCCGGGCGAGCGCGGCTTCGGTGAGGCCAGCTTCGATCCCGCGACCGGGCAGAAGGTCACCTCGCGCGGGACGCTGGGTGGCGAGTTCTTCTACCGCTTCCACTTCCAGTTTCACTACATGCCGGTGGTCTGGGGCAGGTGGCTCGCCGGCATCGCCGCCATGTTCATGCTCGTCGCCATCGTCAGCGGCGTCATCACCCACAAGAAGATCTTCGTCGATTTCTTCACCTTCCGCTGGGGCAAGGGCCAGCGCTCCTGGCTCGACGCGCACAACGCGCTGTCGGTGTTCGGGTTGCCATTTCATTTCATGATCACCTACACCGGACTGGTGACGCTGATGGCGATGTACATGCCATGGGGCGAGATGGTCGCTTTCAAGTCGCCGGCAGAGCGCCAGCAGCTCAACGCCGAACTCACGGCCTTCATCCAGCCGGGTAAACCCAGCGGGCAGAAAGCACCGCTGGCATCGGTCGAAGCGATGGTGCGGCAAGCCCAGGAGCGCTGGGGCCGCGACAACGTCGGGCGAGTCACGGCCGTTCATCCCGGCGATGCGGCAGCCCGTGTATCGGTGGCGCGAGCGGAATCCGGCCGTGTTTCCATGAGCCCGCAATACATGGAGTTCGAAGGCGCCACCGGCAAACTGCTGACGTTTCGCGACGCCGTAGGTGCTGCGGCCGAAACCCGGGGCGTGCTTTACGCGCTGCACCTCGGGCGCTTCAGCGATCTCGAAACGCGCTGGCTGTACTTTCTCGTCAGCTTCATGGGCACGGCCATGGTGGGCTCGGGCCTCGTCATGTGGACCGTGAAACGACGGCAGAAGCTGCCGGATCCGGAGCGTCCCTATTTCGGATTCCGGCTCGTGGAGCGATTGAACATCGCCAGCATCGCCGGCCTGTCGATCGCCATGACCGCATTCCTGTGGGCCAATCGCCTGTTGCCGCACCCGATGGAGGGCCGCGCCGATTGGGAGATCAACGCGTTCTTCATCGCCTGGGGCCTGGCGCTGCTGCATGCCCTGATGCGTCCGGCGAAGGCAGCCTGGGTCGAGCAATTATGGGCAGCGTCTGTGCTGCTGTTCCTGTTGCCGATCCTCAATGCCCTGACGACGCAGCGTCCCTTGTGGCATAGCCTTGCCACAGGCGACTGGGTATTCGCCGGCATGGACATGATGTGCTGGGTGCTCGCCCTGCTTCATGCCGTTCTCGCCATGCGCACGGCGCGCCAGGCGGCGAACGCCCCATCGAGGCGCAAGGCAAACCGGCAGGCGCCGCTGACCGTCGCCTCCAGCGAGGGAGCGCGGTGACCCATCTCGCAGCCTTTGTGCTCTGCCTGGCAGGTTTCGCCGCGTTGGCCTTCGCCACCCGTCGTCAGCAGCGCGATATACTTGGCGGGGCGTTGCGGTCAACCACGACATACGGCCTTCGTGTTGCAGCCGCTTGCGCCCTGCTGTTTGCGTTCGGCGTCCTCGTCGCGAAGTACGGCTGGAGCCTTGGCCTCGTGATGTTCAGCGGTCACACCACATCGACTGCCGCGCTGGTGTATGGTGCGCTGATCGCACTTGTGAAGATGCGTGCCTCACCGCGGCATGGTTCAGGCCGCTCTGCGCAAGCCAACTGAACTACGACTGGCAGCGACGGCGCTGCGGTCGGAAAATTGCGGTCTCCCTTACGCCCCGCGTTCCTGATCGCCGCCGCCCGTGTGTCCGTCCGGACCTCGGCGAAACACGCCATAGTCGCTCGATTTCATCCTGCCGCCGTCGGATGTCAGGGCCGCGAGGCCGAGCTTCAACAATTCGCGCACCGCGGCGGCCCGGGTGGGCATCCGGTGCCGAAAGCGGAAATCGTCGATCGCCGTCAGTTCTTCCGGCGAAAGCATCACCTGCAGCCGTTCTCCGCGCAACTCGGACATCGAAAACACCCAAACTGAGTTGAATGAGTAGTTTACTCAACGTCCGACCCTGGTTTTGGTTCCAGCAAGGGCAGGTTCGTGCGCCGCGCGCCCAAGAGACTTCAGTAAAATCAAACGCTTGAAGGGTGAGTTGAGGAATGGTGGCGACCGCTCGACGCGGCCAGCGAAACCTCCCCGGGACCGGGCCCGGCATAGGTGCGGCGCGCATGCAAAATCGCGACGCAATCGTTAATTCCCGGCCTATAAGCCCTGCCCAGCCGCTCGCCTCCGCTAATTTTGGGCGCTAGTGTTCCCGGCGAACCGACCTGAGACACGAGGCTTCCCTGCATGACCATACGCCTGCATCGCGGCGATCTGCCCGATCTGTCCCGCTACAAGGATTCGGTCGCGATCGACACCGAGACCATGGGGCTCAATCCGCACCGCGACCGGCTCTGCGTGGTGCAGATGTCGAATGGCGACGGCAGCGCCGATGTCATCCAGATACCCCAGGGCCATACGGATGCGCCGAACCTGAAGGCGTTGCTGGCCGATCCCGGAATTACCAAGATTTTTCACTTCGCGCGGTTTGATCTCGCCGCGCTATACAATGCCTTTGGCGTGATGCCGCAGCCGGTCTATTGCACCAAGATCGCCTCGCGGTTGACCCGCACCTATACCGACCGACATGGCCTGAAGGACCTGGTGCGGGAGGTGCTCAACGTCGATCTGTCGAAGCAGCAGCAGTCGAGCGACTGGGGCTCGGCGAACCTAAGCGAGGCCCAGCTCGCCTATGCGGCCTCCGACGTGCTGCATCTGCATGGCTTGCGCGAGCGCCTGGATGCGATGCTGGCGCGCGAAGGCCGCGCCGCGCTGGCGCAGGCCTGTTTCGACTTCCTGCCGACCCGGGCGAAGCTCGATCTCGGCGGCTGGGAGGCCGAGGACATCTTCGCGCATTCGTGAACGAGGCCATTTGAAGCGGCCAGTGAGCCGCTTCCGCCCCGTTTCGGTCACACTCATAGCGCGGGTCCGGGCTGCATAAACCCGTGATCTCGGGTAGAATGGCGTTTTCTCCCATCGCCCGGAGCCGTGTTGAACTCGATACAGACCCCAGCCTTGGGGCAGAACCAAGCTTTGGATCAAGCCTTGGCCGCCCGATTGGAGGCCCGCTTTGCCGCGGCCGCCCGTCACAGCCGGATGGTGCGGGTGCTGCGGGTCGCGGTACCGGTGGCGGTGGTGCTCGCCATGGCCGCGATCGTTGCGGTGTCGGTTTTCAATCCGTTCCGGATGCTGCTGCCGAAGCTGCCGATCGACATCGGCAATCTCGTGGTTTCCGGCACCAAGATCACGATGGAATCGCCGCATCTCGCCGGCTTCTCGACCGACCAGCGGCCCTACGAATTGTGGGCCAAGGCCGCGGTCCAGGACCTGACTGCCCCCGATCATGTCGAGCTCCAGACGCTGCGGGCCAAGGTCATGATGGAGGACAAGAGCACGTTGACGATGGACGCCCACAGCGGGTTCTTCGACAGCAAGCAGCAGCTGCTGGACCTGCGCAAGGATATCTTCCTGCAATCCTCCACCGGCTACGAGGCCAAGCTCACGCAGGCCCATATCGACATCAACAAGGGATCCGTCACGTCGGACGAACACGTCGACGTCAAATTGCTCAACGGAACGCTCTCGGCCGACAAGCTCAGGATCATCGACAGCGGCGAGGTGGTGCGCTTCGAGGGCAATGTCGTGATGAACCTGGTCATGGAAAGTCCTCCGGCGCCCGAGCCTGAGCCCGAGCCGCCGCCACCGCCGAAGACGCGGTCCGTCACCGGCAAGTCCGCCAACACGAAGTGATCTTCATGATGCAGTTCTTCCCGCGCAGTCTTGCGGCAGCCGCGCTCGGGTTCGCGCTGATCGCCTCCGGCGACGTCTTCGCGCAAGGCGCCATGTCCGGCGTGCCGAATGCGATGCAGGGCTTTTCGCAAAACCGCGACCAGCCGATCCAGATCGAGGCGGCGTCGCTCGAAATGCGCGACAAGAAAAAGGAAGCGACCTTCGCCGGCAATGTGAAGGTCGTGCAGGGCGACACCACCATGACCTCGAAAACGCTGGTGGTGTTCTACGATTCCGGCCCGGATCAGGGCACCTCGGCGCCGGCAGCAGCCAAGGGATCGAAGTCCGGAGCCATGCAATCGGCGACACCCGGGCCCGGCGGCAGCTCGTCGATCCGCCGGCTCGAAGCCAGGGGCTCGGTGGTGGTAACGCAGAAGGAACAGGTCGTGACCGGTGAGTCCGCGATCTTCGAACCGCGGGCCAACCTCATCACCATGGCGGGCGGGGTCGTGCTGACCCAGTGCAAGAACGTAATGCGCGGCGATCGGCTCAAGGTGGACATGACCACCGGCGTGTCGCGGGTCGAATCCGACACGGGCAAGGTGCAGGTCCTGATCGAGCAGTCGTCCCAGGGCTGCGGGTCGGGCAGCGGCGCCAAGCCTGCCGCGATACCGTCGCTGATCCCCGGGAAAAAATAATATAGATCAGTGCCTTAAAGATTAATTTGGGCGGCGGCTGTTGAAGCCGGCGGTATCAGCCTGTATTTACAGGCGGGGCGCGCGGCGGGTGTTTCGCTGGGCAGGGGACATCCATTCATTCATGGTTCGCCGGCGAATCGATTCGCCGCGGGCGCGTCGCGGGATCGTGAAAGGTTAGCGAAGCGGGATGGTGGATTTACTCGGCATGTTCCGTCGACGTCCCGCAAAACGCGGGTCGGCAGGATTTGCGCGTTCGAGCGAGGACATCACCGCGCTTGGCGACTCCTTCGGCGAAATGCTGACCAGCCCGGTGCGCGATGCGCCGCCGATGGCGCGTGCCGCCGCACTGGAATTGCCTGCGGAGTCTGATGTCGCACCGCCGCGCGAGGAAAGGCCGCGCGCCCGCGCGCAAGCGCCGAATCCCCATCCTCAAAATCCGAAGTCTCCAAATCCCAAGTCTCCAAATCCCAAGTCTCCGCATCAAAAGACCAACGGCGCTACGGCCCCGCGTACCGCAAAGCGGCCCGGCTTTCTGGCTGTGCACAGCGTGGAAAAGAGTTTCGGCACCCGCCAGGTCGTGCGCGGCGTCAGCATCTATGTGCGGCGAGGGGAGGCCGTCGGCCTGCTCGGCCCGAACGGTGCCGGCAAGACCACGGTGTTCTACATGATCACCGGGCTGATCAAGGCCGATCGCGGCGCCATCGAACTCGACGGCCACGACGTGACCAGGCTGCCGATGTATCAGCGCGCGCGGCTCGGCATCGGCTACCTGCCGCAGGAAGCCTCGATCTTTCGCGGCCTCACCGTCGAACAGAACATTCGCGCCGTGCTCGAGGTGGTCGAGCCCAACCGCAAGAAGCGCGAGGCCGAACTCGATTCGCTGCTGGATGAATTCAACATCACGCGCCTGCGCAAATCGCCGTCGATCGCGCTCTCCGGCGGTGAGCGCCGCCGCGTCGAAATCGCGCGCGCGCTGGCGACGCGGCCGAACTACATGCTGCTCGACGAGCCTTTCGCCGGCATCGACCCGATTGCGGTCGGCGACATTCAGGATCTGGTCCGCCACCTCACCAATCGGGGCATCGGCGTGCTGATTACCGACCATAATGTGCGGGAAACGCTGGGGCTGACGGACCGCGCCTACATCGTCTATGCCGGGCAGATCCTGACCGAAGGCAGTCCGGAAGAGATCGTCAACGATCCCGATGTGCGCCGTCTTTACCTTGGCGAGGAATTCCGGCTTTAGCGCATAAACCCGCAAAGTGCGGGCCGCCTGGCAATAAGGTCTTGCGTTCGCTCAGGAATTTATGGGGCTTGCGGGACGGAGAGCCGGCTTCGCTTTGCCGGGCGCGGCCATAGCCAAATTTTGGCTTTCGTCAAGGCGTGTACAAGGCCGGCGGACTAATATAAGCAAGAATCGGACCAACTCACATTGGATCGGTTACTCGCCTCCCATGGCCCTGACACAAAGATTAGAGTTCCGCCAGTCGCAGTCGCTCGTCATGACGCCGCAGTTGATGCAGGCGATCAAGCTGTTGCAACTCTCGAATCTCGACCTTTCGGCCTTTGTCGAGGAGGAACTGGAGCGCAATCCCCTGCTGGACCGTGCCAGCGATGGCCCCGAAGCGCCGGTTGCGGGCGAGCCGGCGGTGGATCACCCTGAATATGCCGATTCCGGCAGCTATGGTGAGGACGGCGGCGGGGAACTCTCGGATATGGCCGGTTCGTCCGGGGAGGGCTTCGAGCCCGGCCAGGAGGAGTGGTTGAACCGCGACCTCGGCACCCGGTCCGAGATCGAGCAGACGCTGGATACCCCCCTCGATAACGTATTTTCCGAAGAACCCGCCGAAGCGGCCGCGCGTGCGGCGCAGGATGCGGCCCCCACCGCCTACACGGAATGGGGCGGCGGCGCCTCCAACGACGACGACTACAATCTGGAAGCTTTCGTCGCCGCCGAGGTGACGCTCGGCAGCCATCTCGCCGAGCAGCTTGCCGTGGCGTTCAGCGCGCCGGCGCAGCGGATGATCGGACAATACCTGATCGATCTGGTCGATGATTCCGGTTACCTGCCGTCGGATCTGGGGCAGGTCGCCGAGCGGCTGGGGGCGTCGCAGCAGGACGTTGAAGCCGTGCTGACGGTGCTGCAGAAGTTCGACCCGCCCGGCGTCTGCGCCCGGAATTTGAGCGAGTGCCTGGCAATTCAGCTCCGCGAACTCAACCGCTACGATCCTGCCATGCAGGCGCTGGTGGAGAATCTCGATCTGCTCGCCAAGCGCGATATTGCCGGCCTGCGCAAGCTGTGCGGCGTCGATGACGAAGACATCACCGACATGATCGGCGAAATCCGCCGCCTCGACCCCAAGCCCGGACTGAAGTTCGGCTCGGCGCGGACGCAGACCATGGTGCCGGACGTGTATGTGCGGCCCGGTCCGGACGGCGGCTGGCACGTCGAACTCAACAGCGACACGTTGCCGCGCGTGCTGGTCAATCAGGTCTATTACAGCGAACTGTCGAAGACGATCCGCAAGGACGGCGACAAATCCTACTTCACCGATTGCCTGCAGAATGCGACCTGGCTGGTTCGCGCGCTCGACCAGCGCGCCCGCACCATCCTCAAGGTCGCGACCGAGATCGTGCGGCAGCAGGATGGCTTCTTCACTCATGGTGTGGCGCACCTGCGGCCACTGAATTTGAAGGCGGTGGCGGACGCGATCCAGATGCACGAATCGACGGTGTCGCGGGTTACCGCCAACAAGTATATGGCGACCAATCGCGGCAGTTTCGAACTGAAATACTTCTTTACGGCCTCCATCGCATCGGCTGACGGCGGCGAGGCTCACTCGGCGGAGGCAGTCCGCCACCACATCAAGCAGCTGATCGATGCCGAGGCTCCGTCCGCGATCCTTTCCGATGATACGATCGTGGAACGATTGCGCGAATCCGGCATTGATATTGCCCGCCGCACGGTCGCGAAATACCGCGAAGCGATGCGCATTCCCTCCTCGGTGCAGCGCCGCCGCGACAAACAGAGCATGCTCGGCAATGCCCTTTCAGCGCCTGCCACTTCCTCCGACCGCTCCCGCGATACAGCCCCGGTCTGATTGCGTTCGCGCCAAATCGCGATAGTCTTGGTGCCCCGCCAAGGCAGAAGGAGGTGGCCACGGTCTTCGAAAACGTCCCCAGCAAAACCAGAGTGATCGAGGCAAAGCGAGGCATCCAATGACCCTTCGGATCTCCGGGAAAAGCATCAGTGTCGGCGACGCCCTTCGTTCGCGCGTCAGCGAGCGCACCGATGAAGTCCTGAGGAAATATTTCGACGGCAACTATTCCGGCCACATCACGCTGAGCAAGGATGGTTTCGGTTTCCGTACCGATTGCGCGCTGCACCTCGATTCCGGGATCACGCTGGAAGCGGATTCCAACGCCACCGACGCGTATGCCAGCGCCGACCAGGCGCTCCTGATGATCGAGAAGCGCCTGCGCCGCTACAAGAGCCGGTTGAAGGACCGCTCGGCCCGCAAGGCCTATGCCGCCTCCGAGGCCTTGGCCGAGCTGGACGGGCCGATGCTGGATGCGTCGAGCTATGTGATCGAGGCGCCGGCGGAGGGCGAGGAGGAAGTAACCGCCTACAGCCCCGTGATCATTGCCGAAGCAACCACGTCGCTGAAGCGGCTTTCGGTGAGCGAGGCGGTCATGGAACTGGATCTGTCAGGGGCTGCCTGCATCGTGTTCCAGCACGGATCCAGCGGACGCGTTAACATCATTTACCGCCGGACGGACGGCAATGTCGGCTGGGTCGACCCCCCGGCGGTTACCCCCTGACAACCATGTCCGACGGCATTGACGCCCATAGCCGCCCTCCCTATGGTCCGCCGCCTCGACGGACCCGGTGCAGGAACTGGCCCTTCGGGAGTTGGCACCGGCCATGCGTTGGAGTAGAAGCCCCCAAATCGGGACCCGAGCTTAAGTCCGCCTCCCGATCTCTCCTTGTTGTCGCCCCGGTTCTAGAACCTAATTCGTAACCTGACGGTTCAATTCACCTCGGAACGCCCCATGACGATTACCGATCTGGTCGCACCCGAGGCGATTCTCCCGGCTTTGAAGGTCATCAGCAAGAAGCAGGCGCTGCAGGAACTGGCGGCGCGCGCCGCGGCGCTGACCGGGCAGAACGAACGCTCCGTGTTCGAGGTGCTCCTGCAGCGCGAGAAGCTCGGCACCACCGCTGTCGGCTACGGCGTGGCCATCCCGCACGGCAAGCTGCCGAAGCTTGAAAAGCTGTTCGGGTTCTTTGCCCGCCTCGAACGCCCGATCGATTTTGAGGCGATGGACGGTCAGCCGGTCGACCTGATCTTCCTGCTGCTGGCCCCGGAAGGCGCGGGCGCCGATCACCTGAAGGCGCTGGCGCGAATCGCCCGGCTGCTGCGCGACCAGGACGTCGCCAAGAAACTGCGCGCCTCGCGCGATGCCCAGGCAATCTACTCGGTGCTGGCGCTGCCGCCGGCAAGCGCGGCTTAGAGGTTGTGGCGCGGTTCCACACGCAACCGCGCGGTCGGCTAACTCAATCTTAAGCTAAATGACAGTTATTTCGTCCGGCGCGGAATATTGCCCGCGTACCGGGGAGCTTTGCCATGAAGCTGCGGCTGACGATTTCGCGCGCGATTTTGATTTTTGGACTGGTTACCGCATTGGGTCTCGGTGCCGTCATTGCCACCAGCGTGTATGGGCTGGCCCAGCTCAAGGTGGGCGGTCCTCTGTACAACCAGATCAAGCTCGGCAACGACCTGATCGCCGACATCCTGCCGCCGCCGGAATACGTCATCGAAGCCTATCTGGAGGCCACGCTCGTGCTGCGCGATCCGGCGCAGCTTGCCGCCCATCGCGACCGGCTGGCGCAGCTCAAGAAGGAATATGACGAGCGGCACGCGTTCTGGATCAAGTCCGACCTCGATCCGACGTTGAAGACCAAGCTCGTGGAAAAATCCCATGGCGAGGTACAGCGCTTCTGGACCGCGATCCAGGAGGGCCTGCTGCCGGCGTTGGCGAAGGCAGACGGCGCCGCGGCGGCGAAGTCCTATGCGGAGATCGCCGCGCGTTACGCCGCGCATCGCGCGATCATCGACGACATCGTCAAGCACACCACCGACCGGAATGCGGCGACGGAAGCCGCGGCGACCGAATGGGACAGCATGTTCACGCTGCTGCTATGGGGCGTTTCCGCGCTGGTGTTTCTCATCATCGGCGCCGGCCTGTTCGGCGTAGCCTTTGGTGTCATTCGTCCTATTGCGGCGATGACGAACGTGATGAAAGGTCTCGCAGGCGGCGACCTTAGTGTTGCGGTCCCGGCGCTCAGCCGCGACGACGAAGTGGGCGCGATGGCCCGTGCGGTTCAGGTGTTCAAGGAAAACGCGCAGCGCGTTCTGTCGATGGAAGCCGATCAGGCGAGCCTGAAACAGAAGGCGGAAGCCGATCGACGGGCGGCGATGCAGCAGATGGCCGGTGGCTTCGATTCGGCGATCGGAAAAATCATCCAGACCGTATCGAGCGCCTCGTCCGAACTCGAATCGTCTGCGGGACGGCTCACGAAGACCGCCGAAGTTACCCAGACGCTGTCGGCGACGGTTGCCGCAGCCTCGGAGCAGTCCTCGTCAAACGCGCAGTCCGCGGCCGCGGCGGCCGAACAGATGGCCTCGTCCGTGTCGGAGATCAGCCGCCAGGTGCAGGATTCGCACAAGATATCGCGTGAGGCCGTCAGCCAGGTCGAGCAGACCAACGCGCGGATCGCCGACCTGGCGCAATCCGCCGGCCGGATCGGCGAAGTGGTCAGGATGATCAGCGCGGTGGCCGAGCAGACCAATCTGCTGGCGTTGAACGCCACGATCGAAGCGGCGCGCGCCGGCGAGGCGGGACGGGGATTTGCGGTCGTCGCATCCGAAGTGAAGGCGCTTGCCGCACAGACGGCGAAAGCGACCGAGGAAATCAGCGACCAGATCGGCCAGATGCAGTCGGCGACCAATCAATCGGTTACGGCGATCCAGGAAATCGGCGGCACGATCGGCCGCATCGCGGAAATCTCGCAGACGATCGCCGCCGCCGTCGAGGAGCAGGGCGCCGTAACGCACGAGATCTCGCGCAACGTCCAGCAGGCGGCGCAAGGCGCCTCGCAGGTGGCGTCGAGCATCACCGACGTCAATCGCGGCGCGACCGAGACCGGCGCCGCATCGACGTATGTGCACGGCCTCGCTCAGTCCCTGCTGGGACAGAGCAACCATCTCAAAGGCGAGGTGGAGAAATTCCTCTCGACCGTTCGCGCGGCCTGAGATTGGGTCGGACGTTGTTTTGAAAGGACGATACGCGGGGTTGCTATGCCCGCGTATCCGAAATCCCGTTCTCGCTTTAGCGCGACGCTACATCAGCGACGCCAAGCGCTTCCACTGACAAGGACAATCCGTCTCAGTGCACGCTGACGGCCTGGAGCTCGTTGCTCCATGCATTGGCGATCGCAGCCTCGCGGCTGTCGGTCAGCATGATCGGGGTGCCGTCGGCGGCATGAAGCGCGAACAGTTTCAGTCCCGGCGCGATCTTCGGCGCCTGAGGAAACAATCCCGGCACGTCCTCGGAACGGACCTGCTTCACGTAGGCGATGTGGCCTTCGCCCAGATGGGCCAGCGCCTCGACGGAAACCTTTTCGGGTTCGAACGTAACACTCACATCACTCATGGTCTCGACTCCTCCTGGAGATTAAGCGGTCGAGTCCGCTACTGGTTCCATTATTCGTGTTCATTGATAGCGATTGTCTTAACGACCCTTTCAGGCTCCGGCCTGGCGAGGTCGATCGACAGCAGCCCGTTCTTCAGATCCGCGCCCAGCACCTGCATCCCCTCCGCCAGCACGAACGTGCGCTGGAAGTGGCGCGCGGCGATGCCGCGATGGATGTATTGCCGGGCCTTGTCGTCCTGCTGGCGGCCCCGGATCACGAGCTGGTTTTCCTCTGTGGTTACATCGAGTTGGTCGCGGGTAAATCCCGCCACCGCCAGCGTGATGCGCAGCTTTTCGGGCTGACCGTTGGCGCGGTCACACCGCTCGATGTTGTAGGGAGGATAACCGTCGGCGCCTTTGACGACGCGATCGAGCGCACGCTCGATTTCGTCGAACCCAAGCAGGAACGGACTGGATAGCGAAGGAACACGAGACATCGCAAAGTCCTCTCGAAGCGACTTTGAGGGGCCCTTACGGCGCCCCATTCAACCGGCCGGCCGACTCGCCGTCCGGTCACCAAGGAATATGGGGGGCATTCCGGGTGGGTTCAAGTGCCTCTGAAAGCTGCGTAAATCGGCCGCGGTGTGGCGTTTTCAGTCGTCATTCCGGGATGGTCCGAAGGACCAGACCCGGAATCTCGAGATTCCGGGTTCAGTCGCTGACGCGCCTGCCCCGGAATGACGGGATCAGCTCCCCACCCGCTTCCTTCCATCGACGGTAAAGAGGTGCAGCTTGTCGCCGGCCGCCGCGACCCTGATCCGCTCGCCGATGGCCGGGCCTATGGCGCCGGGAATCCGCACGATCACCTCGCCGGGCGGCAGCTCGCCAGGCGTAGCGGCGACGCCCTGTGCCTCGTGCTGCCTTGTGCCGTAGACGAAGGTCTCGGCGCCGACGCGCTCGATCGCTTCCACGGTGAGGCCGAGCGACACGCCGCCGGAAACCGTCTCGTTTGTGATGACGAAATCCTCGGGCCGGATGCCGAGAATGCCGGCCTCGTTGAGCCTGATATCGCCGGACAGTTGCGACTGGAGTTCATCGGAACGAAGCCGCATCAGGTTCATCGGCGGCGCGCCGATGAACGAGGCGACGAACGTCGTAGCCGGCCTCTGGTAGATATCGAGCGGGTTGCCGATCTGCTCGACCACGCCGCCGTTCATGACAACGAGAATATCGGCCAGGGTCATCGCCTCAAGCTGGTCGTGGGTGACGTAGATCGAAGTCGTGGAAAGCCTGCGCTGCAGCTTTCGGATCTCGACCCGCATGGCGATGCGCAGCTTGGCGTCGAGATTCGACAGCGGCTCGTCGAACAGGAACACTTTCGGCTGCCGCACGATGGCGCGCCCCATCGCGACGCGCTGGCGCTGGCCGCCGGACAACTGCCGCGGCTTGCGATCGAGCATCGCGCCGAGTTCGAGAATGCGCGCGGCTTCCTCGACGCGTGTCTTGATCTCGGGCTCGGCCATGCCGCGGTTGCGCAGGCCGTAGGCCATGTTGTTGTAGACGCTCATATGCGGGTAGAGCGCGTAGTTCTGGAACACCATCGCGATGTCGCGATCGGCCGGCTCGATCTGGTTGACGACGCGGCCGCCGATGTCGATTTCGCCGCCGGTGATGGTCTCGAGGCCTGCGACCATGCGCAACAATGTCGACTTGCCGCAGCCGGAGGGGCCGACCAGCACGCAGAACGCGCCGTCGCCGACCTCGAAATCGATGCCCTTGATGGCCTCGAAGCCACCGGGATAGGTCTTGCGGACGTTGCGCAGCGTTACGTTGGCCATGGGATGCACCGGCGAATAGCGAATGGCGAATGGCGAGTAGCGAACAGGGAAGCGTGGCATCGCGAGACTCGTCGCGAGCCTTCCATTCGCCATTCGCTACTCGCCATTCGCATTTTTATTTTTCCGTCTGGACCAAGCCGCGTACGAACAGCCGCTGCATGAAAATGACGACCGCGACCGGTGGCAGCATGGCGAGGATTGCGGTGGCCATTGCGAGCTGCCATTCGGCGAGCTCGTCGGTCGTGACCAGCATCTTCTTGATGCCGATCACGATGGTCTGCATCGAATCCTTCGTGGTGATCAGGAGCGGCCAGAGATACTGGTTCCAGCCATAGATGAACTGGATCACGAACAGCGCGGCGATCGTCGTGACCGAGAGCGGCAGCAGCGTGTCCCAGAAGAAGCGCCAGGGACCGGCGCCATCGATGCGCGAGGCTTCCAGCAACTCATCCGGCACCGTCATGAAGAACTGGCGGAACAACAACGTGCCGGTGGCGGATGCGATCAGCGGCAGGATCAGCCCGGCGTAGGTGTCCAGCATGTGCAGGTCGGCGACCACCTTGTAGGTCGGATAGATGCGCACTTCGACCGGCAGCATCAGCGTGATGAAGATGATCCAGAACGCCGTCTTGCGTAACGGGAAGCGGAAATAGACCACCGCGTAGGCCGACAGGATCGAGATGAAGATCTTGCCCACGGCAATGCCGATCGCCGACACGAAGGAGTTGATCAGCATGTTGGCGACGGGCTCGCGGCTGGTGCGCGAGCCGCCGACGAAGACGGCGCGGTAATAATTTTCCAGGGTCTGGTTGCCCGGCGTCGCCGGCATGTGGCCGCCGACCACGGTCGCGGCGTCATGGGTCGAGGCGATCAGCGCCAGATAGACCGGGAACGCCACGATGAAAACGCCGAGCGTCAGGATGGCGTAGGCGATGAAGTCGCTGAGCGGGCGGTGCTCGACCATCAGTATTGCACCTTGCGTTCGACGTAGCGGAACTGGATCGCAGTCAATCCGATAACGATGACCATCAGGATCACCGACTGCGCGGCCGAGCCGCCGAGGTCGCCGCCGAGACGGCCGTCGGCATAGACCTTGTAGACCATGGTGGTTGTAGCGCCGGCAGGTCCGCCGCCGGTGACGGCGTCGATGATGCCGAACGTGTCGAAGAAGACGTAGACGACGTTGACGACCAGCAGGAAAAACGTGGTCGGCGACAGCAGCGGGAACACGATGGTCCAGAAACGCCGCATCGGACGGGCGCCGTCGATGGCGCTGGCCTCGATCACGCTTCTCGGAATCGCTTGCAGGCCGGCGAGGAAGAACAGGAAATTGTAGGAGATCTGCTTCCACACCGAGGCCATCACCACCAGCAGCAGGGCGTGGTTGCCGTTGAGCAGGGGGTTCCAGTCGATGCCCAGGCCGCGCAGCGGGCGGGAAAGCATTCCGAGCGAGGGCTGAAACATGAAGAACCAGAGCACGCCGGCAACCGCAGGCGCCACCGCATAGGGCCAGATCATCAGTGTCTTGTAGCCGCCGCCAACCTTCAGGTTCTTGTCGGCCTGCGTTGCAAACAACAGCGCGATCGACAGCGACAGCGTCGCGACCAGCGTGGAGAAGATCGCGGTCACCATCATCGCCTTGTAATATTCAGGCTGGGCGAACAGCGTCTGGTAGTTTTCGAAACCGACGAATTCGGAAACCAGCCCGAACGCGTCCTCGCGCAGAAAGGATTGCCAGACGGCCTGGCTGGCCGGCCAATAGAAGAAGACGACGGTGATGACGAGCTGCGGCAGGAGCAACAGGTACGGCAACAGACGGTTGTTGAAGACGGTGGTCTTTTCCATTCAGGCGTCGCGGTGCTGCCGGTGATGCAAGCGCTCCCCCTCGGAACGAGAGGGAGCGCCGATAAGTGCTCAGTCTATTTTGCCGTCTTCTCGAAGGTCCGCAACATCGCATTGCCACGCGCCACGGCGGCGTCGAGGGCTTCCTTTGGCGTCTTCTTGCCATCCAAGGCTGCTTCGAGTTCTTCCGCCCAGAGATCGCGCATCTGCACCATGTTGCCGAAGCGCAGGCCGCGCGAATTCTCGGTCGGCTCCTTGTTGGTGAGTTCCTTCAGGGGCGTCTGCAGGACCGGGTTCTTCTCGTAGAAGCCGTCCTTGATCGACTTCTCATAGGCCGCCTTGGTGATCGGCAGGTAGCCGGACTTCTGGTGCAGGTCGGCCTGGCGGTTGGTGTCGGACAGGAAGGTGAAGAACTTGGCGACGCCCTTGTACTCTTCCGGCTTCTTGCCGCCCATCACCCACAGCGAAGCGCCGCCGATGATCGAATTCTGCGGTGCGCCCTGTACATCCGGGTAATAGGGCATCGGCGCCGAGGTGAAATCGAACTTGGCGGTGGCCTTCGCGGTGCCGTAATAGCCCGAGGAGGTCAGGAAGATCGCGCATTCGCCGGAGCTGAAACGGGCCTCGTTGGCGCTGCCGCGCCCGCCATAGCTGTAGGTCTTGTCCTTCTGCAGGTCGACGAGGTTCTGCAGGTGTTTCACGTGCAGCGGCGAGTTGAACTTCAGCTCGGTGTCGAAGCCGTCGAGGCCGTTCGCCTTGGTGCCGATCGCCACGTTATGCCAGGCCGAGAACTGCTCGATGTGCGCCCAGCTCGCCCAGGCGTTGGAGAAGCCGCAGGTCTCATGACCGGCCGCCTTCAGTTTCTTGGCCGCGTCGAACACTTCCGGCCAGGTCTTCGGGATTTCGTTGACGCCGGCCTTCTTCAATTCATCCTTGTTGATCCACATCACCATCGAGGACGAGTTGAAGGGGAACGACAGCATCTCGCCCTTCGATGTCGAGTAGTAGCCGGTGATGGTCGGCAAGTACGCCTTGGGGTCGAACGGTTCGCCGGCATCCTTCATGAGCTGGTGGACCGGTTTGATCGCACCGGTGGCGCCCATCATGGTCGCGGTGCCGACCTCGAACACCTGCATGATGTGCGGCGCGTTGCCGGCGCGGAACGCCGCGATGCCGGCGTTCATGGTGTCGGGATAGGCGCCTTTGTAGGACGGCACGACCTTGTAGTCGGACTGGCTGGCGTTGAACTCCTCGGCGAGCCGGTTGACGACGTCATTGTTGGCGCCGGTCATGGCGTGCCACCACTGAATCTCGGTCACCGCGTGGGCAGGCGTTGCAAGCGCCAGCGCAACAGTCACTGCTGCCGCTGCGCCGATTTGTCGATGTGCCATGGAATTCCTCCGGGTTGGGGTCGTCACCTTCATTTCGCGCGATAACAGCGCCGGATGACGTGCAAATGACCGTATAAGCGAAAGGATGGTACCGGGGAAGCATGCGCTGGGGAAAGCGGTAAAATAGGCGAAGACATGAGCTCCCTGTCGCCCCTGCCGACGCAGCGGCCCATAACCACAGCCGTCTGTGGTTGCAGAAGGGCAACTGCCACAGCGCCCCAAACGCGAAGCCGCAGCGTATGGGCCGCAGCGTTCGCAGGGGCGACAACAGCTAGCGCTTGCGTTCTGCGCCGCAGACCACGCCCTTGGCGACCATGGCGTCGATCTCGCCCTTGGAATAGCCGAACTCGCCGAGCACCTCCGATGTGTGCTGGCTGAATTTCGGCGGCGTCCGGCGCAGGCTGGGCTTGGTCCGCTCCAGCCGGATCGGGGAGGCGACGCCCTTGTACCAATCCTTCTCGATGATGTCGCCGCGATGCAAAGTATGCGGATTGGTCAGCGCCTGGTCGATCTTCTGCACCGGGCCCGCCGGCAGACCGGCCGCGAGCAGGCGATTGCACAGCGGTTCCGCCTCGTGCTGGCTGAACACGGCGGCCAGTTCGGCGCGCAGCGCGTCGCGGTTGGCGATGCGGTCCTTGTTGCGGGCAAAGCGCGGATCGGTGCCGAGCTCGGGCTTGCCGATTTCCTTCGCGAGCTTGCGGAAGGTGCCGTCATTGCCGACGCCGATGAAGATGTTGTCGGTTTTGGTCGGAAAGATCGCGTATGGCACGAGGTTGGGATGCTCGTTGCCGGTCAGGCCGGGCGGCTTGCCATGCATGAAGTAGTTCGCGGTGTGCGGATGCATGATTGCAAGGCCGGTCTCGTACAGCGTCGTTTCGAGAAACTGGCCGAGACCCGAACGCTGGCGTTCCGAGAGCGCCATCAGGATGCCGATCGCCGCGTAAAGCCCGGTGGTGATGTCGACCAGGGGAACACCGATCCGCATCGGGCCGCTCTCCGGCGAGCCGGTGGCCGCGATCATGCCGGTCATGGCCTGGATGATGGCGTCGTAGCCGGGATTGCCGCCGCGCGGACCGTCGGCGCCGAAGCCGGAAATCCGGCAATGCACGAGGCGCGGAAATTTCGCGCGCAGCACGTCGTTGCCGATGCCCCATTTGTCGAGCGTGCCGGGCTTGAAATTCTCGATCAGGACATCGGCGGTCTCCAGCATCTTCAGCAGCACGGCGCGCCCGCCCTCGGAGGCGAGGTCGAGCCCGATCGAGCGCTTGTTGCGGTTGATGCCGACGAAATAGGCCGCGTCCTCTTCGTGGAAAGGAGGACCCCAGTCGCGCACCTCGTCGCCGGCCGGCGGCTCGACCTTGATGACGTCGGCGCCGTGGTCGGCCAGGATCTGCGTGCAATAGGGGCCGCCGAGCACGCGCGTAAGGTCGACGACGCGCAGGCCGGTCATTGCGCCGGGAGCGGCTTGTGGACTCATGGAAACAACCTTCGCTCAGGATGAAACGGAATTCCCTGAGCTAGCGGTCTTCCGGCGCGGCAGCAATGGCTTCGCGCGCACGGGCGCATGACGGGATGTCAGCGCCATATTCCGTGGGGCGAATGGCCCGCCTGGTATCGCGGCGCGCCATCCGGATGTCGGCGTTATCGCCGGTCGCTACACGACGGTCAGGCGCACATCGACGTTGCCGCGGGTGGCGTTGGAGTAGGGGCATACCTGATGCGCCTTCGCGACCAGCGCTTCCGCGTCCGCCTTGGGAACGCCGGGCAGCGAGACAGCGAGGTCGATGTCGAGACCAAAGCCGCCTTCCGAGCGCGGTCCGATGCCGACCGTGGAGGTCACGGTGGCGTCCGCGGGGACCTTCGGGCCGCCTTGTGAGGCAACGAATTTCATCGCGCCGATGAAGCAGGCGGCATAACCGGCCGCGAACAGCTGCTCGGGATTGTTGCCGGCACCGCCGCCGCCACCGAGTTCCTTCGGCGTGGAAAGCTTGACGTCGAGCGCGCCGTCGAGGGTCGCTGCGGTGCCGTCGCGGCCGCCGGTGGCCTTGGCGCTGGTCTTGTAGAGCACGTTCACGGGCATATCGGTCTCCCTTGGGTTCTGCCGTTTCGATGTAGCTGTATTGCACACGATTAGATTGTGCGCAATCTATTTCATTGCAAATCGCGCAATTCAATTGTATGCAATTGAAATCAAGCCCTTGGAGGCCGAGATCCCAGTTAGCGCGTTGCCCGATGACGAGGTTGTGATGGCTAGAAAACACGCGGCCGACCTGCCGCTCAGGCTCGATAATCAACTCTGCTTTGCGGTGTACTCCACCGCACACGCCTTCAACCGGGTCTACAAGCCGCTGCTTGACCAACTCGGGCTGACCTATCCGCAGTATCTCGTCATGCTGGTGCTGTGGGAGCGCGACGGCGTGCCGGTCAAGGATATCGGCGAGCGGCTGTTCCTGGATTCCGGCACGCTGACGCCGCTGCTCAAGCGACTGGAGGCGGCGGAACTGATCAAGCGAACGCGCAGCACCGAAGACGAGCGCCAGGTACTGATCGCGCTGACCCCCAAGGGCGACGCCTTGCGCGAGAAAGCCCGCGCCGTGCCGCAATCGATCCTCGCGGCATCAGCCTGCTCGATTGGAGAACTGGGGACGATCAAGAACGAGATCGTCGCGCTGCGGGATAAGCTGAATAAGGTGTTGGGGTAGTAAGGCGCTGGTCAAGTCGTGCGTTGTCAGAAGTGCTTCTTCGCGAATGCTGAGTGAATACTGAGTCTGCTGAACCAGCCCGCCGTCGCCCTTCGGGCTATGGCGTGGCAGCCTTCGCTCACCTTGCTACGAGGGACTTCCCGGGCTTGCCCAGCCGAAGCTCGCGAAGCGAGCGAAGGCTGGTGGAGCCAGGCGGGATCGAACCGCCGACCTCTTGCATGCCATGCAAGCGCTCTCCCAGCTGAGCTATGGCCCCTTCACAGTCATGCACGGTCTTTAGACCATGCTTCCGCAAGCCTTGGGCGACTTGCGGGGGGAGACCCAGAACACAGTTCTGGATCGATCTCAAGTCTCTTCGTCACCTCCGACGTCACCGATGATGTCGGTCACGTCCTCATCGCCCTCTTCCTCATCCGGAATGAAGGTCGAATCGTCGTCGTCATCGTCCTCGATGGTCTCGTCGATCTCGATGTCGTCCTCGGACTCGGGAACCACGGCCTTGACCTTGCCGGTGTTCTCCTCGGCATCGGCCTCTTCGAGCGAAACCAACTCTTCGGCCTCTGCGGCCTCCGGCATGTCGGCGGCAGAACTGGCGGAAGCGGCGGCGGCGGCGCGTGCGGCATCGCCGCGGGCGGCCCGTGGCGGCGCAATCGGCGCGATCGGCACAACCTCACCGGTGTAGGGCGAAATCACCGGACTCTTGTTCAGGTCGTAGAACTTCTTACCCGTCGTCGGGCAAATACGCTTGGTTCCGAGGTCGGATTTGGCCACGTGTGAATCCTGGGAATTTCTGAAAAACGGTGCTTCACTTGGCTAGTTGAGAGGCTGCTGTCAATAGCGCTTTGTCGCATTTGACGGCCGCGTGACGTCATGTGGCCCATGTGATACTGCGGCTCCCGCAGAGGACACAATCTTGGCCCATTCCGATACCCCCACCCCGCTGGAATCCCGTTCCGGCGGCCCCCTGACCGGGAAAGTACGCGTTCCCGGCGACAAGTCGATCTCGCACCGCGCCCTCATTTTGGGGGCGCTTTCGGTCGGCGAAACCACCATTTCTGGCCTGCTGGAGGGCGAAGACGTCCTCAACACCGCCAAATCCATGCAGGCGCTGGGCGCCAGCGTGGAGCGGACCGGGCCGTTTGCCTGGCAGGTCAGGGGCGTCGGTGTGGCGGGCTTCGCCCAGCCGGCATCCCCGCTCGATTTCGGCAATTCCGGTACCGGCTGCAGGCTGGTGATGGGCGCGGTGGCCGGATGCCCCATTACGGCGGTTTTCGACGGCGACGCCTCGCTGCGGTCCCGGCCGATGCGCCGGATCCTTGATCCGCTCGAATTGATGGGCGCCAGGGCCGGCGAGGCGAAGGAAGGCGGCCGCCTGCCGCTGACGCTGCACGGCGCCCGCGATCCCGTGCCGATCCTCTACCGGACCCCGGTGGCGTCGGCCCAGATCAAGTCGGCGGTGCTGCTGGCGGGGCTCGCCGCGCCCGGCGTCACCATCGTGATCGAGCAGGAAGCCAGCCGCGACCACACTGAGTTGATGCTGAAGCATTTCGGCGCCGAGATCGTCTCGGCGAATGAAGGCAGCCACGGCCGCAGGATCGCGCTGACGGGCCAGCCCGAATTGCACGGCGCCGATGTCGTGGTGCCGGCCGATCCGTCCTCCGCGGCGTTCCCGATCGTGGCGGCGCTGATCGTCGAGGGCTCCGACATCGTCTTCTCCGACGTCATGACCAATCCGCTGCGCACCGGCCTGTTCACGACCCTGCGCGAGATGGGTGCTTTCATTGAGGAAAGCGAAGTCCGCGGCGACGCCGGCGAGCCGATGGCGACCTTGCGCGTGCGCGCGTCAAAGCTCCGCGGCGTCGAAGTGCCGCCGGAACGCGCGCCTTCGATGATCGACGAATATCTGGTGCTGGCGGTGGCGGCTTCATTTGCCGAAGGCACCACCATCATGCGCGGCCTGCAGGAACTACGCGTCAAGGAATCCGACCGGCTGGAGGCGACCGCCGACATGCTGCGTGTCAACGGCGTCAGGGTCGAGGTCGCGGGCGACGATCTGATCGTCGAGGGCCGCGGACACGTGCCGGGCGGCGGCCTCGTCGCCACCCACATGGATCACCGCATCGCGATGTCGGCGCTGGTGATGGGGCTCGCCGCCGACAAGCCGGTCAAGGTCGACGACACCGCCTTCATCGCCACCAGCTTTCCGGACTTCATCCCGATGATGCGCGCGCTGGGGGCGGAGTTTGCGTGAGCGGCGAGTTCGATTCACGCACTAGTTTCACCGACGAAAGGCCGCTGCGGCGCGCGCGGCCCTTATCCATCCAGGCTTTAGGGCACCCATGATTATCGCAATCGACGGACCCGCCGCATCGGGCAAAGGCACGCTCGGCAAGCGGCTCGCGCACCATTACGGCTACCGGCACCTCGACACCGGCGTGATCTATCGCGCGGTGGCGAAGGCGCTGCTGGACGAGGGCCACGACCTCACCGACGAGGCGCGGGCGGTGGCAGCGGCGATGGCGCTCGATCCGGAAAAGTTCGGCGATCCAGAACTGAAATCGCAGCGCATCGGCGACGCCGCCTCGGTCGTGTCGGCGATTTCTAGCGTGCGCGAGGCGCTGGTCGATTTTCAGCGCCAGTTTGCCGCCGATCCGCCCGGCGCCGTGCTCGACGGGCGCGACATCGGAACCGTGATCTGCCCGAATGCCGAAGTGAAGATCTTCGTAGTTGCCGATCCGCAGGTGCGGGCGCACCGTCGGACGCTGGAAGCGCGCGCCCGCGGCGAGCAGGCCGACGAAGCGCTGGTGCTGGCCGATATCCTCAAACGCGACGAGCGCGACCGGAATCGCGCTGCCGCGCCGCTGAAGGCGGCCGCCGACGCCCACATCCTGGACAATTCCAATCTCGACATCGAGGGCGGCGTTCGCGCCGCCATCGCCATCATCGAGGCGGTCCGCGCCGGGCGCTGACCGGCGGACTGTCGATCGGCACGGCGGGACCTGTTTCGGCTCGAAAGGGCCATAAATCAGGCATTTCCGCTTGCCGAAAATGGCCCTTGGGGCTATATCCACGGCGTTCCGTGGCCGCCATCGATGAGTTCAGGGCTGTCCGGGCGGGCCGGCCGGAGGTTTGAACCCCCGCCGTCATTGGAGGAAAGCCCGCTCCAGGCTCTTGAAGTCGATACGCTCGTTTCAGGCTCCGGATAAATCATACGTATCGAACGTGCAGGCATGCTGCCGGCCCGCTGTTGCGCCTCCCGCAACCAGCGGTCGTCAGGTTTTGCGGACCCTGACACTTCACGCGCGATGCGCCCATCAACCCGAATGGCCGGCAATACCGCATCTGGAGAACATATGGCTTCGACTGCTGCTTCTTATAATCCTACCCGCGACGATTTCGCTGCAATGCTGGACGAGTCCTTCGCCGGCGGCAATCTGCAGGAAAGCTCCGTCATCAAGGGCAAGGTGGTTGCAATTGAAAAGGACATGGCCGTCATCGACGTCGGCCTGAAGACCGAAGGCCGCGTGGCGCTGCGCGAATTCGCCGGCCCCGGCCGTGAAAGCGATCTCAAGGTTGGCGACGAGGTCGAGGTGTTCCTCGATCGGATCGAAAATGCGCTCGGCGAAGCCGTGCTGTCGCGCGACAAGGCGCGCCGCGAGGAAAGCTGGGGCAAGCTCGAGAAGGCCTTCAACAACAACGAGAAGGTCCACGGCGTCATCTTCAACCAGGTCAAGGGCGGCTTCACCGTCGACCTCGACGGCGCTGTCGCCTTCCTGCCGCGCTCGCAGGTCGATATCCGCCCGATCCGCGACGTCGCGCCGCTGATGAACAACTCGCAGCCGTTCCAGATTCTGAAGATGGATCGTCGCCGCGGCAACATCGTGGTGTCGCGCCGCACGGTTCTCGAAGAGACCCGCGCCGAACAGCGCCAGGAACTGGTGCAGAACCTCGAAGAGGGCCAGGTCATCGACGGCGTGGTCAAGAACATCACCGATTACGGTGCGTTCGTTGATCTCGGCGGCATCGACGGCCTGCTTCACGTCACCGATATCGCCTGGCGCCGGGTCAATCACCCGACCGAAGTGCTCACCATCGGCCAGACGGTGAAGGTCAAGATCATCAAGATCAACCACGAGACCCACCGCATTTCGCTCGGCATGAAGCAACTGCTGGACGATCCGTGGCAGGGCATCGAGGCGAAGTACCCGCTGAACGCGCGCTTCACCGGCCGCGTCACCAACATCACCGACTACGGCGCGTTCGTCGAACTGGAGCCGGGCATCGAAGGCCTGATCCACGTCTCGGAGATGTCGTGGACCAAGAAGAACATGCACCCCGGCAAGATCGTTTCGACTTCGCAGGAAGTCGAAGTGCAGGTTCTCGAAGTGGATTCGGTCAAGCGCCGCATCTCGCTCGGCCTCAAGCAGACCATGCGCAATCCCTGGGAAGTCTTCGTCGAGAAGTTCCCGGTTGGTTCGACGGTCGAGGGCGAAGTCAAGAACAAGACCGAGTTCGGTCTGTTCCTCGGTCTCGACGGCGACGTCGACGGCATGGTCCATCTGTCCGACCTCGACTGGAAGCTTCCGGGCGAGCAGGTCATCGACAACTTCAAGAAGGGCGACATGGTCAAGGCCGTGGTGCTCGACGTCGATGTCGAAAAGGAGCGCATCTCGCTCGGCGTCAAGCAGCTCGAAGGCGACCCCTTCGCAGAGCCGGGCGACGTCAAGAAGGGCGCGGTCGTGACCTGCGAAGTGCTCGAAGTCAAGGAAGCCGGCATCGAGGTGAAGATCTCGGGCACCGACTTCACCACCTTCATCAAGCGCTCCGAACTGGCCCGTGACCGCAACGATCAGCGCGCCGAGCGTTTCGCCGTCGGCGAGAAGGTCGATGCACGCGTGATCCAGTTCGACAAGAAGGCCCGCAAGGTGCAGGTCTCGATCAAGGCGCTGGAAGTGGCCGAAGAGAAGGAAGCCATCGCGCAGTACGGCTCCTCCGATTCGGGCGCAACGCTGGGCGATATTCTCGGCACCGCGCTCAAGAACCGCGACAAGTAAGCTTCGCTTATCGGTCTCAAGCAATCAGGGCCCCGGTTTCGACCGGGGCCTTTTTGCATCCGCCGTCGCCCCTGCGAACGCAGGGGCCCATACGCCGCGGCCAAAGCAATGGGCAGGCTGGAAGACGGCTTCGGTTCAGCCATGCACGGCGGGAGTTGGACAACGCCGATCGTCAGCCACCCCGTTCTGCTCGATGGATCACGCGGTATGGGTCCCTGCGTTCGCAGGGACGACCGAGTGAGGGACTTGTTTTCTTCATATTGCATCGCAATTGATGTAATCAGATAACGCCTCGGTCACGCTGAGATGCAAAACGTGCGTGACGCTTCAGGAGAGATTCGATGTCGCTCGATTCGGACGTGATCGTTGATCGCCGCAGGATCCGTCGCAAGCTGACGTTCTGGCGGGTCGTGGCCGTCGTGGTGGCGATCGCAGCGATCGTCACCGTCGGGCTGGTCGCGACGCCGGCCGGGCGCGCGTCGCTGACGTCGTCGGGATCGATCGCGCGCGTTAACATCGAAGGGCTGATCCGCAGCGACCAGCAACGCGTCGAGGCGCTGGAGCGGCTGGAGAAGTCGCAGGCCGTTGCCGTCATCGTGCACATCAATTCGCCCGGCGGCACCACGGCCGGTTCCGAGCAGCTCTACGACTCACTGGTGCGGCTGAAGGCCAAGAAGCCGGTCGTCGTGGTGGTCGAGGGCCTCGCCGCCTCGGGCGGTTACATCGCGGCGCTTGCCGCGGATCAGATCGTGGCCCGGCAGAGTTCGCTGGTGGGCTCGATCGGCGTGCTGTTTCAATTTCCGAATTTCACCGAGCTTTTGAAGACCGTTGGCGTCAAGGTCGAGGAGGTGAAATCCTCGCCGCTGAAGGCTGCGCCCAACGGTTTTGAGCCGACCAGCCCGGAGGCGCGCGCCGCGCTCGACGCACTGGTGAAGGATTCCTATGCCTGGTTCCGCGGCCTGGTGAAGGAGCGGCGCGGGATGGACGACGTGCTGATCGAAAAGGTCGCGGACGGGCGGGTTTTCACCGGCCGGCAGGCACTGGAACTCAAGCTGGTCGATCAGCTCGGCGACGAAAAGACGGCCGTTGCCTGGCTGGTGGCCCAGAAGAAGATCAAGAGCGATACGCCGGTGCGCGATTTCAGGCTGACCCCGCGGTTCGGTGACATGACGTTCCTGCGAACGGCGGCTTCCGTCGCATTCGATGCGCTCGGCCTGAGTTCCATCGCGCGCCAGATCGAGCAGGCCGGCGTCGTACAGGCCGTCGATCAGCTCAGCCTCGACGGGATGCTCGCTCTGTGGAGGCCCGCAGCGCCCAATTGATGCGCTGCGGCTGCCGCGGACTGCATCCTCCCGCACTGCGGGTGTTGCCGCCGTGCCTCTTTGGGCCGTCTCTCGCCCTGTTCGCGCGCCCCAAAATTGATTTAGCGGCTTGACAGATCAAGGTATTTTCACGGAAATGGATATCCGCACGACCCCGGATCCCAACCTCGATGATCAAATCCGAACTTGTTCAGCGCATCGCCGAGCACAACCCGCACCTTTACCAGCGGGATGTGGAGAACATTGTGAACGCGATCCTCGATGAGATCGTCGCAGCGCTGGCGCGCGGCGACCGCGTCGAACTGCGAGGCTTCGGTGCGTTCTCGGTCAAGCATCGCCCCGCGCGCGCAGGCCGCAATCCGCGCACCGGCGCCCATGTCCCGGTCGATCAGAAGAGCGTTCCGTTCTTCAAGACCGGCAAGGAAATGCGCGAGCGGCTGAATCGCGACACCGGCGGTTCGCCGGAGGCGGGCGCTTAACTTCTTTTTGGGTTTTGAATATCTCTAGCCGTGTTGCGGGTTTCGTGCCCGCCGATCTCCGTCACTACGAGAGATGGTCATGCGAAAGTTCATCACGGCGCTGGTCGTCATTCCCATCGGCCTCTTCTTCATCATTTTCGCCGTCGCGAACCGTCATTTCGTGACGGTCTCATTCGATCCGTTCAATCCGGTCAGTCCGACCGTGGCGGTATCGCTGCCCCTGTTCGTCGTGATCATTTCAGTGGCCATCCTTGGCGTGCTGGCGGGTGGCATGGCGACTTGGTTCCGCCAGCACCGCTGGCGTCGCGCGGCGCGCCAGTACGAGGCCGATGCCCGCCGGGCCAGGGCGGAGGTGGCCGATCTCCGGGCCGCGGCGGCGGTATCCCGGGTCGATCAGCAGCGGCTTCCGGCACCGGTCCAGCATGGCTTCTACGGTTCGTCCGGGCGAGACAAGCTGAGCGCGACGTTGTAGAACGCGCCCCGTCAGCCCGTTCGAACCCGATCAGGGCTCCAGAACTGCCCTAGAGAGACCATGTCCCTGCTCGTCAAAATTTGCGGCCTGTCCACGCGCGAGACGCTCGACGCCGCGCTTGTGGCCGGCGCCGACATGGTGGGCTTCGTGTTCTTCCCCCCGTCGCCGCGCCATCTAAGCCTCGAAGCCGCGCGGGAACTTGGCACTCAGGCCAAGGGCCGCGCCGCCAAGGTGGCGCTGTCGGTCGATGCCGACGACGCGACGCTCGAAAACATCGTCGAGACGCTGCAGCCGGACCTGCTGCAGCTGCACGGCAAGGAGACGATTGCGCGGGTGCGCGACATCAAGGCCAAGTTCAAATTGCCGGTCATGAAGGCGATCGCGGTCGAGACCGCAGCCGATCTTGCGACGCTGCCCGGCTATGGCGGTGTTGCCGACCGCATCCTGTTCGACGCCCGTGCGCCGAAAGGCGCCACCCGCCCCGGCGGGCTCGGCGCGGTGTTCGACTGGCACCTGCTGGAAAAGCTCGATCTCGCATTGCCCTTCATGGTTTCGGGTGGACTTGACGCCGGCAACGTCGCGGAGGCCGTTCGCGTCACCCGCGCCGGCGGCGTCGATGTGTCCTCCGGCGTCGAGAGTTCGCCGGGCCACAAGGATCCCGAGATGATCCGCAATTTCATTCGCGCCGCACGCGCCACCGAAGAACTGATGGTCCGATGAATCCAAACCTGCCCAATTCATTCCGCACCGGCCCGGACGAGCGCGGGCATTTCGGCATTTTCGGCGGACGCTTCGTCGCCGAGACCCTGATGCCGCTGATCCTCGATCTGGAAAAAGCCTATGCCGACGCCAAGGCCGATCCGGCGTTCCAGGCGGAAATGAACGGTTATCTCAAGCATTATGTCGGCCGGCCGTCGCCGCTTTATCTCGCCGAACGTCTCACCGAGCATCTCGGCGGCGCAAAGATCTATCTCAAGCGCGAGGAGCTGAACCACACCGGCTCGCACAAGGTCAACAACGTGCTCGGCCAGATCATGGTCGCGCGCCGCATGGGCAAGAAGCGCATCATCGCCGAGACCGGCGCTGGCCAGCATGGCGTCGCGACCGCGACGCTGTGCGCGCGGTTCGGGCTCGAATGCGTGGTCTATATGGGCGCGGTCGATGTCGAGCGGCAGCAGCCGAACGTGATCCGCATGGAAATGCTGGGCGCCAAGGTGGTCCCGGTGCAGTCGGGCTCGCGCACGCTGAAGGACGCGATGAACGATGCGCTGCGCGACTGGGTCACCAACGTCCACAACACGTTCTATTGCATCGGCACGGTGGCGGGCCCGCATCCCTATCCGATGATGGTGCGCGATTTTCAGTCCATCATCGGCGACGAGACCCGCAAGCAGATGCAGGAAGTCGAGGGCCGCCTGCCGGATTCGCTGATCGCCTGCATCGGCGGCGGCTCCAATGCGATGGGTCTGTTTCATCCCTTCCTCGACGATCCCTCCGTGGAAATCTTTGGGGTCGAAGCGGCGGGCCACGGGCTCACGCAATTGCATGCAGCATCGATTGCCGGTGGCCGGCCCGGCGTGCTGCATGGCAACCGTACCTATCTCCTGATGGACGAGGACGGCCAGATCCAGGATGCGCATTCGATCTCGGCGGGACTGGATTATCCCGGCATCGGGCCGGAGCATTCATGGCTGCACGAAACCGGCCGCGTCACCTATCTGTCGGCGACGGATGACGAGGCGCTCGAAGCGTTTCAACTGCTGTCGCGGCTGGAGGGCATCATCCCCGCACTCGAACCGGCGCACGCCATCGCAAAGGTGATGGAGCTCGCACCCAAGCGGCCGAAGGATCACCTGATGGTGATCAACCTTTCCGGCCGTGGCGACAAGGACGTGCCGCAGGTCGGCGATATCCTGAAGGGCAAGAAGAAGTGACAACCCGCATCGATGCACGCTTCGCCGAACTCGCCAAGCAGGGCCGCTCGGCATTCGTCACCTTCGTGATGGCCGGCGATCCCGATCCTGCGACCTCGCTCGACATCCTCAAGGCGCTGCCGAAGGCGGGCGCCGACATCATCGAGATCGGCATGCCCTTTACCGATCCGATGGCGGACGGGCCGTCGATCCAGGCCGCGGGCCTGCGCGCGCTGAAGGCCGGCATGACGCTGAAGAAGACGCTGGAGATGGTGCGCGGCTTCCGCAAGGACGACGACACCACGCCGCTGGTGCTGATGGGCTACTACAATCCCATCTACATTTACGGCGTCGATAAATTCCTCGCCGATGCCAAGGCATCAGGCGTCGACGGCCTGATCATTGTCGACCTGCCGCCGGAGGAGGATACCGAGCTCTGCCTGCCGGCGATGAAGGCGGGCCTCAACTTCATCCGTCTGGCGACGCCGACCACCGACGACAAGCGTCTGCCCGCCGTGCTCGCGAACACCTCCGGCTTCGTCTACTACGTCTCCATCACCGGCATCACCGGCGCCGCCAGCGCGGATACCAAGGCGGTCGGCGAAGCCGTTGCCCGCATCAAGCGTCATACCAAGCTGCCGGTTTGTGTCGGCTTTGGCATCCGTACGCAGGATGCGGCGCGCGCGATTGCCGAGAATGCCAATGGCGCCGTTGTCGGGACCGCGCTGGTCGATGCGCTTCGCGGCAGCCTCGATGCCGAGGGTCGCGCGACGCCCAAGACCGTCGGCGCCGTCGCCGACCTGGTGTCCGCCTTGGCGCATGGCGTCAGGGGCGCGAAACAGGCCGCAGAATAAGCCATAATTGCGTGGAATAGGCGTGAGTCGTGGCTTGTTGGGCTGAGCCTGCGTCGCCATATTCCAGTCAATGCGTTTAACCGCATTTCGGAGCGAAACATGAATTGGCTCACCAACGTCGTCCGGCCAAAAATCCGCAACATCCTGCGCCGCGAGACGCCGGAGAATTTGTGGATCAAGTGCCCGGATTCCGGGCAGCTCGTGTTCTACAAGGACGTCGAGGCCAATCAGTTCGTCATTCCCGGATCGAACTACCACATGCGCATGGGCGCGGTGGCGCGGCTGAAATCGGTGTTCGACAACGAGACCTGGTACGATATCGCGCTGCCGGAAGTGACGGCCGATCCGCTCAAGTTTCGCGACGAACGTAAATACGCCGACCGTGTCAGGGACGCGCGCGCCAAGACCGGGCTGAATGATGCCATCAAGGTAGGCTACGGCAAGCTCGAAGGCGCCGGCGTCGTCATTGCCGTGCAGGATTTCGACTTCATGGGCGGCTCGCTCGGCATGGCCGCCGGTGAGGCGATCGTGCGCGGGCTGGAACTTGCGGTCGAAAAGAAATCGCCCTTCATCGTGTTCGCCGCCTCCGGCGGCGCGCGGATGCAGGAAGGCATCCTGTCGCTGATGCAGATGCCGCGCACCACCGTCGGCGTGCAGATGTTGCGCGAAGCGAAGCTGCCCTACATCGTTGTGCTGACCAATCCGACCACCGGCGGCGTCACCGCGTCCTATGCCATGCTTGGCGACGTGCAGATCGCCGAGCCCGGCGCGCTGATCGGCTTCGCCGGCGCGCGCGTTATCGAACAGACCATCCGCGAGAAACTGCCGGAAGGATTCCAGCGCGCCGAGTACCTGCTCGACCATGGCATGGTCGACATGGTGGTGCATCGTCACCAGATGCGCCCGACATTGGCGCGCCTGTGCCGGCTGCTGACCAAATCCCCGGCGCTCGATGCCGTCTCAAAGCCCGAGCCGCAGGCGACGGACCCCGCCCAGAACGTCTCGGCGGCGGATCCGGTGCCGGCTGCACCGCAGGCGTGAACCTGCCTGCCGCCAACCCCGAGCCGATCGGTGGGTTGATCGCGCGGCTGTCCGCGTTGCATCCGAAGCAGATCGATCTCGGCCTCGATCGCGTGCACCGGCTGCTGCAGCGGCTCGATCGTCCCGAACGCGTGCTGCCGCCGGTGATCCATGTCGCGGGCACCAACGGCAAGGGCTCGACCATCGCTTATTTGCGCGCGATCCTCGAAGCTGCGGGCTTGCGTGTCCACGTCTACACCTCGCCCTATCTGGTGCGGATCAACGAATGCTTCCGCATCGGCGAGACCGGCGGCGGCAGGCTGGTAAGCGATGCCGAGTTGGGGCAGGCGCTCGAGCAATGCGAACAGGCCAACCAGGGCGAGCCGATCACGATTTTCGAGATCCAGACCGCGGCGGCGTTTTGTCTGTTCGCGCAGCATGACGCCGATGTCGTGCTGCTGGAGACCGGGCTTGGCGGAAGGCTCGACGCCACCAACGTCATCGACAGGCCGGTAGCGACTGTTATCACGCCGGTCAGCATGGATCACATGGAGTTTCTCGGTAATTCGCTGGGTTCGATTGCCGCCGAGAAAGCCGCCATCATCAAGCGCAGCATGCCGGTGGTCTGCGCCGAGCAGGCGCCGGAGGCGATGACGGTCATCGAGGCGCAGGCGGGGCGCATGCGCGCCCCGCTGCATGCGGCCGGGCAGCAATGGCATGTCAGCGTCGAGCGCGGACGGCTGGTCTACCAGGATGAGCGCGGCCTGATGGATCTCGCGGCGCCAAAACTGTTCGGCCGGCATCAGTTCGACAATGCCGGACTTGCAATTGCGACCTTGCGCGCGATCGATGCATTCAAGATCGGGATGTCCGCGTATGAAGCCGGTATCGTCAACGCCGAATGGCCGGCGCGAATGCAGCGGTTGTCTGCGGGCGCGCTGGTCGATCAGGGACCGAAGGGTTGCGAGATCTGGCTCGACGGCGGACACAACGCCGAAGGCGGCCGTGTCGCGGCGGCGGCGCTCGGCGACCTCGAGGAGCGCGTATCGCGCCCGCTGGTGGTGATCGCGGGCATGATGGCGAACAAGGATGCGAGAGCGTTCCTCGCCAATTTCGCTGGCCTGACGCGCCACATCATCGCGGCACAGATTCCCGGCCGCGACAATGCGATGCCGCCGGACCGCCTGGCGGACGCGGCGCGTGCGCTCGGCATGCGCGTCGAAAGCGCCGCAAGCGTCGAAGCCGCGCTGCACGCGCTGTCACGCCTGGCCTACGAAGTGCCGCCGCGAATTCTGATTACCGGATCGCTCTATCTCGCCGGACATGTGCTGGCCGCCAATGGCACGCCGCCTGCATAGCCTTCAGAGGACCAAATGAAATGCCGCTGGAATCGCTTCCAGCGGCGGTCCGGGAAGAAATATCGATTGCTTATGAATTCGCCAGCCCCGGTACATCCAGTTTCTAGCCAAGGCGATCAGACGCGGCGAGCAGGAACTGGGGTTCCGCCGAATATCCAAGACGCATGTTGCGCTGCGGTTTCACCCAAATGAGGTAGGCGTTATGCATTGTTTTTGTTGCGAAAAACAACCCTTGGGATAGACCGAATGAATATGCGTCTTGCGGCGATTGCCGACGTGCACGGAAACTATCTCGCGCTCGAAGCCGTACTCGCCGACATCCGCGCACAGGGGATCGGCGCGATCGTCAACCTCGGCGACATGGCGAGCGGTCCGCTCGATGCGCGGCCGACCATGGACGCGCTGATGGCGCTCGATGCCGTTCACGTGCTCGGCAATCACGATCGCTATCTGATCGACCGGCCGCCGGAGAAGATGGGATCATGGGACCGCCCGGCCCATGCGCAGCTCGACGCGCGACATCTCGACTGGCTGCGGAGCGTGCCGAAGACGGCGGTGTTTCGCGATCAGGTTTTTCTTTGTCACGCCACGCCCGATCACGACGAAGTCTATTGGCTGGAAACGGTCTTGCCCGACGGTACGGTGCGAATGTCCGGGCTTGATGCGATCGAAGCGCGGGCGAGAGGCATTACGCAATCGTTGATCCTCTGCGCGCACACCCATGTTGCGCGCGCGGTCCGGCTTCGCGACGGCCGGCTGATCGTCAATCCCGGCAGCGTCGGCTCGCCCGGCTATCGCGATATCCACCCGTATCCGCATGTCATCGAAGCCGGCACGCCGGACGCGCGCTACGCGATCCTCGAACGGGTCGATGGCAACTGGCAGGTGACGTTCCGCCACGTGCCGTATGATCACGAGGCGATGGCAGCGCTGGCGCGGCAGAACGGCCAGACCGAATTGGCGTCCGCGCTGGCGACGGGCTGGATTGGCTGATCGGTATCGGTCTGCGAGACCACCTGTCACAAAACAAAACGGCCGGCTTAACGCCGGCCGTTTCAAAATCAGATAACGAAAAGCCGCTCAGACCGCAGCCGTGATCCACTGCTGCAGCTTCTGCTTCGGCGCCGCGCCGACCTGGCGGGAGGCCATCTCGCCGCCCTTGAAGATCATCAGCGTCGGGATCGACATCACGCCGTACTTCGAGGCCGTCTTCGGGCTCTCGTCGACGTTCAGCTTGACGATCTTGACCTTGTCGCCCATCGCGCCGGAAATCTCGTCGAGGGCAGGGGCGATCATGCGGCAGGGGCCGCACCACTCGGCCCAGAAATCGACGACCACCGGCCCTTGGGCTTTAAGCACTTCGGCTTCGAAATCGGCGTCAGAAACCTTGCCAACGGCCATGGAATACCTCGTTCGGTTAGAAATGACGGGGGCGCTGCGGAGATTCGCGCCAAGGGATGATGCGGCAAACCTATGAACGCGATCCTGCCGGGTCAAGCGCGGTCACGCCGAGATGATAGGATGCCAGCTCGGCTTCCAGCGCGGGGGCGGAAATCTCCATGAATTCAGGAGTTTCGGTCCAGAGCAGCGCAGCACGGACCGGCCGCTGGGGATAAAGTTTGGCCAATACCGCCCGGTACAGCGCGAGCTGGCGGACATAGCCCCTCGGGGCCTCGGCGGGGTCGCTCGGCGGGGCATGGTTGGTCTTGAAATCGACGATCAGGACCTCGCGTTCGTTGACCACGAGGCGGTCGATCTGCCCGGAGACCAGCGCCGGGCGGGCGCCGGGCCGTTCCAGCCGTCCGACGATCGAAACCTCGGCGCGGCTGCCGGGGGCGAACACCGGCGCGAACCGCGCGTCCGCGATCAGGGCCAGCGTGCGCTCCGCCAGCGCCTGCTGATCTTCGGCGGTCCAGCCGCCGGCGTTGCGGACGAGATAGGCCAATGCGGCGTCGCGGCGTCGCTCAGTGGCGATGTCGGGGAGCGATTGCAGCAGCCGGTGCACCAGCGTGCCGCGCTGCAGGGCGCGGGCGCGTTGCATGAGCGACTCGGCTGTCCGCACCTGATGGCTGTCGCTGTCGGCGGGGTCCGACGGCCGCAGCAGGCTTTCCGCCGATCGCTCCGGCTGCGCGGGTGTCAGCAACCATGATGGCAGCACGACCGGCGCGGTTCGCGCGGCTGTGATTGCGGAACCAGCGGCAGGCGCCGCTTCCTCCGGACGCGTGTAGCGCTTCACCACGCCGGCGGCGGTCTGGATCTCCTGACGCTGCAGTTCGGATTTCTCAAGACCTCTGCTGATTAGATCGTACCAGGACTTTTCCCGGACACTCTTCACGTTGCCGGGCAGGCAGCCGCCGACGATCAGCCGGTCCGCCGCGCGCGTCATCGCGACATACAGCAGTCGGCGGTATTCATCCTCGGTGTCATCAAGCATCGCCGCGCGCGCCGTGGCGACCGCGGGAGGATCTTCGGCCTTCCGGCCGGCCCAGACCACGACCCCCGGCGCATGCGGAGCGGCATTGCCCTGCGGCAGGTTGATCAGCCGCAGCCGCTGCGTATCGGAGGGCGATGTCGTGGTGTCCACCATGAACACGACGGAAGCTTCCAGGCCCTTGGCACCATGCACGGTCATGACACGGACTTCGTCGCGCGAGATTTCCATGTCGCGCTTCACTTCGGTATCGGCGGCGCGCAGCCACGCCATGAAGCCCTGCAGCGAGGCCGGTGCCTTGCGCTCGTAGTTGAGCGCGAGTTCAAGAAACTCGTCGAGTGCGTCGTTGGCCTCATGTCCCAGTCGCCGCAGCATCCGCGCCCGGCCGCCGTCGCCGCCGAGCAGCCAGGCGTAGAACGTAAACGGCGTCTCGCTGACGAAGTGGCGCTCGCATTGCTCGAGCCGCCACAGCGCATCGCGCAGCCGGCCGTCGGTCGCGGCGCGCTCGGACAGCGCCGATCGCAACGATCCCTTGCGCTCCCAGGCGAGCGTGAACAGATTTTCGTCGGTCAGGCCGAACAGCGGGCTCTTCAGCGCCACCGCCAGCGCAAGATCGTCCTGCGGCAGCAGCAGCGCGTCCGCAAGATTCATCAGGTCGATGATCGCGATGTGCTCGGTCAGCTTGAGGCGGTCGGCGCCGGCCACAGGAATGCCGGCGTGCTTGAGCGCCTGGATCACCGCGTCGAACGCATTGCCGCGCCGCCGCACCAGCACCAGCATGTCGCCATAGCGCAGCGGCCGGCGGCCGCCCTTGCTGCCGGTCATGGTGCCGCTGTCGACCAGGGACTTGATCTCGGCCTGGATGCGCCGCGCCAGTTTCACCTCCGGGCTCGTCGCGGAGATGCCGTCGAACGGCGCACGCCAGCCCTCGATGTCCTGCCTGTTTTCGGTCTCGGCGAGCTCCCAGAGATCGATCACGCCGGGGCCTGCGTCCTCGAGCGCATGGTGGATCGGATAACCGGTCTCGACCGCGTGGATGCTGCGATAAATATCCTGCTCGCGGAACACGTGATCGACCGCATGCAGGATCGCGGGTCCGGAGCGGAACGAATAAGTAAAGGACACCGGATCGAACTTCAGTCCGGCGTCCTCGAATTTCTTCTTCAGCGCCCGGCGCCTCAGGTCGAACTCGCGCGGCGCTGCGCCCTGGAACGAGAAGATCGACTGCTTCTCGTCGCCGACCGCAAACACCGTGCGCACCACGCCGTCACGGGCGCCGGCTCCGGAAGTGAATTCGGAAATGATATGGGCGACGATGTCCCATTGCCGGGGGCTGGTGTCCTGGGCCTCGTCGATCAGCACGTGATCGACGCCGCGGTCGAGCTTGTAGTGCACCCAGCCCGCAGCAACGTTGTCGAGCATCGTCAGCGTCTTGTCGATCAGGTCGTCATAGTCGAGCAGGCCGCGCTCCGCCTTCTCGCGCCGGTAGTTGGCCGCCGCCGCCGTGGCGATATGCAGCAGCGCCTCGGTGCGGTCGCGGGCGATCACTGCGCGGCGCTTGTCGATCAGGGGGGCGAGGCGCCTGGCTTCCGAATCGAACAGCCGGCCGATCGCGGGATTTTTGTCGCAGAATTTCTTCGTCACCACCGATTTGCGCGGTGTGCGGTCGGCTTCGGTGAGAAAGACGCCGAGATAGGCATCGACCTGCGCCGCCCCGGTGAAGATCAACGCCTCGCGCAGCCGCGCCGCCTGATCCTGGTCGGACTTGTTGCCGGCATCAAGAACCACTGCGATCTCGTGCCAGCGCGACCGCGGCAGGTTCGGTCCTTCACATATCGCACCTTCGACGTCCTCGATGCGATCGTTGGCATCGACGCCGAGCGCCGCGGAAACCTGCTCTGCAGCGGTATGCGCGCTGCCGGCGGCGTCGGTCCATGCCATGAAATGATCGCGGCTCAGACACGCCTCGCGGATCACTTCCTTGAAGGTGACGTCGGCGGCGCTCGCCATTGCCGTCAGCAGCGCGCGGCCGGTGGCGCTTTCGGGGTTGCGGGCCGCCTCGAGGAACACGCCGAGATTGGCGCGCTCCATCATCTCGTTCTGATCGCGGTCGTCGAGCACGGCGAAGCGCGCCGGGACGTTGGCCTCGAACGGAAATTGTTGCAGCAGCCGCGTGCACAGCGCGTGGATGGTCTGCACCTTCAGCCCGCCCGGCGTCTCCAGCGCGCATGCGAACAATTTGCGCGCCGACCTGCGCAGCTTCGCGGAGGGATTCGCAATGCCGGCGTCGCGGATCGCCGCATCGAGCGCAGCATCATCCAGCGTCACCCATTGCCCGAGCGTCGTAAACACCCGCTCCGCCATGTTGGCGGCGGCTGCCTTGGTGAAGGTGATGCAAAGGATCTTTTCCGGAGGGACATCGCTGAGCAGCAGCCGGATCACGCGCTGCACCAGCACGTGGGTCTTGCCGGATCCCGCATTCGCCGAGACGAAGGCGGAAGCCGCCGGATCGGACGCGCGCGCCTGCGTGGCGCGAACGGCATCGGGGATGGTGCGGGGCGCCTTCACCATTCCTCGGCCCCCCGTCCGCCGGCCGCCGACCACTCCTTGATGCGGGCGAGGTCGTCATAGTCGCCGTAGCGGTTCGACCACATCGACAGGTTCAGGGAGGTGTAAGGTTCGTCCTCGTTCTCGAATTTGCGAATCAGAATTTCGAGCTGCGCGCGGGCGTAGTCGGCGGCCTCGTCGGGCCGCTGCGGCGTTTCGTTCTTGATCTTCAACTCGAGAGACCGCTGCTCGCCCGGCGGGTTGTTGCCGCTGAGCCTGACATAGACGAGCTCGCCGACGGAGGAGCCGGCGTCGATACCCTCGAAGCCGCCTTCGCGCAGGATCGCGGCTTCCAGCGTCAGCTGCGGCGACAGGCCCATCCGGACCTGCTTGCCGGTCGGCGGTTGCCCGGTCTTGTAGTCGAGGATCGCAAAGCTGCCGTCATGGCGCTGCTCGATGCGGTCGGCGCGCGCGGAGAGAATGAAGGTCCGCGCATTGTCGAGGGGAATGCCGATCTTGCCGTTGATCTCGGCGGCGATCCTGTCGATGTCGCCGCGCCGCGCCAGCTCCCAATCGGCAAACCATCCGGCGATGCGCTGAAACCGCGGCCACCACAGCGCGCGCGCCTCGGGCCGCTCCATCAGCGGCTCGAAATATTTCTCGCCGATGCGGCGCAGCGCCAGTGCCGGCTGATCGGGAAGGGCGGCGGCAAAGGTATCGGTGAATTCTCCGAGCGCCTCATGGATCGCGGAACCACGATCCGCCGCCGATAGCGGCATGTCGACGGGATCGAGCGATCCCAGCCGCAGGATATGTCTCGCATAAATCGTATAGGGATCGCGCAGCCAGTCCTCGATCGCGGTGACCGACAGTTTTAACGGCCGCGCCGCGAGCGGCGGCTTTGGCGCCGGCTGTTCGATCGGCTTTACCTCGTCAGGCTGGTCGAGTTCGGCGGCGAATTGGACATAGTGTTCGCCGTCACGCCTGGCCTTCTTCCAGCGTTCTTCACCGGCAACGGCCTCCAACCGGTGCAGGAAGCGCGAGGCCACCGCGGGCGCGCCGCCGAGCTTCGCGGAGTGCGTCAGGATGACATCTTCCGTCCCCAGCAATTGCGCGAAGTCATGCGCTGATAGCCCGATGCGCCGCTCCGGCAGATCGAGGCCGAGTTCATGGCGCATCGGCCGGCTCAGCCAGGGATCGACGCGCGGCGCCGGCGGCCACACGCCTTCGACGAGGCCGCCGAGGATGACGCGATCGGATTCCGTCAACCGCGCTTCGAGCTGCCCATAGATATGCAGATGCGCGCTCGCCGATTCCGGCCGCCGCACCATGCGATCGGCAAAGGCGGTCTGGAACACTTCGGGATAATCGCCGAGCTGGGTCATCAGGCCGCTCGGCTTCCGCTCGGCGAGCAGGTCGTCGAACGCCATCGCCAGCGCGGAGCCCTGGCTGTCCTCGAAAACGACGGCAACGCCGTTTTGGTCGGACGACAGCGCCATCAGCACCTCGCGATGACGGTGCGCCAGTTCAGCAAAATCATGCGGCTTCGACGATGCGACGCTTTCCAGCGGCGCCAACGCCTTGTGCAGGGCCGCGATCAGCGCCTGCGCCTGGTCGAGTTCGTGGTCTCTCAACCTCGCGCGCTGCTCGGCGACGTGAAGCGAGGAGGTCTCGTTGTTCCGGAGTTTTCGGAGCTCGGTGCGGAAGCGATCGAAGTCGCGCGCAAGTCCGCCGCTTCCTGCCTGTGGCCGGGTGCCGCGCAAGATTGCGAGTTCGAGCACCTCGATGGCGCGCTTGTGCGCGCCATGCGCGAGACCAAGCCGAAACAGCGGATGTTTCAACAGCGCCAGCAGCGTCGGCGGCTCCAGCCCCCTGGCCGCGGCTTCGGCGGTGAGGCGTGCAAAAATGCCGGCCGGCGTGTCCAGCAGCGCGTCGCCGCCGGAATCGTCGAATTCCAGATTCCATCGGGTCAGCGCCGCCATCACCCGCCGCGCCAGCGCGCGATCCGGCGTCACCAGCGCGGCTGATTTGCCGAGATGCCGCGCCTCGCGCATCGCTACCGCAATCGCCAGCGCTTCCATTTCCGAGTTGGGCGCTTCCACCACCGCGAGGCTGGTCATGCCCGCGGTGATCCTTGCCGAGACGTCCGGCCGCGCCAGCCGGTCATGCCATTGCTCGGTCGCGGTGGAGGGGCGCATCGTCTCCGACACCAGCACGTCGCGTCCCTGCGGCGCCGGCGTGCCCAGGATCTCCACGTCGCTCCGCTTGACGCCGAAACGATCCAGCAGCCCCTGCATCGCGAATTGCGGATGGTTCGAAGAGGGCTGCGATGTGAACTTCCCCTGCGCGTCTCTGACGCCGCCGATGGTCTGCCAGGCCTCGTCGTCCAGATCGGTGTCGAGCCCCGGCAGCACTACCGCGCCGAGTTTGAGGCCGGCGACAGCGGTGAGGAATTTCGCGGTCGCCGGCATCGAGCCGGTCGAGCCTGCCGCGATCACCGGTCCCTCATGATGTGCGGTCAGGCGCGCGGCTTCGGCTTCGATCAGTCGGTCGCGGCGCTCCGCGGGCTCGATCCGGCCGATTTCCTTGAGGTGCTCAGGCCAGATCTTGCGCGCGATGCGCAGGAATTCCAGCGAGTTCTGCCAGTACTTGTCGAACTGGTCCGGCACCAGCCTGTCGAGCGCTTCCCATGCGACCCCGCGCGTCACCATGTCGTCCATCAGCCGCGCCAGGTCGCCGGCCAGCGCCAGCGTCGATGCCGGTCCGCCGACGACGAGCGGGGCCGACACCGGACTTTTCGCCCACGCCGCCACCAGGTGCGCCAGCGTCAGGCGGCGTTCGAGTTCGCCCAGTCTGGGCGGAAGGTCGAGCGGCGCCACGCCGCCGAATTGTTCGGCGCCTTCGGAGAACGCCAGCTCGTCCTCGTCGATATCGCCGAGGGCTACGATACGCGGCAGGATCGCGGCATCCGTCTTCAATTCATCGAGAAAGATTTCCCGCGCCCGCCGCCCGGCGCGCCGGGTCGGCAGATAGAGCGTCGCGCGTGCGAGATTGAGCGGGTTCGCGCGCGCCTCGAATCCGTCGACCAGTGCGCCATCGACCAGCGCAGCGATGACGGTGCGCAGGAACGGCACGGATACGGGAACGCTGAAAACGCGCATGGGTTTCCTGATTCGAGGTCAGGGGCAATATAGGGAGGTAGCAAGGGAAGGTCATGGGTGGGCGGCGTTCTACCCACTACTCACTGTCATCACCCGCGCAGGCAGGTGATCCAGTATCCCAGAGGCGGCAATGGGTGACTCGAGAGGCCGCGGCGTACTGGATGCCCGCCTTCGCGGGCATGACGATCCAGTGGGACGCGAGATCCAGTTCTACGCCACGCTTTCCAGAAACGCCTCTTCCGCGGCCTGGACCGCGTCGGGGGTTCCGACATGCATCCAGACGCCGTCGAGCCGCAGGCCGAATAGCCGCTCCTGTTCGTTGGCGCGGTCGAACATTTTCGTCAGCGAGAACTCGCCGGCCGGTGCGCCAACAAACAGCGACGGCGACATGATCGCGGCGCCCGCATAGACGAACGGCACCACCTGATGCTCCCGGCGCTTGCGCAGCGCGCCATCAGCCAGCATCGCGTAGTCGCCGCGGCCGGAATAACCGATGCTGCTGGTGGTCGGCGCCATCAGCAACAGGATGTCCATGCGCCTGGGATCGAAGGCTTCGGCCAGACGCGTCAGGTTGGGTCGCACGCCGTCGATCCACATCGTGTCGGCGTTGACGTGAAAGAACGGATCGCTGCCAAGCAAGGGCAGCGCCTTCACGACGGCGCCGCCCGTGCCCAGCACCTCGTCGCGCTCGTCGGAGATGATGATGCGGGGCCTGGCGCGGCTTGCCGTGTGCTGGATGATCTGGTCCGGCAGATAATGCACGTTGACCACCGCCTCGGTGACACCGGCGCTGGCGAGTTTGTCCAGCACGTGATCGAGCAGCGGCTGGCCGGCGACGCGCACCAGCGGCTTCGGCATGTGGTCGGTCAACGGGCGCATGCGCAGGCCGAGACCGGCGGCGAGGACCATGGCTTTGGTGGGGGTAACGGACATCTGCGGTGTTTCTCGAACCATCCAAATCGCGCCGCGCATCATATCACGGCGATTCGCCTGAACCAGCAATCGCAGGGTTTTATAGCGTTTTCGAGCGGAGGGGGTAGCGGTTCGCCCGCAGAAAACGCGTCAAAATCCAGGGTCCCGTTCTGATTCGGCCAGGACCGATACCGCTGTATTCGCACGCCATGACGGCCATGCGACGCCGCCCGCGCGACGGACTTCAGGCACTTCAGGCCTGGGCTTCCTCGGCCCCGCGCTTGGCGGCCTTCTTTTTCTTGTCACCCTGCTTCAGGAAATTGACGCCGATCTGGTCGCCATTGACCCAGGCGAGTTCGCAGCGGCGATAGGCCAGCCCGGTCGACGACAGCAGCAGGAAGAATTCCTTCAGATGCAGCCCCTCGACCGAACCCTCGACCGTCAGCTTGGCGCCGGTCTCTGAGACGTCTTCCATCACGCAGTCGCGTCGCCAGGTGCCGTCGATGCCCATCATGTGCGCAGCAAAGCCGCGCTCGAATACGACCCGATCTCCCTTGCGCCGTTCCACCGCCGCCATGATCGCAATTCCCGTTTCCAAGATGGCTGGGGCCACGCCTGAGCATGCCTGGTTCCACATTAAAGGCGGGCCGGCTAACAGGAGGTAAATCAGGCCTCGGGCGGCGGTACGTTCGCCGCATACCATTCGCGAAATTCTGCCAGCGCCGAATGCGCCATCGAACGGCCGAGATAGGTCCAGATCCGGGGCTGGTGGCGAAGATATTGCGGCTTGCCGTCGCGCCGGTTGAGCCGGGCAAAGGTGCCGAGCAAGCGGGTGTTTCGCTGCGCCGACATGATCGCGTAGAGCTCGGCGAAACCCGCCGGATCGAAATCGGCGTCGGCCGCGCGGCGCGTGCGGATGTAGCGGGTCAGCAGCATCAGCTCGAGTTGCTCGGGAATGTCGATCCGCGCATCCTGCAGCAGCGATACCAGGTCGTAGGCGGCCGGCCCCAGCACGGCATCCTGGAAATCGATCAGCCCGATACGCTTGATCCCGGCGCGGTCGCCGAGCCAGATGATGTTGGGCGAATGAAAATCGCGTAGCACCCAGGTCTGCGGTGCGGCCGCGGGCTTCTCCAGCAGCGCGCGCCACATCGCGACGAATTCGGCGCGCCGTCGCCGGCTCAGTTCGGCGCCGCGATCCGGCAGGTACCAATCGAGCATCAGCCCGATCTCGACCAGCCATGCATCGATATCGAAGCGCGGAATGTCGTAGGTGAGCTGCGGCGTCAGCGGCAGTGTTTCGGGTAATGTTTGATGATGCAGCTCCGCCAGCATGTCAGTCGCGGCTTCATAGCGATCTGCGATAGGCTGCGGCGGATCGCCTTCGATCACGCCGGCGCTGCCGAAATCCTCGGTGATAAGGAAGCCGAAATCGAGATCGCCATGCTGGATCGCCGGCGCCGAGAAGCCGCGGGCGCGCAGGCCATTGTCGATGGCGACGAACGGCCTGACGTCCTCGGCGAGATGCACGGCGGCGCTGTAGGATTTTCCATCATAGACCGGCGGACCATCCGGACGCCGCGGCGAATTCATCAGGATCGAGGTGCCGTTGTTGCCGCCCAGCCGCGCGTAGGAGCGGGTCGAGGCGTCGCCGGGCATGCGCTCGCGCGACGCTTTCAGGAAGCCGGCTTCTTCGAGAAAATTCCGCAGATTGCGCAGCCGCTCTACTTGCGCCGCGCCCTTGCCGTGGCCGGTGATTGCCGCGGCGCGCGCGCTGGATCCGAGCGCGGGGCGATGGCTGAAGGCGATGTCGATGCGATCTTGCGGCAGCGCATCGGGTGCGCGCTCCGGCCACTCGATCAGCGCCAGCGCGCCCTCGGGCAGCGGCGACAACCCGATTTCCTCCAGCTCGCTCGAATCGTTGATGCGGTAGAGGTCGGCATGGAGCAGCGGAAACGGCACGTCATAGCTTTGCGCCAGCGTAAACGTCGGGCTCGGCACTTCGAGCGCCGGATCGTTGGCGAGATAGCGGATCATCGCCCGCGCCGCCGCGGTCTTGCCGGCGCCGAGATCGCCCGAGAGCGTGATCACGTCGCCCGGTCCGACCAGCAGCGCGAGGTCCGCCATCAGATACGCGGTCGCGGTCTCGTTCGCCAGCGCGACGGAGAATGTCACGGGCGCGGTCATTCGGCTGCGTTGCGGTGCGCGGCCTGGTCGACCGGAAAGTCGCAGACGACCGTGGTGCCTTTGCCGACCACCGAATCGACGCGCACCTTGCCGCCATGCAGTTCGACAAAGGAGCGCACCAGCGACAGGCCGAGACCGGCGCCGCGATGCCGCGAGCCGTGGGAATGGCTCTCGAACCAGTCGAACACCTTGTCCTTGACGTCGGATGGAATGCCGGGGCCGGTATCGCTGACGGTAAAGATCACGCGATGATCGTTCCGCCGCGCACTGATCGTCACCGTCGCATCGTGCGGCGAGAACCCGACCGCGTTGGCGAGCAGATTGTAGAGCACCTGCACCACGCGGCGCTCGTCGCCGGTGAAGTCGCCGATATTGGGATCGATATCGACCTTGAGCTCGATGCGGTCGGTCGCCAGCCGGTCCTGGATGCCCTCGGCGGCGGCCTCGATGGCCTTCTCGATATTCACCGGGCCGAGTTCGAGCTTCATCGCGCCGGCATCGATGGTGGCCAGATCGAGGATGTTGTTGGTGAGCGCCAGCAGCGCGTTGGTCGATTTGGTGACGTAGTCGAGATACTCCGCCTGCTTCTTCGTCAGCGGGCCGGTCGAGGGGTCGCTGAGGAAATGGGCGAAGCCGATGATGGTGGTGAGCGGTGCGCGCAGTTCGTAGGAGACGTGGTGGACGAAGTCGACCTTCATCTGGTCGGCCGTCTCCAGCGCCTCATTGCGTTCGCGCAGCGCGCGCTCGACGTTCTCGGTGTCGGTGATGTCCTGGAACGTCAGCATGGTCGCGCCGTCGGGCAGCGGCATGGTCATGCAGTCCAGCACGCTGCCGTCCTTGCGTTCCAGCTTCAGCGACACCTGCGTGCGGTTGTCGATCGCGGTGATCGCCTCGCGCAGCGCCCGCCAGGTCGGCGCGTCGTCGAACAGCGGCAGGCACCAGGCTTCCACGGTTTCGATGTGCGGCTGCTCCTTGAGCGCGTCCGCCGGCAGCTTCCACATCTTTGCAAAAGCTGGGTTGAACAGTTCGACCCTGCCGTTGCTGCCGAACACCGCGACCGCTTCGGCGAGATTGTCGAGCGTCTCGTGCTGCACCCGGGTCAGCCGGTCGAACCGCCGCGCCAGGTCGAGGCTCTCGGTGACGTTGTCGAACAGATAGGTGACGCCGCCTTCGAGATTCGGCGTGGTGACGACGCTGAGCGCGCGTCCGTCAGGCAGGAACCAGGTGTAGTTCTCCGGTTCGACGGCGCGATAGGCTTCGTGCAGCTTGGCCTTCCAGGCGCGGAAGTCGGGCTGTTCGGGCAGCTTGCGCGCGGCGCGCAACCGGTCGAGCACGCTGGAATCGTCGGGATTGGCGTCGAGAAAGGCCTGGTCGAGGCTCCACAGCCGCCGGTAGGACTCGTTGTAGAAGGCGAGCCGCCGCTGGCCGTCGAACACGGCGACGCCCGAGGACAGCTGGTCGAGGGTGCGGCGATGGGCTTCGGCCATCCGCTCCATGGCATCGCGCAACGCGGTTGCCTCGCTGGCGTCGATCGCGATCCCGGCGCTGCCGGTGTTGAGCCTCAGCGCCTGCACGTCATAGATGCGCCGCTCGCCGCCGACCACGATCGGCAGCCGTGCGCTGAAGCTGGAATTGTTGTTCAGCACCCGGTTCATCTCGGCGCGCTGATCGTTCTCCAGCAGTTCGAGGTTGCGGCGGATGGCGTCGGCCGGGCTGCCGCCCTCGGTGGCCCGCACATAGGCCGCATTGGCATATCGCAGATTGCCCTCGACGCTCTTGGCCCAGATCGGCCAGGGCGCAGCGGCGGCGAAATCGCGCAGCAGTTCGGTCTCTTCCTGCAGCGTCCTGTAGCGGAGATTGGATTCCGCAAGTTCCCGGCGCAGTCCGCCGAGTTCGCGAATCCGCACGATGGCCTGGCCGCCGATGGCGCGGCCCATCGCTTCGATGGCGCGGCCGTTCGCGGTGGAGAGGTTGAGCAGAAAGCCTTCGCCGGCCTCACGCAGGGCATCGACGGCATGGTCCATCTGCAGCGCCGGTTCCGGCGGCAGCCATGTACCGAAGGCCAGGATGCGTTGCGGCGAATTCATCGTCGCATCCTGCGCGATCAGAAGCGATGTGTCGCCGCTGATCTGGGGCCGGTTGTCGCCCGCGGCCCAGGCGATCAGGATCTGCGGCTCGGCAAACAGGAGGGCGCGCAGCCGGTCGGCCTGGACCTGCAGGTCGGCGATGTCGGCGCGGAGGCGGAGTTCGGTCCGGGTCGCCTTGATGCGGTTCCGCATCAAGAGGATGGCGGCCACGACCGTAAAGCCGAGCAGGGAGAGCGCCGTGGTCAGCGCCGCGAATTCCTGATGGTTGAGGTCGAGCCAGGCCGAAACCGCCTGCGTGATCGCCGAGTCGCCGGCAAGCGCGGCTTCCGGCAACGCGGTCAGGGCGGTGGCGAGCGAAATCAGGCCGTGGCGCGCCAGTGAGGTGCACGACAGCAGGTTTCGACGCATCGCCGCGACTACGCCCGACATTATTTGCCCCAAAAACGCGCGACTTCAGGCCCGGCGTATACCCCCCGCCGTGCACGAATCGAATTGAGAGTATCCCCTTCGGGAGTCGGCCGGTAAGAGTCCAGATCGTGAACGCAAAACTGCCTGTGAAAAAAGCACCGCCGGAACCGGCGATGGCGGACTTTGCGGACCAATTCGGAATTTTTGATGGAATTTGTCAGCGCCCGGTCGAGCCGAAGCCGCCGCTGCCGCGGTCGGTCGTCGACAGTGACGCGACCGGCACAAGCTCAGCCTGCACGACCGGTGCAATCACCATCTGTGCGATACGCTCGCCGCGCCGCACTGGAAATGGCGCTTCGCCGTGGTTGATCAGCAGCACGTTGATCTCGCCGCGGTAGTCCGCATCGACCGTTCCGGGCGAGTTCAGGACGGTGACGCCATGCTTGGCGGCCAGCCCGGAGCGTGGCCGCACCTGGGCCTCATAGCCTGGCGGAAGCGCGATCGTCAGTGCGGTCGGGACCATCGCGTACTTTCCAGGCGCCAGGATCAGCGGCGTGTCCGCCGGGACCGCCGCGAGCAGATCGAGCCCGGCGGCGTCAGCGCTCTGGTAGGCGGGCAACGCCAGGCCCTCGCCGTGCGGCAGTTGATGGATATCGACCTTGACTGTCGCGCTCACGAATTTTGCTCCACTTTCTTTGCGATCTTTGCGACCAGTTCGGTCGCGACCTGGTCCTTGGTCATGACAGGCCAGGAATCGACGCTGATATCATCACCATCGCGCGTCAGCAGATGGACGGTGTTGCGGTCGCCTCCCATCACGCCGGTCGCCGGCGAAACGTCGTTGGCAACGATCCAGTCGCAGCCCTTGCGCGCGATCTTGGCCTTGGCGTTGTCGATGAGGTGCTCGGTCTCGGCGGCAAAGCCGATCACCAGCGGCGGGCGCCTATCCCTGAGCTTCGATATCGTGGCCAGAATGTCGGGGTTTTCCACCAGTTGCAGCGGCGGCATGCCGGCAGAGGTCTTCTTCAGCTTCTGCTCGCCTTCGCTGGCGACGCGCCAGTCGGCGACGGCTGCGGCGAAGATCGCGATGTCGGCCGGCAAGGCAGCCTCCACCCGGTGCAGCATGTCGCGCGCCGATTCCACCCGGATCACCGTGACGCCGGCAGGATCGCGCAATTCCACCGGGCCGGAGACCAGCGTGACGTCGGCGCCTGCGGCCTGCGCCGCGGCGGCGATGGCAAAGCCCTGTTTGCCGGAAGAACGGTTGGCGATGTAGCGCACGGGGTCGATCGGCTCATGCGTCGGGCCCGCCGTGATCAGCACACGCTTGCCGGCGAGCGGGCGAGGGTGCGGCGGGCGGAGAATGTCGATGACGGCTGCCGCGATTTCCACCGCCTCCGACATCCGCCCAACGCCGGCTTCGCCGGCCTCGGCCATTTCGCCGACATTGGGTCCGATCATCTGGACGCCGTCGCGCCGGAGTTGCATCACGTTGCGGCGGGTGGCGGCGTTGTTCCACATCAGCGGGTTCATCGCGGGCGCCAGCAGGATCGGCCGGTCGGCCGCCAGCAGGATGGCGCTGGCGAGATCGTCGGCGTGACCATTCGCCATCTTAGCCATCAGGTCGGCGGTCGCTGGGGCCACCACGATCAGGTCGCATTCGCGCGCCAGCCGGATGTGGCCGGCATCGAATTCGCTGCCGGGGTCGAACAGGTCCGTGTAGACGCGCTCATGGGAGAGCGCGCTGGCGGAGAGCGGGGTCACGAATTGCTGCGCGGCCTGGGTCAGCACGCAGCGGACGTCGACATGCCGCTCCTTCAGTCGCCGGATCAGTTCCAGCGATTTGAACGCTGCAATGCCGCCGCCAATGATGAGCGTAACGCTGGCCTGGCCGACAGGATTTGTGCGCGCGATGCCCGGTCGTTCTGCTGGCCCGGCCGTTGGGGCAGCCGGCACCGGGCTGCCCTCGCAATACTCCCGCAGGATCACCCGGACCTCTTCCTCGACCGAGCGGCCGTTCTTGGCCGAGCGGAGCCGCAGGTAGGACTTGATGGCGTCGTCGAGCTTGCGGATGGTCAGGCTGGCCATAGGGCCTCCGGCACGATATGCCATCAATGCTAGCAAAATGTGCTATCATTGCAATCACAATTGCCGGATAGCCACCAGAATCCCGATAAAGGTCGCCGCGATGATCCAGAGCGCGACCGTGCGCCAACGGCTCTTGCGGCCCTCGGCCCGGCCAAGGGCCGCGATCGACTCCGGCGACAGCGTCAGGCCTTCCCGGGTCATTTTCTCCATGTTCTCGAGCACCGCAACCGCCCGCGACGCAATCGCCGGCAGGCTTGCCGCCACGCGGCCGAGTTCACCCGCGCCCGACATCGCGCCCTGGATCCGTCCGATGGGGCCGAGATTGCGCTCGATCCATTCACGCACCACGGGATCGGCGACCTTCCAGATGTCGAGCCTGGGATCGAAGCCACGCGCCACGCCTTCGACCACCACCATGGTCTTCTGCAGCAGGATCAGTTCGGGCCGGGTCTGCATGTCGAACAAGCCGGTGACCTCGAGCAGCAGTGTCAGCAGCTTCGCCATCGAGATTTCTTCGGCGGTGCGATTATGGATCGGTTCCCCGATGGCGCGGATCGCCTGCGCGAAATTCTCCACCGAATGGTGGCCCGGCACATAGCCGGCCTCGAAATGCACCTCGGCGACGCGGCGATAGTCGCGCGTGATGAAGCCCAGCAAAATCTCGGCGAGGAAGCGCCGCTCCTTCATGCCGAGCCGGCCCATGATGCCGAAATCGACCGCCACCAGCCGGCCGGCATCGTCGAGGAACAAGTTGCCGGGATGCATGTCGGCATGGAAGAAGCCGTCGCGCAGCGCATGGCGCAGAAAGCTCTGGATCACCTTGCGCCCGAGATCGGGCAGGTCGACGTCTGATTTTTCCAGCCGCGCATGGTCGTTGAGCGCGATGCCGTCGATCCACTCCATGGTCAGCACGTTGTGGGTGGTGCGGTCCCAGTCGACGGCTGGCACGCGGAAATCCGGATCGTCGCGGGTGTTCTCCGCCATCTCCGACAGCGCGGCCGCTTCCAGCCGCAGGTCCATCTCCATCGCGACCGAGCGCGACATCGTGTTGATGACCTCGATCAGCCGCAGCCGCCGCGCTTCCGCCGAATGCGCCTCGGCGTTGTGCGCGACGAAGAAGAAATCGGAGAGGTCGCGGCGGAAGCGCGCGGCGACATTGGGCCGGAGCACCTTGACGGCGACGGCCTGGCGGACACCGTCGCGCTCGATCTCGCCGCGATGCACCTGGGCGATGGAAGCCGCAGCCACCGGCGGGCCGAGGCTTGCAAATGCCTGTGCCACAGGGCGATCCAGCGATGAGGCAATGACGGCCTCGGCCTCGGTTTGCGAAAACGGCGGCAGCCGGTCCTGCAGGCTTTCGAGGTCGCGCGCCATCGCGACGCCGACGACGTCGGGTCGGGTCGCGAGAAACTGTCCGAGTTTCAGATAGGCCGGGCCGAGCCGCGTCAGCGCGCGCGACAGCCGCGGTCCGGATTTGGCGCCAGGGCGCTCGATCAGCCGCGCCAGCCGAAGCGCAAGCTGTCCGGGCGGCGGCACCAGGCTAGGGTCGACGACGCCGAACACGCCCTCGCGCGCGAACACGAAAGCGGCGCGGACCAGGCGCGCGATGTGGGTCGCCGCAGAAATCACAAACGCCAGCCCGAATGCAGCGCCACGATCCCGCCGGAGAGGCTCTCCCACTTCACCCGCGAAAAGCCGGCACCGCGGATCATGTCGGCAAACTGGCTGGGCCTCGGAAACTTCCGGATCGACTCGACGAGGTACTGGTAGGATTCCGCATCGCCCGTCACCGCACGGCCAAGCGGCGGAATCACGTTGAACGAGAAGAAGTCGTAGAGCCGGTCGAGCCCGGGGACGTCGACGGTGGAAAATTCCAGGCACAGAAATCGGCTGCCGGGTCGCAGCACGCGATAGGCCTCGCTGAGCGCGGCATCGATCCGCGGCACGTTGCGGATGCCGAATGCAATGGTGTAGGCGTCGAAGCTGCGATCGGGGAAAGCCAGCGCTTCGGCATTGCCCTCCACGAACGAAACCTGCTGGTCGAGATGCCGCGCCAGCGCGCGATTGCGGCCGACCTCGAGCATGTCGGTATTGATGTCGCAGACCGTGGCGTGGAAGCCGAGGCCTGCAGCCTTGGCCGCGCGGAAGGCGATATCGCCGGTGCCGCCGGCAACGTCGAGCAACGCGAACGGCGCATCACCCCGCGGCGGGTTGAGCGCGTTGATCATGATGTCCTTCCAGACCCGGTGCAGGCCCGCCGACATCAGGTCGTTCATCAGGTCGTAGCGCGACGCCACGCTGTGAAACACGTCGTTCACCAGCGTCTGCTTGTCCCCCAGGGGCACGTCCCTGAAGCCGAAATGGGTGGTCTGCTCCGGCCGATCCATCAACTCGTCTCCACGCGCGGACCATAGCGCGCCCGCCGCAATGGCGCTATCACGTCACCTCCATAAGGTGAATGCCTCAATGCCCGAATTGCCTGAAGTTGAGACCGTCCGCCGCGGCCTGCAGCCGGCCATGGAAGGGTCGAAAATCCTGAAAGCCGAAGCCCGGCGCAAGGATTTGCGGTTTCCCTTTCAAAAAGACTTCACCGCCCGGCTGGAGGGCCAGACCGTGACCGGCCTCGGCCGCCGCGCCAAATACCTGATGGCCGATCTTGCCTCCGGCGACGTACTGCTGATGCATCTGGGCATGTCCGGCTCGTTCCGGGTGCTGGACGACGGCGGCAGCAACGCGCCGGGCCAATTCCACCATCCGCGCAGCGAGGATCGCGCGCACGATCACGTGGTGTTTCACATGTCATCGGGTGCAGCGATCGTGTTCAACGATCCGCGCCGCTTCGGCTACATGAAGATCATTGCCCGCAACGCGGTGGAGGACGAGCCGCTGTTGAAAGGGTTAGGTCCCGAGCCGCTCGGCAACGAATTCGACGCCGCGATGCTGGCGCGTTCCTGCGCCAACAAGAAGACCAGCCTGAAAGCGGCGCTGCTCGACCAGCGCGTGGTCGCAGGCCTCGGCAACATCTATGTCTGCGAGGCGCTGTTCCGTTCGCATCTGTCGCCGCGCCGGCTGGCCGCGACATTGGCTACCAAGAAGGGCGAACCGACCGATCATTCCAGGCGCCTGGTGACGTCGATCCACGACGTGCTCAATCAGGCGATCAAGGCCGGCGGCTCCTCGATCAGCGACCATCGCTTGACCTCGGGCGAACTGGGCTATTTCCAGCACTCGTTCCAGGTCTATGACCGGGAGGGCGAGAAGTGCCAGACCGCCGGCTGCAGCGGCATCGTGCGCCGCTTCGTCCAGAACGGGCGCTCGACCTTCTGGTGCCCGAAGTGCCAGAAGTAGCGGGCGTCAGCTTCGGGCCGGCGCTCGCAGGAAGCGCGCGCTGTCGGTTTCGATGCGGGGAAGCGCGGCCATCGCCGGAAGAATCGCTGATGTTTCCACCAGCTCCTCGATGATCGGCTCGTCGCCGGCTGCAACGTCATTCCCCATCCGCGCGCAAATCCACTGCCAGAGGGCGCGGATCTCCTCGGCGGATTTTCCGCCCGGCGCGAATTCGCAGACGCTGAGGCCCGCGCTCAGCGCGTCCTGGTGATCGTTGCGCATCACGATCGAGGGGCGAGCGAGGATATCGTCGACGTCGAGCGCGGCCTCGTCGCCCAGCGAGGTCTCTGCGCCGGTGATCCGCGCCGCGGCCCTGATCGGGGTCTGGTTCAGGACATAGGCGAACGGCTTGCGCCACGCCCTGACGACGCTGAGCGTCGCGGCGGTTGCCTCGATATCGGCGATGCTCGGGCGCGACGGAATCAGGCAGAAGTCGGCGTAACGAACCGCCGAAACGGTCGCGGCGGTGATTCCGCCGGCGGTATCCACGATCGTCACCGTCACGCCCTCGCGGGCGAGCGACTGCAGGCGTCGTTCGACCTCCCTGGCATCATAGATCGGCTCGACGATCGGCGCGGCATGGGGCCGGCGGCGCCTCCAGTTCGAGACGGTGCCCTGCGTGTCGGTCTCGATCAGGCGGACATTGTGCCCGGCGCGGATGGCGGCAAGTGCCAGGCTGATGGCAAGCGTGCTCTTGCCGGCGCCACCCTTCTGGGTGGCCAATACGATCGTCTGCATTTCAGTTCCTCTGGATGGCTTTCAGGCATTTGAAGTACGCCACGAGCCGGGCCGCATTCTGCGGCGCCGAATTACGCGCTCGTTCAGACGTGCCCAGCCCGATCCAGAAGTCAGGGATCGCGGTTGTCCGAATCAGTCAGTTTGCAATGATGCCCGATTATGGAATTGTGGTCATCCGGGCAAATACTGCCGATCGGCACAATTGCTCCGATCCAAACGACGACAAGAAGCAGGAAAAAAACATGACGGGTCAATGGCGTGATCGGACAGCCACCAGCTTTCAGTGTCAGAAACAGCCGGCGTCCGGCAGCCGCGGCATGGTGGTGAGCAATCATCCGCTGGCGTCGAGCGCGGGCGCCGAAATGCTTGCCGCCGGCGGCAACGCCATCGATGCCGCGATCGCGACGCTGTTCACGCTGACGGTGGTCGAGCCGATGATGGTCGGCATCATCGGCGGCGGCATGGCCCATATCCGGCTGGCCGACGGCAGCCATCGCTTCATCGACGGCCAGAGCACGGTGCCGCTGGCAGTCCGGCCCGATACCTACAAATCCAAACCAGGCTCGGCGCATGACGTGTTCGACACGGTCGGCGATGAAAACCTGACCGGTCCTAAAGCAGTGGCGGTGCCGGGCTCGCTGAAGGCGTGGTGCGAGACGCTGCAGCGGTTCGGCACCATGAGCCTCGCCGACGTCATGCAGCCCGCCATCAAGCATGCCGCACGCGGCTATGCTGTGACGCCATATCTGCACGAATGCATCGCCGACAGCGCCGGCGAGATGCTGAAGGACAAGGATATTTCCGCGATCTATCTGCCGAACGGCACGCCGCTGAAGGTCGGCGAGCGCGTGGTGCAGTCGGAATATGCGGAAACGCTGACCTACATCTCCCAGCGCGGCGAGGCCGCGCTGTATCACGGTCCGCTCGGCGACATCCTGGTCGATTACATGAAGCGGAAGGGCGGTTTCATCGCCCGCGAGGATCTCACGGGCTACAAAACCGTAGAGCGCCAGCCGATCCGGGCCGACTATCGCGGCTGGCAGATCCTGGGTCCGCCGCCGCCTGCCGCATCCGGCGTGCACATCACGCAGATGCTCAACATTCTCGAGGGCTATGACATCACAAAGCTCGGTTTCGGCTCTGCCGAAACGATCCACTACCTTGCCGAAGTGCTCAAGATCGCCTTTGCCGACCGCGCTGCGGCGAGCGGCGATCCTGAATTCATCAACGTGCCGGTCGAGCGCCTGACGTCGAAAGCTTATGCCGACGAACGCCGCCGCGCGATCGATTCAGGCCGCGCACAGGCATGGGCCGCTGGCATCCAGCAGCTCGAAAGCGCCGACACCACGCACATGACGGCGGCGGATTCGTTCGGCAACGTGGTTGCGACCACGCAGACCATCAACAACCTGTTCGGCGCAAAAATCCTGATTCCCGGGCTCGGCACCGTGCCGAACAATTACATGAATTTGTACGATCCGCGTCCCGGCCATGCGCTGTCGCTGGCGCCCGGAAAGCGCGTCACCACCTCGATGTCGCCGATGATGGCGCTGCGCGACGGCAAGCTCGTCTACGCGCTCGGCCTGCCCGGCGGAAAGCGGATCTTTCCAAGCGCGATGCAGGCGCTGATCAATCTGATCGACCACGGCATGAGCCTGCAGGAGGCGGTCGAGGCGCCGCGGGTCTGGACCGAAGGCAATGCGCTCGAGGTGGAGTTCGCCGTGCCGGAAAGCGTTCGCGCCAGGCTGACCGCGATGGGGCACACCGTGCAGGTGATGCCGACCGTTGCCGGCGGCATGAACGCGATCGAGTTTCACGAGGACGGCCGGATGTCGGGCGCCGCCTGCTGGCGTGCCGACGGCACGCCGGTCGGCATCGCCGGCGGTCTGGCGCGCGCCGGCGTCAGGTTCGCGCTAAGCTGAGCAGTACGCCAACCCCACCCCAGACTGTCACGCCCGCGGAGGCGGGTATCCAGTACGCCGCGGCCTATCGGTTCTGTTGCGAACGTCTCTGGAATACTGGGTCACCCGCCTTCGCGCCTTCGCGGGTGACGACGGCATTTTACTTCCTTACGCAGATGACGCGGACCACGGATGCCCTGGCGTCCGACGATCCGCCCGCGGCGTTGACGCCGTTGGTTTTCAGGAAACCGCGCACCGCCTCCGAGGTCACCAGCACGGCCTGGGCCACCGGCGCGCCGTTCGCCGGGCCGGCTACCTGCGCCGGCTTCAACAGCGCCACGCCGGCGAACTTGCCGTCGCCATCCAGCGCGGCCGAGCCCGAGAAGCCGACCGCCGGCGCTGGCGTGAGCGCCACGTCATTGCCACCCTCGAACCGCGCGACCGACGCCTTGACGCTGCTGACGGCCGCACCGCCGCCCTGGCTTTGCGGATCAGCAATTCCGATCAGGTCGAGTGCGGTCTTCGCGGCGACACTGCCAAGATTGATCGGCCTCAAGCCGCGCGCACCATAGATGCGGAGCAGCGCGAGGTCATGCGCCTTGTCCTCGGCGATGCGATCCGCATTGCCAAAACCTGCGATCGCGATCGTGACGCAGCCATCGGTGATCTGACGGTCGGTGACAACAGCACCGTCCTCGCTGACGACGATGCCGGTGCCGTATTCGACGCTCTTGCGCTGCGGCGGTCCCGCCGCCTGCGCCGCCGTCGGAAACGCGGTGAATGCGCTCGACATCGCGATCACAACCGGCTCCACGGTGTTCTCGGTCGCCTGGTCGTAGAGGATGGTGAGGATGCGCACCTCGTCGCCCCTGAACGTGCCGCGCATGTAGAACTTCTTCAGGCCCTGCAGGCCGGACAGCACGAAGAAGTCGGGCTTCACGACGGTATAGCCGATCTTGCGCCCCGGTTCCTTCTTCTCGCGCTCGGCGAGTTTTGCCGTCGTTGGATTGGCTTCCTTGCGCCGCGCCAGTTGAATCTGGATCGTGGCGGTCGGCGACGTCCATCTGGTGCCGTTGGCGTCGCTGGCCTGCTGCGGCACCAATTTTGTGGGAATGCCGAGCCGCACGCCGGTGCCGGGATCGGTCTGGATCTTCCAGCCGACGCTTTCCTGCTTGCGTTTCGCGGTATCGGCGAGCACGCCACGTTCCTGCGGGTTGAGCACGCCGGTCGGCTTGCCGCCGCGCGCCTTCTGGAATTCCTTGATGGCGTTGACCATGCGTTCGCTGACGTCGCCGGTGATCGCGCCGTTATATTGGCCGACCCAGGCGAGGTCCGACTGCAGCGCCAGCCGCTCGCCCTGTCCCATCGCGTTCGCGGCTTCTTCCGGCTTCTGCAGCGCGGGGCGAACCGGCACCGTCGTGACCGGCTTTGGTTGGGTGCCGGCCGGGGAGGGTGGCGTCATCTGCGCCTGCGCCGGCGGTCCGGAGAGCGCCAAAGCCGAGGCCGCAGCCATCAATGTTGCCGAAAACACCGATCTCATGACAAATCCGGGAGAATGCAGGCGTGGAAGGGTGGAGCGATCATTGATATCAGGCCAATCAAGCACATCTGCTTGGTCGGCACCAACCGCGCCCCGGTTCAGGGAATTTTGGCTTCCCCCTTATCCTGAGTAGGCTCGCGTTCCGCGCTCCTCGCCATGAGGGTTGATCCGCGTGATGCGGAAGGATTTGATGGAACCATGCTGACGGCCAAGGAACTCGAACGCTACGCCCGCCACATCGTTTTGCGCGAAGTCGGCGGCCCCGGCCAGACCGCGCTGAAGGAAGCGTCCGTCCTTGTCGTCGGCGCCGGCGGACTCGGCGCGCCGGTGATGATGTATCTCGCCGCCGCCGGCGTCGGCACGCTGGGCGTGGTCGATGACGATGTGGTCTCGCTGTCCAATCTGCAGCGCCAGATCATCCACACCACGCCCGACATCGGCCGCCGCAAGGTCGACAGCGCGGCCAGCGCGATCTATGCGCTCAATCCGCACGTCCATTTCGAGGCGCATGCGGTGCGGCTCGATGCGAAGAATGCGATGACGCTGATCGGCGGCTACGATCTCGTGCTCGACGGCTCCGACAATTTCGAGACCCGCTATCTGGTATCGGATGCGTGCTTCTTTGCCGGCAAACCGCTGATCACGGCGGCGCTCGGCCAGTTCGATGGATCGCTGACCACGATCCGCGCGCATGAAACCAACGAGCAGGGTGAATTCAACCCGACCTATCGCTGCCTGTTTCCCGAGTCGCCGCCGCCCGGCACCGTGCCGGCCTGCGCCGAAGCCGGCGTGATGGGGGCGCTCGCGGGCATGCTGGGATCGATGATGGCGCTGGAAGCGATCCGCGAAATCGTCGGTTTCGGCGAGAGCCTGGTCGGCCGGCTGGTGATGGTGGACGCCCGCGCGATGCGCTTTGAAACCTTGCGCTACGCACGGGATCCAGCCAACCCGCTCAACGGCGATACACCCGTCATCACCGATTTGAGCGGACACGCGGATTAGCGCTTCTCGCTATCCATGTGCGCGAGCTGCGCTTCCGGATAGCGTGCGCCGGCCGCGACGCCGGGCGGAAACGTCTTTGCCAGCGCGGCGAGATGCGTGTCGCTCAGTTTGACGTCGAGCGCGCCGAGTGCCTCGGAAAGGCGGTCGCGGCGACGTGCGCCGACCAGCGGCACGATATCCTTGCCTTGCGCCGCGACCCAGGCGATCGCAACCTGAGCAGGGGACGCGCCGAGATCGGCGGCGATCCCGCGCAGCGATTCCACCAGCGCCAGGTTGGCGTCGAGATTGCCGGCCTGGAAGCGCGGGCTCATCGCGCGAAAATCTTTGCCGCTACGATCCGCGGTCCAGTGTCCACTGATCAGCCCGCGCGACAGCACGCCATAGGCCGTGATGCCGATGCCGAGTTCGCGGCAGGTCGGCAGGATGTCGTCCTCGATGCCGCGCGAGATCAGCGAGTATTCGATCTGCAGATCGCTGATCGGATGCACCGCATGCGCGCGCCGGATCGTCTCCGCACTCACTTCCGACAGGCCGATATGCCTGATCCAGCCCGCCTTCACCATGTCGGCCATGACGCCGATCGTCTCCTCGATCGGCACGTTCGGGTCGAGCCGCGCCGGGCGATAGATGTCGATGGCCTCGACGCGCAGCCGCTGCAGCGAATAGGCGACAAAGTTCTTCACCGCAGCCGGGCGGCTGTCATAGCCCAGCCAGTTCTTCGCGGGATCGCGCAGCGCACCGAACTTGACGCTGATCTGCAAATTGTCTCGGCTGCGGCTGGCCAGCGCGTCGCCGATCAGCATTTCATTGTGGCCCATGCCGTAGAAGTCGCCGGTGTCGAGCAGGGTGATGCCGGCGTCGAGCGCGGCGTGGATCGTGGCGATGCTCTCGCTGCGGTCGGCCGGGCCGTAGAAATCCGACATGCCCATGCAGCCGAGGCCGATGGCCGCGACGCTGGGGCCGGTGGTACCGAGTTTCCGTTGTTCCATGATGCTTCTCCTCGAAGATCGATGACGCGCATTCGCGCCGTGATGACGAGGCTGATATGCACCCTCCCGATTGAAGCGATAAGCTGGACAATTCGGAAAGGCTTGTTCAGTGTATCGAACAATGAAGGATTTCGACCTCCGCGATCTCGATGCGTTCGTCGCCGTGGCGCGCACGCGGAATTTCCGCCGTGCCGCAACGGAGCAGGGCGTTTCTGTATCGAGCCTGAGCCAGCGGCTGCGCGACATGGAGGAGCGGCTCGGCGTCCGGCTGATGAACCGCACCACGCGCAGCGTCGCGCTCACCGAGGCCGGCGAACTGTTGCTGGCCCGTGTTGGTCCGGCAATATCGGATGTCGGCGAGGCGCTGGATCAGGTGCGTGGCTTGCGCGCGGCGCCGTCGGGGCGGCTGCGCATCAATGCGCCGCCGCCGGCGATCGATCTCGTGCTGGCGCCGATGGTCGCGCCGTTTCTTGCAACGCATCCCAACATCGATCTGGAAATCGTCGGCGACAGTTCGTTCGTCGATATCGTCGCCGGCGGCTTCGACGCCGGCGTGCGCTATGGCGAGCATCTGGCGCAGGATATGATCGCCGTCTCGCTCGGTGCGCCGCAGCGCTACGCGGTGGTGGCCTCGCGCGAATATGTCGCGCAGCATGGCCGGCCAAAACTGCCAAAGGATCTTCTGGAACATGCCTGCATCCGCACCCGCTTCGGCAGCGGTGCGATGCTGGATTGGGAATTCGAGAAGGCCGGCCGTGTCGTAAAGGTCTCGCCGCCGGCAAAGCTGGTTGCGACCTATCTCGGTCTGGCGCTGCGCGCCGTCCATGACGGTGTCGGCTTCTGGCTGACGTTCGAGGGTTATGTTCGCTACGGCATCAAGTCGGGCGCGCTGGTCAGCGTGCTCGACGACTGGTGCCCGCCATTCCCGGGGCCGTTCCTGTACTACCCGAGCCGCCGCCAGCCTCCGCCGGCGCTCGCCGCGTTCGTTGCTTTTGTCGCGGAATGGCGCAAGCGCGAACGGCGGAAGATTAAATAGGCGTAGCCGCGTAACGTATGGGTCCCGGCGTTCGCCGGGACGACCACCTACAGCATGCTCGGCAGCACGCGGTCCGGCGGCTTGTGGTTGTCGAGGAAGGTGCGGATATTGATGATCACCTTCTCGCCCATCTCGACGCGGCCCTCGATGGTGGCCGAGCCCATATGCGGCAGCAGCGTCGCCTTGCCGGCCTTGGCGAGCCGCACCAGTTTCGGATTGACCGCAGGTTCATGCTCGTAGACGTCGAGGCCGGCTCCGGCGATGTCGCCGGCTTCGATCAGCTTGATCAGCGTGTCCTCGTCGATCACCCCGCCGCGCGCGGTGTTGACGATATAGGCGTCCTTGCGGATCAGCTTCAGCCTCCGCGCCGAGAGCAGATGAAACGTCGCCGGGGTATGCGGACAGTTCACCGAGATGATGTCCATCCGCGCCAGCATCTGGTCGAGGCTTTCCCAATAGGTCGCGCCCAACTCTTCGGCGATCATGGGCGCCACGGGGCGGCGGTTGTGATAGTGGATCTGCAGGCCGAAGGCGCGCGCCCGGCGGGCCACGGCCTGGCCGATGCGGCCCATGCCGACGATGCCGAGGCGCTTGCCGCCGATCCGGTGGCCGAGCATCCACGTCGGCGACCAGCCCGGCCAGTTCTTGCCCTCGGTCAGGATCGAGGCGCCCTCGATCAGCCGGCGCGGCACCGCGAGTATCAGCGCCATGGTCATGTCGGCGGTGTCCTCGGTCAACACCTTCGGCGTATTGGTTACCGTGATGCCGCGCGCATGCGCCGCTGTGACGTCGATATTGTCGACGCCGTTGCCGAAATTGGCGATCATGCGCAGCTTGCAGTCGGGATGCTTGAGCATCCCCTCGTTGACCACGTCGGTGACGGTCGGCACCAGAACATCGGCCGTGCGCGCGGCCTCGGCAAGCTGTTCCGGTGTCATCGGCGTATCGTCGAGATTGAGCCTGGCATCGAACAGTTCCCGCATCCGGGTCTCGATCGAGTCCGGCAGTTTGCGGGTGACGACGACGAGAGGCTTTTTCTTAACCGACATGTACTGCTCTCATGAGGTAATGGGTCGCCAGAGCGCGCCGTTCAGACCTCATTAACCCGGTTGTTCGACACTGCCGATGTCGCGCGGTCCCGGTGTCCCGCTGTTTCCTCGGGCAAGTCCTTGGGTTCCCAAATACTTGCCACGGATTCTCAGCGGAAAATTCGGGCGTTCTTGTTCTCAGCGTTCCGTCCTCTCTATCAGAAGGCCGGGCCAAGACAAGAACCCCTCGGAGTTCGAACGTCCGGGGGTCGAAGCGGGGCACAGGGGGATCGGGGTTTTCGGGCGTCAGCGAGCGGTCTCAACTCGAAGAATTTGGGTTGGGAAGAGTTCGCCAGGAGATGTGTGGATGGCGTTGGGGCGTATCTGTTCGGTGTCGGTGCTGGCGGGGTGCTGGCTTGTCGCATCGGTCAGCACAGGTTTATCGGCCAAGGACTCGGCCCTCACGACGAGCGGCCTTCCGGTGCCGCGATATGTCAGCCTCAAATCAGACCACGTCAACGTCAGGGCCGGTCCGACCAAGGATAACGATGTCGCCTGGATCTACACCCGGTCCGGCCTGCCGGTCGAAATAACAGCCGAATTCGAGAACTGGCGTCGCGTGCGCGACTCGGAAGGCTCCGAGGGCTGGGTCTATCATTCGCTGCTGTCGGGTCGCCGCACTGCGGTCGTCACCATGAAGAAAAAGGAAGAACTTGCGCCGCTCTATGATCGCGCCGATCCCGGCAGCGCCGTGGCAGCCCGCCTGCAGGCCGGCGTCGTCGCGCAAGTGAAGAAATGCTATTCGGGCTGGTGCCGCGTCACCGGCAACGGCTTCGACGGCTGGATCGAACAGCAACGGCTGTGGGGCGTTTACGCCGACGAGAAGGTGGATTGAGGCGCGTCACTCGTCATTGCCGGGCTTGACCCGGCAATCCATCCACTGAGTAACAGCTTCGTGTGAAGATCGATGGATACGCGGGTCAAGCCCGCGTATGACGGGTTGTGCTTGTCGCTAGCGCTTCTTGCGCAACCGCACGACCATGTCGACGCGGGCGATCTCGTAGCCTTCCGGCACATCCGGCATCTTCGAGAGCACGAGGTGCGGATCGGGAATATCGACCAGCTCGTGGTTGTTCTCGAGATAGAAGTGGTGGTGCGCCGTGACGTTGGTGTCGAAATAGGTCTTGGTACCGTCGACGGAAACCTGCCGCAGCAGGCCGGCATCGGTGAGCTGGTTGAGGGTGTTGTAGACGGTGGCCAGCGACACCGGAACTTTGGCGAGCGTCGCTTCCTCGTACAGCATTTCCGCAGTCAAATGCCGCGCACCCTTGCCGAACAGCAGCCATCCCAACGCCATGCGCTGGCGGGTGGGCCGTAGGCCGGCGGCCTGCAGCATTTCATTGACGTCGTGCCAGGGACAGCCGGTGAGCGCCGGTTGGTGACCGGCAGCCCGGGCGGCCGGATCGATACCGTCGTCGTTCAAGATCTGGGCTTCGTCGTTCATGTCCACTTCAGGCACCACGCAGCTAACTCTGGCAATAATCTTGCCCAATATAGAGGGAAATCAGGTAGATGCAAGTTTTTCGCAACTAGAACCGGCCCAAGAGTTAAGGCGAAACCGCTTGGGGAACACGCCGTTTAGGCCATTTCCAGCGCTTTGCCGGCCTGTCATGCCTATGTTACAGAGCGCGCGGACCACATATGCGTATTCGGCAGAGGCTTTTGCCGTTCGCACCCTAAGTAGCGCCTATTTGCGGAAGACAAGCATTCTCCCGCGGGGAAACGGGTCCGGTTCGCTCGAAGCGCTCCATCGGGACATCTGAGAGAGGCTGAATACGATGCTGGATCGGCGTAACGGTTATGAATACGAGGATCTCCTGGCCTGCGCGCGCGGCGAGATGTTCGGCCCCGGCAACGCGCAGCTGCCGTTGCCGCCGATGCTGATGTTCGATCGTATTACCGAAATTACCGACAAGGGCGGCGAATACGGCAAGGGGCTCATTCGTGCCGAACTCGATGTGAAGCCGGACCTCTGGTTCTTCGGCTGCCACTTCAAGAATGACCCGGTCATGCCGGGCTGTCTCGGCCTCGATGCCATGTGGCAGATGGTCGGATTCTACCTCGGCTGGATTGGCGGCGAAGGGCGCGGCCGGGCGCTGGGACTGGGCGATTTGAAGTTCTCCGGCCAGGTGCTGCCGAACGCGCGCAAGGTTGTGTACAACATCGACATGAAACGCGTGATGCGTTCTAAGCTGGTGCTCGGCGTCGGCGACGGCTGGCTTTCCATGGATGACGTGATTATCTATCGCGCCAAGGATCTGAAGGTCGGGCTGTTCAAGCAGGGCTCCGCACCGACTTGAGCAACACGATCACACACCAACACATCTTGACTGAAGATCATAACGGCAGGGCGAGGCGATCATGAGGCGGGTTGTCATCACGGGGATGGGCATTGTCTCGTCCATCGGAAACAACACCCAGGAAGTGCTGGCGAGCCTTCACGAGGCGAAATCCGGAATCACCCGCGCGGCGAAGTACGCCGAGATGGGTTTCCGTTCGCAGGTGCAGGGCGCGCCGACACTGAATCCGGCGGACGTGATCGACCGGCGCGCGATGCGCTTCCTCGCCGAGGGGGCCGCATGGAATCACATCGCCATGGAGCAGGCGATTCAGGACGCGGGACTTTCGCCGGAGGAAGTCTCCGACGTCCGCACCGGCATCATCATGGGCTCCGGTGGGCCGTCCGCGCGCACCATCGTGGAGGCGGCCGACATCACCCGCACCAAGGGCCCCAAGCGCGTCGGGCCGTTTGCGGTGCCGAAGGCGATGTCGTCGACCGCGTCAGCCACGCTCGCGACCTGGTTCAAGATCAAGGGCGTCAACTATTCGATCTCGTCGGCCTGCGCGACCTCGAACCATTGCATCGGCAACGCCTATGAGACGATCCAGATCGGCAAGCAGGACGTGATCTTCGCCGGCGGCTGCGAGGAGCTGGACTGGTCGCTCTCCGTGCTGTTCGACGCCATGGGCGCGATGTCCTCGAAATACAACGATACGCCTGCGACCGCCTCGCGCCCCTACGACATCAGCCGCGACGGTTTCGTCATCGCCGGCGGTGCGGGCGTGGTGGTGCTGGAAGAGCTCGAGCATGCCAGGGCACGTGGCGCGCGCATCTACGCCGAGGTTGTCGGCTACGGCGCGACCTCTGACGGTTACGACATGGTCGCGCCGTCGGGCGAGGGCGCCGAGCGCTGCATGCGCATGGCACTGGCGACCGTGAAGACGCCGGTCGACTACATCAATCCGCACGCCACCTCGACGCCGGCAGGCGATCCGCCGGAAATCGAGGCGATCCGAAAGGTGTTCGGGACGGGCGAGAAGTGCCCGCCGATCTCGGCGACCAAGGCGCTGACCGGCCACTCGCTCGGCGCCACCGGCGTGCAGGAGGCGATCTATTCGCTTCTGATGATGAACAACGGCTTCGTCTGCGAGAGCGCCAACATCACAGAACTCGATCCTGTCTTCGCCGACATGCCGATCGTGCGCAAGCGCATCGACAACGCCAAGCTCGGCACGGTGCTGTCGAACTCATTCGGCTTCGGCGGCACCAACGCGACGCTGGTGTTCAAGCGGATGGATGCTTGATTTCGCATTTGCCACTTCTCGCTGGCGGCAACAGGCCGGCACGCAGCGGATGGTGACCTTGCAACAATCCGAAACGGGGCAGGCATGATTATCGAACCGCGCGTGCGAGGCTTCATCTGCACGACGGCGCATCCCGTCGGCTGCGCCACCAACGTCCGTGAGCAGATCGCTTATGTTCTCGGCAAGGGCGCCATTCCGGAGTGCCCCAGGCGCGTTGCAGTGGTGGGCTGCTCGACCGGTTACGGCCTTGCCAGCCGCATTGTCGCAACCTTTGCCGGTGGCGCGGACACCATCGGCGTGTCGATGGAACGCGAGCCTTCCGCGACCAAGAGCGGTAGTGCCGGTTGGTACAATAACCGCGCCTTCGAGCTCGAGGCCGGCAAGATCGGACGCGCTCCCGTCACGCTGGAGGGCGATGGCTTCTCCGACGAGCTGAAGAAGACCTTCATCGAACGCGTGCGCGAAAAATTCGGCCAGCTCGACATGCTGGTCTACAGCATGGCCGCGCCGGTACGAACCGATCCGGTCACGGGCAAGACGTATCGTTCGGCGATCAAGCCGCTCGGTGCGCCCGTCGACATCAAGACGCTGAACACCGAAACCGGCGAGGTCTACGAGACGACCATTTCTCCTGCGAGCGAAGACGAAGCCGCTGCCACGGTAGCAGTGATGGGCGGCGAGGACTGGAAGCGCTGGATCGACCAGCTCGCCGACGCCGGTGTTTTGGCGCCGGGCTTCCGGACGCTCAACTACACCTATATCGGCAGCGAACTGACCTGGCCGATCTACTGGAAAGGCACGCTGGGCCGCGCCAAGGCCGATCTCGACCGCAAGGCCGAAGAGATCCGCGGCCGGCTTGGCGACGATGCGGCGCGCGTGGTGGCGCTGAAGGCCGTTGTAACCCAGGCGAGCTCGGCGATCCCGGTGGTGCCGCTGTATGGCACGGTGCTGTTCAAGGTGATGAAGCAGCTCAAGCTGCACGAGGGCTGCATCGAACAGATCGATCGCCTGTTCCGAACCCGCCTTGGCCCGAATGCCGAAACGGACGAGGAGAAGCGCCTCAGGGTCGACGATTGGGAGCTTTCGCCGGAAGTTCAGGTCGAGGTGCTGCGGCGATGGCCGCTGCTCACCACGGAAACCCTTGGCGAACTGGCGGATCTTCCGGAGTACAAGAGTCAGTTCCTGCGCCTGTTCGGGTTCGGCATCGACGGCGTCGATTATGCCCAGGACGTAGATCCCCGCGTCGTGACGTGAGCGGCTCGCAAGCCGCTCTACTTTGCATGGGGTTGTTTTCGCGATTTTGTGTCGGGGCCGTTCACCCCGCCGCGATCTTCTCCGCGCGCTGGAACGCCGGCCGCGCCGCGCAGCGATCGATATAGGCGTCGAACGACGGCCGAGGCGGCACCATCTTGAACATCCGCACCGCGAAGTTCAGCCCGGAGCCGAGCATGATGTCGGCGGCGGAGAATTTTTCGCCGAGAATCCACGGACCCTCGCGCAGCGCGGCATCGAGCACGTCGAAGGTCTGCGTCGCGCTTCCCCACGCCGCGGTGCTGGCCGGCACCTCGAGCTTGGTGAACAGCTGGATCAGCGCCGGCTCGATGCAGGAAGGCGAAAAGAACAGCCACTGCAGATATCGCGCCCGCAGCGGATCGGTGACGGCGGGCGCCAGGTTGGTTTCGGGATAGCGGTCGGCGATATAGGCGCAGATCGCCGAGGCTTCGCCGAGCGCCGCCTCGCCATCCCTGAGCCCCGGAACCTTGCCCATCGGGTTGATCGCCAGATATTCCGGCGCCTTCTGCGCGCCGGTCGAGATATCCGTCAGCACGCGTTCGTAGGGCAGGCCGGTTTCTTCGAGCAGCCAGATCGCTGAAAATGAGCGGGAGCGGGGCGACCAGTAGAGCTGGATCATGCAGCAAGCCTTTCAACGCGCGGGACGAACAGCGTGCTGTTTCGCGCGTCCGGCGCGAATTGGCAACGCACTACGTCTGGGACGAACGGGCGACGCTCCAGCCGACATGTTGGTCAACTCATTTTGTGCAGCCAGCTATTTGCGAGCCGACGGTCCCGTCTTGTGCTGCTTGCGCAACGCCTCGGCGGCGAGACACACCACTTCGGAGATCTGCTGAAGCTGCCCGGCCAGTGGGCTGGTCTTGCGCCAGACCATGCCGATGGTTCGCGCCGGCTGCGGGTTGTTGAAGCGGGCGACGGAGACCGACGCAGAGCGTGTTTCCACCGCGACCGCCATCTCCGGAATCAGCGTCACGCCGATTCCGGCGCCGACCATTTGAACCAGCGTCGACAGCGAACTCGCATCCAGCACCTCGCGCGGCGGCGACGACTGCATGTTGCAGAACGACAGCGCCTGGTCGCGGAAGCAATGTCCCTCTTCCAGCAGCAGCAGCCGCATCTCGCGCAGCGTCTCGTGGCTCGGCACCGGCGTGCCCTCGTCCTCGCCCGGACGGACCAGCAGGAAATTTTCCGAGAAGCACGCGACCTCGGTCAGCGACGGTTCTGAAACAGGGAGTGCGACGATCGCGGTGTCGAGCCGGCCTTCGGCGACTTCCTTGATCAGCTTCGGCGTCAGCGTCTCGCGGACGTGGATGTCGAGTTCGGGATGCAGCCGCGCCAGATTCTCGATCACCTTGGGCAGCAGATAGGGCGCGATCGTCGGGATCATGCCGATGCGCAGCCGGCCTGCGAGGCGGTCGCGCGAGGCGCGCGCGAAGTCGCCGAGCTCGTCGACCGAGCGCAGGATTTCGCGGACGCGCTGGATGATCTCTTCGCCGAATTTCGTCAGCGTGACCTGCCGTGCGCTGCGCTCCAGCAGCACGCCGCCGAGAATCTCCTCCATTTCCTTGATCTGCATCGAAAGCGCCGGCTGCGAGATCGAGCATGCCTCGGCCGCGCGCCCGAAATGGCTGTGGCGGGCCAGCGCGTCGAAGTAGCGCAGCTGTCGGAGCGTCATCTGCATCATCAGGACATCTTATCGGTTCGATCACTAAAATCAACTTTACCTGATGGAAGGCGCTGCTTAGATTGCCTCCAATTCTAACAGGGACGAACCCCTCAGGAGGCAATCATGGACGACAAAACAAAATGCCCGTTCACGGGCTCGCGCGGACGCGGGAACCGCGACTGGTGGCCGGACGCGCTGGATGTTTCGGTGCTGCACCGGAACTCGACGTTGTCCGATCCGATGGGTGGGACGTTCGACTACGCCAAGGAGTTCAAGACCCTCGACCTCAATGCCGTGATCAAGGACCTGACCGCGTTGATGACGGAGTCGCAGGACTGGTGGCCGGCGGATTTCGGCCACTATGGCGGCCTGATGATCCGCATGGCCTGGCACAGCGCGGGTACGTATCGAATTACTGATGGCCGCGGCGGCGCCGGCGCCGGTCAGCAGCGTTTTGCGCCGCTGAACAGCTGGCCTGACAACGCCAACCTCGACAAGGCGCGCCGGCTGCTGTGGCCGATCAAGCAGAAGTACGGCCAGAAGATCTCATGGGCTGACCTGATGATTCTCGCGGGCAACGTCGCGCTGGAATCGATGGGTTTCAAGACTTTCGGGTTTGCTGGTGGCCGCGCCGACGTCTGGGAGCCGGAAGAGCTGTTTTGGGGACCTGAGGGCACCTGGCTCGGCGACGAGCGCTACAGCGGCGAACGGCAGCTCGCCGAGCCGCTTGGCGCGGTGCAGATGGGACTGATCTACGTCAATCCGGAAGGACCGAACGGCAATCCGGACCCGATCGCGGCGGCGAAGGACATCCGCGAAACCTTCTTCCGCATGGCAATGAACGACGAAGAAACCGTTGCCCTGATTGCCGGCGGCCACTCCTTCGGCAAGACCCACGGCGCCGGCGATCCGTCGCTGGTGGGCGCGGACCCGGAAAGCGGTGCGCTCGAAGACCAGGGCCTCGGCTGGAAGAGCAAGCACGGCACCGGCATCGGCGCCGACGCCATCACCGGCGGCCCGGAGGTCACCTGGACGCAGACGCCGACCAAGTGGAGCAATCTGTTCTTCAAGAACCTGTTCGAGAACGAGTGGGAGCTGACGAAGAGCCCGGCCGGCGCCAAGCAGTGGAAGGCGAAGGGGGCCGAAGCCTCGATCCCGGACGCCTTCGACAAGGCGAAGAAGCACGTACCGACGATGCTGACGACCGACCTGTCGCTGCGCTTCGATCCGTCCTACGAAAAGATCTCGCGGCGCTTCTACGAGAATCCGGACCAGTTCGCCGATGCGTTCGCACGCGCCTGGTTCAAGCTCACGCACCGCGACATGGGCCCGGTCGCGCGCTACCTCGGCCCGCTGGTGCCGAAGGAAACCCTGATCTGGCAGGACCCGGTCCCGGCCGTGGATCACCCCGTCATCGACGAGGCTGATGTCGCCGCGCTGAAGACGAAGATTCTCGGCTCCGGCCTGACGGTGTCGCAGCTTGTCTCGACCGCCTGGGCGTCGGCATCGACCTTCCGCGGCTCCGACAAGCGCGGCGGCGCCAATGGCGCGCGCATTCGCCTCAGCCCACAGAAGGACTGGGAGGTCAACCAGCCGGCCGAGCTGAAGACCGTGATGCAGAAGCTCGAGGCGATCCAGAAGGAGTCCGGCAAGAAGGTTTCGCTGGCTGACCTGATCGTGCTCGGCGGCTGCGCGGCGATCGAGAAGGCCGCAAAGGATGCCGGCGTGGATGTGAAGGTGCCGTTCACGCCGGGCCGCGCGGATGCGTCGCAGGACCAGACCGACGTCGCGTCCTTTGCCCCGCTCGAGCCACGCGCCGACGGCTTCCGCAACTACATCAACGCCAAGAAGCATCAGTTCATGGCGCCGGTAGAGGCGCTGGTGGACCGCGCGCAATTGCTGCGGCTGACCGGGCCGGAGATGACCGCACTCATCGGCGGCCTGCGCGTTCTCGGCGCGAATGCCGGCGGATCCAAGCATGGCGTGTTCACCAAGAAGCCGGGCGCGCTGACGAATGATTTCTTCGTCAACCTGCTCGACATGGCGACCGTCTGGCAGCCGGCTGCCGACGGCAGCTATGAAGGCCGCGACCGAAAGACCGGTGCGGCGAAGTGGACCGGCACCGGAGTCGACCTGATCTTCGGCTCGCACTCGCAGCTCCGTGCCTTCGCGGAAGTCTATGCGTGCGCGGACTCGAAAGAGAAGTTCGCCAAAGACTTCGTGGCGGCGTGGACGAAGGTCATGAACCACGATCGCTTCGACCTCGCCTCCTAACTTCGAAATCCATACAGAAAACAAAAAGGGCGGCCGCGAGGCCGCCCTTTTCACATTGAGCAACGATCAAACGGCGAGCGTGCCGGCCTTCGCTGCGGCATAACGCTCCGCGATCTTGTTCCAGTTCACCGTGTTCCACCAGGCCTTGAGATAGTCCGCGCGGCGGTTCTGATAGTTCAGATAATAGGCGTGCTCCCAGACGTCGTTGCCCATCAGGGCACGCTTGCCGTCCATGATCGGGCTGTCCTGGTTCGGACGGGTCTCGATCGCGAGCTTGCCGTCCTTGCTGACGGTCACGAACACCCAGCCGGAGCCGAACTGACGTCCGCCCGCGGCGTTGAAGTCGTTCTGGAATTTCTCCATGCCGCCGAGATCGCGGTCGATCGCGGCCAGCACCTCGCCTTCGGGCTTGCCGCCGTTCGGGCCCATGATTTCCCAGAACATGGTGTGGTTGGCATGGCCGCCGAGATTGTTGCGGACGGTGAACTTGATGCCGTCGTCGAGCGCGTTCAAATTTCCGAGCACGTCTTCGATCTTCGCCGTTCCCAACTGCGCATTGGTCTTGGCGACGTTGTTCATGTTGGCGACATAGGCGGCATGGTGGCGGCCGTGATGGATTTCCATCGTCTTGGCGTCGATGTGGGGTTCGAAAACATTGAAGGCGTAATTCAGCGGCGGCAGCGTGAACGGACCGGCTGCAGCGGCCGGCGCCGGGGCGGGCGCCGCGGCCTGCGCGAACACTGTGCGCGGTACCGCTGCCATGGCGGCGATGCCGGTTGCGGCAAACATCAGTTGGCGCCGGGACATGGATGACATCGAATTCTCCTTACCTGTGGTGGAACTGGATACGCTTCTGTGACGGCACGGTGACGCCGCTAGCGCGACAACGCGACAAGCTACGGATGAGATCAGAAACCGGTTCGCCGCGGCTGCGGCAGAAACGCGCAAGTGTGACGCGTTCGCGGCATTCTACCCCGGCCAGGTAACAAAAAAGGGCGGCCTCTCGGCCGCCCCTTGTTCACATTGTTGCGATGGCTTACTCGCCGGCCGCTTCGCGCTGCGGCGCTTCCGCCTTCTGCTTGGCCTCGAGGTCCTCGCCGGTCTCCTGATCGACCACCTTCATCGACAGCCGCGTCTTGCCGCGGTCGTCGAAGCCGAGCAGCTTGACCTTGACCTTGTCGCCTTCCTTGACGACGTCGGAGGTCTTCTGCACGCGCGCCGAGGCGAGCTGGCTGATGTGGACGAGGCCGTCCTTGGCGCCGAAGAAGTTCACGAACGCGCCGAACTCCATCACCTTGACCACGGTGCCCTCGTAGATCTGGCCGATCTCCGGATCGGAGGCGATCGACTTGATCCACTTGATCGCGGCCTTCATGGCCTCGCCGTCGTTGGAGGCGACCTTGACGGTACCGTCGTCCTCGATGTTGACCTTGGCGCCGGTCTTCTCGACGATCTCGCGGATCACCTTGCCGCCGGTGCCGATCACTTCACGGATCTTGTCGGTCGCAATCTTGAAGGTCTCGATGCGCGGCGCGTATTCGCCGAGCTCGGCGCGGGCGTTGGTCAGTGCCTTGGACATCTCGCCGAGAATGTGGATACGTCCATCCTTGGCCTGGCCGAGCGCGACCTTCATGATCTCCTCGGTGATGCCCTCGATCTTGATGTCCATCTGCAGCGAGGTGATGCCCTGGTCGGTGCCAGCCACCTTGAAGTCCATGTCGCCGAGATGATCCTCGTCGCCGAGAATGTCGGACAGAACCGCAAAGCGCGAACCTTCCAGAATCAGGCCCATCGCGATACCCGCGGTCGGCCGCTTCAGCGGAACGCCCGCATCCATCAGCGCCAGCGAGGCGCCGCACACCGAAGCCATCGACGACGAGCCGTTGGATTCGGTGATCTCGGAGACCACGCGCACCGTGTAGGGGAATTCATGGTGCGGCGGCAGCACCGGGTGGATCGCGCGCCAGGCGAGCTTGCCGTGGCCGATCTCACGGCGCTTGGTGCCGCCGAGGCGCCCGGTTTCGCCGACCGAGTAGGGAGGGAAGTTGTAGTGCAGCAGGAACGTCTCTTTATACGTTCCCGACAGCGCGTCGATGTACTGCTCGTCCTCGCCGGTGCCGAGCGTGGTCACGACCATCGCCTGGGTTTCACCGCGGGTGAACAGCGCCGAGCCGTGGGCGCGCGGCAGGACGCCGACTTCGGCGACGATGTTGCGCACGGTCTTGGAATCGCGGCCGTCGATGCGCTTGCCTGTGTCGAGGATGTTCCAGCGAACGATCTTGGATTCGAGTTCCTTGAACACGGCGGCGATGCGCAGCTTGTCGTACTTCGGCTCCTGCCCTTCCGGGAAGTAGTGCGCCATCACCTTTTCCTTGGCCTTGCCGACCGCCGCATAGCGATCCTGCTTGACCGGGATGGCGTAGGCTGAGCGCAGGTCCTGCTCGATCAGGCCGAGCATTTCCTTCTCAAGCGCGCTTTCGTCGACGACCTTGACTTCGCGCGGCTCCTTGGCGGCCTTCTCGGCCAGTTCGATGATCGCCCTGATCACCGGCTGGAAATGGCGGTGACCGAACATCACTGCGCCGAGCATGATGTCTTCGTTGAGCTCCTTGGCTTCCGATTCCACCATCAGCACGGCGTCGGCGGTGCCGGCGACGACCAGGTCGAGCTGGGTCTCGAGCATTTCATCGAGCGTCGGGTTGAGCACGTATTCGTCGTTGGCGAAGCCGACGCGGGCAGCGCCGATCGGACCCTTGAAGGGAGCGCCGGAAATCGTCAGCGCTGCGGAGGCGGCGACCAGCGCCACGATATCGGGATCGTTCTCCATGTCATGCGACAGCACAGTCACGATGACCTGGGTTTCGTTGCGCCAGCCGTCCACGAACAGCGGACGGATCGGGCGGTCGATCAGGCGGGAGACCAGCGTCTCCTTTTCGGTCGGACGTCCCTCGCGCTTGAAATAGCCGCCGGGAATGCGGCCCGCGGCATAGGTCTTTTCCTGATAGTCGACGGTCAGTGGCAGGAAGTCGACGCCTTCGCGAGGCGATTTTGCAGCGACCACGGTGGCGAGCACGATGGTCTCGCCATAGGTGGCGAGCACGGCGCCGTCGGCCTGACGGGCGATCTTGCCGGTTTCCAGCTTGAGGGGACGTCCACCCCAGTCGATCTCGACGGAATGCTTATTGAACATAGTGGTTTCTTTCATGGGTTCACGAGAGCGCGGAGCCCAAAAACACAAAGACCATGCGCAAGATTGCGGGACGCTGATCGCAATAGGAGATCAGCATCCGGCGATCCTGCCATGGTCCTTGTCTTTCGGATGGCGTCCATCCTCTCGGCAGTCACGGGCACCTTGCCCTGCCCAGCGGCCGGATTGCTGCTGGACGTTGGTAGGGCATGATCCATTTTGGACGATGCCCTTGCACATGATCGTCTCCGAAAAATTCGGAGTCCGTTTTCCGGAAGATCATGCGAAAACGCGCGCAGACTGCGCGCGTACTCTTCAAATCAACGACGAATGTTATGCTTTTCGAGCAACGCCTTGTAACGCGCCTCGTCCTTCCGCTTGATGTAATCGAGCAGGGAACGGCGTGTTGCGACCATTTTCAAAAGACCCCGGCGCGAATGATTGTCCTTCACGTGGGATTTGAAGTGCCCGGTGAGATTGTTGATGCGTTCCGACAGGATCGCAACCTGGACCTCGGGCGAGCCGGTGTCGCCGGCTTTGTTGGCATTCGTCTTGATGACTTCCGCTTTGCGTTCGGCGGTAATCGACATCGTCAAACTCTCTCATGGCTGCGACCGGGACTGGCAGTCAGTCCGGTCAGGTTGAACACGCGCTTGGGGATGAGTTCGCCATTGCCAATTTCGGCGAGGGCCAGAAGCCGGCCTGCCACCGTGACATAGACTGTGCCGCTACTATTGGGCGCATCCCGTCCGCGCAACAAAACGGCCTGGCCCCGGTGGAGCCTTGCCGCATCAGCCCGTGTGACGGCCAGTGCCGGGATGTCGTCCAGCGCGGTCTCAACGGGCAAAAGCGCGTCGGCGAGGCTTCCCTCGCCAGACGCGGCTCTATTACACAAAGCCTCCAACTGTTCCAGCGGAATCATGTCCGCCTCGCGGAACGGACCCACCAAAGTCCGCCGCAGCGCGCAGATATGGCCGAAACAGCCCAGAATCCGGCCGATATCACGGGCCAGGGCCCGGACATAGGTGCCCTTGCCGCATTCGGCCTCGAATACGGACTGGCCGTTCTCGCCGTGTTCCACGAGGGTCAATTCGTGGATCTCGACCGGCCGGGGCTTCAGTTCCACGGTCTCGCCGTCCCGCGCCAGGTCATAGGCGCGCTCGCCCTGGACCTTGATCGCCGAATATTGCGGCGGAATCTGCTCGATCAGGCCGGTGAAGCGTGGCAGCAGGGCGCGGATCGCGTCCGCCGATGGCCGGCATTCGCTCGTTTGGGTTACCCGGCCCTCGGTGTCGTCGGTGTCGCGCTCCTCGCCCCAGGCGACCGTGAAGCGGTAGCGCTTGCGGCCGTCCATCACGAAGGGAACCGTCTTGGTGGCTTCGCCGAGCGCAATCGGCAGGCCGCCGGAGGCCAGCGGATCGAGCGTGCCGGCATGGCCGGCGCGCTTGGCCTGGAACAGGCGCTTGAGTACGGCGACCGCGTGCGTCGAGGTCATGCCGATCGGCTTGTCGAGGACCACCCAGCCATGAACGTCGCGCTTGTCGCGCCGTGGCTGGTTGTTCTGGCGCGGCTGCTTGTTGCTGCGCGGGTCGTTGTTGCCGCGGCGACCATTGTCGTCCGCGCGGCGACCATTGTCGTCCGCGCGGCGGTTGCCGTCGTTGACGCGGGTCTTGCCGTCATTGCTGCCGTCGCCATGCGGTTCGACAAAAATATTCTTCTCTGCGTCGTGCGATTCCGCATTCTGCGGCTCGATCACAGGATTGGCGGTGGTCATCGTCATCAATTGTCGTCCGAATCGGGTGCGAGGTCTCTTTGCACCGCAGGTGTTCGCAGTAATTTCTCGATCCGTTCCGCTTCGTCGAATCGATCATCGACACGAAAGCGAAGGTCAGGGGCAAATTTTAAGTTAACGCGGTGCGCAATCTCGCCGCGCAGGAATTTCTTGTTGCGATCGAGCGCCGCAATCACTGCATCGGTGTCGCGGCCGCCGAGCGGCATTACGTAAATCGTCGCGAGTTTCAGATCGGGCGACATCCGCACCTCGGGGACGGTGATGATGTGGCCTTCGAGGTCGGGGTCGTGGACGTTACCCTGCGCCAGAATATCGGCGATGGCATGGCGCACGGTCTCGCCGACGCGCAACTGCCGTTGCGAGCCTCCCGGCGTGGAACCCTTGTTGTGATGGCGGGGCATTTCCGAAATCCCAATTGTCGTCATCACCCGCGAATGCGGGTGATCCAGTATTCCCTGCCCGAAGCTAATGGCGGTGACCGCCGGATGCCCCGCTAGCTGCGGGGCATGACGGTTCGGTTCAATTTCCCAGGCTCTTTGTAAGGTTTGGACTTACAGAGAGCGCTGGATCGTCTCCACGCGATAACATTCGATAACGTCGCCGACGCGCATGTCGCCGTAATTCTCGAACGCCATGCCGCATTCCTGGCCGGACTGCACTTCCTTCACTTCGTCCTTGAAGCGCTTCAGCGTCGAGAGCTTGCCTTCGTGCACGACGACGTTGTCGCGGATCAGGCGCACATTGGCGCCGCGCTCCACGGTGCCGTCGGTGACGCGGCAACCGGCGACCTTGCCGACCTTGGAAATGTTGAACACTTCCAGGATCTGGGCGTTGCCGAGCATGGTTTCGCGCAGCGTCGGCGCGAGCAGGCCGGACATCGCCTTTTTGATGTCGTCCACGAGATCGTAGATGATGTTGTAGTAGCGGATCTCGATGCCGTTGCGCTTGGCGGCCGCAGCGGCCTCCTTGTTGGCGCGCACCGAGAAGCCGATGATCGCGGCGTTGAAGCCTTCCGCCAGCGTGACGTCGGATTCCGAGATACCGCCGACACCTGCATGCAGGATGCGGGCTGCGACTTCGTCGGTGCCGAGTTTTTCCAGCGAACCCAGAATGGCCTCGAGCGAACCCTGCACGTCGGCCTTCACGATCAGCGGGAATTCCTTGCGGCCCGAGGTCTTGAGCTGCGACATCATCTGTTCGAGCGAGCCGCGCATGCCGGATATCGAGGCGGCAGCGTTCTCGCGCTTCTGGTGGGCGCGATAGCTCGTGACCTGACGGGCGCGGGCTTCGTTCTCGACCACGGCAAGGCGATCGCCGGCTTCCGGCGGACCGTTGAAGCCGAGCACCTCGACCGGGACCGAAGGTCCGGCCTCGGAGATGTTCTCACCCTGATCGGAGATCAGCGCGCGGACGCGGCCCATTTCGGCGCCGGCCACGATGATGTCGCCGACGCGCAGCGTGCCGCGCTGGACCAGCACGGTGGCCACGGGACCGCGACCGCGATCGAGCTTGGCTTCGATCACGGTGCCTTCGGCGGGGCGTTCCGAATTGGTCTTGAGGTCGAGTAGTTCGGCCTGCAGCGCGATCATCTCGAGCAGCTTGTCGAGATTGGTCTTGTTCTTGGCGGACACCTCGACGTCGACGACTTCACCGCCGAACGATTCGACCTGGACCTCGTGCTGCAGCAGTTCGGTGCGAACGCGCTCCGGCTTGGCGTCGGGCTTGTCGATCTTGTTGATCGCCACGATCATCGGCACCTTCGCCGCCTTGGCGTGATTGATCGCCTCGATCGTCTGCGGCATGACGCCGTCATCGGCCGCCACCACCAGGATCACGATATCGGTGACCTTGGCGCCGCGCGCGCGCATCGCGGTGAACGCGGCGTGACCGGGCGTATCGATGAAGGTGATCTTCTTGCCGCTTTCCGGCGAGGTTACCTGATAGGCGCCGATATGCTGGGTGATGCCGCCGGCTTCGCCCGACACCACGTTGGCATGGCGCAGTGCGTCGAGCAGCGAGGTCTTGCCGTGATCGACGTGGCCCATCACGGTGACGACCGGCGAGCGCGGCTCGGTGTCGGTGGAATCGGCGACGACGTCGAACAGGCCCTCTTCGACGTCGGACGCGGCGACGCGCTTGACGGTGTGGCCCATTTCCTCGGCGATCAGTTGCGCGGTGTCGGCATCGATCACGTCGGTGATCTTGTGCATCGCGCCCTGCTTCATCAGCAGGCGGATGACGTCGACCGCGCGCTCCGACATGCGGTTGGCGAGTTCCTGGATATTGATGGCTTCCGGGATCACCACTTCGCGAATGAGCTTTTCTTTCGGCTCATTGGCGGCGTGTCCCTTCAGGCGCTGGGTGCGGCGGCGGAACGAGGCGATCGAACGCTCGCGGACGTCGTCAGCGTTGAGCGCGGTGACCAGCGTCAGGCGGCCGCGTTCCTTCTGCGGTGCCGGCTTGTGGGTGGTTTTGGGAGGCGTGACGGGGCGCATCGCGCCGCCGGGGCCGCGGCGGATCTGGCGCGGACCTTCATCCTCGTCGGAACCATCAGCGGCGACCCCCGGGGCGCGTGCAGGCGTCGCCGCAACAGCCGGACGGGCAGCGGCCGGACGGGCAGCTGAAGCCGTCGGACGCGCCGGGGTGGCAGCCGGCGTTGTCCCTGCCGGCTTGGCCTCGGCTTCGCCAAACCGCTTCTTGGCCTCGATTTCGGCCTTGCGCTTGGATTCTTCTTCCAGCCGATGCCGTTCTTCCTCGGCCTTGCGGCGGGCTTCGGCGGCCTCACGCTCGGCCTGCTCGATGCCTTCGCGGCTGGCGCGGCGCTTGGCTTCTTCCTCGGCCAGACGCCGTTCCTCGACTTCGCGGACCTTGGCGTCGGCCAGCGCGCTGGCGCGGGCGGAGCGCTCGTCTTCGGTGAGCGTCCGCAGCACCACGCCGGAACCGCTGCGCGGCGCGTTCGGCGCGGAAGGGCGGGAAAGGGGCGGCTTGGGGGGCGCAGCCTTGGCGACGACCGGCTCCGGCGCCTGCGTCTCGGTTGCGGGCGCATCGCCGCCGACGCGGCGCTTGCCACGTTTCTCGACCACGACCTGCTTGGTCCGGCCATGGCTGAAGCTCTGGCGGACCGTGCCCGTCTCGACGCGCGGCTTGAGCGTCAAGGTCTTGGACGGGACACTCAAAGTCTTGTCGCCAGGCGTTTTGGTATCAACCATTCAGGAGTCCTAATCTCGTTAGTGTCGTGCGTTTCCGCACCATCATTGAAGCAGTTCTTGCATCGAAGCAGGTCTTCGGAACCAATCTTCGTCAGAATTTCTGGCCGCTATCCCCGGTCTTGTCGTCATCGGCCGCCCGGTATCGAACCAGGGTCTGGCAGCGCGACAGGAACGTCTTGCTCGCCGGGCCCGCGAGCAGGGCAGCATGTATCACATTTGACCGGCCCAGTGCCAAATCCAATTCCGCCGAAGTTAAAACAGTAACGGTCGCCAAAAGCGGCGATTCACCAGTTTTTCGGCCTCTCTGCCCGGCGATCGCGTCCAATTTGCGGATTCCGTCGGCCGCGCCGTCCGAGGCATGAATCAGGGCTTCGGCCTTGCCCTGTTCGAGCAGGGCCTCGACCTTGGCAAAGCCGGAAACCACCTGACCGGCCTTTGCGGCCATGGCCAGTGCCTCGGTCGCGCTCCGAACCAGCAAAGCCTCGGTATCGGCGGGAAGGGTCGCGGCGGCGCGGACGTCGCGCTTGAACCCCTTGCTAAATTGGTGACGGCGTACCGCTTCCGCAACGGTCCGGCGCGATGCCGAGATCCACAGGCCGCGGCCGGGCAGCTTGCGCTTCAAATCGGGGATTACTTCGCCCTGGGGCGAGACGACAAACCGGATCAGTTCGTCGATTCCGCGCACCTCGCGGCTGACCGCGCACATCCGCATGGTCGCGGACCTGTCGGTCCGCGGTCCATTGTCGAGATCGGGGTCGGCCAAAGCGAGCATGCCTGTCTTGTAGCTCCAGTCATCTGCGCACGGACTGTGCGCAGAATGCATTTCCGGTTCTGCGGAACACCCGCATTACGCCGTCTGTTCTTCGGTGGTCTCTGCTGCCGCTGCCTGCTTGGCGAGGTCTTCCTCGGTGATCCAGCCGGCAATGACGCGGGCCTGCATAATCATGCGCTCGGCATCGTCGCGCGAGATCTCGTTGGCGTCGAGAATGCCGGGATGCTTGGTCGGCTCGCCGCCTTCCTTGCGCTCCGTCCAACCGACCAGATCGTCGGTCGCACAGCCTGCCAGATCCTCAACCGACTTGATGTCGTTCTCGCCGAACTTGACCAGCATCTTCGAGGTCACGCCGGGTACCGTCTTCAAAGCATCATCCACACCGAGTTCCTTGCGCTTGTTTTCCAGCTCTGTCTCGAGCTGTTCCAGAAATTCCTTCGCCCGGCTCTGCAGCTCGTTGGCGGTTTCCTCGTCGAAGCCTTCGATCCCGGCCAGTTCCTTGACGTCGACCAGCGCCAGTTCCTCGACCGAGGTGAAGCCTTCCGACGCCAGCAACTGGCCGACGACTTCGTCGACGTTCAGTGCTTCCATGAAAACCCGCGTCGAGTTCTCGAAGTCGGCCTGGCGGCGCTCGGATTCTTCCTGTTCGGTGAGGATGTCGATATCCCAGCCGGTCAGCTGGGAGGCGAGGCGCACGTTCTGGCCGCGGCGGCCGATCGCCAGCGAGAGCTGGTTATTGGTGTCCGGAACGACGACCTCGATCCGCTCGCGGTCCTCGTCGATCACGACCTTGGCGACTTCGGCCGGCGCCAGCGCGTTGACGACGAAGGTCGCGATGTCGGGCGACCAGGGAATGATGTCGATCTTCTCGCCCTGCAGCTCGTTCACGACGGCCTGCACACGGGAGCCGCGCATGCCGACGCAGGCGCCGACCGGATCCACCGAGGAATCCCGCGAAATAACGCCGATTTTCGCGCGCGAGCCGGGATCGCGGGCGACCGCCTTGATCTCGACGATGCCGTCATAGATTTCCGGCACTTCCTGCGCGAACAGCTTTGCCATGAACTGCGGATGGGTGCGGGAAAGGAAAATCTGCGGTCCGCGGGTTTCGCGCCGGACGTCGAAGATGTAGGCGCGGACGCGGTCGCCGTTGCGGAACACCTCGCGCGGCAGCATTTCGTCACGGCGCACGATGGCCTCGCCGCGGCCGAGATCGACGATCACGCTGCCATATTCGACGCGCTTGACGACGCCGTTGACGATGTCGCCGATGCGGTCCTTGAATTCCTGGTACTGCCGGTCGCGCTCGGCCTCGCGCACCTTCTGCACGATCACCTGCTTGGCGGATTGGGCGGCGATGCGGCCATATTCCAGCGGGGGCAGGGTGTCGGCGATGGTGTCGCCGACCTGGGCGCCGGGATTGGCGCGCTGCGCATCCGCCAGCGAAATCTGGTTCGACGAGTTCTCGACGACGTCGACCACCAGCATGTGGCGCGACAGCCGCAGCTCGCCCTTCTTGGCGTCGATCTCGGCGTGAACGTCGGTCTCGCTGCCGTAACGGGCGCGGGCCGCCTTGGCGATGGCGTCTTCCATCGCGGCGATCACGATGCCGCGGTCGATCGACTTTTCGCGGGCGACCGCGTCCGCGATCTGCAGCAGCTCGAGTTTGTTGGCACTGACTGCCATGGCCTAGTCTCCTTCAGTAGGATCGGTGTCGCCCCTGCGCAGTCGTTCTGCGGCGAGGCGGTGTTTCTTCGTATTGGTCGGCTCGGGCTTCTTGCCCTGCTTGCTGCCTGGCTTGGGCTTCGGCTTGTTGCTCTTCGCCGGATCGCTTTTTTTTGCGTGAGGCGGCGGTGCCGGCGCCAGCCCGAGATTCTGCTTCAGTTCGCGCTCGGCCTGCTTGCCGCGCCGCATCGATTCCGCAATCAGCTCGTCGGTCAAAACCAGTCGTGCATCGGAGATGTCTTCCATCACCAGCAGCACGTCGGCATCTTCGTCCGCGGGTATGTCATCCCGATGTAACCGCACGGCATCGCCTTCGACGCCGGCGAGGAGCCCGCGGAAACGCTTGCGGCCCTGATGCGCGACCGCCATCTCGATCTTGGCGAGATGGCCGGTATAGCGCTCGAAGTCGGAGCGGCGGACCAGCGGGCGATCGATGCCCGGCGAGGATATCTCGAGCCGGTAGGCGCGGTCGATCGGGTCGGCCACGTCAAGCACCGGCGACAGCGCCCGCGAAATTTCTTCGCAATCCTCGATCTGCATGGTGCCGTCGGGCCGCTCGGCCATGATCTGGACGGTGCATCCGGCCTCGCCGGAGATCTTGATCCGGACCAGGCGGTATCCCATTCCCTGCAGCACCGGCGCGGCCACCGCCGACACCCGCGCCGCCGCGCCCGGCTCGACGACGAGACGGGGCTCGGCGAGGAGTTCAGCATCCACGAAAACAGCGGTTGGATCGGTCATGTCCAGGGTCAATAGCGTCTTACTTGCATGGGTTTAGGCCGGGTCTTAACCGGCGATCAGGCCGGTTCCCTGAACCGCGCCTTGACGTCCCTTCTGGGGCTGGGCGCCTTCAGGTAATAAAAAAGAGCGGGTCCCGGGGGGCCCACTCTCAATACGCGATCGTATGAGAACCATAAGTTGCCGCGGATATAGCGGTTTTTCCGCAATCCGACAAGGCCCGCGATCCCGTTAAGCTCGATTTTGCCACGCTTCAAAGCGCGGATGGAACCTAACCCTTCATTCACGAACCTTGCCTAGATTTCCCGAAAACCGCCAAAACGGCTGGTTTTGGATGGGTTTATGATACCGGCGCCTTCGCTGATCCCCGAACTTGACGATATTGTCCGGCGTGGCGACCCCGCGCGCCGTGCCGATGCCGCGCGCCGTGTCAGCGAACTTTTTTTGCAAGGGGCTGCGAACTTCCGCTCCGACCACGTCGAGCTGTTCGACGGCGTCCTGACCAGCCTCGTCCCGCATGCCGGACCCGAGGCGCGCGCCGATCTCGCCGATCGGCTGTCGGTGCTGGCGAACGCGCCGCGCGGTCTGGTCGGCCACCTCGCGCTCGATGACGAAATTGCCATTGCAGGGCCGCTGCTGCGCCGATCTCCGGTGATCGACGAGGCGATGCTGGTCGAAATCGCCTCAGCGAAAAGCCAGGGCCATCTGCTGGCGATGGCGGAGCGGCCGACGCTCTCAACCGGTCTTACCGACGTCATGATCGCGCGCGGCGACCGCGCCGTGGTGCGGAAAACCGCCGGCAATGCCGGCGCGAATTTCTCTTCCGACGGCTATTCGTCACTGATCAAGCGCGCCGGGCAGGATGGCGTCCTGACGATCAGGCTCGGCCAGCGCGAGGATTTATCGCCTGACCAGTTGAAGGAGCTGCTTTCCGGCTCGTTCGACGTCGTTCGCCGCCGCCTGCTCACCGTCGTCACGCCCGAGCGGCAGGCCGGAATCAGGCAGGCGATGAGCGCGATCTCGGGCGGCACGGAACGGGTGGAGCGCCGGGATTTTTCGGCGGCACAGCGCACGGTGCTGAAGCTGCAAGAGGATGGCGCGCTCGGCGAGGGCGCACTGCTCAACTTCGCCAAGGTGTTCAAATACGAGGAATCGGTCGCCGCCCTTGCGGCGATGAGCGGCGTGCGAGTCGAAACCCTGCACCGCCTGATCAGCGGCGAGCGCGACGATCCGATCCTGGTCGCCGGCAAGACCATCGGCCTCGAATGGGCGACCGTGCGGGCGCTGATCATGCTGCGGCTCGGCCCGAACCGGACTGCCGCACCGGCAGACATTGAAACCGCGCGGGCGAACTACTTGCGCCTGATGCCGTCGACCGCCGAGCGCGTCGTGAACTTCTGGAAGAGCCGCCCGTAGGCCTCGCGGCCGCAATCGCAAATTGCTCCCCATCCCGAAAGCGGCGCGCTATCATTCGCGCCGAAGACGCGGAACAGCGTCGATATTTTGGGGAGTGCAGGATGCTGACGGATGCCCAGGTTCAGTCCCATGCCGACAGGATACGCGACGACGGATTCACCGTCATCGAAGACGCGGCGAGCGCAGAACTGGTCGAAGGATTGAAGGCGGCGCTGGAGCGTATCGAGCACGAACATCATCTCGGTCCCGCCAAGACCTCGTTCGAAGGCTTCAAGACCGTCCGCATCAATAATCTTCTCACCTACGACGACCTGTTCTGGGAAGTGCCGCTGCACGAGAACGTGCTGCCGGTCGTCGAGCGCGTGCTCGACAGGGAATGTCTGCTGTCGTCGTTCTGCTCGCTGGTGCTCGGTCCGGGCCAGGAGGCGCAGCCGATCCACGAGGACACGCAGCTGATTCCGCTGCCGCGCCCGCACATCCCGATCACCCTCAATGCGATCTGGGCGCTGTCGGATTTCCGCGAGGACAACGGTGCGACGCGGATCGTGCCGGGCAGCCACAAATACGATTCCGCGCCGGAATACGGCAAGGCCTACGACGCGGTCACGGCGACGATGAAGGCCGGCAGCGTGATGCTGTTCGACAGCGCGCTGTGGCATGGCGGCGGCGCCAACAACAGCAACGGCAGGCGCTTTGCATTTTCCTGCGCCTATTGCTGGGGCTGGATGCGGCAGCAGGAGAATCTGCAACTCGGCATTCCCCGCGAGACTGCAAAACGCTTTCCGCGGCGGCTGCAGGAGTTATGCGGCTACAGCGTCTACAAGGGACAGTTCGGCCACATCGACAACCACGATCCGATCGAACTGCTGGGACGCGAACGCGGCAAGCGGATGGTGTGGGAAGCGACCGACGCGAAGAAGGCGAAGATGATGGGCGAGGCGGCGAAGCCGTAACCACAAGAGCGCGCTCGACAGCAGCAACGCCGCGAGCGCGATTGAGTTGGATTTCATCGATCTCACGACTATCGGATCGATGAAAACGGCCGGGGCGAACGAAGGTTCCCTTACGCCTCCAATTGCTTGCCGATCGGCAGCGCGCGGATGCGCTTGCCGGTCGCGGCGAATATCGCGTTGATCAGCGCCGGTGCAAACGGCGGCACGCCCGGCTCACCGACGCCGCTTGGCGGCGTGTCGGGACCGGGAGGCACGATGTAGACGTTGGTCACCGCCGGCGCCTCGTCGATCCGGATCACCGGGAAGTCGTCATAATTGCCCTGCTGCACCTTACCGTCCTTGAAGGTGATCTCGCCGTGCTTGACCAGACTGAGGCCCATGATGGCGGCACCCTCGATCTGCGACTGGATGCGTTCCGGATTGACGTAGGTTCCGCAATCGATCGCGGTATCGACCCGCGGGACGGTGAGCTTCCCCTTGTCGTCAATGGCGACCTCGACGATCGTCGCGATATAGCTGACGAAGCTGCGATGCGCGGCAATGCCGAGCCCGTGTCCCTTGGGGACAGATCGTCCCCAGCCGCCCTTGTCCGCGACCAGCTCGACCACCTTGCGAAGACGCGCGGTGTCGATCGGGTAGCTGTCATAGGGCTCGCCGTAGTTCCAGAGGTCCTTTACGGAATCCAGTTTGACAATCCTGGGAGAGCCGATCAGTTCGAGCAGCGTGGTCTTTTGATCGCGGTTGGTGGCATGGGCGATCTCGCCGACCATGGACTGCACCGCGAAAGCGCGCGGGATGTTCGAGACGGCGCGGAACCAGCCAATGCGGGCGTGCGCGGCGGCTTCCGGATTCTCGCACTGGACGTTGGCGATCTCGAACGGCATGTCGACCAGCCCCATGCCGAGTTCGAACGGCGCCTGGTGCTTCGCTCCTTCGGCAAAGGTCGAGGCGATGGTCGGCGCGACGCTGCGATGCCGCCAGGCCGTCACCTTGCCGCTCTTGTCGAGGCCGGCCTCGATGCGCTCCACGGAGACGGTGTGCAGGAAGCCATTGCGAACGTCGTCTTCCCGCGTCCATTGCACTTTTACCGGGGCGCCAAGCTCCTTTGAAAGCAGGGCGGCCTCGATGGCGAAATCGCATTTTGACTTGCGTCCGAAGCCGCCGCCAAGGAGCGTGACGTTGACGGTGACGTTCTCCTGGGGAATGCCGAGCGTCTTGGCGACGTCTTCGCGCGTTCCGCCCGCGCTTTGCACCGGTCCCCAGATCTCGGCCTTGTCACCCTTGACGTCGGCGACCGCAACCGGCGGCTCCATGGCGACATGGGCGAGGTGCGGCAGGTAGTATTCGCCGACGATCACCTTGTCGGCGCCCTTCAGGGCGGCCTCGACATCGCCCTCCTTGCGCACCACCAGGCCGGGCTTGCGGGAAGCTTCCTCGAGCTGGGTGCGGTAGCTGGCGGAGTCGTACTTGCCGTTGGCGCCGTCGTCCCAGACGATCTTCAGGGCGTCGCGGCCCTTGATCGCCGCGCCGGTGTTGCGTGCGATCACGGCTACTCCGCCGAGCGGCTGGAATTTTGAAGGCCATGGCCAGCCCTTGACTTCCATTACCTTCTCGACGCCGGAGACCTTCATCGCTGCTGCGCCGTCAAACGACACCACCTTGCCGCCGGTCACCGGCGGCCGGGCGATCACGGCGTATTTCATGCCGGGCAGGCGGACATCGGCGCCGTAACGGGCGGCGCCCACGGTGATGTCGCGCAGGTCCACCATGCTGATCTGGCCCTTGCCCAGATAGCGGAAATTCTTCGGATCTTTCAGCTTGAGGCCTTCGACGCTCGGGACCGGCTCCTTGGCGGCATCGGCTGCCAGGTCGCCAAAGCCGATGCGGCGGCTGCTGGCGCTGTGGACGACCTCGTGATTGACCGCCTTTACTTCGGTCGCAGGCACGCCCCAGCGCTTCGCCGCGGCGGCTTCGAGCATCGTGCGGGCCGAAGCGCCGATCTGGCGCATCGGCATCAGATAGTGACGCGTGCTGCGCGATCCGTCGGTGTCCTGGTTGCCGAATTTGGCCTCGTCGCCATGGGCCTGCTGGATGCGAACCCGCGACCAGTCGGCCTCCATCTCTTCGGCGACGATCATCGGCAGGCTGGTGCGAACGCCGGTCCCCATCTCGGCGCGGTGCGCGACGATGGTGACGATGCCGTCGGGTGCGATCGCGACGAACACGCGCGGGTCCACCACGGTGCCATGCGGCATCTGGTCTGCGCCGGTCTTGTAGGCGGCGAAGCCGGGACGCGACATCACGGGCGCGGCCAGGACGAACCCTCCGGCCAGGCCAAGGCCTTTCAGGATGTTGCGGCGCGATACGTTGTCGACCTTGATATGCCGCTCGAAGCCACGGAGCTTCTTCGGATTGGTGCGAATGTTCATGATCAAACCCCCGTCGATGCGAGGTGGACCGCGTTCTCGATGCGCTGGTAGCAGCCGCAGCGGCAGATGTTTCCCGCCATCGCTTCGCGGATCTGGTCGTGATTGGGCTTGGGATTTTCGATCAGCAGCGCTGCGGCCTGCATGATCTGCCCGGCCTGGCAATAGCCGCATTGCGGCACATTCAACTGGCGCCAGGCCTTCTGAACCGCGTGATCTCCGGTCGGATGAAGGCCTTCGATGGTCGTAACCTCGCGGCCGGCGACGTCGGAAACCGAGGTGATGCAGGCGCGGACCGCCTGCTTGTCGACGATGACGGTGCAGGTGCCGCACAGAGCCTGGCCACAGCCGTATTTTGTGCCGGTCAGTCCGGCCTCGTCGCGGAGAAACCACAGCAGCGGGAGATCGGGATCGCCGTCCCAGTTACGTTCCTGACCATTGATCTTCAGTTTGACCATGACATGCCTCGCTCTTTCTAAGCTGTTGATGTCGGGGAACGAGGATCCGGTTTCCCGAGATCAGGGCATGATCCCAGCCAAAACCGGCCTCGCCGATAAACCGCAGGCTCTAAGTCCCGATGTGTGTTTGGATGTCCGCGTTGCGCCCCACCTCCCGTTTTGAATTATTCTTATTCAAAAGAAGGTTCCGGAAAGCTACAGTAAAGTGGGCCGAATAGAATTCACAATACCTTGTTTGCCGCGGATGCGGTCGCACCGCCGGAACGCGGCGGTTACCCTGCCCGCCGAAACCGCAGGTAAGCCGCCACGCGCCCCTCGCGCTCGGCTTTGCGGCCGTAGCGCGTCATGGTGTAGCCGTCCCACGGTTTCTGCCAGTCGGCGGCGCGCTCCGCGGTCCAGACGAAGTCGGGCGAGCGCATCAGATGCGCCAGGGTCCAGGCGCAGTAATCGTCGATATCGCTGACGAACCGAAACTCGCCGCCCGGCTTGAGAATGCGCGCCATCGCCGCAACCGTTGCGTCCTGCACGAAGCGCCGCTTCCAGTGCCGGCGCTTCGGCCAGGGATCGGGATGGATCAGGTCGATCCGATCAAGCGATTGCGCCGGCGCCCATGCCAGGAGCTCCGCGGCGTCGCCGGCGTAGAGCCTGATATTGGCGATGTTCTGCGCTTCGATCTGGGTCAGGATCTTTGCCATGCCGTTGACGTAGGGCTCGCAGCCGATGAACCCGATATCGGGAAACGCGCGCGCCTCCGCGATCAGGTGCTCGCCGCCGCCGAACCCGATTTCGAGCCTGACATCGCCGACATGGCCTTCGAACAGGTCGGCGAGCCGGTGCGGTACAGGCGCTGTGATATCGAGAGCCAGGTGCGGCAGCAGGTTCTCGATCAGGTCGGCCTGATGGATGCGCAGCTTGTGGCCCTTGCGGCGGCCGAAGAACGAGCCGCGCGCATGTGCGGACGCACTGTCATCCGGCGGCACGTCGCGGTCTCCGGGTTTGTTGGGCGCGGTGATCATCGCAGTGTCTGGTACAGCCGGTACAACAGCCGCGCCCTCGGCTCGATCGAGGAGATGTACATCTGTTCGTAATGGGTATGCGCGCCTTTGCCGTCGACGCCGAGCCCGTCGAGCGTTGCGGTATGGGGCGCGGTGAAATTCCCGTCGGAGCCGCCGCCGGTCGACATGTCCTCGAGGTCGAAACCGATTTCGGCCGCGATCGTCCTGGCGTGCTCGTAGAGCGCGGCGCCGGCATTGCTCTTCTCATAGGGCGGGCGGTTCAATTCGCCGACCACCTTGACGCTCACGCCGTCGGTGCGGGATTTCAGGTTGAGGATTCTTGGAAACAGTTCGTCGGCGTCCGATATCGTCGGCACGCGCATGTCGACTTCGGCATAAGCCTCTTCCGCGACCACGTTCGGCCGTGTGCCGCCGCGCACGACGCCAACATTCACGGAGATGCCGCGCGAAAAATCGTTCATCGCTTCCAGCGTCTGGATGACGTTGCCGAGTTCGCGGATGGCGCTGCGGCCGTCCTCCGGCTTGGTGCCGGCGTGCGAAGGCACGCCCGTGATGAAGACCTCGAAGCGCGCGACGCCCTTGCGCCCGGTGACGATCTTGCCGCCGTCGCGCGCCGGTTCGGTGACCAGCACATATTTCGCCTTGCGCCCCTCACTCTCAATCAGCGCACGCGATGTCGGACTGCCGATTTCCTCGTCGGAGACGTAGAGTTGGGTGATGCCGAGCGGCGGTCGCGCCCCCTCTGCGCACACCTGCCGGAACGCATGATAGGCGAGATAGGCGCCGCCCTTCATGTCGTAGATGCCGGGGCCGAAGGCGCTGTCGCCGTCGATGCGAAACGGCAGCCGCTCGATAAATCCCATCGGATGCACCGTGTCGAGATGGCTCAGCACCAGAATCCCCGGCGAGTCCTGTCCCCATGACGAGCGCGCAACGAGGTGGTCGCCGCAGCCCGAATGCCCGGCAATGCGCTCCACCGTCGCCGGCAGGTCGCGATATTCCGAAGTCACGATATCGGCGAGCTTGTTGACCTGGTCGGGCGCCTCCGTCGGGGTCTCGATCTCGACCCAGCGGCGAATGCCATCGAGGATGGCGCCCGAATCGAAGGGATTGGTCGTCTTCGGCATGCTTTCTCGAATCCGGTGTGTGTCGCCATTTCAAGCGCGCGTCACCCTTATCCGAGTTCGGCCTGGATGGCGCGCGCCCTCAGGTGCGATGGCGCACCGGAGCATGACGGCTTATTCCAGATCGCGGGATATCTCAAACCGATACGGCGAAAAAAATCAGCGCGGGTCGGGGCCGTCGCGCGATGCGATCTGCTCGACCAGTTCGACGATGGAGCGGCGCATTTTGGCGTCGCCGATGCGTGTGAACGCGCGCGTCAGCGCCAGGCCCTCGGAAGTCGCGAGAAAATCCGACACGTAGGCCGGCGATGCGCCTTCGCCGAAATTATCCCCATTCACCATGCCGCTCGGCCCGCCGTCGAACAGAAACGACACCGGCACCTGCAAAATCTCGGAGATCTGCTGCAGGCGGCTGGCGCCTACGCGGTTGGTCCCCTTTTCGTATTTCTGGACCTGCTGGAAAGTCAGTCCCAGCGCTTCTCCCAGTTTTTCCTGGCTCATGCCGAGCATGATACGGCGCATACGCACGCGGCTGCCGACATACTTGTCGACCGGGTTGGGGGCTTTGGTGGACATTTGCGTCACTCCTGGGGATTGCGCGCCGGGGTGAGGCAAAGTCAATCTGCAGTGCCTCAGGCGCCGGTACCGTCAAATCCTGCTCGGAGGATCGGGTAGAGATTCGGACGATATGGGCATTGCCAACTAACTGGTTGTTGATTTGTGCTTGCAACCGCAGAAAGCGAATCGTAGCCGATCTGTCAACTGGTGGAACCACGAATGCCGCCGTCTTTATGGCAACAATTTTGGAAGTGTTCCAAATTTATGTCGGTCGCTTAACGAAGCGGCGTCGGATGACGAATAACAAGGCGGCAGCGATCGTTATAGCTGCCGGAATATCGCCCACGCGTGCGTAAATTGTTGGCGCAATCGCTGCCGGCAGGCTGGCATCCAGTACACCTTCAATGCCAAGGCCAAGGCGGGCGACAATCCGTCCTGACGGATCGATGACCGCGGAGATGCCGGTGTTGGCGGCGCGAACCACCGGCAGACCTTCCTCGATGGCACGCAGGCGGGCTTGCTGCAGGTGCTGGTAGGGGCCGGTCGAATTGCCGAACCAGCCGTCATTGGTGACGTTTATGATCCAGCCGGGTCGATCGTCGCCGGATCCAATAATCCCTGGAAAGATCGCCTCGTAGCAGATCAAGGGTAACGCGCTGGGCGCGTTCGGAATTTCCATCGCGCGGCGGCGCTGGCCGGGAATGAAGCCGCCATGAACCTTGGTGAGTTGCACGAAGCCCAGTCGCTCCATGAAGCCCTGGAACGGCAAATACTCGCCGAACGGCACCAGATGCAGCTTGTCATAAACCGACAGCACGCTGCCGTCATGGTCGATCACATATATCGAATTGTAGGCGCGGGTTATTCGGGTGCCGGGCGGCAGGTCGGGGGCGCGCACCGAGCCGGTGATCAGCACGGTGCCCCGGGGCAGCAGTTCGGCGATCTGCGCCATGGCGTCGGCTTCCCGCGTCAGGAAAAACGGAAACGCCGATTCCGGCCAGATCAGGATCTGCGCGTCGCTCACGCCGGTGGATTGCGGCCCCGAAGCACGGTCGGACAGCGCAAGGTACTTCTGCATCACCTCGGCTTTGGCGCCGTAGTTGAATTTGACGTCCTGCTGCAGGTTGGGCTGCATGATGCGCAGCTTGACCCGCGTCGTCGCCGTCGGCTGCAGCGATAGCCGCACGGTGCCGTAAATTCCCATCGCCACGAGCAACAGCAGCGCGGTTACCGGCGCGATCCAGGGCTTTCGTCCCCGCGAGCTTCCGTCGATCAGGACCGCCGGGCTCGCGAAGATCGCAACTGCCAGGAATGTCATGCCCCACAGCCCGATCAGCGAGGCGGTCTGTGCCAGCGCCAGCGGCTCCGACAGTGCGTAGCCGAAGGCATTCCACGGGAATCCCGACAACAGATGGCCGCGCAGCCATTCGCTGATCGTCAGGCCGACTGCGAGCGCAAGTACGCGCGAGGCGTCACGCGTCCAGATCAGGCGCGCCAGCGCGAAGCCGGCTGCGGGGAATAAAGCGAGATAGGCCGGCAATCCCAGCACCGCAAACGGCATCAGCCAGGCAAATGTCGGCGCATCGACCAAGAAGGCGTTGCCAATCCAGTAGAGTCCCGGCACGAAATAGCCGAGCCCGAAACAGAAGCCGGACAGCGCGGCCGCGGGCACGCCCCGCCATTTTCCGGCCGCCGCGCCGTCGATCAGCCAGACTACGACCGGAAAGGTCAAAAACAGCACCGGCCACGCATTGAACGGTGCCATCGAGAACGACGACAGCACGCCCGCCGCCAACGCGATGGCCGCGCGCTTCCAGCCCCAGGCGAGGATGACCGAAAGGCCGGCGGCGCGGAGCTTGCTGGCTGATTTCACCGCGAACCGGCCCCATCGCCGGAGTTCGGCGGCGCATTGTCGTTGGCCTGCGACGCGTTGGCATCGGATGCTATTTCGCGGCGGCTGCGCTGCGGGCGAGCCGCCGGACGTTCCTTGCGGACGCCGATCCGCAGGCGCTTGACCCGTCGTGGGTCGGCGTCGAGTACCTCGATTTCGAAATTGCCCGGGCCGGCAATGACCTCGCCGCGCACCGGCAGGCGGCCGACCTGCGCCACCAGATAGCCGCCCAGCGTCTCGACTTCCTCGCCCGCTTCGCCGGTGACGAATTCCTCGCCGATCATGGTGCGGGCGTCCTCGAGGCTGGCGCGGGCATCCGCGATGAAAGAACCGTCGGCCAGGCGCACGATTGACGGCGGCTCGTCGCTGTCGTGCTCGTCGTCGATCTCGCCGACGATCTGTTCGACGATGTCTTCGATCGACACCAACCCGTCGGTGCCGCCATATTCGTCGACCACCAGCGCCAGGTGGATGCGTGAGGCCTGCATCTGCGCCAGCAGATCGATCGCGCGCATCGACGGTGGTACGTACAGCAGCTTGCGGATGATGTTGGCATCCGCAAGCGGCATCGCGAGATCGACGGCACGAAGATCGAGGCCGGCCGGGAAGGGCTTCTTGCGTTTCGGTTTGGTGGTATCTCCGACGCGCGCCTTCGCGGTCATGAACGCCAGCAGGTCGCGGATGTGAACGATGCCTTCGGGGTCGTCGAGGGTTTCGTTGTAGACCACGAGGCGCGAATGCGCCGCGCTCTCGAACAGGCTCATCAGCTCGCCGAGCGGAATGTCGCGCTTGACGGCGACGATATCGGCGCGATGCACCATCACGTCGGCAATGCGACGCTCGTGCAGGCCGAGAATATTGCGCAGCATGTTGCGCTCGATGGCGGAGAAGCCGACATCTTCCGGCGTCGACGTATCGAGCACGACCTGAAGATCGGCGCGGACCGATCCCGCCTTCCAGCCGAACAAGGTGCGGATGGCCCGCATCAGCCAGTTTTCGGCGGCCGGGCGCAGCACCTCGCCTTCCTGCACCACCACTGGCAGGTTGGGCGTATCGCGCGTGTTGTCTTGCTTGGGGTCGGAGTCCGGCATTTTCAGTCCATCCGCTCCCGGTCCGCGTAAGGGTCGGGAATGCCGAGATGCGCGAGGATCTCCTGTTCGAGACCCTCCATCGCCTCGGCGTCGTCGTCTTTCTCGTGGTCGTACCCGATCAAATGCAGGAACCCGTGGACCGCAAGATGGCTGAGGTGATGGTCGAACGGTTTTTGTTCGTCGTCGGCCTCCTGCCGCGTGGTCTGGTAGGCGATGGCGATGTCGCCGAGCATCCGCGGCATGTCGGAGGGCGTGGCGCTGCCGGTCGGCTGCAGCGCCGGGAACGACAACACGTTGGTCGGCTTGTCGATGCCGCGCCAGTTGCTGTTGAGCGTGCGAATCCCGGAATCATCGGTCAGCATCACTGCCAGTTCGGCGTCGCCGACATCGGCGTCCGCGATTTCGGCTGCGGCGTTAATCGCACGATGGATCACCGCCTCGGCATCCGGCTCGGTCTGCCAGCAATCGGCGACGACGAGGACTTCGGTCAGGGGCGGGGCGGACGACACGAGCTTTCCGGGTCCTGGCGTTCCAGGGCTTTGCGTTGCGGGGGATTGCATTTCAATGTTCGGGTTACGGCCGGGGCCTGCACGCGGCAGGTCCGCAGCCGAAGCTTTTGCTTTCACGGTCTGGCGGTTGCCGGCTTTTGCGGCAATCCCTCGTAGGCGGCCACGATCCGCGCCACCAGTTCATGGCGGATGACGTCTTCGGCGGTGAACCTCACCTGTGCGATGCCCTCCACGCCGTCGAGCAGCTTGACGGCTTCGGCAAGTCCCGAGGCCTGTCCGGGCGGCAGGTCGACCTGCGAAGGATCGCCGGTGATGATCATGCGGCTGTTCTCGCCCAGCCGCGTCAGGAACATCTTCATCTGCATCGACGTCGTGTTCTGGGCTTCGTCCAGGATGACGACGGCGTTGGTCAGCGTTCGGCCGCGCATGAACGCCAGCGGCGCGATCTCGATTTCGCCGGCCTGCAGCGCGCGCTCCACGATGCGGGAGTCCATCAGATCGTACAGCGCGTCGTAGATCGGCCGCAGGTATGGATCGACCTTCTCGCGTAGATCGCCGGGCAGGAAGCCGAGCCGCTCGCCGGCTTCGACCGCGGGCCGCGACAGGATGATACGGTCGACTTCCTTGCGTTCGAACAGTTGCGCAGCATGCGCGACCGCCAGCCAGGTCTTGCCGGTGCCGGCGGGGCCGACGCCGAACACGAGTTCGTGGCGCTTCAATGCACGGATGTAGGAATCCTGCGCGGCCGTGCGGGCCCGCACCGGGCGCTTGCGCAGGTTGATGGTCTCGAACGCGGTCTTGGCGGTCTTGGCGTCGAACTCGAACAGCGAGCCCTGCGCGATCACGGCGCGGATCGCGCCTTCGACTTCGCCCTGCGAGAGATCGTGGCCTTCCAGCGCCTGCGCATAGAGCGTCTCCAGCACGCGCCGTGCGGCATCGCAGCCGTCGCGAGAGCCCGCGATCGTGATGTGGTTGCCGCGCGAGTCGACGACGACGCCGAGCCGCCGTTCGACCAGCGCGAGATTCTGACCGTAGGGGCCGACCAGCGCAGAAGCCGCGCGGTTGTCGTCGAAGTCGATGACGACCTGGGTCTCGGGCGGAATTTGCATGTCGCGGTCAAATTTGCGGCTGGGAGCAAGCGAAGGTGAATCCGATGCGCTTTTTGGCAAGGGTTCAGGCTCCCATGGTCTTTTGAGAAGAACGGTTCAATCGAGACGGATCGATTGCTGGCGACGAAACGGATGGCATCTGCGCCGAGGTGGAGGCGAGTTCGCCGAGCAGGCTGTACCGCTCCAGGCTGTCGATCGTGACCGGCAGCACCTTTCCGATGATGTCGGGTGAGGCAAACACGTGCGCGGGCTGCAGCCATGCAGTGCGGCCGACGATCTGGCCGGGATTGCGGGCCGCGCGTTCGAACAGAACATCGACGGTGTTGCCAATCATCGCCTTGTTGAAGGCCGATTGCTGGCTGTCGATCAATTCCTGGAGCCGCACCAATCGCTCGTCCATTTCAGCCGCTGACACCGTCTCCTGCATGTCCGCCGCCGGCGTGCCTGGCCGGGGCGAATACTTGAACGAATAGGCTGCAGCGTATCCGATTTGCATGACAAGCGCGAGGGTGGCGGCGAATTCTCCCTCGGTTTCGCCGGGGAAGCCGACGATAAAATCCGATGAAAAAGCAATGTCTTGGCGGACGGCACGAAAACGGTCGATGACGCGGCGGTAATCATCGGCGGTATGCTTGCGGTTCATGGCAGCGAGAATCCGGTCGGACCCGGACTGCACCGGAAGATGCACGAACGGCATCAGGGCCGGCAGGTCGCGGTGGGCCGCGATCAGTGAGTCATCGACGTCGCGGGGATGGCTGGTCGAATAGCGCAGCCGCACGATACCCTCGATTTCGGCGAGGCGATGCAACAGCTTGCCGAGCGGCCATGTTCGTCCGTCCGGGCCTTCGCCGTGATAGGCGTTGACGTTCTGCCCGATCAGAGTGATCTCGCGCACGCCGTTCTCGGCGAGCCGCTTCACGTCGTCGACGATCCGGGCTATCGGGCGCGATACTTCCGCGCCGCGCGTATAGGGCACCACGCAGAAGGTACAGAACTTGTCGCAGCCTTCCTGCACTGTGACGAACGCGGAGATACCGCGGGCGCGGATCGCATCCGGTTTGGGGTCGGGGAGGAAACCGAACTTGTCCTCGACCGGAAACTCGGTCTCCAGGGCGCGGCCCTCGCTCTTGGCGCGCGCCAACAGCTGCGGCAGGTGATGATAGCTCTGCGGCCCGACCACGACGTCCACCGTCGGAGCGCGGCGGATGATTTCCTCGCCCTCGGCCTGCGCGACGCAGCCCGCAACCGCAATGCGCATCTCGCGGCCATTGCGTGCGGCCTCGTCCTTGGCGACGCGCAGCCGGCCGAGTTCGGAGTAGACTTTCTCGGAAGCCTTCTCGCGGATGTGGCAGGTGTTGAGGATCACCAGGTCGGCATCCTCGGCGCTGGCCGTCTCGACAAAGCCTTCGCCTGCCAGCGTGTCCACCATGCGCTGCGCATCGTAGACGTTCATCTGGCAGCCATATGACTTGATATGCAGCTTGCGCGGCGGCTTCATGGAACCCTGGGTGCTGGGGCTTGATGGCGCCAATCCGGCGCAGGGGGTCAGATATAGCTAAAAGGCACGAAAATCCAGCGTGATACGGCCGTCATTCGGGGGGATGCGCCAGCATCGAGCCCGGAATCTCGAGATTCCGGGTTCTATGCTTCGCATAGCCCCGGGATGACGCGCGGAGAGGGCTAGCTTACGCTCGCGACAGCCCCCAACCGCGCGATCAGCCCCGGCAATTGCCGCATATCGTCGAGTACTGCGGCCGCCCCCGCGGCGCGCAGGCCGTCGCCGTGGTCGGGGCGGCAGTGGCTACCGCCGTGAAAGCCCAGCACGGTCATCCCTGCGGCCCGGCCGCCGGTGACGCCGGGCACGCTGTCCTCGACCACCAGGCATCGTTCCGGCGGGACGTTCATCTGGCGGGCGGCGAACAGAAACAGGTCGGGCGCGGGTTTGCCGTTCGTGACCTGCGAGGCCGAGAAGATGTTCGGCGCAAATCGATCGGTGAGGCGGGTACGGCCGAGGGTCACGCGCATGCGCTGGTGCGATCCGCTCGACGCGACGCAGACCGCCTGGGTGATCGCATCGAGCGCTGCGTGAATGTGCGGCACGGCTTCCAGATCGGCTTCGAACGACCGAAACAGTTCGTCCTGCAACTCCACATGAAAGTCGCCGGGCAAGGCGCGGCCGAGTTCGGCCTCGACTTCCGAATTGGCCTGGCGCGTCAATCGGCCCAGGAAGCGGTCAAAGACCTGTTCGTGGGTGATCGGGTAGCCGTGGCGGCTGAGAATTTCGGCATGCGCGCGGCAGGAAATGACCTCGCTGTCGACCAGCACGCCGTCGCAATCGAAGATGATGAGATCGAAATTCACGAAGGGCTGTTCGCGAAAATCAGGTTTTGTCTTCGTCGAGCGGAACGCAATACAGCTCCAGCCGGTGATCGACCAGCTTGTAGCCGAGCTTGCGGGCGATCTCGGCCTGCAACTTCTCGATTTCCTCGGAGGTGAACTCGATCACCTTGCCGTCGCGCAGGTTGATCAGGTGGTCGTGGTGGCTGTCGGGCATCTGCTCGTAGCGCGCGCGGCCCTCGCGGAAATCGTGCCGCTCGATGATCCCGGCGTCCTCGAACAGCTTGACCGTGCGGTACACCGTCGAAATCGAGATCTTGTCGTCGACCGCGACGCAGCGCCGGTAAAGTTCCTCGACGTCGGGATGGTCGACCGAATCCGCCAGCACGCGCGCGATGACGCGGCGCTGCTCGGTCATGCGCATGCCGGTGGCGGCGCAGCGGGCCTCGATGCCGGTATTATTGTGCGCAGACGGGGATTTCAGTGCGGGCATGGTCTGTTGGGCCTTCGGACGTCAGGTCGAGGCTGTTGTGCCACCGCGAGCATATTACGACAAGTCGCGTCGCATCAGAAGCGCGTTCAATTTCTCCCCGCCGACCTGCTGATAATAGCGTTCCCGGCGGCCAACGACGCCGAATCCGGCCCGTTCGTACAGCCGCCGCGCCGGTTGATTATTTTCTTCGACTTCGAGGAAGATGGTGCGCACGCCGCGGCCGGCGAGGTGGCCCAAATGTGTCATCAACAGGTTGCGCGACAGACCGCGGCCGCGTTGGCTGGCGTCGACGGCGATGGACAATATCTCGGCCTCGTCGGCGGCGATGCGCGATACGGCGAAGCCTATGATCCTGCGCCCGAGCCTCAAGCGATGAACCAGCGTATTGCGCTCGCCCAGCATCGCCTCGAATTCGCCTTCGCCCCAGCCGCGGTGAAACGACGCGCCATGCAGTTGCGCCAGCCGCGCCGCGTCACGCCGGCTGGCTGGCTCGACCACGGCCGTGCCGCCGCTCCACCAGTCGGACAGCCATGCCATCATGACGGGAATGGCTGCGTGGCGTTGAGTAGCGGATCTCTCGGCGGCTTGGCGTCGGGCGCGCGCAGATAATATGGCCGGGCCGGCGCGGTGTCGGGATCGACGGCCGCACCCAGCCACGCGACCCAGGCGATGTCGGGTGCGGGCAGGTTGACGACGCTGACCGGCCGCGGCGCCTCGGAAGGCCAGCGGCCGGCCAGAATTTCCGCGGCGTTGCCGACCAGATGCGGGGCGCCGAAGCGCGCCGCATCGAGCGCTTCCGCGATCGGTGCAACTTTCGGCTTGATCAATGGACTTCCGTCGCCTGCCAGCACCTGGAAATAGACCTGATCATGCCGCGCATCGATCGCGGATATCACCGGATGCTCGCTGTGCTCGCCGATGATCGGGGCGGCAAAGGCGCTCAGCGTGGTGACGCCGACCACCGGCTTGCCGGCGGCCAGCGCGATGCCGCGCGCCGCCGAAAGGCCGACCCGCAATCCGGTAAAGCTGCCGGGACCGGCGGTTGCCACGATGCGGCCGAGTTCTGCGAATGCAACGCCCGATGCTTTCATCACACGCGCGATCAGCGGCATCAGCGCTTCGGCATGACCGCGCTTCATCGACTGCGACTCCTGCGCGATGACGTCGCTTGCGGAAGTGTCGAGAACGGCAGCGGCGCAGGCGTCGAGCGCCGTATCGATAGCGAGGATCAGCATGGCGCCAACGTAGAGGTTTTTCGGCGCCGGTTGAATGCGTCGACGGGCTATTTTCGGCGTTTCATCCATCGCGAAACAACGGCTACGTCGTTCTACTTTCGGTGGCTCTACCTCTGGGGACACTTGCAAGAATGCTCGCGCCCCATTTTCGAAGCATGTTCCTCGTCATACAACTTCTGCGATGCTAAGTCATTGAAATTATGGACAATTAGGGCTTTCTTTACCAACCGGTGAGAGCCTGCAGGTGGGAAATTCGGGTCAATGGGGATCCGGACGGCGCAGCTTCGGCATATCGAGCCTCGTCCCGTCCCGATATTTGAGAGGGTTTTTTTTATGCCTTTGTGGAAAAGCAATTCGGCCGCGCGCGATGCATTGGCGCAGTCGGCCGCGATCAACAGGTCGCAGGCCGTGATCGAATTCAAGATGGACGGCACGATCATCACCGCCAACCAGAATTTCCTCGATGCGATGGGTTACCGTCTCGACGAAATCCAGGACAAGCATCACCAGATGTTCGCGCCGCCTGATTTGCGCGGCAGCGAGGCGTACAAGGCGTTCTGGGCCAGCCTCAATCGCGGTGAATTTCAGGCCGGCGAATACAAGCGCGTCGGCAAGGGCGGTCGCGAGGTCTGGATCCAGGCGTCGTACAACCCGATCATGGACAATGCCGGCAAGCCGGTGAAAGTGATCAAGTTCGCCACCGACATCACGGAGAAGAAGATCCGCGGCATGGAGGATGCGGGCAAGATTTCCGCCATCGGCCGCGCGCAGGCCGTGATCGAATTCAATCTCGACGGCACCATCATTACCGCCAATGAGAACTTCCTCGCGACGGTTGGCTACCGGCTGGACGAAATCCAGGGCAAGCATCACCAGATGTTCGTCTCGCCCGCCGAGCGCGATAGCGCCGCCTATCGGGAATTCTGGGCCAAGCTCGGCCGCGGCGAATATGAGGCCGCCGAGTACAAGCGTTTCGGCAAGGGCGGCAAGGAAGTGTGGATTCTCGCTTCCTACAATCCGATCCTCGATGATGCCGGCAAGCCGTTCAAGGTGGTGAAGTTCGCCTCCGACATTACCGCGGACAAGCTGAAGGCGGCAAATTACGCCGGGCAAATCGAAGCGATCGGCAAGTCGCAGGCGGTGATCGAGTTCAGCATGGAAGGCCAGGTGCTGACGGCCAACGCGAATTTCCTCGGCGCGCTCGGCTATTCGCTCGCCGAGATCCAGGGCAAGCATCACAGCCTGTTCGTGCCGGCGGATCAGCGCGACGGCGAAGCCTATCGCGCGTTCTGGGCAAACCTCAATCGCGGCGAATTCCAGTCGGGCGAATATGAGCGGGTCGGCAAGGGCGGCAAGCAGATATGGATCCAGGCCTCCTACAACCCGATCCGCGACCTCAACGGCAAGCCGTTCAAGGTGGTGAAATACGCTTCAGATACTACAGCGCAGGTGCTGGCGCGGATGCGGAGCGAAAAGGTCCGCGGCATGATGGAATCGGTCGCAGCCGGAGCCGAGGAATTGAACGCCTCGGTCCGCGAAATCTCGGCGGCGATGTCGAAGTCCCGCGATACGGCGCTGACCGCGGTCGAGCAGGTCGAGTCCGCCGATCAGCAGGCGCAGCGTCTGTCAGAGGCGGCGGAGTCGATGAGCAGCATCGTGCAACTGATCGGCGACATCACCGGCCAGATCAACCTGCTGGCGCTCAACGCCACGATCGAATCGGCGCGCGCCGGCGAGGCGGGCCGTGGCTTTGCCGTGGTGGCCTCCGAGGTCAAGAACCTCGCCAACCAGGCCAAGCAGGCGACCGACAAGATCGAGCAGGAAATCGGCAACCTCAACGGCATTTCCGGCGACGTGGTCGGGGCGCTCGGCTCGATCAAGAAGGCGATCCAGGAAGTCAGCGAATACGTGACGTCGACCGCCGCTGCGGTCGAGGAGCAGAGCACGGTCACCAGCGAGATGTCGAACGGCATGCAGCAGGCCGCCGCAGAAGCGGCGAGTCTTGGGGTGGCGGCGTAGGCAAGAAGCGAATGGCGAGTGGCGAGTGGCTTCAATTCGCCACTCGCTACTCCCTATTCGCGTCGTTACATCGGCCGGACTTCGACCACGTCAGGCACGAAATGCTTCAGCAGGTTCTGGATGCCGTGCTGCAGCGTCGCTGTCGATGACGGGCAGCCGGCGCATGCGCCCTTCATGTTGAGATAGACCACGCCGTCTTTGAAGCCGCGGAAGGTGATGTCGCCGCCGTCATTGGCAACGGCCGGCCGCACCCGGGTTTCGATCAGGTCCTTGATGGTCGCGACCGTATCGGCGTCGGCCTCGTTGAAGAACTCGTCTTCCTCGTCCGACGCCTCGTCGTTGCCGGCGGTGCCGTCTGCCAGCAGCGGCGCGCCGGACATGTAGTGCTCCATGATGGCGCCGAGGATCGCGGGCTTGAGGTGCTGCCAGTCGCCGTCCGCCTTGGTCACGGTGACGAAATCGTAGCCATAGAACACGCTGGATACGCCGGGGACGCCGAACAGCCGTTCGGCCAGCGGCGAGCGGGTGGCGGCTTCGCGGTTGGCGAATTCCATCGTGCCGGTATCGAGCACGGTGCGGCCCGGAATGAATTTCAGCGTGGCGGGATTGGGCGTGGCTTCAGTCTGGATGAACATGTGTTTTTCTCCGGCGTCGCCGGTTCAAGGCCGGCGCGTGGGGTTCCCTTAGCAGATGGCGACGCCCAACGCACGGTCAAGGGACGCAATCCTGCAATTCGGCAAGTCGACCAAGCCTCAAGACAGCCCGTCGATGGCGGCATCGCTGAGATCGCCGGGAACGATGACGACCGGTATGGGGAAGGAACCGGCTACCTGCGCCATTATGCTGACCAGGGGACCCGGGCCTTCGGGGCCCGGATTGGCCGCCAGCACCAGCATCGAGATGTCGACGTCCTTGTCGATCACGTCGATGATCTGGGCGATCGGCTCTCCTTCCCGGATCACGCGTTCCGGCGTGATCGCGGCGATGCCGTTGGCGCGGCCCGAGGCGCGGTCGAGCGCTTCATTGGCGGCGTCCTCGGCCTCGGCGCGCATGAGGTCGGCAACACCGAGCCATTGCTGGTTCTGGTCCTCGATCTCGATGATGCGCAGCATCACCACGCCGCCGCCGACGCGGATCGACCAGCGGCTGGCGTAATACACCGCGCGGTCCCATTCCGCGGTGTCGTCAACGATGACAAGGCATTTTGGCTTGTGACCTGTTTCGTAGCTTCGTCGCTGGGTGGTCATGCATGTCCCGGTGCTGCGCCAAACCGACGCATCGTGCCACGGCGCGGCCGATTCCGACAAGCGGCGTCACGGCCGCAGGGCGGTAATGGAACTAGCGCTTTCGGATGAAACCGACGATATCCTTGGCCTTGTTCATGGTTTCATCGGCAATCGCCTGCGCGCGTTCGGCGCCGTCGACCAGGATCGCGTCGACATGGCCGGGATCTGCGACCAGCCGCTTCATCTCGGAGGCGATCGGCGCGAGCTTTGCGACGCAGAGCTCCACCAGCGCGTTCTTGAAGCCGGAGAACTGCCCGCCGCCGAATTCACGCAACACATCGGCCTTGCTGCGCTCGGACAGCGCCGCGTAGATGCCGACGAGATTGTCGGCTTCAGGCCGGTTCTCCAGGCCCTTTTCTTCCGACGGCAGCGGTTCCGGATCGGTCTTCGCCTTGCGGACTTTCTGCGCGATGGTATCCGCATCGTCGGTCAGGTTGATCCGCGAATTGTCCGAGGCGTCCGACTTCGACATCTTCTTGGTGCCGTCGCGCAAGCTCATCACCCGCGTCGCAGGTCCCGTGATCAGCGGCTCCGGCTGCGGGAAGAACAGGCCGTCGTCAAAACCCTGGGCGCGGATCGATTCAGCGAAGTCGTTGTTGAACTTCTGCGCGATGTCGCGTGACAGTTCGAGGTGCTGCTTCTGGTCCTCGCCGACAGGCACATGGGTGGCGCGATACAGCAGGATGTCGGCCGCCATCAGCACCGGGTAGTCATACAGACCCACCGATGCGTTCTCGCGATCCTTGCCGGCCTTCTCCTTGAACTGCGTCATGCGGCTGAGCCAGCCGACACGCGCCACGCAGTTGAAGATCCAGGCAAGCTCGGCATGGCCGGAGACCTGGCTCTGGTTGAACACGATGTGCTTCTTCGGATCGATGCCGGCGGCGATGAAGGCGGCGGTGACTTCGCGGGTGTTGCGCGCCAGCTCCGCCGGGCCGCCCCAGACGTCCACGCCTTGGGTGATCGCGTGCATGTCGACGACGCAATAGATGCAGTCATGGGTCTGCTGCATCTTCACGAAGTTGACGATCGCGCCGAGGTAATTGCCGAGATGCAGATTGCCCGTCGGCTGAACGCCCGAAAATACTTTTTCGACAAAAGCCATAGTCAGCTTCCTGAGGATGCCTGTTTCGGGCCGTCGTTTGCCATGCAGGGGCTGCCAGCGCAAGTCAGCGGGCTTGTTTTGTCCTTACGGCGTTAACCGCGTCGCGCCAGCCGGCGACGCCGAAAAGCTGCAGAAGCAGGCCGTAAGTCGCGATTCCCGTAGATATCGCGATCAGCAGCAACACGGCCTGCACCAGCCCGTGCGCGCCCGAGGCGAGCCCGGGCAGGAGGCGCGTCGCACACCACAGCAGCGCCCCCATCGCAAGCGCCGCCACGACGATGCGCGGCAGCCGCCGCCTTGCTTCCGTGTCGATCGAAAAGCCAAAGCTCTTCGCGCCGCGGCGGATCAGGCCGAGCGCGATGCTCCACGCGCCCAGCGCAATCGCCCCGGCAACGCCGTCGGCACCGAACCAGTGGCCGAGCAGGAAGGCGGCCGCGATCGCCAGCACCACGCCCTTCAGCGTCGCCACCAGCGGCGTGATCGTATCCTCGCGCGCGAAAAACGCCGGCGACAGCGCCTTCACCAGCACATGCGCCGGCAGCGCCAGCGTCAGCCACATCAGCGCGCGGGCGGTGGCTGCGGTATCGGCTGATGTGAAGGCGCCATGCTCGAACAGCAGCCGCACGATCGGCTCGCTCAGCACCATCAGACCGAGCGTCGCCGGCAGCGCCAGCCCGACCGCGAGTTCGAGCCCGCGCGATTCCGCATGCGCGACGGCTGTGTGATCGCCGCTGCGCACCGCGCGCGTCAATTCAGGGATCAGCACCGTGCCCATGGCGACGCCGACGATCCCGAGCGGCAGTTCGATCAGCCGATTGGCGAAATAAAGCCACGATACCGCCGACGGCGACGCCGAGGCGATGATCGCACCTGCGACCATCAACAACTGCGGCGCGCTCGACGCCATCATGCCGGGTGCGGCCTTGGCGAGGAAGCCGCGAATTTCCTTGTCGAACGAAATCCGCAGCGGCGTTGCAAGGCCGTCGCCACGTCGCAGCACCAGCACGGAGAGTTGCAGCAATCCGGCGATGCCGACGGTCGCCGCGATGATCTGCGCGGCGCTGATGGCATCGTGCGGAAACATCAGCAGTACGGCCATGACCGCGATCAGCGCGACGTTGAACAGCAGCGGCGAGAACGCCGTCAGCGCAAACCGACCCTGCGCATTCAACAGCGCCATCATGACAGCTACTGGTCCGGCAAAGGCGAGATACGGCAGCATCAGCCGCGCATTGTCTGTCGCAAGTTGCAGCGTCTCGCGGCCGGCAAACCCCGGCGCCAGCGCCATGATCACCAGCGGCATCGCCAGCGCCAGCAGCGCGGTGGCCGCGATCAGCGCGGCCGTGACGGTGCCGAGCACGCGGCCGGCGAACGCTGCGGCCGCGACCGCGCCGCTACTTTCCCGCACGCGCAGCCACGCCGGCACCAGCGCCGCGTTCAGCCCGCCCTCGGTCAGCAGCCGCCGCACGACATTCACGAGCTGAAACGCCGCCAGGAACGCATCCGCCACCGCCCCGGCGCCCAAGAGCGCCGCGACCAGCGAATCGCGCGCGAATCCGAGCAGCCGCGAGGCCAGCGTTCCCGAGGACACCGTGAGAAAGGAGCGGATCATCCGCATCCTATAGCAGCCGCCCAGCTTGCTGGCGCGGGGGCGATCTGGTAGGCCGCAGCCTTTCGCACAACGCCGTAAACAGGACGCAATCGATGGCTGAAGCAAAATACGACGTTCTCGGGATCGGCAACGCGATTTTCGACGTGCTGGTGCAGACCGACGAGGGCTTTCTGGTTCGCCACGGCATGACCAAGGGCGGCATGGCGCTGATCGACGAGGCCCGCGCAGCCGCGATCTACGGCGACATGGGCCCGGCGACCGAAATGAGCGGCGGCTCCGGCGCCAACACCATCGTCGGCCTCGCCGGCTTCGGCGCGCGCGCCGCCTTCATCGGCAAGGTCAAGAACGACCAGATCGGCGGCCTCTACACGCACGACATCCGCGCCGCCGGCGTTGCCTTCGAGACCAGGGCCGCCGAAGCCGGCCCCGCCACCGGCTGCTCCTACATCCTGGTGACGCCGGACGGCGAGCGCACCATGAACACCTATCTCGGCGCCGCGCAGGATCTTTCGCCCGCCGATATAGACGAAGCGCAGATCGCGGCATCAAGCATCGTCTATCTCGAAGGCTATCTCTGGGACCCCAAGAACGCCAAGGAGGCCTTCGTCAAGGCCGCAAAGATCGCGCACGGCGCCGGCCGCCAGGTGGCGCTGACACTGTCTGATTCCTTCTGCGTCGATCGTTATCGCGACGAGTTTCTCGACCTGATGCGCAAGAGCACCGTCGATCTCGTCTTCGCCAACGAGGCCGAACTGCACGCGCTGTACCAGACCTCGGATTTCGACGGCGCGCTGAAGCAGCTGCGCGCGGATACGAAGCTCGGCGTTGTTACCCGCAGCGAAAAGGGCTGCGTGGTCGCGGCAAAGGACGGCGTCACGTCGGCTCCCGCGTTCCCGATTCAGAAGCTCGTCGATACGACCGGCGCCGGCGACCTCTTCGCCGCCGGCTTTCTGTTCGGGCTCGTTCGCAATGCAAGCCACGAGATGTGCGGTCGGCTGGGTGCGCTGGCGGCAGCGGAAGTGATCCAGCACATCGGCGCACGCCCGCAGGTGTCGCTGAAGGAGCTGGCGGAGCAGAACGGGTTGCCGGTGTAACCCGAGCTCTCTCCGCTCGTCATGCCCGGGCTTGACCCGGCCATCCACGTCTTAACTTGCACTGAGTGGCGCAAGATCTGCGACTAGACAAGAATCCTCAGCACTGATTTGCCCGACGGCGCAAATCAAAACCCGCTCCTTCGCAAAAATAATCAACTTCGCGATTAAAATTACGGCCATCCCGTCCCACTCAAGAGGGGCGTTTCGCGAATCGTCACTAAACGCGGGGCGGGGTGCGGTGGACGCGGCAGCGTCGGGCGCGCAAACGTCGTCGCAGGGCGGGCTCGCATGAGCCTGTGAGCGAAGGGACGGCACGCAGACGACCGAAGCTGAAGCGTACGGCCAAGTCGTGTGGTCCTGGCACCCGTGGCTGGTGTCACGTCTGCGGAGGATGCGCCGGCCCGACCGGGTCCGGCTTCATCCATCAATCCGCAGACAACGGTGGCTAAAGGAATTCGCACACCGGGGAGATCACGAAGTACGCCGTCAAGCCACCGCGCAGGGAAGGCCGGATGCTCTCCGCTGGACCTGTATGCTCGTGTGCGCGTTTCTTTGCGCATGTTGCACACGAGACCGCGGGTGCAGCGCGCACCCGGCCTTCCCCGCGCCCTCTGTTTTTTCGGGCGTGAAAGATCAGGCAAAGCTCGGGCGGAATGCGCCGCGAGATCGCGGACGCATATTCAGTTGGCATCGTCCGCGAAGGCGGGCGATCCAGTATTCCAGAGACGTTCATGATCGAACAGATAAGCCGCGGCGTACTGGATCCTCCGCCTACGCGGAGGATGACGGCTGGGGGTGGGGTGAGGGCGTACGACACGAAGAAACGCCGCCCTCTCTCTCCCTCACGCCGTCTTCGCTGCCTTCAGCCCCAGCTTCGCTTCCACCGTCTCCCGCATCAGAAACTTCTGGATCTTGCCCGTCACCGTCATCGGAAATTCATCGACGAATTCGACGTAACGGGGAATCTTGTTGTGGGCGATCTGGCCGTGGCAGAAGGCGCGGACCTCGTCGGCGGTGAGGGTTTCGCTGGGGCGGGTGCGGATCCAGGCGCAGAGTTCTTCGCCGTAGCGGTCGTCGGCGACGCCGAAGATCTGCACGTCCTGGATTTTGGGATGGCGATAGAGGAATTCCTCGATCTCTCTGGGGTAGAGGTTCTCGCCGCCGCGGATCACCATGTCCTTGATGCGGCCGACGATATTGCAATAGCCCTCCGCGTCGATGATGGCGATGTCGCCGGTGTGCATCCAGCCCTGCGCGTCGAGCACGTCGGCGGTCTTCTCTGGCTCGTCCCAATAGCCCAGCATGACGCTGTAGCCGCGCGTGCAGAGTTCGCCGCGCTGGCCGCGCGGCACCACGCGGCCCTCGAGGTCGACGACCTTGACCTCGACATGCGGATGGATGCGCCCGACGGTGGAGACGCGCCGTTCCAGCGGATCGTCCGTGGCGCTCTGGAAGCTCACCGGCGAGGTTTCGGTCATGCCATAGGCGATGGTCACCTCGCCCATGTTCATCTCGTTGTTGACGCGCTTCATCACTTCCACCGGGCAGGGCGCGCCGGCCATGATGCCGGTGCGCAGCGATTTCAGGTCGAAGCGCGAAAACTCGGGATGATCGAGTTCGGCGATGAACATCGTCGGCACGCCGTACAGCGCGGTGCATTTCTCGCGCTCGATGGTTTGCAGCGTCGCCAGCGGATCAAACCCCTCGCCGGGGTAGACCATGGTGGCGCCGAGCGAGACAGCGGCGAGGTTGCCCATCACCATGCCGAAACAATGATACAGCGGCACCGGAATGCAGATGCGGTCCTGCTCGGTCAGGCGCATCGCGCGGCCGACGAAATAGCCGTTGTTGAGGATGTTGTGATGCGTCAGCGTTACGCCCTTCGGCGATCCCGTGGTGCCGCTGGTGAACTGGATGTTCACCGCATCGTCGAACTGCAGGAGCTTGCCAAGCTCGGCAAGCTGCTCGCGGTGCTGCGCGCTCCCCATCTGCGACACGTCCTCGAACGCAATCGTGCCGGGCGATCTCGGACCGCCGATCTGGATCACGGCGCGAAGCTGCGGCAGCCGCGCCGACTGCAATGCGCCGGCTTTCGATGTCGCAAGCTCCGGCAGCAGCGTGTTCAGCATCTCCATGTAGTTGGAGGTCTTGAACGCGGTGGCGGTGACGATCGCGGCGCAGCCGACCTTTGCCAGCGCGAATTCGAGCTCGCTCAGTCGGTAGGCCGGATTGATGGTGACGAGAATGAGACCCGCTTTCGCGGCGGCAAATTGCGTCAGCGTCCATTCGGGGCGGTTCAGCGACCACACCCCGATCCGCGCGCCGCGTTCGAGGCCAAGCGCGAGGAACCCTGCCGCCAGCGCGTCGATGCGCGCGGCAAATTCCTTCCACGTCCAGCGGACGTCATGACTCGGCGAAACCAGCGCCTCGCGATTGGCCCATTGTTGCGCGGCCCGATCGAGGCAGCGTCCGATCGTGTCTCCCAGCAGCGGCGCGTCGGAAATGCCGCAGACGTAGCTGTCGATGGTGTCGGTCAATGCCAATTCTCCTTGCGCCAAACGCGCTTGCCAAAGAATAGAAGCACCACTTCCGCCTCGTCATTGCCTGCGACAAACGCGAGGCGTTTGCGCGAGGAGCGCAAGCGACGAAGCAATCCATTCTTCCTTCTCGTGGCACGATGGATTGCTTCGCTTCGCTCGCAATGACGGTCAGTGACCTCTGCTATTTACGCGGCCTTCTGCCCCGCATCGAGCCCGGCATAAATTCCGCGCTCGAAGCCCGCGAAAGTCTCCAGCGCCTTGGCGTCGGCGAACGGCAACAGCTGCATCAGGATCACGCCGCTCACATTGCGCGCCGGATCGATCCAGAAATAGGTGTTGGCGAGACCGGCCCATGCGAGACTGCCGGCGCTGCGGCCTTCCGGCGTCTTGGCGGTGTTGATCAGGAACGACAGCCCCCACTTCTTGACGATTTCGGGATAGAGATCGACATCGTTGGTGTAGGCGGGCAGCGCGGTTGGCATCTTGCCCATGGTGAGGTCGCCGATGTTGTTCTGGCCCATCTGCGCCACCGTCTCGGGCTTCAGCACCTGATTGCCGTTGCCGCGGCCTTTGTTGAGGATCATCTGGGTGAACTTGATGTAGTCGGCCGCGGTGCCGTAGAGCCCGCCACCGCCCATGTGGAATTCCGGCGCCTGTTCGAGCTCGAACGGCATCGGCGCCAGCGCGCCATCCGGCCCGCGCGCATGCATGCCGACCAGCCGCTTCCGCATCGCATCCGTGATCTTGAAGCCGGTATCGTTCATGCCGAGCGGGTCGAACATGTTTTCGCGCAAGTACGCGTCAAGCTTCTTGCCGCTGGCGGCTTCCACCGCCTTGCCGACGAAATCGATATTGGTGCCATATTCCCAGCGCGTGCCGGGATCGGTCATGATCGGTGTCTTCAGCGCGGCGTTCAGGCAGGAAATGATGCCGGGCGTGGCGGTCTTCTCGAGGTATTTTCCGACGTCGCCGTTCCACATGTCGTAGGCAAAGCCCGCGGTGTGCGTCATCAGCTGTCGCAGCGTGATCGGCTTCTTCGCAGGCCGCAGTTTCGGCTCGCCGTTGCCGTCAAAGCCTTCCAGCACCTGCGGCGAGGCGAGGTCGGGCAGCAGCTTGCCGATCGGCTCGTCCAGCGAGAGCTTGCCTTGTTCCACGAGTTGCATGCCGGCGGCCGTGGTGATCGCCTTGGTCATGGACGCGATCCAGAACACGCTGTCTGTCGTCATGGCGTCGTCCTTGCCAAGGTCGCGCTTGCCGGCCGCGCCCTGGTAGATCACGTCGTTCCCGGTCGCCGCCATCGCGACCACGCCTGGAATTTCCTTGGCATCGCTCTTCTGACGCAGAATCTGATCGATCTGGGCTTTGCTTTGCATGGGTCACCTCCCGCTGTTTTTTTATGGAAGTGGTGCGATCTTCCTCCCGCCGCCGTAATCCCGCAAGCGTTCGGGAACTGGCCGCCGACAATGTCGCAGGCTCGTGATGGGTAACGGGTGCGGGACACAAAACTGCAACACCCGGCCGCAATCCGCAGTGGATGAGGCCGTATCGCCGTGACCGGCTTAACCATCCACGATATCGTGATTTCGCCACGATTCCCGAAGCCGTATTTTTTCAGTAATGCGTTCTGATTCCAGCAGAAACGTTGCTCGTAGGCTGGACCCATTAACCAGAAATAGCCGCATTTCAACGCTTGCGAGGCCTGACACGATGATTTCGACCTGGAGTGAATGGAAGCGATATCCCCGCCCTGGACGTGGCGAAAATATCGAGGCGCCGATTACCCCCGGAATCTATGAAGTCCGTATTGCGGGAACCGGCGCGCTGTATTCCTTCGAAGCCGTCGACAACGTCGCCCAGGCGCTGGCCCAGCTTTCGGTCGGTTCCAAATCATGGTTCAGCCGACGCGAGCCGAAACTGCCCGACCTCGAATACCGCACCTGCGCGACGTCCTCGAAGGCCGACGCCAAGGCCGCCGCGCAGCGCATGATCGGCCGCCGCGAGACTTATATGAGCGGCGCGGCCTGACCCACGCGCAGTCATTCCGGGGCGCGAAGCGAACTACGGGGCGCCCTTGCGCCCCTGAGAATCTCGAGATTCCGGGTTCGATGCCTGCGCATCGCCCCCGGAATGACGGCGGAAGCCGTCAACTTACCTTGAAGCAGGGCTGCATCGGTGGCCGATGCATCCCCACTGATATCGGCCTATACTCCCCGGAACTTCCAGAAAGTCCCGAGGAGTAACGCCATGAACCCGCCCGTCGCCGCTCGCGCACAAGCCTCCCAGCCATCCCTGCACGACCGCCTGAAGGATCCCTCGCTGCTGCGGGACCGTTGCTACATCGACGGCGCCTGGGTCGGCACGCCGGCCAACCCCGTCACCAATCCGGTCAACGGCATCGAACTGGCGAAAGTGCCGAAGCTCGGCACCGCGGAAGCAACGCAAGCGGTGGAAGCCGCCGAGCGCGCGTTCCCGGCGTGGGCCAAGCTCACGGCAAAACAGCGCTCCAACATCCTGCGCAAATGGTTCGACCTGATCATCGCCAACCGCGAAGACCTTGCGCTGATCCTGACGTCGGAGCAGGGCAAGCCGCTGGCGGAAGCGCTCGGCGAGGTCGATATCGGCGGCGCCTATGTCGAATTCTTCGCCGAGGAAGCCCGCCGTGTCTACGGCGAAACCATTCCGACGCAGCGGCCGGATGCGCGGCTGCTCGCGATCAAGCAGCCGATCGGCGTCTGCGGCGCCATCACGCCGTGGAATTTCCCGTGCTCGATGATCACCCGAAAAGTCTCGCCGGCGCTCGCTGCCGGCTGCACGGTGGTGCTCAAGCCCGCCAATGAAACGCCGCTGACGGCGCTGGCGCTGGTAGCGCTTGCTGAAAAGGCCGGCGTGCCGAAGGGCGTGTTCAACATCCTCACCGGCAATTCGTCCGCGATCGGCAAGGTGCTGTGCGAACATCCGGCGGTGCGCTTCGTCGGCTTTACCGGTTCGACCGAAGTCGGCAAGATCCTCTACCAGCAGGCAGCCGTCGGCGTGAAGAAACTCGGCCTCGAGCTTGGGGGCAACGCGCCGTTCGTGGTGTTCGATGACGCCGATATCGACGCAGCCGTCGAGGGCGCCATCGTCTCGAAATACCGCAACATGGGCCAGACCTGCGTCTGCGCCAACCGCCTCTACGCCCAGGACAAGATCTACGATCAGTTCGTCGAAAAGCTGTCGAAGAAGGTTGCCGCGATGAAGATCGGCGACGGCACCGAACAGGGCGTGGTGCAGGGGCCGCTGATCAACATGGAGGCGGTCGACAAGGTCGAGAAGCACATCGCGGACGCGGTCAAGGGCGGCGCCAAGATCGTCACCGGCGGCAAGCGCCATGCGCTCGGCGGCAGCTTCTTCGAGCCGACGGTGCTGGCGAACGTGAAGCCGGATGCACTCGTTGCGCACGAGGAAACCTTTGGCCCCTTGGCGCCGGTGTTCCGCTTCAAGGACGAGGCCGACGTGATCGCGATGTGCAACAACTCGCCGTTCGGCCTCGCCTCGTATTTCTACTCGCGCGATCTCGGCCGCGTCTGGCGCGTCGCTGAGGCGCTGGAGTCCGGCATGGTCGGCGTCAACACCGGGCTGATCACGACCGAAGTAGCTCCCTTCGGCGGCGTGAAGGAGAGCGGCCTCGGCCGCGAAGGCTCGCATCACGGCATGGAAGAATATGTCGAGATCAAATACGTGATGATGGCGGGTGTGTAGCCAAACATGATCTGTCGTCCCCGCGAAATGCGGGGGCGACAGCTTATGTCAAGCGCAATGACGCGGTCAGATCTTGAACTCGCTCCCCGTCACCCGCCGATAGGCTTCCAGATAGCGCTTGCTGGTCGCATCGACCACGCTGGCCGGCAGCGGTGGCGGCGGGGCGTCGCCGTTCCAGCGGCCGGCCCGGCGTTCGCTGTCGAGATAGTCGCGCAGCGGCTGCTTGTCGAAACTCGGCTGTCCCTGGCTCGGCTTGTAGACATCGACCGCCCAGAACCGTGAGCTGTCCGGCGTCATCACCTCGTCGATCAGGATGATGCGGCCATCCTTGTCGCGGCCGAACTCGAATTTGGTATCGGCGATGATGATGCCCTGCTTGCGGGCGGTCTTCTCGCCGAACTCATAGACCGTTCGCGCCATGCTCTCGAGTTTCGCGGCGACATCGTCGCCCAGGATCTCCCGCACCCGCGCGATCGTGATGTTCTCGTCGTGGCCGGTCTCGGCCTTGGTGGCGGGGCTGAAGATCGGCTGTTCGAGTTTCGCGCTTTCGACCAGACCGGCTTTCAGCTTCTCGCCGGCGAGCGTGCCGGACGCGGCGTATTCCTTCCAGGCCGAACCCGAGATGTAGCCGCGGATCACACACTCGACCGGAAACACGGTGGTGCGCCGGCACAGCATCGCACGCCCGACGATGTCGGCGCGGTGGTTCTTCAGCTCCGGTACCGCGCGGATGATTTCATCCGCATCGGCGCTGATCATGTGGTGCGGCACAACGCCTTCGAGCTGGCGGAACCACCAGGCGCTGATTTGCGTCAGCACCGCACCCTTCATCGGAATGGTCTCCGCCATCACCACATCGAACGCGCTGATACGGTCGGTGGTGAGCAGCAACACGCGGTCGTCGCCGACGGCATAGATATCGCGCACCTTGCCGCGGCCGATCCGTGGCAGGGGCAAGTCGCTGGCGAGCATCGCGTTCATTCGGTCAGGCTTTCAGGCAGGCGCATCGCGCAAGTGGCAAAGCGCAGCAATAGCTCACTCCGGCAGCGGAATGAACTCGTGTTCCTGCGGAACGGCGGCGAAACGGCCGGTTTTCCAGTCCTGTTTGGCCTGTTCGATCCGCTCCTTGCTGGAGGAGACGAAATTCCACCAGATATGCCGCGGGCCTTCCAGCGCGTCGCCGCCGAGGAACATCATCCGTGTCGGCCGGACGGCCTTGATGGTGATGCGGTCGCCCGGCCTAAAGATCAGCAGGCTTGGTCCTTCGTGACGCTCGTTGGCGATCTCGACCTCGCCGTCGACCAGATAAATCGCACGCTCCTCGTGATCGGGGTCGAGCGGCACGCTGGTGCCGGCCTGCGCCGTCACTTCCGTGTAGAACCATGGCGACACCATCGAGACCGGCGATTTCACGCCGAAAGCACTGCCTGCGATGATGCGCGCGGTGAAGCCGGTATCGCTGACCGTCGGCAGGCTCTCGGCGGCGTAGTGCTGGAACGACGGCGCGATTTCCTCCGAACCGGCCGGCAGCGCGATCCAGCTTTGCAGGCCCAGCATCTTCTGCCCGTCGCGGCGCTGCACGTCGGGTGTGCGCTCGGAATGCGCGATGCCGCGGCCGGCGGTCATCAGGTTCATGGCGCCGGGCTGGATCTCCTGGATGTTACCCTCGCTGTCGCGATGCATGATCGAGCCGTCGAACAGATAGGTGACGGTCGCGAGCCCGATATGCGGGTGCGGGCGTACATCCATGCCTTTGCCGGCGATGAACTGAACGGGGCCGAAATGATCGAAGAAGATGAACGGCCCGACCATCTGCCGCTTGCCATGCGGCAGCGCACGCCGGACCGCAAAGCCGTCTCCGAGGTCGCGGGTACGCGGCACGATGATGAGATCGAGCGCGTCGCAGGTTTTGGGATCGCCGAGCACGGGATCGTTGGAGGGTTGCCAGCTCATGAGGACTCCTTGAAGTTTTGTGCGATCATAGCAGATTGCCGCATCAGGTCGTCATGCCCGGGCTTGTCCCGGGCATCTACTTCCTTTTCAGCCGCAATCAGGCAAGACGCGGATGGCCGGGTCAAGCCCGGCCATGACGCGAAATGAAAACGTGATCGAGGAAACCCATGATCGCTCCGCTCAGGCCCGGTGTCACATTTCCGCGAGATTGCGGCCCCGCCATCGAGACCGAACGTTTGCTGCTGCGACAATGGCAGGGACGTGACACGGCGCCCTATACCGCGATGCTGTCCGATCCCGGCACCGCGCGCTTCATCACCATCGATGGCAAGCCTGTTGTCGACGACATGATCGGCTGGCGGCATGCGGTGGTGATGGCCGGACACTGGACGCTGCATGGCGCCGGTATGTTCGTGGTCGAGGAGAAATCTTCCGGAAAGTTCGTCGGGCGCGTCGGGCCGTGGTCGCCCCCGGGCTGGCCCGGCTTTGAAGTCGGCTGGGGCATTGCGCCAGAATTTCGCGGCAGGGGTTATGCCGCCGAGGCGGCGCGGGCCTCGATCGATTGGGCCTTCGCCACCTTCGATATCGATCGCATCGTCCACTGCATCGACCGCGAAAACATCGCGTCCCAAAACGTGGCGCGACGGCTGGGAGCCAGCAAGGATCGCGAAATCGAACTGTTCGGTCATGCCTCTGATCTCTGGGTGACCAGTCGCGACAGCTGGAAAGCTCAGCCTGCGCAAATTGAACCGCGCAGCGATCTGCACTAGGTTCACGATGCGGATGTCCGCGCGAACGGGCCGACCTGATGCTGCTATCCACCCTCGACATCGCGTTGCGTGGCGCCACCGTCGCGCTGCTGCTGGTGCTGGCGGCGTCGCTGTTTCGCGGCTTCGGAACGGTGCTCGCGGGCCGGCTCGCCACGGCTTTTGCGTTGGGGTCGGCGGCGCATGCCGTGACCTACTCGATCGGTGCGCCGCCGCCGGTTTCGATCGCGCACGCGCCGCTGATTGCGCTGTCGACCGGCAATGTCGTGGTGTTCTGGCTGTTCACGCGCGCGCTGTTCGATGAGGGGTTCAGGCTGCGCTGGTGGCAAGCGCTGGCCTGGGCGGCAGTCGCAGCTTTCAGTTTCGTCAATTGCATTTGGATTGCGCCGGCATCCGGCGCGCGGCTCTCGATCATCGCGATCAACCTGATCGCGCTCGGCTTCATCGCGTTGGCGGTGGCGCAGACCGTCGCCTCATGGTCGTCCGACCTGGTCGAGCGCCGCCGCAGCGTTCGCGTCTTCATCGTTGGCGCGGCGGCACTATATGGCGGGATGAATGCTGTTCTGCAGATCGCGATGTCCGGGAGCGGCAGTGCTGAAATCGCCAACACAGTGAACCTGGCGGTGCTGGCCGGCGTGGTGGCTGCGATCTGTTATGCGATGATGCGCGTCGACGGCGCCGACCTGTTCCTGGTTGCGCCCGAAGTCGCGTCCAATACAGGCGGCGCGGCGGTTGGCGAATCGGGCGCTGCCGACCAGAAACTCATCGATGCGCTGATGCGGCTGATGGCGGACGAGCGCATCTACCGTCACGACAACGTCACCATCGGCATGCTCGCAACCAGGCTCGGAATTCCCGAATACAGGTTGCGGCGGCTGATCAACCAGCGGCTCGGCTACCGCAATTTCAATGTCTTCCTCAACGAGCACCGGATTGCGGAAGCCAAGGCTGCGCTCGCCGATCCGAGCCAGGCCGAAGTTCCGGTCATTACGATTGCGATGGACGCGGGCTTCCAGTCGCTGGGGCCCTTCAACCGCGCCTTCAAGGCGACGACAGGCGTCACGCCGACGGAATATCGCCGGCTGAAGGTCTCCGCGGCCTGATCTCCATAGCGTTGTAATCGCTGACAAATTTCGGAATCGGCGAGGCGTTTCAAGGATTGGCCAGGACGATCTCGAAATCCGGCGAGCCGCGATCTGTGATTCGCCATCCTGCCCGGCACGCGCTGATGCGTCATGCCGGAGGCCCATGTGACCCGACGAAATCTCATCCTCGTTCTCGCTGCCACCACCGCTATCAGCGCGCTGGCGCTGTCCGCCGCGCGCGCCCGCGACGTTCCCAAAGTCGCGACGGGCTTTGTCGCCAACATCCTCTGTTCGGAAACCTTTGTGTCCGGCCAGCCGCCAGAGCGGATCTTTGCGGAAACCACCGCCGCAATGCCCGGTGTCAGCCTCATTACCTGGGCGATGGGCTACAAGGTCGAGCGCGCGCGGCGAGACGTCACGGTGACATTGTTCGGATTCGGCAAGAGCCACGCGGTCTATCGCGAGGGGCTTGGTTGCTATCTCGATCATGGCGATGTGGTCGCTGAGACCTCGCTGCAAGCCGCCGAGATCAAGCCGTCGCAAGTGCTGTTGCCGGATATCGCCGGCGCCTCTGTGGTCGCACCGGCGAGCCCGCAATTGGCGGCAGCGCTTGATCGCGCGTTCACCGAACCCGAGCAGCCTCCGCTGCGCCACACCAAGGCAGTGGTGGTCGTGAAAGACGGTCGTGTCGTCGCCGAGCGTTACGCGGAGGGTTACGGCGTCGATACCCCGATCCTCGGCTTCTCCGCGACCAAGTCCGTGATGTCGGCGATGACGGGCATTCTCGTGCGAAAGGGCGCACTTTCGCTCGAGGTGCCCGTGCCGATCGCGGCATGGCAGCGAGCCGGCGATCCCCGAGGATCAATCACGCTCGATCATCTTCTGCGCCACACCGCGGGGCTGGCGCTCGGCAGTTCGCTGAAAGCCTCGCTCGGGTCGGCGCTGGAGCCGGTCAACCGGATGAAGTTCATGGAATCGGACATGGCCGGATATGCCGAGAGCGTCGAACTCGCGACGGCGCCCGGCAGCGCCTGGAACTACAATGACGGCAATACCGTCATCCTCTCGCACCTGATCCGAAATGCCACCGGCGGCCGACCTGCCGATGTGATGCGGTTTGCGCGGGAAGAACTGGTCGCGCCGCTCGGCATGCGCAATGTCACGATCGAGTTCGACGCGTCGGGCAATCCGGAAGGTTCGAGCCAGATGCTCGCGAGCGCGCGCGACTGGGCGCGCTTCGGCATGCTCTATCTCGGTGACGGCGTGATCGGCGGAAAACGCATCCTCCCCGAGGGGTGGGTGAACTACTCGGCGTCGCCGACGCCAAATGCCTGGGTCGGCATGGGGGGCGGCTTCTGGACCAATCGCGGCGACAGCTTTGGCGCAACCTATCGCATCCAGCGTGGTTGGCCGCGCGATGCGTTCTTCGCCAAGGGCACGATCGGGCAGTATGTGATCATCGTGCCTTCGGAGCGGTTGGTGATCGTCCGGCTCGGCCGTTCGCCGAACTGGCCGCCGGAAGCCGACGGGGTGTTCGACCTCGTGCGCGACGTGGTCGCGGCAACTGGCGGCAAAGACAAGCTGGCGGGCGCGAATTGAGGTATGATTTCTTCCTTCTCCCTTGTGGGAGAAGGTGGCGGACGCAGTCCGCCGGATGAGGGGTTCTATCCGCGAAGTTGCTGCGAGAGATTCACTCGTGGAGAGAACCCCTCACCCGTCTCGAATGAGCTCCGCTCATTCGATCCACCCTCTCCCACAAGGGTAGAGGGGTACACCGCGCCAGCCCTGCCTACTGCCGACCCAGCTGCGTGGCCTTCTCGACGCGGTCAAATCGCTCGAGCGAAAGAATCGCGTCGGCGAGCTGGTCGGCGCGGCCGTTCAGCACCGGGCGGGCGAGCGTGAGGAATTTCTGCTGCATCGCCTGCGCGTCCGGAAACGAATCCGGCTCGCCGGAGGGATCGGCATAGAGCCGCTCATGCACGCCGTCGTCGGTGGTGATGGAGACGCGTGCGCCGAACGGATGGGTGCGGCCGATCTCGAGGCGATCGTCCTGCACCACGTCGAACTTGTCGGCCAGCGCATTGACGGCGGCATCGCCGAGCCGCTCGTAATCGTCCCAGCCGAAACGGCCCTGGTCGAGCGCCAGCGCGCCGGTAAAGAACATCGAGAACTGCCCGCCGACGATCGAGGTTGGGTGGCGCTTGGTGGCGGCATCGCCGGTCAGCGTGATGCCGTTGCGATGCAGGCCGATCTCGACGCGCTTGATCTGGTCCGGCGTCAGATTGTGTTCCCGGCGCATCGCGATCAGTGCATCCAGCGCCGCATGGGTATAGCGGCAGCTCGGATAGGGCTTTACGCCGATCTTCAGCGTTTCGTAGGTCTTGCCGAGGCCGGCGGTCGCCTTGTCGGGATGCGCATCGTCGGTGTAGCCGACCAGGAGACCGTGCTTGCCCTCGACCGATTCGGTGGAACCGATGAAATCGTTGCGCGCCAGAGTCGCTGCGATGACGCCGTTCATCGCGGCCGCGCCGACCTGGTAGCGCTTGTTCCAGGCGCCGTTGACGAGGAACTGCAGCGAGCCCGCGGCCTGGCTGCCGGAAACGCCGAAGGCTGAAATGATCTGGTCCTTCGAAAGGCCGAACAATTTTCCCGCCGCCGCAGCGGCGCCGTAAGTGCCCGCAGTTGCGGTCGGATGGAAGCCGCGTGCGTAATGCGAGGTCGGATCGAGCGCGTTGCCGAGCCGGCAGCACACTTCATAGCCGGCCACGATCGCCGTCAGCACGTCGCGGCCGGAAGCGCCGACCATCTCGCCGACGGCGAAGGCCGCCGGCACCACGGGCGCGCTCGGGTGCAGCGAGGAGTCGGCATGGGTGTCGTCGAAATCGAGCGAGTGGCCGAGCGCGCCGTTGAGCAGGGCAGCGACCGCGGGCGTCCAGGTCTTGCTGTCGCCGAACACGGTGGATTCACCCTTGCCGTCCAGCGCCAGCGCTTCCAGCATCTTGAGCAGCGAGGGGGTGGATTCCGCATCGCGCCGCGCCCGGATCGTGCTGCCGAGGAAATCGAGCGTCAGCACTTTTGCGCGCTCCAGCACCTCCGGCGGGATGTCCTCGAATTTCAGGTCGGCGACATAGGCAGCGAGCGTTGCGGTTTCGTTGGCCATCGTGTTTCCTCGTATTTGCCGGCAGGGTAGGCGGACGTGCCTGGGCTTTCAAGCTGCCTTCCCGTCGCGGGCATCAGCCACGCCTCAAGTCCTCTAGCACAGGCGCGGCATGCAGATTCCGGAACGCGGCGCATGATGGCCTTCGTAAAACGCATGCTTGGATCGCTCAGGGGGCGCAAGACGCAACTCGCGCTCGCGATCCGGCTCGCCATCGCCGCTGTCGCGGCCTATGCGATCGCAAGAGCGTTGCACCTGCTGCTGCCGCTATGGGCGGTATTGACCGCTTTGATCGTTACCCAGATGAGCGTCGGCCGATCCCTGAAGGCGACCCGCGACTACATGCTCGGGACGATCGGCGGCGCGGTCTATGGCGGCGCCATTGCGATCCTCATTCCGCATTCCGGAGAAGGCGGATTGCTGGCGCTGCTGGTGCTGGCGGTAGCGCCGCTGGCTTTCATCGGCGCCATCAATCCGAGCCTGAGTGCCGCCACGGTGACGGCCGTGATCGTGCTGCTGGTGCCGGCGATGAACAACACCAATCCGCTGGATTCCACCATCGACCGGCTTCTCGAAGTCACGGTCGGCGCGGTCACCGGCCTCGTGGTGTCATTCCTGGTATTGCCGTCGCGGGCGATCAGCCAGATCCGCATCAACTCAGCACAGCTTCTCGAACTCCTGGCCGCCGCATTCGCTGAACTGCTTGCTGGCCTGACGCGTGGGCTCGACAACGACGCCCTGCATCGGATTCAGGATGGCATCGGCACCGCGATGGCGAGCCTCCATGCGACCGGCCTCGAAGCCGAGCGCGAGCGCGCCACGCACCTGTCGTCGGGACCCGATACCGGCCCTTTGCTGCGCACCATCCAGCGGCTGCGCCATGATGTGGTGATGATCGGGCGCGCCAGCGTGGTGCCGCTGCCGGCCAATGTGCAGGCAAGGCTGGCGCGGCCTCTGTCCGATGTCAGCAACGCGATCGTCGGCTATATGAACGATGTGGCCGCAGCCTTGCGAAACGGCAGCGGCGCGGCGGACATTCAGTTCGTCGAAGCGGCGCTGCAGGCCTATGCTACCGAAGTGGCCGCGTTGCGCAGCGAGGGCCTGATCCGTGGCGTGCCCGTCGACGTCGCGGAGCGGTTCTTCGCGCTGGGATTCTCGCTGGAGCAGATGCGGCAGAACCTCAGGGATCTCGATCGCTGTTGTGCCGACTGGTGCGAGGAGCCGGCCACCACAAAGGGTAGTGCGACGGGTTGATACCGTCAGCGCGTCAACTCGCGACCTGGCGCAGAAGGGCCGGCACGATCAGCCGATGAAACGGCGTGATGAGCACGAGATAGGTCCGGCCGAGCCGATTGTGCGTCTTGACCAGCGTCGTGGCCGTCACCTGTCTGACACTGCCTTGCGGTGTCACATCCACCACGACACGAAAATCGAGATGCCGGTCGTTGAAGCCGGCAACGAGGCGTTCGGGCGTTTCGCTCACAACCGGAAAGATCCCGATCATGTCCCGGGGCGTCGCCGGAGTGGCGCCCGACGTCTTCAGCCCCAGCGGAGCGACCAGAAAATTGCGCAGCGACAGCAGCGCTTCGGCCCATCCCGGCTGCCGCGCCATCATGCGCTCGGCTGCACGCCTTGCATCGAGTTCGAGATCGTCGATGGCAATCTGAAAGGCGTCGGCGAACTGCGCACCGGACAACAGCGTATCGGTATCGACGGCGGGGGCAATTTCGTGGACTTTCATCGGAATGCAAGCTTGCTCGTGAGGGAGCGGAACCGCAAGAGCAGAAGCGCCGCATAAACGGCGGTCCCGACCGACAGCCCGATCCAGACGCCCGCTGCGCCCAGTGGCGTCCGGAAGCCGAGCCACCAGGCGCAGGGAAAGCCGATCAGCCAGTAGCTGAGGGTGGCGAACAGCAACGGGATGCGTGTGTCGTTCATGCCGCGCAGCGATCCTGCAACGATGGTCTGGATGGCGTCGGCGATAAAGAATGTCGAGCCGACCAGAAGTAACGTTGCCGAGAGTTCGGCTGCCGTATCGGTAGTGTCTCCAAGGAAGATTTCCGCGATCCCGGACCGGCTGACGATCACGGCGAGCGTCAGGACGGCGGCGAGCACGATGCCGAGCCACGTCGCGATGTAGCCTGCCCGCCGGACCCCGCCTGCATCGCCGCGCCCGACGGCGTGGCCGACACGGACGGTGGCGGCCATGGCGATGCCGAACGGCACCATGTACAGGATGGCCGCGACCTGCAGCGCGATCTGGTGCGCGGCCAGCGCCGTCGTGCTGATTACGCCCATCAACAGGCCCGCGGCGCCGAACAGGCCATATTCAAGCAGGAAGGAGATCGAAATGGGCGCGCCGATGACGACGAGCTGCCGCATCAGTTGCCAGTCGACACGCCAGAAATGGCCGAGCACGTGATACTTCCGGAACGGGCGGCGGCGGATGGCGAACCACAGGCCCGCCAGGAAGGTTGCCAAATTGACGATCGAGGACGCAAGGCCCACGCCGAACAGGCCGAGTTCGGGCAGGCCGAACGCGCCGTACAGCAGCACATAGACCAGTGCCGCGTTGGCCGGTATCGCGGCCAGCGTGATCCACAGGACCGGCTCGGGGCGATTGAGCGCGCTCATGAAGCCTCGGATAGCCATGAACCACAGCGCTGGCAGCATGCCCCATGCCAGGCCCAGCAGGTACTGCTGGGCAAGGTGGGCCGTCGCCGGAGACTGGCCCAGCATCAGCAGGAAATGTTCGCCGCGGAACAAGAGCGCCATCATCGGCAGCGACATCAAGAGCGCAGCCCACATGCCGACGCGAAGCGACCGCCGGATCAAATGCGGTTTACGCGCGCCGTATGCCTGCGCCGCCAGCGGGGCCACGGCGGACACCAGCCCCATGCCGAAAGTGAAGCTGACGAAGAACACCGTATGCGCCAGCGCCGCCGCAGCCATGGCTTCGCTGCCGAGGCGGCCGATCATCGCGATGTCGGTCGTCATCATCGCAATCTGGCCGAGTTGCGTCAGCGCGAGCGGAACCGACAGCTTCAGCGTCTCGGAGAGCTCAAGCGCGAGATGACGGCCGGGTACGACTCCGACGGCAGGCGGCGTGATCGATTTTGCGTCGGCTTTTTCGAGCATCGAAATTGACTAGCACAGTCGAGGGCGGGAAGGTGACGGCGCCGCTTGCGGGCTAGATTAGTCGCCGTCTCGCGCGGGTACGCGTGTTATTCTGGCGCCGAGTGCATTGAGCCGCTCCTCGATGCGCTCATAGCCGCGCTCGATCTGGTCGGCGTTGTTGATGGTGCTGATGCCCTCGGCGGCGACAGCAGCCAGCAGCATGGCCATTCCGGCGCGGATATCGGGCGAGGTCATCGTCGAGCCGCGCAGCCGGCTCGGGCCTGCCACGATTGCGCGGTGCGGGTCGCACAGCACGATCCGGCCGCCCATGGCGATGAGCTTGTCGACGAAGAACATCCGCGACTCGAACATCTTCTCGAACATCAGGATCACGCCGTCGCATTGCGTCGCGGTCACGATCGCGATCGACATCAGGTCGGCCGGGAAGGCCGGCCAGGGCTGGTCCTCGAGCTTCGGCACATGGCCGCCGAAATCGTCATGGATCTTCATGGTCTGGTTGGACGGCACGACCAGATCGTCGCCCTCGACGCCGCAGACGATGCCGAGCCGTTCGAAACCCATCCGGATCGAACGCAAGTGCTCGACGCCGGCGCGTGCGATCCGCAGCGGCGAGCGCGTCACCGCAGCGAGCCCGATCAGCGAGCCGACCTCGATATGGTCGGGCTGGATGGCGTAGCTGGTGCCGCCCAGCGTCGCCGGTCCATGCACGATGATGGTGTTGGTGCCGATGCCCTCGATCCTGGCGCCGAGCGCGACCAGGAAATGCGCGAGGTCCTGCACATGCGGCTCGGAGGCGGCATTGCGCAGGTAAGTGGTGCCGTCGGCAGCGACCGCCGCGACCAGAGCGTTTTCAGTGGCGGTGACGCTCGGTTCGTCGAGGAAGACGTCGGCGCCCTTCAGCTTCGAGGCACGGAATTCAAGCCTGTGCGTCGCAGTGACGGTCGCGCCCAACTGTTCGAAGGCGAGAAAATGCGTGTCCAGTCGACGCCGGCCGATGACGTCGCCGCCGGGCGGCGGCAGCGCCACCTCGCCGCAGCGCGCCAGCAGCGGCCCGGCCAGCAGGATCGAGGCACGAATCCGCGCGCAGAGTTCGGGATCAAGATCGGCAGCGCGGACTTCCCTGGCATGGATAGCCAGTGTGTTGCGCGCCTTCCATTCGGCCGACGCGCCGACCGAGCGGATCAGTTCGACCAGCGTCTCGGTGTCGCGGATGCGCGGCACGTTCTCCAGCGTGACCGGATGGTCGGTGAGCAGCGCGGCCGCGATGATCGGCAGCGCCGCGTTCTTGTTGCCGGACGGCTCGATCGTGCCCGCAAGCCGGTGGCCGCCTTCAACGATGTATTGAATGGGCGGCACGGGCGCTCGATGCCTCACACGTCGACGTTGGCGCTGAGCGAATTATCCTGGATGAACTCGCGGCGCGGCTCGACCACGTCTCCCATCAGCTTGGTGAAGATGTCGTCGGCCTCATCGACCTCCTTGATCTTCACCTGCAGCAGGGAGCGTTCGTTGGTGTCGAGCGTGGTTTCCCAGAGCTGACCGGGGTTCATCTCGCCGAGACCTTTGTAGCGCTGCATCGTTACGCCCTTGCGGCCGGCGTTGGTGACCGCGTCGAACAGGTCGACGGGACCATGAATGATGTCCTCGGAATCCTTCCGGCGGAGCTTGCCCCACTTCTCATAGAGCTTCTGTAGTTTCGGCGTGTAGTCGTCTAGTTTGCGCGCGTCGGCCGAGCCCAGGAACGCATCGTCGATGATGGCGACTTCCTTTACTCCGCGCACGGTGCGCTCGAACTGGAATCCTTGTCCCTCTGTGAAACTTCCATGCCAGCCGCGCTCGACCTCTTCGGCGAGATCATCGAGCCGGGTGGCGATGTAGGCCGCAGCGGCATTGGCCTGCTCTGGATCGCTGTAAATTTCCGACCGCAACACGCCGGCTATTGTCGCCTGCTCGATCACGTTTCGATTGTAGCGGCTGTGCAGGTTGCGCAGAAGGGCGCGGATAACGCGGGCATCCTCGACCAGCGACCGGAGGTCGCTGCCGGCGCGGTCTTCGCCGGTGCCGGACTTGAACACGCTGTCGTCGAGCCCCGTCTCGATGAGATAGTCTTCCAGTGCCCGCTCGTCCTTCAGGTATCGCTCGGATTTGCCTCGTGCGACCTTATAAAGCGGCGGCTGCGCGATATAGAGATAGCCGCCGTCGATGACTTCGCGCATCTGCCGGTAGAAGAAGGTCAAGAGCAGCGTGCGAATATGGGCGCCGTCGACGTCGGCGTCCGTCATGACGATGATCTTGTGATAGCGCAGCTTGTCGATCGAAAAATCGTCGCTGATGCCGGTGCCGAGCGCGGTGATCAGCGTGCCGATCTGCTCAGAGGAAAGCATTTTGTCCGGGCGGACGCGCTCGACGTTGAGGATCTTGCCGCGCAGCGGCAACACCGCCTGGAATTCGCGGTTGCGGCCCTGCTTGGCGCTGCCGCCTGCCGAGTCGCCCTCGACGATGAACAGTTCGGACTTGGCGGGGTCCTTCTCCTGACAGTCGGCGAGCTTGCCGGGCAGCGAGGAAACGCTGAGCGGGCTCTTGCGGGTGAGTTCGCGGGCCTTGCGGGCAGCTTCGCGTGCGGCGGCCGCCTGGATCACCTTGCCGACAATGACTTTGGCTTCGGAGGGATGTTCCTCGAACCACGCCGCCAGTGCTTCGTTGAGGATGTTCTCGACGACGGGACGCACTTCCGAGGACACCAGCTTGTCCTTGGTCTGCGAGGAGAATTTCGGGTCCGGCACCTTCACCGAAAGCACGGCGGTGAGGCCTTCGCGGCAATCGTCGCCGGTCAGCGCGATCTTTTCCTTTTTCGCGTTGGCCTCGGCATAGCCGTTGACCTGGCGCGTCAGCGCGCCGCGGAAGCCGGCCAGATGGGTGCCGCCGTCACGCTGCGGGATGTTGTTGGTGAAGCAGAGCACGTTCTCATGGTAGCTGTCGTTCCACCACAGCGCGGCCTCGACGCCGATGTCGTTCATCTCGGCCCGAACCATGATCGGAGCAGGCACCATCGCCTTCTTGTTGCGGTCGAGATATTTGACGAACTCCTCGACGCCGCCGTCGTAATGCATCGCCTCGCGCTTTTCGACCGCGTGGCGCATGTCCGACAGCACGATGTTGACGCCGGAATTCAGGAACGCGAGCTCGCGCAGCCGATGCTCCAGCGTCGGGAAATCATATTCGACGTTGGTGAAGGTCTCGCCAGAGGCCAGGAAGGTCACTTCGGTGCCGCGCTTGCCGTTGGCGTCGCCGACCACCTTGAGCGGTGCGACCGCATCGCCATGGGCGAATTCGATGTAATGCTCCTTGCCGTCGCGCCAGACCCGAAGCTGCAGCTTGCTCGACAGCGCGTTGACGACGGAGACGCCGACACCGTGCAGACCGCCGGAAACCTTGTAGGAGTTCTGGTCGAACTTTCCGCCCGCGTGCAGCTGGGTCATGATGACTTCGGCCGCGGAAATGCCTTCGCCCTTGTGAATATCGACCGGGATTCCCCGGCCGTCGTCACGCACCGTCACCGAGTTGTCGGCGTTGAGAACGACCTCGACGGCGGTGGCATGACCCGCAAGCGCTTCGTCGATCGCGTTGTCGACGACTTCGTAGACCATGTGATGCAGGCCGGAACCGTCATCGGTGTCGCCGATATACATGCCCGGCCGCTTGCGCACGGCGTCGAGCCCCTTCAACACCCGGATCGATTCCGCACCATATTCAACAGGAATGGGATGCTCAGTGTCGGCAGGTGTCTGCCGGGCAGGTTCTGTCATGTGAGGCCTTCGAGGGTGTCCCGAATCAGCTGCGCAAAATGAGGCGCTGATTGGTCTATTTGTGCCATGAAAGAGGCATCGCGCCTAGCGCAATATCTCCGTCAACAAGTCATTGAATAATTAGTGGTTTTTTACTCTTTTTCAAGGTCTCTGAAGGCCGATTCCGACCGCCTCGAAAAGTGCGAGTCGAAGGCTCGTTCTGGGGCCCTGACGGGATGATTTTTACAGGCCGTGGTGAGGCAGATGTCGGTTGGCTGCGGACCTGACAGAGAACGTGCGGTAGCACTCAGCCGCGCCGGCTGACCTGGCCGGACTCGACGTCGAAGATCTCGCCGCCAGTGCCGATGTCGACGAAAGCGGCCGGGTCGGCGCCGGTCATCCAGACCTGCGCGCCGAGCTTTGTGAGCTCTTCGAACAGCGCCTTGCGTCTGTTGGGGTCGAGATGCGCGACGACCTCGTCGAGCAGCAGCAGCGGCACGATGCCGGTCATTTCGGCGACCAGCGTCGCATGGGCCAGCACCAGCCCGATCAGGAGCGCCTTCTGTTCGCCGGTGGAAGCGTCACGGGCCGGCATGTTCTTTGGCGCGTAGACCACCTGCAGGTCGGTGAGGTGAGGGCCATCCAGCGTGCGGCCGGCGGCGGCGTCGCGTGCGCGGCCGGCACGCAGGATCTCGCGGTAGCGGTCCTCCACCGCGGTCGCCGGCTCACTTACCAGCGCATTCTCCATCCAGCCGTCGAGCGCGATCTTCGCCGACGGGAAGGCGGAATCCGCGCCGCGTTCGCGCAGCATCGCCGCAAGCCTCGTTACCGTCTGGCCGCGGGTGGCGGCAACCGCAACGGCAAGCTCTGCGGTCTCGCGCTCGATCGCGTCGCACCAGTGGTCGTCGTAATTGCGTACCTCGAGCAGCCGGTTGCGCGAGCGCAGCGAACGCTCGAGCGCCGACACGCGGCTGGAATGCTCGCTGTCGATCGCCAGCACTAGGCGGTCGAAGAAGCGCCGGCGCTCGGAGGCGGCGCCGAGGAATAGCCCGTCCATGGCGGGCGTCAGCCACACCATGCGCAGATGATCGCCGAACGCGTTGGCCGAACTCACCGGCTCGCGGTCGATGCGGCAGCGCCGGCTCGACGTCCCCTCCGTCCCCGGCGGATCAATGCCGGTGCCGAGCGTCGCAAGCCCGAGCGCGCCCTCGACTTCGGCGGAGACCGCCCAGGAGCCGTCGCCCTGATTGTCGGCGACATCCTCCAGCGTCGCGCGGCGCAGGCCGCGTCCCGGCGACAGAAACGAGATCGCCTCCAGGCAATTGGTCTTGCCGGCGCCGTTCGGCCCCGCCAGCACCACGATATCCCCCCGCGCCTGGACGCTCGCCGCGCGGTAATTGCGGAAATGCGTGAGCGAGAGACGGTGAATGCGGGAAGGGGTCATGCGGTCCGTCATTGCCGAGGAGTCGGAAAAGTGGCGGCAACCCCTGCCGTCATCATCCGCGAAGGCGGATGATCCAGTACGCCGAGCTGCTCAAGTTCTTCACCGGCGCTGGTGAATACTGGATACCCGCCTTCGCGGGTATGACAGCTGGGTTCTTGTTCGGCACCAGCCGCAAGGGGAGAGGGAAGGTCACGGTCCGGTTTGCGCGAAACCGTCACACCCGCATCGGCATCAGCACGTAGAGCGCGCCCTTGTTTTCCTTGTCCTGCACCAGCGTCGGCGAGCCGGGGTCCGCCAGTTTGAGCACGGCGACTTCGCCCTCGATCTGGGCGGCGATGTCGAGCAAATAGCGCGAGTTGAAGCCGATATCGAGCGCGTCGGAGGCGTATTCGACTTCGAGTTCTTCGGTCGCGCTGCCGGAATCCGGGTTGGTCACCGACAGCACCAGCTTGCCGGCGGACAGCGCCAGTTTCACCGCGCGGCCGCGCTCGCTCGAAATGGTCGAGACGCGGTCGACCGCGGCCTCGAAATCCTTCTTGTCGACGATCAGTTCCTTGTCGTTGTTCTGCGGAATGACGCGGCCGTAGTCCGGGAAGGTGCCGTCGATCAGCTTCGAGGTCAGCACCACATTGCCGAGCGTGAAGCGGATCTTGCCCTGCGACAGCTCGATCCTGATCTCGGCTTCATTGTCCTCGATCAGCCGCTGCACTTCGCCGACGGTCTTGCGCGGCACGATGACGCCGGGCATGCCGGTGGCTCCGGAGGGTAGCGTCAGGTCGATCTGCGCCAGCCGGTGTCCGTCGGTGGCGACGCCGCGCAGCGTCGCCGCCTTGGCGCTGCCGGCCGTGTGCAGGTAGATGCCGTTGAGGTAGTAGCGGGTTTCCTCGGTCGAGATCGCAAACTGGGTGCGGTCGATCAGGCGTTTGACGTCGGATGCGGCGAGCGAAAACGAATGCGTCATGTCGCCGGCGGCGAGATCGGGGAAATCGCTCTCCGGCAGGGTCTGCAGCGTAAAGCGCGAGCGGCCGGCGCGGATCGCGAGCACCGAACGGTCGCCGTCGGCCTCCAGCACGATCTGCGAGCCGTCGGGCAGCTTGCGAACGATGTCGTAAAACATGTGGGCCGGCACCGTGGTCGAACCGGCGGTCGCGGTTTCCGCCGCCAGCGTCTCGGTCACCTCGAGATCGAGATCGGTCGCCTTCAGCGACAGCTTGGCATTTTCGGCGCGGACGAGCACGTTGCCGAGGATCGGGATGGTGTTGCGCCGTTCGACCACGCGATGGACGTGACCCAGCGACTTCAGCAGTTGCGCGCGTTCGACGGTGACCTTCATTGCTATACCCGCCAGAGATGGAAAAGCCGGGCGGCCCTAAAGAGGCAGCGCCGCGGCATGGGAAACCCGAAAAGCCGGATCAGGACCGGATTTGATCAAACCCCCGGGGGGACCGCAAGGTGGCGCGGATAGCCGGCCGGTGCAAGGGAGGGCAGGGCCGTTCCCCCACATTTGGGGCAGAAATTGAGGCAGAAAGAAATTCTCCCTCCCCTTGGACGAGGGAGGGAGACAGGGTGGGAGGTATTGTTCCCTTTGCGCTATTCCTGCAGCTGCCGCTTCAGCGAGTCGACCTCTTCGGACAGCGCGGTATCGCGGGCAACCAGTGCCTCGATCTTGCGCACGGCATGCAGCACGGTGGTGTGGTCGCGTCCGCCGAAGCGGCGGCCGATCTCCGGCAGCGAACGCAGCGTCAGCGTCTTTGCCAGATACATCGCGACCTGGCGCGGCCGAACCACGTTGGCGGTTCGCCGCGAGGACAGCAGGTCCGAGCGGCTGACATTGTACTGCCGGGCCACCACGCGCTGTATATCCTCGATCTTGATCCGCTTCGGTTCCTGCGGACGGATCAGGTCGCGTACCTCGCGCTCGGCCATTTCCAGCGTCACCGGCTGGGCGTTGAGCTTGGAATGGGCGAGCAGGCGGTTGATGGCGCCTTCGAGGTCGCGGCCATTATGGGTGATGGTGCGCGCCAGATAATCCAGCACCGCTTCCGGCACGTCGAAGCTCGCATGATGGGCGCGGGCGGCGGCCACGCGCGACTTCAGGATTCCGAGCCGCAGCTCTTCGCCGAGCGAACCCATTTCCACGACGAGGCCGCCGGCCAGCCGCGAGCGCACGCGATCATCGAGGCTTTCGAGGTCGGACGGCGGACGATCGGCGGCAATCACCACCTGGCGGCCGGCGTCGATCAGCGCATTCAGCGTGTGGCAGAATTCCGCCTGCGTTGATTTCCCCTGGAGGAACTGCAGGTCGTCGATGACAAGCACGTCGATCCCGCGCAGCGCTTCCTTGAATGCCAGCGCCGTCTGGGTCTTGAGCGCGGCGACGAAGCCGTACATGAACTTCTCGGCGGTGAGATAGAGCACCTTGCGCTCGCTGCCGGAATTGCCGGCCCAAGTCACGGCCTGCAGCAGATGGGTTTTGCCGAGGCCGACGCCGGCATGAATGTAGAGCGGGTTGAACATCACGGGATCGCCGCGGCGTCCTTCGGCCACCTGACGCGCGGCCGCATGGGCCAGCGTGTTGGAGCGGCCCATCACGAAACTTGCAAAGGTCAGGCGCGGATCGAGCGGCGAACCGCCGAGGGCATCATGATTGGCGGATACCGGCGCGGTGGCGGTCGCACGCAGTTCGGGCGCGGAGCGGCCATTGGTCGGCTCGAGGCGGCGCTGATCCGCCGGCGCGGCTGCTTCCTTGGCAGGCGCGGCGGATCGCATCGCCGTGCGCACGGTAAGATCGATGCGGTGCACTTCCGGCATCTCGGCCTGCCAGCAGGTGAGAACACGATCGGCGTAGTGCGCCTGGATCCAGCTCTTGAGGAAACGGGTCGGAACCGACAGATGCACGCTTTCGTCCTGCACGCCTTCAAGGTCCATGCGCGCAAACCAACTCGTGTAGACGTCTTCGCCCACGCTCGTCCGCAAGCGTCCCTTCACGCGCGACCAGCGATCCTGTTCCATATTTGTCATTGTCTGAGAACTTTTCTGAAAGAGTAATGGTGTTAATGCGAAATCGCCTTGCAGGGTTCCTGCCGGACGCGACCTCAAAGCGAAACTCTCTAACGCCAGGCAAAGATCATCCGTTCGGCGACTGCGCCGCTGTCAGATCAAGGCTGGAGTGAAAGATTTCCGCGAGGTCAGCGCGTACTCGACGGTCTACCCGGAGCTCGCGTGGGAGGCTGACTGAAAGAGCTGTTGGAGACTTCTGCTTCTGCTGCGGTCTCGTTCGAAATGGAAATAAGCGTGTCGGATGTCGCGATGATTCCGTAAAGCATACTACCTCCCCCCTCACCGCGAGAACGTGCGGCGAGTTATCAGATCGAAAGTGTTTCAAAGTCAGTCTGCCGCCACCGAACAAAAACATGCCCGGCCGCTGCGCCGCCGCTACCTCAGTCTGTCGTCTTCAACACGTCCACGAGCCACGCGTTCCCAGTCGTTGCAGTTGTCGTCAGTCCCCGAATTTCTCTTGTCGAAAGCGCATCAGGCGCGACGCCAAGAAATTTAGACACAGAACATCCAGCCCCATATTGCTATGGGTTGCCAACTCAGCTTCGCTTGGAAAGCGTCGCTAACGCGCACACCGCCGCCGATTTGCACGTCCGCTCTTGGGTCTCAAACCGCGCTGGTCAGGAGAGCCATGGGCGTCGCGAACGAGTAAGGAATACACCACGGGTGATTTCTGACAATCCGTGATTCGATATCGCTGTCTGACTCTTCGCGTGTGTTGCAATGCTGCAAGTGCGACACTCCACACCAAGTTTTTGAATCAGCGTGCAGAATCGCCAGCGGTCAGTCTTCGTGACAATTTTGGCCGCACTCGCAAAATTTTTTAAGAATCCGTTACAATCATAGTTACCGGGGCCGTTTTTCAAAACGCTTGCACTCGCTATGTGGATAAGTGATTAGCGAGACGAAGTTTTTCGCGATTGTTTTTCAGGGTAACTCCCCAAGCGGCGCTTTCGCAGGCAGACGAACGAGAATGCCGCTGGATTAGTCAGCCCGCCGCAAAATCTCTCGGCACATGATGCGCGGCGCAGCGCGAACGATAAATCGCCGTTCGCCGGATTGGGCCGCGAGAATTATGGTACGCAAGGAATTTCGAGCCACCGGTCTCCAAAAAAGAAAAAGCCCGGCGAAGCCGGGCTTTTGACGAATGTCTGTTTTCATCAGCTCAATTTTTGTGAGCTCATTCCTTGTCAGCTCACTTGGCGAGCTTGGCAATCTGGTGCGTCAGGCGCGACACCTTCCGGCTCGCATTGTTCCTGTGAATGATGTTGCGCTGCGCTGCCTGCATCAGTTCCGGTTCCGCGCGCTTCATCGCTTCCAGAGCCGCATTGCGGTCGCCGCTCTTGATCGCTTCCTCGACGGTGCGAACCGCGCCACGCATCTGGGTGCGGCGCGACTTGTTGACGATGGTGCGGCGGGCAATCTTGCGGGTCGCTTTCTTGGCAGAAGTGGTATTGGCCATGTTCTCAACTATCCTTCGGCTGTCGTCGCTCGGGTGGTCGGGCTTGAGCGCGCCGGCCGTTCAAATTGCGTGATCGACGCTGGTTGTGTTTTCCAGGGTGTTCTGTCGTAAGCCGTTCTTGAAGATGCCATGGCTGGAAGCCAAAGTGCTTCCGCAGCGGCGCGGCTCAAAGAACAGCGGCGGCGGGATCGCCCCCGCCGCCATTGGGGGTCTTATAGAGGGCGCGTCCGGCACCGTCAACGCTTTCCAGCCTACCCAAAAGCCGGAAAATGGGGTCGGGGACGGTGCGTAAGCCGCTGACCAGGTTGAATTTCCGGGGTGCTCCCGGTATTGGCTGACGGCCTTCCGGGGCGACTTAATATAAGGTGACGCATGATCCGCGGTTTTTTTCGACTGATTGGCCTCTTGCTCCTGGCCGGCGGATTCATCTTCATGGTCTATGACGGCGCGCGTTTCGTAGCCGATCAGACCCTGCGCTTCACCCGGTTTGGGCAGTTCTGGAACGACATTCACCAGTCCAGCCAGCAGGCTTTCCGCACCCTGGTTGAGGATATCTCGCCCTGGTTCTGGAGCAGCGTCATCAAGGTGCTGCTGGACCAGCCGGTATTTGCCGTCCTCGGCGTGGCTGGGATCCTGCTGATGATCCTGTTCCGGCCGCGCAAGCCGCTGATCGGTTATTCGCGCGACTGATCGGCGCGGCCGTGCCCCGCACGTCGTAACGGGGCTGCCACTCCAGGCGTAAAGACATATATAGGAGTGCAAGAGGACCGCCGCCGCGAACTGCTGTGGCCGATGTCCCCGCCTGGAGGTATTCCATGTTGTTCATGCGCAAGACCACCGCGTTGCCGAGCGCAGCCGAAGCGCTGCCCGGCCGTGCCACCCCGATCCCGACCGCCACCACCCACTTCGTCAACGGCCGCAAGCTGCAGCCGCCCTATCCCGCCGGCCTCGAGCAGGCGGTGTTCGGGCTCGGCTGTTTCTGGGGTGCCGAGCGCAAGTTCTGGGAACTCGGCGACGGCATCCACGCGACCGCTGTCGGCTATGCCGGCGGGCACACCGCCAACCCGACGTATGAAGAGGTCTGCTCCGGCCGGACCGGTCATACCGAAGTGGTGCTGGTCGTGTTCGACCCGAAGAAGGTCTCCTACGAGCAATTGCTGAAGACGTTCTGGGAAAATCACAACCCGACGCAGGGCATGCGCCAGGGCAACGACGTCGGCACGCAATATCGTTCGGCGATCTACACCTTCGGTGACGCGCAACGCAAAGCCGCCGATGCGTCGAAGGCCGTGTACCAGAAGGCGCTTGTCGCCAAGGGGCTCGGCGCCATCACCACCGAGATCGCGCCCTCGGCCGAATTCTACTTCGCCGAGGACTACCATCAGCAATATCTCGCCAAGAACCCGGCAGGCTATTGCGGCTTGGGCGGCACCGGCGTGTCGTGCCCGATCGGCGTCGGCGTGACTGCGTGATCGTGTCGTCTTTCAACCTCGCCCCGCAAACGCGGGACGGGGTTGTCTGTGGCCCTGCTGTCATCCACTCCCGACAAACCCTTTGTTAACCATAATCGGTGCAAGACTGGAACTGTCTCGCTTTCAGGGATGGCTTCGGTGCGGGTTGTGCGCGCGTTTCGACTACCGATCACTGCGATCATGATGGCGCTCGCTCTGTCGGGATGCATGCGCACGACGGGACCGGTCGCATCGCAGGGCGATCTGGATTCGATCGCCTATGGCCAGCCATCCGATCCGCCGCCTCCATCCGTCGTCACGGCTCCCGGCGGCGCCATCGGCGCGCTTCGATCGGCGTTCGCGGCGTCACCGCATAGCGCACCGCCGCCTGTCATCATGGCTGCGCCTGCGGCCTATGCCGAACCGAAGCCGCCGCGCTATGACGCGCCCTATCATCTCGATGCCGGCGACCGGCTGCGCGTCGTGGTCTACGGACAGGAAGGCCTCACCAACACTTACGCCATCGGGACCGGCGGATCGATAACGATGCCGCTGATCGGCGCGGTGCCCGCGCGCGGTCGCACGACGGCGGGACTGGCGGCGGAGATCGGAGCGAAACTGCGCAAGGGATTCATCAGGGAGCCCTCCGTCGCAGTGGAGGTCGAAGCCTATCGGCCGTTCTTCATTCTCGGCGAGGTCGCGGCGCCGGGGCAGTATCCCTACGTGCCGAACATGACGGTCGAAAGTGCGGTCGCCATTGCCGGCGGCTTTTCACCGCGCGCGCGCCGCGATCAGGTCACGCTCACGCATACCGATGCGTCCGGAACGGCACGCTTTGTCGTGCCGCCTGGAAGTGCGGTCGCCCCCGGCGACACCGTGCTCGTCGGCGAGCGATGGTTCTAATTTGGCTTAACATTTACAAGTCGCAAATTGGCCTAACCTGCGCTGGCAACGTGTCGTTTTTCGCGCGTCAGGAAGTTTCGCTCGCCCGCGCAATGGTCGCTACGCTGCATTGGTTGCGGTGAATCAGCGCGATTTGCACCTCAGGCTCAAAACCGTATTCCATCTCGCGTTGCAGCATTGTAGACACTCCTCGTTCAACAGGCGCGCCGGCTCGTTCGCGCCCGCAATCCGGAGTGGGACCATGAATTTTCGTTTGCCGATCCACATCAAGCGCACGGCGACCGCGGCAGCCATCATGGCGTCGATTGCCGTGACGACCTTGTGCGCCTCCTCGCAGCAGGCATCGGCTGATACCTATCCGAGCCGGCGCATCACGCTCGTGGTGCCGTATCCTGCAGGCGGCGCTACCGACGTGCTGGGCCGCTTGCTTGCCAACAAACTGTCGGAGGCGTGGAAGACGACCGTCGTCGTGGAGAACAAGTCGGGCGGCGGCGGCGTCATCGGCAACGATTTCGTCGCTAAGGCGCAGCCCGACGGCTACACCGTGCTGCTCGCCATTACCCAGATCATTCAGGCGCCGAGCCTCGTCCAGAAACTGCCCTACGACGTCTTCAAGGATCTCGCGCCGGTCACCCAGGTGGCACTGTCGACGATCGTTCTGGTGGTTCCCGAGCAGCAGCCGTTCAAGTCCGTGAAGGAACTGGTCGACTATGCCAAGGCCAATCCCGGCAAGCCCTACGGCACGTTCGGAAATGCCACGACGTCCCATCTCTACGGCGAACTGCTCAAGAAGAACGCCGGCATCGACATGACCCACGTTCCCTACCGCGGCTCGGCTCCGCTCACGAATGATTTGCTCAACAACACGGTGACCTCGGCGTTCCAGGACCTGACGACGGCGAGCGCGCAAATCAAGGCGGGCAAGCTCAGGGCGCTGGCGGTGGGCGGTGAAAAGCGCCGGAAGGCGATGCCCGACGTGCCGACGATGGGCGA